>WBZS01000843.1_pt1 | contig 30442 bp, 26 predicted proteins | sample 5204201 | NCBI WGS metagenome assembly WBZS01 (sample SAMN12344357, study PRJNA552823) | activated sludge metagenome | biome: Activated sludge suspended growth; feature: Nitrification reactor; material: Wastewater; isolation source: activated sludge from nitrification reactor of wastewater... | reverse complement strand
TACCACAACCCGGCCTGCGGCACGTCGCGCAACGTGCTCGCCATGATCCGCGCCGCCGGCATCGAGCCGACGATCATCGAATACCTGAAGACGCCGCCGTCGAAGGACGAGCTGAAAGCCATCGTCGAGGCGACCGGCGGCAGCGTGCGGGCACTGCTGCGCCATAGCGGCACGCCCTACGGCCAGCTCGGCCTTGCCGACACGATGTGGGGCGACGAGGCGCTGATCGATTTCATCGGCCAGCACCCGATCCTGCTCAACCGTCCCATCGTCGTCACCGACAAGGGCACGGCACTGTGCCGCCCGTCCGAAAAGGTGCTCGAGCTGCTGCCGGAAGGCGCATTGAGCGAATTCACCAAGGAAGACGGCGAGGTCGTCCTGCCCGCCCAAGCGAAAGCTGCATCATGACCACCCGGATCGACCGCCGTTTTGCCAAGCTCAAGGCCGAGGGCCGGCCCGCGCTCGTCACCTATTTCATGGGTGGCGATCCCGATTACGATACTTCGCTCACCATCATGAAGGCGCTGCCGAAATCCGGCGCCGACGTCATCGAGCTCGGTATGCCGTTCTCCGATCCGATGGCTGACGGGCCGGCGATCCAGGCCGCCGGCCTGCGGGCGCTGAAAGGCGGCCAGACGCTGAAGAAGACACTGGCGATGGCCAGCGAGTTCCGTCGCGGCGACGACGAGACGCCGATCGTGATGATGGGCTACTACAACCCGATCTACAAATACGGCGTGGAGCGGTTCCTGAAGGATGCGCTCGCGGCCGGTATCGACGGCCTCATCGTCGTCGACCTGCCGCCGGAAATGGACGAGGAACTCTGCATTCCGGCGCTCGCCGCCGGGCTCAACTTCATCCGCCTCGCCACACCGACCACCGACGACAAGCGCCTGCCGACCGTGCTGAACAACACGTCGGGCTTCGTCTACTACGTGTCGATGACAGGCATCACCGGATCGGCCTTGCCGGACACGAGCAAGGTCGCTTCGGCGGTCCGGCGCATCAAGGGCCACACCAGCCTGCCGGTCGCCGTCGGGTTCGGCGTCAAGACGGCCGAGCAGGCGCGCGTCATCGGCGCCTCGGCGGACGGCGTGGTCGTCGGCACGGCGATCGTCAACGCGGTTGCCAGCGTCCTCGACAAGGCCGGCAAGGCGACGGCCGATCCGGCGGAAGCCGTGGCGACGCTTGTCAGCGGGCTGGCGCAGGGCATCCGCGCCGCACGGCTTGCGTGAGGCCGGGCTTTGGCCCACATATCGTGTTGACCAACTGCGGAGTCCGGCGATGAACTGGATCACCAATTATGTCCGGCCCAAGATCAACTCGATGCTTGGGCGCCGCGACATGCCGGAAAACCTCTGGATCAAGTGTCCGGAGACCGGCGAGATGGTCTTCCACAAGGACCTTGAGGAGAATCTCTGGGTCATCCCCTCCTCGGGCCACCACATGCGCCTCACCGGCAAGGAGAGGCTGAGGTCCTTCTTCGACGAAGGGCGCTACGAAACGATCGAGAACCCGAAGGTCGCCATCGATCCACTGAAGTTCCGCGACGAAAAGCGCTATGTCGACCGACTCAAGGATTACCGCACCCGCACCGGCCTGGAGGACACGATTCTCGCGGCGTCGGGAGAGGTCGAGGGCCTGCCGGTCCTCGCCGTCGTGCAGGATTTCGCCTTCATGGGCGGTTCGCTCGGCCTTGCGGCCGGCGAGGCGATCATCAAGGCATTCATGACGGCGATCGAAAGAAAGCAGCCGCTGGTTCTCTTCGCCGCGTCCGGCGGGGCGCGCATGCAGGAAGGCACGCTGTCGCTGATGCAGCTGCCGCGCACCACCGTAGCGGTAGAGCGGCTGAAGGAAGCGAACCTGCCCTACATCGTGGTGCTGACCAACCCGACAACGGGCGGGGTTACCGCTTCCTATGCCATGCTCGGCGACATCCACATCGCCGAGCCCGGAGCGCTCATCGGCTTTGCCGGACAGCGGGTGATCGAACAGACCATCCGCGAGAAACTGCCGGAAGGCTTCCAGCGCGCCGAGTACCTCATGGACCACGGCATGGTCGACATGGTGGTCTCGCGCCTTGACATGAAGGCGACCATCGCCCGGATCCTGAAGATCATGCTGAAACAGCCGGCCACGCCGGCTGCCGCCTGATCGCCGAAGGCATCCCGACGCCATGACCTCGTCACCGCTGACCGACGCGGCGATCGAACGGCTCTCGGCGCTGTTCCCCAAGGGTTTCGACCTGTCGCTGGAGCGCGTCACGCGCCTGCTCGAGCGCCTCGGCAATCCGCACACGCGGCTGCCACCGGTCATCCATATCGCCGGAACCAACGGCAAGGGCTCGGCGTCGGCTTTCGCGCGGGCGCTGCTCGAAGCGTCGGGCAGAAGCGTCCATGTGCACACCTCCCCGCACCTGGTGAGCTGGCGGGAGCGCTACCGCATGGGCCGTCCCGGTCGTGGCCAGCTCGTCGACGACACGACGCTGGCGGACGCCATCGCGCGCGTCGCCGAGGCCAATGCCGGCGAGGCGATCACCGTCTTCGAGATCTTGACCACGGCGATGTTCCTGCTGTTTTCCGAGCATCCGGCAGACGCGGCCATCATCGAAGTCGGCCTTGGCGGCCACTTCGATGCCACGAATGTCGTCGCGAAGCCGGCCGTCTCGCTGATCATGCCGGTGTCGCTCGACCACACCATGCATCTTGGCGATCGCGTCGAGCTGATCGCAGCGGAGAAGGCCGGCATCATCAAACGGGGTTGCCCGGCAGTCATCGGACAGCAGCCTTTCGCCGAGGCGCGCGAGGTTCTTGTCGAAACCGCCGAGCGGCTCGGCGCACCGGCGGCGGTCTACGGCCAGGATTTCGTCGCCTACGAGGAACATGGCCGCCTTGTCGTGCAGGACGAGGACGGGCTCTACGACCTGCCATTGCCCCGTCTTCCCGGCCGCCACCAATACGCCAACGCGGCCGCGGCCATCGCGGCGGTCAAGGCGGCGGGTTTTGGCGTGTCGCAGGCAACCGCGGAAAAAGCGATGCTCGCGGTCGAGTGGCCGGCACGCATGCAGCGTCTGGCCAATGGCCGGCTGATCGGCCTTGCACCGAACGGGGCGGAAATCTGGCTCGACGGCGGCCATAATCCCGGCGCCGGCCTTGCCATCGCCGAGGCGCTGACGGAACTGGAGGAACGCAATCCGCGGCCTCTGGTGCTGATCGCCGGCATGATCAACACCAAGGACCAGCGCGGCTATTTCGAGGCTTTCGCCGGAATCGCGCGCCGCGTTTACACGGTTCCGGTCGGCTCCAGCGAATCTGGCGTGCCGGCGGACCTGCTCGCCGCGCAGGCCGAGGCGGCAGGGCTTGCGGCGGAACCGGTCGCCTCGGTCGAAAACGCCCTGCGCCTGCTCAATGATGGCTGGAGCGAAGAGGCGCCGCCGCGTATCCTGATCGGCGGATCACTCTATCTGGCCGGCGAAGTGCTGGCCGCCAACGGCACCGAGCCGGATTAACCGGGACTCTCGCACATGACCTGGATCGCCACTGTTTCCTATGCCGCCTCGACCGGCCGGCTGCGCCAGCTCTATGACCGCATCAAGGGTCCCGGCGACGTCGTCGACAACATCATGGCGGCGCATTCGCTCAGGCCGCATTCGATGGACGGCCACATGGCGCTGTACAAGAACGTGCTGCACCACGGGTCGAATACACTGCCGAAATGGTTCCTGGAATCGATCGGCGTGCTGGTCAGCCTCGCCAACCAGTGCGGCTACTGTGTCGAGCATCATTTTGCCGGGCTGACGCGTCTTGTCGGCGACGAGGCGAAGGCGCGTCGCATGCGCGCGGCGCTGGAAACGCGGGAATTTTCCGCGGCGTACGAGGCGCGCGAGGATGCCGCGCTGCGCTACGCGCTGAAGCTGACGCTATCGCCGGCGGCGATGGTGCGGGAAGATGTCGAGGCCTTGCGCCGGGCCGGCTTCGACGACGGGCAGATCCTCGAGATCAACCAGGTTGTCGCCTATTTCGCCTACGCCAACCGCACCGTACTCGGGCTCGGGATCGACACCGCAGGCGACATTCTCGGGCTGTCGCCCGGCAATTCCGACAATCCGGATGATTGGGCCCATCGCTGAAAAGCCCGGCGGCTGCCGGGCTTTTCATGCGGATGGCATCAAACGGTTCAGGCGGCGGCGCCGTTGAACCAGCTGGCCAGCGCGGTCTTCGGCAGCGCGCCGATCTTTGCGTCGGCGATCTGGCCGCCCTTGAACATCATCAGGGTCGGGATCGAGCGGACGCCGAACTGCGCGGCAAGCTCCGGGTTCTCGTCGACGTTCAGCTTGGCGACCTTCACCTTGCCGGCGTATTCGTTCGACAGCTCTTCAAGCGACGGGCCGATCATGCGGCACGGACCGCACCACTCGGCCCAGAAATCGACCACCACGGGCTCCTTCGACTGAAGGACCTGAGCCTGGAAATTGCTTCTATCGACCTTGACGGTAGCCATCGCGCGAATCCTTTCGATACATTTGCGTCTTTTCATATGTGGTCATTTCCCGCGCGGTCGTCAAGGCGTGCGCAGGGCTGCGTCAAGTCGTCCGAACGCGGCATCGAGCGCCGCCTCTCCGACTTCGATCAGTCGCGGGACCTCGACATAGAGCAGGCCGGCGCGAACCGTCTTTCCCGGAAAGATGGCCGCGAGCAGGCAGCGATACAAGGCAAGCTGGATCACATGATCGTCAGGCACGTCGCCCGCGCCGGCGGGGACCGGCCGCGTGGTCTTGTAGTCGACAAACAACACGTCGTCGCCAACGGCAAGACGATCGACCTTGCCGACGATCATGCGTTCGCGCCCGCCGATGGCGATTGCTCCCTGGATGGCAACCTCGGCGCGCGAACCGGGAACGAAGACAGGCGAGAACGCCGGATCGGCAAGAACGTCGAGCACGGTGTCGCGTGTCCGGGAGCGTTCGCCAGCGGTCCAGTCGGCGGCGACGCGATCGAGATAGCGCGCGGCCGCCTCGCCTCGGACCGCGCTATCGAGGCCGGGGAGGATCTGCAGCAGACGGTGGATCGCCTGGCCGCGACGGATTGCCAATGCCGGTTCGCCGGTCGGCGCGAAGACGGGCGAACCGGCCGGCCCGACCCCGGCTTGCGAAGCTTCGCTGACCAGCGCAGCGCCCGAGGGCGCGAGTGGGCGCGGCGGCGCGGGTTCCGGCGCAAGCGGGCGGACCAGCCAGGCCGGCAGATCCCTGGGACGCGATTCCTCCCGCCTTGATACTACCGGAGCCGGGACTTGCCCGGGCGACAGCGAGAATTGTTGGATGGTTCCTCCGAGCAGCGGCTCGTCGCGCGATGTCACCTGTGCGCCGAGCCGAGCGAACGCCCGTGAAACCAAAACGTGCCAGCGACCTTCGGGTTCGTTCCTGCCGTGATAGCCGCAGATGACGAGACGGTCTTCCGCCCTTGTCAATCCGACATAGAGCAGGCGCCGGTACTCGTCCTCGGCCGCCATCTTCCGTTCAGCCTCCCGCGCGCGCCGCCAGTTATTCTGCGTCTCCTTGCCGGAGCGCCAGACGAAGCCGCCGCCGGGCCAGCGTGGCGATGAGAAGGGCATGAGGATCGGCAAGTGGCTGCCATGCGCGGGTGCCGATCCCGGATCGACAAGAAAGACAACCGGCGCTTCGAGCCCCTTCGACGCGTGGGCCGTCATGATACGCACCTCGTCGCGGCCCTCCGGCGCCTCGCGCTTGATTTCCGGCGCCGCCGTTTCAAGCACCGCCAGAAAAGCCTCCATGCCGGGGGGGCCGGCCTGCTCGGCGGCCAATGCGTAAGCGAGGAACTCGTCGAGGATTTCGGCCGCCTCCGGACCGAGGCGGGCAGCCATGGCGCGGCGCACGCCATCGCGGCCGAGCACGGCGGCATAGAATTCGAAGGGAGGTTTGACGTCGATCTCGCCGCGCCAGCGGTCGAGGCGCTCGAGCGCCCTCCGCAGCTTCAGTTCATCGGTCGCCTTTTCGCGCAGCGCTTCCATCAACGAACCGGTACGGCCGTGGGCGAGAGCGAAAAGCGCGTCTTCCTCGAGCCCGAAAACAGGGCTTTTCAGCAATGCCGCGAGCGACAGATCGTCGTGCGGTTGCAGGCAGACGCGGCCGAGCGCGATCATGTCCTTGACGGCGATGTGGGCGGAAAGGCGCAGGCGGTCGACGCCGGCGGCCGGTACGGCGGTGGGCCGCAGTTCCTTGAGGGCCCGCGACAGCGCGTGCATGAATCGGTCACGCTTGCGCACCAGTACGATGACGTCGCCCGGCCGCATCGGGCGGCGGACGCCCGCCTTGCCCTCCACCGTCTCGCCGGCGGCGATCCAGCCGCCGATGGTGGCTGCAATCGCCTGGGCGAGCTTCACGGCGGGGGCCTGCGCATGGTCGATGGCCTCGGTCCAGTCTTCCGGTTCCTCGACCGCATCGGCGCCCAGCGATGGCCAGAGTTCGACCAGGCCGGGCGCCCCGGCGCGCACCGAGGCGTGCATGACCGGTTCGGGATCGCGCGTCAGGCCGGCGCGGGCCTCCGGATCGGCGAAGACCTCGTCGACGAGGCGCAGCACGTCCTCGGTGGAGCGGAAGGACTGCTGAAGCTTGACGACCTCGAACGCCGCCGCGCCGCCGCCGGCGCGGGCGCGGTAGGTCTCGCGCTCCAGTACGAAAGCGGCCGGATCGGCGCCCTGGAAGGAATAGATCGATTGCTTCTCGTCGCCGACGGCGAAGATCGTGCGGCGCACGCCTTCGCGCGCACCTTCGCCGGCGAAGAAATCCGAGACGATGCCCGCGATCACCCGCCACTGGGCCGGGCTGGTGTCCTGTGCCTCGTCGACGAGCAGGTGGTCGATGCCCTGATCGAGCTTGTAGCGAATCCACTCGGCCGCCTCGGCGCGCGACAGCAGCGCCAGCGTCCGATGAATGAGATCGTTGAAATCGAGCAGCCCGCGAGCGGCCTTGGCGCGCTCGTAGCGGGCGATCAGCGCATCGGCCAGCGACAGCATGGCGGCGGTGTCGCGCACCATGTTCAGGGTGGCCAGGCGATCGGCGGCGGCGGCGATTTCGCCAGCCTTGCGTTCCAGCCTTTCATCGGCCCCGGGAAATTGGCCGGTAATGGCCTTCGGCAGGAAATCGGCCGGCTTGCGCGGGCCGCCATCCTTCTTGAGGAATGCGCTTTCCAGCAAGCGGAAACGACGCAGCGGTACTGTCTCGGCTTCGGCGGCAACCAGCGATTCGGCAAGGCCGGTCGCTGTCTTCACTCCGGCTGCCCTCGCCGCCGCCAGCAAAGTCGTCGCGAACCCGGTGCCGAGGCCGCTGTCAGGCCACAGTCCCGCGACGATCCCAGCTTCGCCGTCGGTCGTCGCGAACCCGAATTCGGCAAAAAGCTCGGTCCAGTCGCCGGCACCGTCGAGCGCGGTAATGAAGCCGCGCAGCGGATCGCGCAGGGCCACGATGGCGGAGAGAAGCGCATCGAGGCCGAATTCCCCAACCCGGTCGAGGACGTGGGCGAGCGCGCCCGTAAGGGCCGGCCGGCCGCCTTCGTCGCGACCGGACAACAGGGCGCGACGGGCTTCGGCGATCAGGACCTCGGCGGCGCTGTCGTCGAGCATCTCGAAATGCCCGGCGATATTGGCCTCGAGCGGAAAGCGCTTCAGCACCGCTTCGCAGAAGGCATGGATGGTCTGGATCTTCAGGCCCCCCGGCGTCTCGAGCGCTTGCGCGAAGAGCCTGCGAGCAGCAGCAATCCGGGCCGTTGTGACGCTGCCGCCCGCCAGTTCGCCAATGGCCGCGGCGAGCTCGGCGTCTTCGGCCAAGGCCCAGCCGCCGAGGACCTTGAAAATCCGCGCTTTCATTTCGCCCGCGGCCGCGCGCGTATAGGTCAGGCAAAGGATTCGCGACGGATCGGTACCATCGAGCAGCAGGCGGATGACGCGATTGGCAAGCACATGGGTCTTGCCGGATCCGGCGTGCGCGGACACCCAGGCCGAGGCCGAGGGATCGGCGGCGCGGGCTTGAGCGGCGCGCGTCTCCTCCAGGATGACGTACGGGCGGCGGCTCATGGCGTGCCCTCCCCATCGGAGGAATCGCCGCCCGCAGACCATTCCAGGACCCGGGCGAGGTGGTCGTAGTCGCCCTCGACATCGCCTTCGCGAAACGGCAGGATTCGCGAGCGGTAGCCATTTTGTTCGTCGGCAAACCATTGCAGCAATTCAGCCAGACGGCGCCATGCCTCCACGGCGATCTCCGGCGCGGTTTTCGACGACGCGGACGTCCCGCGGCCGACAGTGAGAACCGATTCGGCGACGACCGATCCGTCGGGCTTCAGGCGCACATAGAGGAGATCGGCCGGCTCGGCCTTCCCGACATCGTCGAAGGCGCCGCGCCGAAACAGCGCCGCCTCAAGCGCCAGCTGCGGCGATACGAGCGTATGCGCCTGCACCTTGGATGGCGTCGCCCCGGTCTTGAAATCGATGATCTCGGCGGCACCGTCGATCCGAATGTCGATGCGGTCGGCCCGTCCCGAAAGCGTCACCCCCGTCGTATCGACCAACGTCGGGCGGGCAGAAACCTCCGCGTGACGCCCCGTGACGGCGGTCGCCCGGCCGTTTTCCCAATCGAGATAGCACGACGCGGTGCGCGCGAAACGGGGCCACCAGACGGCTTCGACATCGGGCGGCAGCGCGGCCTCATCAAACACCGCACGTCCGGCGCCAAGCAATGTTTCGAGTGCGCTGGGTGCGTCGGGGGCAGCACCCGATTCCACGAAGCGGGCCAGCGCATCATGCATCAGCAAGCCCCGCTCGGTTGCGCCCGGATCGCGCAGCAACGGCTCCAGCGCCTGGAGACGAAGGATGCGCCGGGCATAGATGGCGTAGGGATCGCGACGCAGGGTTTCGATCTCGGTGACGGAAAACCGCCTTGGTCGAACGGCGTTCGGCGGAGCCGGCTTCGGCCGCTCGGCGAAGGCGACGCGATCGGATTCGTCCAGCCGGGCGGCGAGGGCAAGATAGCGGGCGCCGCGGCCGCGTACCGGCTTCATCGCTTCGTTTCCGGCGAAAGCCACGAGACGCTCGATCCAGCGCGACGCGACCGCCGGCGCACCGCCGGCGCGGGTCGAACACGTCAGTACCAGACGCGGCGCGCCGGCCGCCATGATGAAATCGTGGGCGGACTGGCCGATCTGGCGTTCCGGCGGCTCCAGCGCCAGTTCGGCCATCATCAGCCGCGAAAGGAATCGGCCGGGATCAGGCTGGCGCGGCCACGTTCCTTCGTTCAACCCGCCGATCACCAGCGTATCGACGGTCTGGAGGCGGGCTTCCAGCGCTCCCCAGATATGGACCCGGGCCGATCCGGCGGTACGCGGCTTGACAGTGACGCCGCCAAGAAGCGCGGCGATGACGCCTGGCGTCTCGTCGGGAGCGAAGTCGAGATCGGCCTGCGAACCGACGAGCGACCGCAGGAAACCCGCAAGCGCCTCGCCGGCATCGCCGTCGTAGAGCGGCGCGAGGTCGCCGTCGCTGCCGGCGGTGAGCGCCTCGAGCGCGCGGGCAAGATCGCCGGACAATGCCGTCAGCGCCAATTCGCGCTCGTCACGCCAGCGCGCCAGCGGCGTAACCGCAGCGACCAGCGCCGCAGCCAGACGCCGTGCCTCCGCGATCTCGTCCGCGCCGAGCCGTTCGAGCCAGAAGGGTGGCCGTTCGCTTTCGGCGGCCGCCGCGAGACGGCGTTCGGTCTCGCGATCAAACTGCGCGATGTCGGGACGCCCGACGCCGCCGCGCAGGGTGACGAGGTCCAGCGCTTCGGCCGCCGCGCGAGCGCGCTCGCGCGAAACGCCGCAACGCAGCAGCGGATGCTTGAGAAGCGCGGCGATCGGCACCGGATCGCCCGGCCGGAAGACGGTGTCGAGGAGGAGCATCAGAAGCGTCCCGGGCGGCGTCGCCGACAGGGGCGTGCCGCCGGAATCGTCGGCGTGGATGTTGAAGCGCAGGAGTTCCGCGGAGACACGGCGCGCCAGCGCGCGGTCCGGCGTGACGAGCGCCGCCTCGCTTCCGGGCGTCTCGATCGCTTCGCGCAGGGCGACGGCAATGGCCAGCGCCTCCTCACGTTCATTGCCGGCTTCGACGAGAGCCACGTCGGCCAGCGCGACGGCAATCGATTCGGTGCCAAGGGCGCGGCGCGCCTCGGGCCAGGATTGCGTGGCGGTGGCGGGGCGCAGGGCCGCCGCCACGAGACCCGCCCGATTCCGGAGTGCGGATGGCGCTTCGGCAAGGCCCCTGACATCGTGGGGCAACGCGCCGATGCGTTGCAGCAGACCGTTCATGCCGTATTGCGGATGGCCATGCACGGTCGGATCGCTCGCACCGGACGACAGCGCCAGCCGGCTTGCCGGATCCATCTCCGTATCGAAACCGGGAAGGACGACCGCGCCTTGCCCGAATTTGGCAATTTCGCGCAGCAATTCTGCCGTGGCCGGAATCGAGCCTGTTGACCCGGCCGCAATGATGGGCCCGACCGGGGGATTGTCGCGCAACCGTTTCGCCTCGGCGCGCAGGGCCGCGTCGCGCCAGGCGGCCGGATTGCTCAACTGGCGCTGCTCAAGATAATCCGGCCATGCCTCGGTGACGATCTTGAGGAAATCGAGCGTGACCTCCCACCAGGCCGACAGGCGGCCGACGGCGATCCCGGCGAAGCGCGACCAAGACGCGCCTTGCGTCTCGACGGCGTCGATCAGCCGGGCAAGGTCGGCGGCCAGCCATAGCGCGTCCGCCATCGTCGCCGGCACGACGACCCCTTCGTCGTAGCGGGCGGCGAGATGTCCGGGCAGGCGCTCCTTCCAGGCGCGCACCAGCGGCGCCAGCCTCAACAGCCGTTCCATCGCATCGATCGGCGGATCGCGCCCGTCCGGCGCGTTCTCGTCGAACCAGCCCAGATCCTCCTCGAACTCGCCGAGCGGACGGATTGACGGCAGGATCGCGGCTTTCGCGCCGGACCGATTGGCGAATACGGCGCGCAGGGCTCTGGCGGCGCGGCGGGTCGGCACATAGATCACCGCGCCGGCGAGCGCCAGCGGATCAGAAGAGGCGGGAAAGCCCGGGACGAGGCGGCCGCTGACAACGGCATCGGCGAGCGTGGGCAGGAACGGCACGCCCGGGGGAATGGTGAACAGCCGCAGGTCGCTCATTGGCGCCCGGCCGAGGCCTCCTCGACGGCGCGCTCGGCGGCGGAGATCGCTTGCGGCGTGCCGACGGTAATCCAGCGACCGCTCATTTCCATGCCGGACATGCGGCCCTCGTCGATTGCGCGGCGGAACAGCGGGATCAAGGAGCTCTTCCCCGGCCCAACGTCGGCAAAAACGCGCGGATGCACGATGAATGCGCCGGCATAGATAAGGCCGTCCACCGCGCCCTTGCCCCAGTCGACCCGGCCGTCGGCTCCGAGCAGGAAGTCGGTCCCGGCGTCATGGCCGGTCGCCTGTTCCGGCCGCGCGAGCATCATCAGGAAATCCATGCGGCGATCATCCCACAAGCGCGTCATGCGCGCCAGATTGGCTTCGCCGGCATCGACCCAGAAGGTATCGGCGTTGAGTACGAAGAAGGGCCCGTTACCCAGCTCCGGCAACGCCTTGACGATGCCGCCGGCCGAATCGAGCAGTTTGTCACGCTCGTCGGAGACGATAATGCGCGGCGCGGCGCGGCCGGCGACATGGTCGATGATCTGATCCGGCAGCCAATGGACATTGATGACCGCTTTCTTCACGCCCGCATCGGCCAGCGCATCGAGCCCGCGATCAAGCAGCGTGCGGCCGGCAATGGGCACGAGGGGCTTGGGCAGGGTCTCGGTGATCGGGCGCATGCGCGTGCCGAGGCCGGCGGCGAGCACCATCGCGGTCTTCGGCCCGGTCAAGGCGTTTCCTCCAGCAGGCCGAGCCGGTCGTAGAGGTCTTTCAAGGCTGCGAGTTCGGGATGGGCGAGCGCGCGGCGCAGATAGCCGCGGATGCGCGGCAAGTGCTTCAGGTAATGCGGTTTGCCGTCGCGCCGGTCGAGGCGGACAAAAATGCCGATGATCTTGGAATTGCGCTGCGCCGCCATGATCGCGTAGGCGCGTTCGAAGGCCGCCCGGTCGAACGGGCCGGCGGCAGCGCGTTCGTCGCAATAGGCCGCTACCGTCGCGCGCTCCAGTTCGGGCGTGATGGTGACGCGGGCGTCCTGCGCCAGCGAGGCGACATCGTAGGCCGCCGGACCGATCATCGCGTCCTGGAAGTCGATGAGGCCAAGCCGATCGTCCCCTTGTCGATCCTCCCGCCAGATCAGGTTCGGCGAGTGATAGTCGCGCAGGACCAGGCTCTTCTCCGCGTCCTGGACAATCGCGATCAGCCGGTCCCATCCGGCAAGGAAGATCTCGCGTTCCGCCGGTGTCGCCGCGCGCCCCAGCGCATGGGGAATGTACCAGTCGAGGGCCAGTTCCACCTCGATGCGCATGGCGCCGGCATCGTAGGGCGGAACGTCGTGGACAACGCCCTTGCCGACTCCGACGCGAGCCGGCCATTCCACCGCATGAAGATGCGCAAGCAGGCGGGCGGCAGCCAGATAGCGTTCGGCGACCGGCGCGCCCGACGCATCGAGAAAACCTTCCGCGCCCAGATGCTCGATCAGCAGGAAGCCCTGGTTGAGATCGGCGGCATAAATCTTCGGTGCCGCAAAGCCGCGTGCGCGCAACAGCGTCGCCACCGCAACGAACGGCGTGACGCTCTCGGCCAGGTGGGCGATGCGGCTGTAGGGCTTGCCGTCTCGGATCGGCGGACCGTCGGGCTGGCGCGGCGCGTTCATCAGGATCAGCGTCTGGCCGCCGTCGTCCAGCGTCTCGTAGGCGCGGGCCGACGCATCGCCAAGAAGGAAGGAGCGGCGTCCGAGGCCGCGTCCGTTGTCTTCAAGGAAACGGCGGATCGCCACCGAACGGGCGATGCGGGCCGCGGCTACCGACGGCGCGTCGATCTCCGCGAGGCGACCGTCGTCCTGATCGGTAAGGCGAATACGGATCGCATCGGCAGGCAGGGACGAAGGCGCCCGCTCGGGCCATTCGACGAGGATGATGCCGCCTAGCAGCGCCTCGTCGAGACCGAGCTCCTCGACTTCGGCTTCCGCGCCGATGCGATAGAGATCGACGTGGAGCGCGGGAATCCGTCCGGAATAGGACTGGACCAGCGTGAAGGTCGGGCTCGGAACGTCGAGATCGGCATCGCCTGCGAGCGCCCGCAACACCGCCCGCGCAAGTGTCGTCTTGCCGGCCCCGAGATCGCCCTCCAGAAGCACGGCATCGCCGGGTTTCAGGGCAAGGGCAAGGTCGTCGCCCAGGCGCGCCGTCGCCGCCTCGTCGGCTAGGGTGACGCGGAGGCATCGATCCGTCATGGTCACTCCGCGGCTTCGCGCAACCTGGCAGGTCCGTCGACCGGGAAGCGGCACGAGACCGTCGTGCCGCGTCCCCTGCCGGTGTCGATTTCGACCGAGCCCCCATGCAATTCGACGAATGCCTTGACGATGGCAAGGCCGAGTCCGGCGCCGCGGCGGCGTGATCCGCCCGAGCGCTGGCTGAAGCGATCAAAAACGCTGTCGAGAAGATCGGCCGGCATGCCCGGTCCGTCATCGTGAACGGCAAAGACGACCGCCCCCGGCTCGGAACGGCAGGCGACCGAAACGATCGATCCTTCCGGCGCGAAATTGCCGGCATTGGTCAGCAGGTTGAACAGGATCTGCCGCAAGCGGCCGGCATCCGCCTGAATGGTCTTCGGCGCCGCCGAAATGTCGGACGTCACGGCGATATGATGCTCGCCCATGCGGTCGGCGACGAGGCCGACGGCTTCGCGGACCAGATCGGGAACCGAGGCCTCGACGATCTCCAGTTCCATGACGCCGGCGTCGATGGTGGCAAGGTCGAGGATGTCGTTGACGATCGTCATCAGTTGCGCCGACGACGTCAGGATGTGGTCGACATATTCGTGCTGGCGCGCGGTGAGCGCGCCGGTATCGGGCAGCGCCAGCAATTCGGTGAAGCCGATGATGTTGGTCAATGGCGAACGGAGCTCGTAGGACACGTGCTGGACGAAATCGTTCTTCAGGCGGTCGGCCCGTTCGAGCGCCTCGTTGCGGTCCTGCAGGGCGCGTTCGACATTGGCCGAGTCGGTCACGTCGACAAACGTGGTCATCACCTGCCCGTTCGGCAGCGGCACCAGCGCCCAGGACAGAATCGCGCCGTTGCGCAGTTCCACGCGCCCGTGGCGGTCACGGCGCTCCTCATCAAATCCGGTGACAATGGCGACGAACTCGTCCCAGGGGTTCTCCACCACGCTGTGGGCGCAGGCGCGGCGAATTTCGGCGACGTGCATCGCGGTCGTCAGCGGCGGTTCGCCGAGCGCCCAGAGGCGGACGAAGGAGGGATTCCATAGCCGCAAACGACCGTCGGAGCCGAACACGGCCACGCCTTCGACGAGATTGTCGATGGTCTCGCCCTGCACCCGGATCGCCGCGTTGTAACGGGTCTCAAGGTCGATGTGCTCGGTGATGTTCTCGAACACCCAGGTCACGCCGCCCTGCGGCAGGGGATTGGCGATGACGCGGATGGTGCGTCCGTCCGGCAGGTGCCACCAGTGCTCCTGTGCCTGAAGCGAACGGTAGGCCGACAGGATGTTGTCCTTCCAGCGCCGCCACTCCGGCTGTTCGGCAAGCAGGCCACGCGACCGCAGGCGGTCGAGGAACAGCGTGTTGTCGGGCGCGCCATCGAGGAAGGACTGGTCGAGGTCCCACAATTTCTGGAAAGACTGGTTGTAGAACCGCAGCTTCTCGTCGGCGTCGAATATAGCGACCGCGGTGGTCAGCTGGTCGAGGGTCTCGGCATGGTTCTTCTGGATCCGCCGGATTTCGGCGCGCAGCAATTCGACCTCGGAGATGTCGACGGCAAGCGCCGCGGCTCCGGTGGTGTCGCTAAATTCGGTCACCTGGAACAAATGTCGGTCACCGCCGACGACGGCCGATAGCGTCTGGCTGTACACCGCTTCGTGCTGGTGGTGTGCCTGCAAGGCGTCGCGTGCCTGGCTGCCGAGAAGTTCGCGGCCTTCGCCGACCGCCGCCTTGGGATCGGCGCTTTCGACCGAGCGCGCGTAGGCGCGATTAACTGTCACCAGCCGGCCGTCGCTGTCGCGCTGCCAGAAGGGATAGGGAAGGGCGGCGACAAGGCCGCTCAGCATCTCGTGGCTGTCATGGAGCTGTTGGTATTCCAGCCGCAGCCGCGCATCCATCTGGCGCGCGGCGTCGGCGGCGGCAAAGCGCACGAATACCCGCCCGGGCGCGCTGCGCCCCTGGGTCTCGAGCAGGGAGCCCGAGAGCGTCTCGACCACAAGGTCGAACGGGCGCTGGGCTGCCCGCAAGGCGTCGACGGCACGGTCGAGCGCGGCCGCCGAAGCCGGGGTCAGCCAGCGCCCGAAGGCGAGGAACGGCCCGCGCTGGTCGGGAACCCCCGGTATCGCCATCAGCGAGCCGGCCATTTCCGGCTTGGACCCGTCCCGCGGCCAGGCGATGACGCGCTGGTCGCGCAGGCCGAGCAGGGCATCGGCCACCTGCTTTTCGGCCAGCAGGTCGGCGACCTTGCCGCGCAGGTCGAGATTTTCGGCAGCGGTGCGCTGGCGCTCGCGGATCAGCCAGATGGCGGACAGCAGGGCGGCCCCCATGGCGCCGGCGAACACGGCAAGCTGGAGCACCTCGAGCGCGCCAAGCGACGCCGTGACCTCGGCCGCGAAGGCGGCGGCCGGCGCGAAGCCGAGCGCGACGCCCGTCGCCGCCACGGCCATGCGCCGTCGCCAGGCGCGGTTTCCCGCGTTGATGTGTTGTCCCCTTCCGTCGCCCAACGGAATCCTCGTCGGCATGGTCTTTTTCTCTCCGCCGCAATCGAAAAGACCGCCCTGATGCGCGTCCCTCTGTGTTGGCCGAGGCCGTGGAGACGTCGCGAATCAGTTCACTGTAGACGAGGTGCGAATCATCGTGAAGGGACGCCCAGCGCAAAAACGGCGCCGGGCAAGATGTCAATCCCCCATGCCACAATATCTTGTGGCCAGTCTCAAATTGATCAGTATCTATAGTGTTCGGGCTTGAACGGACCCTGCGGCGTAACACCGATATAGGAAGCCTGTTCGTCGCTCAGCGTCGTCAGGTTGGCGCCCAGCTTGGCCAGATGCAGGCGCGCTACCTTCTCGTCGAGGTGCTTGGGCAGGACGTAGACCTTGTCCTGGTACTCCTCGCCCTTGGTGTAGAGCTCGATCTGGGCGAGGACCTGATTGGTGAACGACGCCGACATGACGAAGCTCGGATGGCCGGTGGCATTGCCGAGATTGAGCAGGCGCCCTTCCGACAACAGGAGGATCTTCTTGCTGTCGGGGAATTCGATGAGATCGACCTGCGGCTTGATGTTGGTCCATTTGAGGTTGCGCAGGGCGGCGACCTGAATCTCGTTGTCGAAATGGCCGATATTGCCGACGATCGCCATGTTCTTCAGCTTGCGCATGTGATCGATGGTGACCACGTCCTTGTTGCCGGTCGTGGTGATGACGATGTCGGCGGTCGGCGCTGCAGCCTCCAGGGTCACGACCTCGAAGCCGTCCATCGCCGCCTGCAGGGCGCAGATCGGATCGATCTCGGTCACCTTGACGCGGGCGCCGGCGCCGGCGAGCGACTGGGCCGAGCCCTTGCCGACATCGCCATAGCCGCAGACCACGGCCACCTTGCCGGCGAGCATGACGTCGGTGGCGCGGCGGATGCCGTCGACCAAGGATTCGCGACAGCCATACTTGTTGTCGAATTTCGACTTGGTGACTGAATCATTGACGTTGATGGCCGGGAAGGGCAGCAGGCCCTTCTTCTGCAGCTGATAGAGACGGTTGACGCCGGTCGTCGTCTCCTCGGTGACGCCGCGGATGGCGGCGCGCTGGCGGGTGAAGAAGCCCGGCGTGGCGGCCATGCGCTTGCGAATCTGGGCAAAGAGGATTTCCTCTTCCTCCGACCCGGGCTTCTCGAGAACCTTCTCTCCGGCCTCGGCGCGGGCGCCGAGCAGGATATAGAGCGTGGCATCACCGCCGTCGTCGAGGATCATGTTGGAGGGTTCGCCGTCCGGCCACTGGAAGATGCGGTCGGTGTATTCCCAGTATTCCTCCAGCGTTTCGCCCTTCACGGCGAACACCGGCGTACCGGTGGCGGCGATCGCCGCCGCAGCATGGTCCTGGGTGGAGAAAATGTTGCAGGAGGCCCAGCGGACATCGGCGCCGAGAATCTTCAGGGTCTCGATCAGCACGGCCGTCTGGATGGTCATGTGCAGCGAACCGGTGATGCGCGCGCCCTTCAAGGGCTGCGACGGACCGAATTCCTCTCGGCTGGCCATCAGGCCCGGCATCTCGGTTTCGGCAATGTCGATTTCCTTGCGACCCCATTCGGCAAGGGCGATATCCTTGACAACATAATCGGCTGGCATGCGCGTCTCCCGGCCTGTGGCGCCGTCCGCGGCGCTTTCAAGCGCGGTGCGATAGCAGAGAGCGTCCCGTTGGGCAACGGGACATAAAGAAATCTTTATTCCTCTATGCGAGAGGCGGCTAGATTTCCTCGCCGAATCGGTCGGCGATGAGCGCCTGCAGGGCGTCGAGAACCTCCGCGCTCTGCGGCCCGGTGGCCGTGACCCGAATGCTGCATCCGGGAGCCGCGGCGAGCATCATCAGGCCCATGATCGAGGCGCCGCCCACGGTCATGCCGTCCCTGGAAACCTCGACCTCGGCGTCGAACTGGGTCACGGTCTGGACGAATTTGACCGAAGCGCGGGCATGCAGGCCGCGCTTGTTGACGATCTCGAATTCGCGTTCGATCGCATCGGTCATTTTCCGCACAGCACCTGGCTGGCGACATTGATGTATTTGCGGCCGGCGGCCTGCGCCTCGCCGATCGCAGAAGCCATGTCGTCGTTCTTGCGCACGCTCGACAGCTTGATCAGCATCGGCAGGTTCATGCCGGCCACGACCTCGACATGTCCGGTGTCCATGACCGAAATGGCCAGGTTCGACGGCGTGCCGCCGAACATGTCGGTGACGACGACAACGCCCTTGCCGCTGTCGGCACGGCGAATGGCCGCCTGGATGTCCTCGCGGCGCTGTTCCATATCGTCTTCCGCCCCGATCGAAACCGTCTCGAGCTGACGCTGGGGGCCGACGACATGCTCGACGGCGTTGCGGAATTCCTCGGCAAGGCGGCCGTGCGTGACAAGCACGAGTCCGATCATCTGGAGGCTGCTCCCCTGGACAGCCGGTTGCCCCGGCCTCTCACTTGCCAATGCCGGCTTCGCGGCAGGAGCGCAATCTTGTCGAGGCCGGCGCCGATGACAAGCCTATTTTCGTCGCATACCAGGCCAATTTGACGCATCGGCGCCTACCCAGCCACCGCCAGAGCGTTGTCGAGCCAGGCTTCGACCGCCAGGACCGCGGCTTCGGGAGCACCCGAAGCAAGGCGGAGCCGGGGCAGGCGCACGCCGAGAACCGTCTCCCAGAGCCGGTCTTCCAGGCGGGGGGCCAGATCCGGCGCGACGAGCTCAACAAGACCGTCGATCACCGCCGAGGCAACATGGGCGACGGCAAGCGGCCCGACGCCTCGCCGCTCCGCCAGACCGGCAATGGTTGCCGGGGCGTGGGCCACCAGACGACCAGAGGCCGCTTCGAGCAGAACCTGGTCGTCGGAGACAAATGCCGCGTGCGATTGCGCCAGTTGCGCGCGCGACACCAGGGCAAGGGCGAGGAGCGTCTTGCCGGCGCCGGAGGCGCCGTTCACCAGAAGGCCACGGTCGCCGAGAACCAGCGCGGTGGCGTGGCGGTTCGTGGCCATCAGGTGATTTCGGCCGGCAAGGCAATGACGAACCGGGCGCCGCGCACATCGCCGGGCTTTGTGCCGGCAATGTTTTCCGCTGTCAGCGTGCCGCCATGCGCTTCGACGATCTGCCGGCTGATCGACAGGCCGAGGCCGGAGTTCTGGCCGAAGGCTTCATTGGCCGGCCGGTCGGTATAGAAACGCTCGAAGATCCGGTTGATATTTTCCGCCTTGATGCCCGGGCCATTGTCATCGACGGTCACGATGATGTTGCGGCCGGAGCGGGCAAGCGAAACGACGATCCGGCCATCCTCGTCAGGGACGAAGGAGCGGGCGTTCTCGATCAGGTTGACCAGCACCTGGCCGAGGCGCGATTCATGGCCGAGGATTGTCCAATCCTTGCCGTTCGCCGGCGCCTTGGCGACCCGCAGGTCGATCCGGACCTGTTTGCGGTGGCGCGAGGAGTCGCCCGAAATCGCGATCACGTCGGTCACGAGCCGCTTCATATCGACCTTCGAGGCATCCTCGCGCACCAGTTCGGCATCAAGCCGCGAGGCGTCGGAAATGTCGGTGATAAGGCGATCGAGGCGCCGGACATCGTGCTGGATGATCTCCAGAAGGCGGTTGCGCGAGTTCTCGTTGCGCGCCAGGGGCAGCGTCTCCACCGCGCTGCGCAGCGATGTCAGCGGGTTCTTGAGTTCGTGCGCGACATCGGCAGCGAAGCTTTCGATCGCCTCGATGCGGGCATAGAGCGCGTTGGTCATGTCGCGGATGGCGACCGAAAGATGGCCGATCTCGTCCTGGCGTTCGGAGAAATCGGGAATCTCCACGCGTGTCTTGACGCCCCTGCGCACGCGCACTGCCGCTTCCGACAGGCGCCTGAGCGGCCGCGCGATGGTCGAGGCGAGGAGCATCGACAGGATGCCTGTCACCAGCGCGGCGACGCCGAAAACACGGAAGATCGCCCGCCGCTCGGCGGCGACGATGCGGTCGATGTCACCGCCCTCGGTCGAAAGCATCAGCACGCCGAGAATGGCGCGGTACCTCTGGATCGGCACGGCGACGGACACGACCGATTCGCCGGTTTCCGACAGGCGTTCGCCGACGGCGGGGCTGCCGGTCAGCGCGGTCACCACCTCAGGATAATTGGCCCCGGAGCCGCCCGGCTGTTCCACCGGTACGGAAAAGTCGCGACGGGCGAACAGGCGGAAGAAGCCCTCCGACATGCGGTCGAACAGGCCAATGTGCTGACCCTCCGGCGGGGGCAGGTTGTAGCGAAGGATCTGGCCGCCGGAATACAGATGGCGGGAATCGAGCAGCAGGCTGGCCTCGCGGTCGAAGATGCGGGCACGGGTGCGCGTCGGCGAGATCAGGCGGCGCAGCACCGGCGCCACCCGTTCGGGATTGATGGGAAAGTCCAGGTCGTCGAGTTCACCGGTATTGGGACCGACCGCCTGCCCGGCCTGCAGCGTCAGCAGTTCCTCGGGATTGACGCGGATCGCATCGGTTTCGATGCTCGCCGAGGAGGCGATGGCGCCGGCGATGATCTCGCCCTGGGTCATCAGGCTTTCGACGCGCGCGTCGATCAGCCCCTCGCGGAACTGGTTGAGATAGAGGATACCGGTGACGAGCACCACCAGCGCGGCGAGGTTGAGGATCAGGATGCGCTTGGTCAGGCTCGAAAAGGCGTAGTGGCCCAGCATGCGCCGCAGCGCGCCGAGCGCCCGCACGTGCATCGGGCGGCGGGTGGCGGAGGTTTTCGCCGTTTCGCGAGCCTGGGGGCTTTCTTCGTTCATCACCCTTCCATCGCGGGCAATCGCCGCGAAATCATGGCGACACCAGCGGATCGCGTCGGATTCGTTCCGCTGGCCTCACCCCCGCTATTTTGCGTCAAACTTCGCGGAAACGGTAGCCCACACCGTAAAGGGTCTCGATCATGTCGAAATCGTCATCGGCCGACTTGAACTTCTTGCGCAGCCGCTTGATGTGGCTGTCGATGGTCCGGTCGTCGACATAGACCTGTTCGTCATAGGCGGCGTCCATCAGCGCATCGCGGCTTTTCACCACGCCGGGACGCTGGGCAAGCGCCTGCAGGATGAGGAACTCCGTGACCGTCAGCGTCACCGGTTCGCCCTTCCAGGTGCAGGAATGACGCTCCTGATCCATGAGCAACTGGCCGCGCTCCAGCATCTTGGCCTGGGTCGCGCCGGGCTTGACGCCATTTTCCTTGGCGGCGGCACGGCGCAGGACGGCACGGACGCGCTCGACGAGCAGGCGCTGCGAGAACGGCTTCTTGATGAAATCGTCGGCGCCCATCTTCAGGCCGAACAATTCGTCGATCTCATCGTCCTTGGAGGTGAGGAAGATCACCGGCAGGTCGGTTTTCTGGCGCAGGCGGCGCAACAGCTCCATCCCGTCCATGCGCGGCATCTTGATGTCGAGGATGGCGAGATTCGGCGGGCGGGCCGCCAGTCCTTCCAGCGCGGAAGCGCCGTCCGTGTACGTCTCGACACGGTAGCCTTCCGATTCCAGCGCAATCGACACCGAGGTGAGGATGTTGCGATCGTCGTCGACCAAAGCAATGGTTGCCATGTCGAATTTCTCCTTCATCGCAGGTGTCCCTTCCTCGGCTCCGAAGAAGGGGCTTGTGGAGGACAAATCGGGTCCAAAATGTGGCACGGAAACGTGTCCCTGTCACATGGGCCGGCCTGTCCTCCGATGGCCGGTCCGCACATTTGTGTCGCAACATCGCCTTTCCTTTGGGCAAGGGTCCGTTTTTTCGTCACAGCAAAAACCCAATCTAAACATTATAACCGATTTAAATTTTTTGGGCTTTTTTTAAATCGATTAATGATTTGATGCAGTGCATTTTTTCTGTTTTGCGGTCTGCCGGCGGCAAGCGGGCATGTCTTTTGCACGTGCTCCGCAAAGGAGGACTGACGCAATGATGGAAATCGGAAAGCGCAACCCGGTTTGCGGCATCGAGACCACGGGGATCGCGCAGGCGGCTTCCGTGCGGTTCAACCTGACCGAGGCCGAACTCGTCCATGAGGCGATCTCCCGCAGCGAGGCGCACTTGACGGCGCATGGCGCGCTGGTCGCTCACACCGGCCAGCATACCGGGCGTTCGGCCAAGGACAAATTCGTCGTCCGCGATGCCGCCACCGACCCGCATGTGTGGTGGGACAATAACCGTTCCATGTCGCCCGAGCATTTCGATCTGCTCTATAAGGACATGGTCGCGCACGCTGCCTCGCGCGACCTGTTCGTGCAGGACCTCATCGGCGGGGCCGACCCGGCCTACGCGCTGCCGGTGCGCATCGTCACCGAACTCGCCTGGCATTCGCTGTTCATCCGCAACCTGCTGATCCGCCCGCCGCGCGCCTCGCTGGCGAGTTTCGTCCCGGACATGACGATCATTGACCTGCCGTCCTTCAAGGCCGATCCGGTCCGCTACGGCTGCCGCACCGAAACGGTCATCGCCGTCGACCTGACGCGCAAGATCGTGCTGATCGGCAACACCTCCTACGCCGGCGAGATCAAGAAGAGCGTCTTCACCGCGCTGAACTACCTGCTGCCGCAGCATGGCGTCATGCCGATGCATTGTTCGGCCAATGAAGGCCCCGATGGCGACGTGGCGATTTTCTTCGGCCTGTCGGGAACCGGAAAGACGACGCTGTCGGCCGATCCGAAGCGCACGCTGGTCGGCGACGACGAGCATGGTTGGGGCGAGGACGGCGTCTTCAACTTCGAGGGCGGCTGTTACGCCAAGACGATCCGCCTGTCGGCCGAGCACGAACCCGAGATCCACGCAACGACGCGGCGCTTCGGGACGGTTCTGGAAAACGTGATCCTCGACGAGGAGCGCGTGCCCGATTTCAACGACGGAAGCCTGACCGAGAATACGCGCTGCGCCTATCCGCTGCATTTCATTCCCAATGCCAGCGACACCGGCCGCGCCAGCCATCCGAAGAACATCATCATGCTCACCGCCGATGCGTTCGGCGTGCTGCCGCCGATCGCGCGGCTGACGCCGGCCCAGGCGATGTATCATTTCCTTTCCGGATACACTGCCAAGGTCGCGGGAACCGAAAAGGGCGTGACCGAGCCGGAGGCCACGTTCTCGACCTGCTTCGGGGCACCGTTCATGCCGCGCCATCCCTCCGAATACGGCAACCTGCTGCGCGATCTCATCGGACGTCACGGCGTTGATTGCTGGCTCGTCAACACCGGTTGGACGGGCGGCGCCTACGGAACCGGCCAGCGCATGCCGATCAAGGCGACCCGCGCCCTCCTCGCTGGCGCCCTGAATGGAACGCTGAAAGATGCGGAATTCCGGACCGACCCCCATTTCGGCTTTGCCGTCCCGACTGCGGTGGACGGCGTCGACACGGCGATCCTCGATCCGCGCTCGACCTGGACCGACAAGGCCGCCTATGACGAACAGGCCAAAAAGCTGGTGAAGATGTTCATCGACAACTTCGCGAAGTTCGAGAGCCATGTCGACGCCGGCGTCCTGGGCGCGGCGCCGAAAGTGGCCTGAGCCAAGTCCATCGCGGCAGACGAACAGGCCCGGCTTCGCGCCGGGCCTTTTCTTTTCGGCTCACGGCTGGCAGACAAAGGCCATGACGCACCGCATCAGGCTCGACTTCATTGAGAGGACACCGGCCGAAACGGCCGAGCGCGCTTCGGTGTTCCGCGCGCTGATGGCGCGCCGGCGCACCGTGCGCGACTTCTCCGACCGGGCCGTACCGAAGGACGTCATCGCCGATTGCGTGATGACCGGTGCGAGCGCGCCGTCGGGCGCCAACCAGCAGCCCTGGACCTTTGTGTGCATCTCGGACCCGGAAACCAAGCGGAAGATCCGCGAGGCCGCCGAAGAAGAGGAGCGTGCCTTCTACGCCGGCCGCGCCTCGAAACAGTGGCTCGACGCGCTGGCACCGATCGGCACCGATGCCGACAAGCCGTTCCTCGAGACGGCACCGTGGCTCATCGTGATCTTCGCGCAGCGTCATGGCGTCGATGCCGACGGCCGACCCGTCAAGCACTACTATGTTCCCGAATCCGTCGGGATCGCCACCGGTCTGCTGATCGCGGCGTTGCACAATGCGGGCCTCGCAACGTTGACGCATACGCCCTCGCCGATGGGCTTCCTCAACGCGATCTGCGGCAGACCCGAACACGAGAAGGCCTCGATCCTGCTCGTCGCCGGCTATCCCGCCGAAGGCGTGACCGTTCCGAATATCTCCCGCAAGGGCATGGACGACGTGGCGGTGTGGAAGACATGAGCCCGCGCGACGATCTTGTCGTCAACGATCGCATCACGCTGCCCGGCGACAGCCTGGCGGAGCACTTCGTCCGCGCCGCCGGCCCGGGCGGCCAGAATGTCAACAAGGTGGCGACGGCGGTCGAACTTCGTTTCGATGCCGCCGGATGCGCGAGCCTCGATACCTACGTCAAGGCACGCCTTCTCAAGCTCGCCGGGCGCCGGGCCACCCTGGAGGGGATCATCGTCATCCAGGCCGATCGGTTCCGTACCCAGGAGCGCAATCGCGCCGACGCGCGGGAGCGCCTGGTCGCGCTGGTCGCCAAGGCAGCGGAACCACCGCCGCCGCCGCGGCGCAAGACCCGGCCAACCAAGGCCTCGGTCGAACGCCGGCTGAAGGCCAAGACCGGGCGCGGCACCGTCAAGAAACTCAGGGCGAAACCGGGCGGGGATTGACCGCCGTTGCGTAAACAGACTTTTCATTGCGCGAAACGGGTGCAAAACTTACCTAAGCGCGACAAGCCACGGGAAAGGAACGATCCATGGGCATTTTCGATTTCGTCAAGAAGGTCGGCAAGAAACTCGGCATCGGCGACGATGAGGCGCCTCCGGCAGCAGACGAACTCAAGAAGGAGCTCGATTCGCACAAGCTCGGCACCGACGCTGTCACGGTCACGGTCCAGGGCGACAAGGCGATCCTCTCCGGCGTGGTCAAGGACCAGTCGATCTTCGAGAAGGCGGTAATCGCCGTCGGCAACACGCTCGGCATTTCCAAGGTCGAGGCGTCGGAACTGAAGGTGGTCGCGCCCGATTCCGGCCTGAAACTCGACGGCAATGTCGACATGACCGCGCTGGTCAAGGCTGCGACACCGGCCAAGCAGCCGGTGTTCTATACGGTCAAGAAGGGCGACAATCTGTGGAAGATCGCCGAACATCATTACGGCAAGGGCAAGGGCGCGAAGAACACCGTGATCTTCGAGGCCAACAAGCCGATGCTCACTCATCCCGACAAGATCTATCCGGGGCAGGTGCTGCGCATTCCCGATCTCGAAACCGCCTGAGCGGCGGCTGAGACCCAAAACCACGGCGGCCATCCGGCCGCCGTTCGCATTTTCGGATTTACGCCGGGCACCGACGGCCCCACATTGACGCCATGCTCGTCCTGCCGAAAGGCGTCCGCCACATTCCCGGTTTTCTCGACACCGCGGCCCAGGAGGCTCTGGTCGAGGATATCCGCCGGATTGTCGCCGAAGCGCCGTTGTTCACGCCGGCGATGCCGCGCACCGGCAAGGAGATGAGCGTGCGCATGACGAATTGCGGCGCGCTCGGCTGGGTGACCGACAAGGAGCGCGGCTATCGCTACCAGGCGACCCATCCGGTGACCGGGCGGGCGTGGCCGCCAATGCCGGAGCGGCTAGCCGCGCTGTGGCAGGAGCTTTCCGCTTATCCTCACCCGCCCGAAGCCTGCCTCGTCAATTTCTACGGCGAGAAGGCGCGGATGAGCCTGCACCGCGACAGCGACGAGGAAGAGCTCGGCGCGCCTATCGTCTCGGTCTCGCTCGGTGATTCCTGCCTGTTTCGCATCGGCGGGCCGGCGCGAACGGATCGCACCGTCTCGTTCCGCCTCGATTCCGGCGATGTCGTCGTCTTCGGCGGGCCGAGCAGGCTCGCCTATCACGGCGTCGACCGGATCCTGCCGATGACCTCGGCGCTATTGAAACACGGCGGGCGGATCAATCTGACGCTACGGCGGGTGAGGGCCGTGCCGGCGCGGTAAGCGCGAGCGCCAGCACGGCGATCAAGGCAAGCTGGGCGATGGGAATCATCGCCATGGCGGCCGGCACCATGACGGCGGGTGCGAGCACCAAAGCGGGCGGTGCGAGATCGCGCCAGCCGCCGAATTGACCCCGCTGAAGGACGAAGGCCGCCGCGGCTACCGCGACGGGTCCCATGTCATAGGCCAGCGCATAAGGGGTCACGAGAAAAGTCGAGATCGCCAGCACGATCGCCTTGGACTGCGCGTCGGCAGGACCGAAGAAATGGCGGAGCGCCAGCACGGCGACCGGTAGGGCCACCGCGGCGTGCATGACCATCGCCGCCGATGAAGGCGCGCCCAGGACGCGGGCGTAGCCGAAGGGCGACGCCAGCATCTGCACGAACACGCCCTTGAAGCGCTGCATGACCTCGGCCTGATAAGGCAGGACCTCGGCGACATAGCCTCGCCAGGCGTCCCACCCGAAAACGAGCGCCGACAGCGCGACGAGCACCACCGTACCGGCAAGCGCTACCGCGACCACCGTCCATCGCCGCTCGACGATCAGCAGCAAGGGAAACAACAGGCCGAGCTGCGGCTTGACCGTCAGCGCCGCCAAGAGCAGCCCGGCCACCACCGGCCGGCGTTGGCGTAGCGCCAGCGCTCCGATGAAAAGCGCGCCGGTGAAAAAGCCGTTCTGAAGCGCCCAGGCATTGACGAGGGCGACCGGAAGGACCGCGATCCAGACGAGTCTGTGCCTGGTGCCGCAAAAGGCCGCGACGGACCAGGCAAACGCTGCGCCGGTCGCGGCAAGGAACAGCACCGCCGCAAGGCGATAGGGTACGAAGCCGAGCGGCCACAGCGCCAGCAGCATGTGCGGCGGGTAGCTCCAGTTGCGCCACGGATAGTCCGGCCCAAAATTCTCGGTCAGGTGGCGGAAATAGGCCGGCTGTGGGCCAAACAGGTCCATTGCCTGGCCCGAGAGGACCAGACGTCCCGCGACCCAGAAATTGGCGAAATCCTTGTCGGTAAACCAGGCCGGGGTCTCGGCCGTAAAAAGCGCCACGGAAAAGCCGAGGGCGACGACGACCGCCAGCATGGCGGACAGCGCCGCTACGGCACGCCACGGTATCGGCACTCTTGTCTGCGGCATCCCCGGCACCCCCGCCCCTCCGAACGGGGATAGCGCGAAATCGCAAACGCGGCGTTAGGATGCGTTTGCGGTCGCGAGCCTACAGTTTCCTGAGAGCGACCTTCTGGACGAGATGGTTCTCGCCCTTCTTGAGGATGAGATCGGCGCGCGGCCGCGTCGGCAGGATGTTCTCGCGCAGGTTCCGCAGGTTGATGTTGGTCCACAGGCCTTCGGCAATCGCCATGGCCGAGGTCTCCGACAGCTGCGAATAGCGATGGAAGAACGAGTCCGGATTCCGGAAGGCGGTTTCGCGCAGCTTCATGAAGCGATCCACGTACCATTTGTGGATCAGCTCTTCTTCCGCGTCGATGTAGACGGAGAAATCGAAGAAGTCCGAAACGATCGGGACGGCATTGCCGTCGAGAGGCAGATCCTTGCGCGTCTGCAGCACGTTGATGCCCTCGAACACGAGGATATCCGGCTGGTCGATGACCACGAAGCGATCGGGTACGACGTCATAGACGAGGTGCGAATAGATAGGCGCTGGAACTTCACGGACGCCGGCCTTGATGGCGGCGAGAAAGCGCATGATGGCGCCGAAATCGTAGCTTTCGGGAAAGCCCTTCCGATCCATCAGCCCTTCGCGGCGCAGCACCTCGTTGGGGTGGAGGAAGCCGTCGGTGGTGATGAGGTCGACCTTGGGGCTCGACGGCCAGCGCGCCAGCAATTCCTTCAGCACGCGCGCCGTGGTCGACTTGCCGACCGCGACCGATCCGGCAATGCCGATGATGAAAGGGGTCTTGGTCGCGTCCTGGACATTGAGGAAGGCGCTGCGCTGCGAGAACAGCAGTTGTGAGGCTTCCACATGCGCGGACAGCAGCCGCGACATCGACAGGTAGATGCGGCGCACTTCCTCCAGGTCGACGGGGTCGCCGAGCGAGCGGAGGCGACGCACCTCCTCCTCGGTCAGGGTCAGTGGCGTATCGGCCCGAAACGCCGACCATTCCTCGGCGCTGAACACGCGGTAGGGCGAATATTTCTGGTTCAACGCCAGCTGGTCCATCGCCCTCAATTCCATTTCCGCAAACGGCCGTGTCACTCCGGCTTGCGCGAGGCTTTTTCGGCGACGCCGGACCGCGCCGTGCGCCTCTCCAGTTCGGCTACCACATCGGCGAGCGGCACGCCGGCCAGCGCCAGCACCACCAGCAGATGATAAAGCAGATCGGCACTTTCCGAAACGAGACCTTGGTTGTCCCCCGCCACCGCGGCAATGACAGTTTCCACCGCCTCCTCGCCGAGTTTCTTGGCGGCCTTGTCCATGCCGGCGACAAACAATTTCGCCGTCCAGGAATCGGCTGCGCCGGAGCGGCCGCGCTCGGCGACGATGCGTTCGAGATCGTCGAGGGAAAAGCTGCTCATGCGGCTGTATCCAGGCCGTCAAGGCGCATGTCGAGGCCGGCCCTGGCCATGAAGCGCTTGGCCTCGCCGATGGAATAGGTGCCGAAATGGAAGATGGAGGCAGCAAGCACCGCCGTCGCATGGCCGTCGCGGATGCCTTCGACCATATGATCGAGCGTACCGACACCGCCGGAAGCGATGACCGGCGCACGCACGGCATCGGCGATGGCGCGGGTCAGCGCGATATCGTAGCCGGCCTTGGTACCGTCGCGGTCCATAGAGGTCAGCAGGATTTCGCCCGCGCCAAGGTCGACGACCTTGCGGGCGTAGTCGACAGCGTCGAGGCCGGTGGGGTTGCGGCCGCCATGGGTGAAGATTTCCCAGCGCGCCGCCTCGCCCGGCTTCGATACCTGCTTGGCGTCGACGGCGACGACGATGCACTGGTTGCCGAACTTGTCGGCGGCCTCGGCGACGAATTGCGGATTGTTTACCGCCGCCGTGTTGATCGACACCTTGTCGGCACCGGCGAGCAACAGTTTGCGCACATCGCCAACGACGCGCACGCCGCCGCCGACCGTCAGCGGCATGAAGCACTGCTCGGCCGTGCGCGCCACCACGTCGAAGATGGTGTCGCGGTTTTCATGGCTGGCGGTGATGTCGAGGAAGCAGAGCTCGTCGGCACCGGCTGCATCATAGGCCTTGGCGGCCTCGACCGGGTCGCCGGCATCGATCAGGTCGACGAAGTTGACGCCCTTGACGACGCGGCCGTCCTTCACGTCGAGGCAGGGGATGACGCGGGCTTTGAGGGTCATGCGGGCCAGTAAACCTGTTGCAGCGGAAGGAGGCGTTTTGTTTCCTGATCGAATGCGCTATAATGTTCAAGAATTGAATCCACTAACAATTCCATATCCATAAGGGTCAAAGGTATTCCGGCTCGCTCAGCTTCATATCTAGCCTCCTGAGTGAAGCCGCCAGTACTTACGTAAAGTCCCTTATCCTTTACATGGCGCCCTCCTAAAAAACTTCTGATCTCATTCGGCCCCATGCGTTGATCGCGCCGATGTTTCACCTCGACGACAATTCTGGGCTCTTCGAATCCAAACCGATCGGGAGACGCCATGATATCCTTGCCGCGATCGGCTCCTTTTGGAGAGATAGTGGTCTTATAGCCCATCCCGCGCAAAAGCCCCGCTACTAAATCCTGCATCTCCGCCCAATCGAGCGCAGCTATTCGATCTTTGATCAGCTCTTTACTGCGGGAGAAAAGCGAAGCTGCGGTTTCTGCCGCAAAATCCACCGGGTGTAGGTTTGGTGCTGCTTCAATTTCGCCTTTTTTTTCCTGATGAGTCTTGCCCCACAACTCGGCCGATACTTCGGATGAAATTTGGAATAGCGTGGCTATCGATCCTAGAGAATTCTTTGCACCCTCAGATAATTTGTCGCGCGGAGTTTCATGTTGCCACTTTACAGAGCGTTGATTCACTCTTTCCTCATCATCTTCTGAAGGGCAATATCGATAATCTCCGGTAATGAGCCCACAAAGATACACTCGGGCGCTAGGATCATATGTTACGATGCGATCGCCGATCGCTATCTCTTTTACAAAACGCCAAAGCTGCCCAGTGTTCATGGAAACAGCTTGGTTCGGGTAATCGGGGTAGGCCAACCGTATTGCCGCCTGAAGCGCTTCGCGAGATTGGTATTTCTGGAGATCGGATATTTGCCGCCATCCAAGTCCAACGATCTCTTGAGCCCGAAAAACGTCGGCAAATACCCCGCCAACGCCAGCCCGCACCATCCAAGTTTTCATCGCCGAACCTCCGCATCCTCAAATGCAGCAGGCTCTACCTTCATGGTACCATTCAGCACCGCCAGCGCTTCCTGCGGGTCGATGCGGCCATCATAGAGCGCGCGGCCCGTGATGGCGCCTTCGAGCCGCGCGGCGTCGGGCATGGTCAGCCGCACCACGTCGGCGATGGAGGCC
>WBZS01000842.1_pt1 | contig 30444 bp, 18 predicted proteins | sample 5204201 | NCBI WGS metagenome assembly WBZS01 (sample SAMN12344357, study PRJNA552823) | activated sludge metagenome | biome: Activated sludge suspended growth; feature: Nitrification reactor; material: Wastewater; isolation source: activated sludge from nitrification reactor of wastewater... | reverse complement strand
CCCTATAGCCAGTACCTGGCCTTCCTCCCCTTCATGGTCGAGGCCTGTCTCGACGACGGCCGACTGGCCTACGTGGTGACGCGTTTGATCGGCCAGGTGAAGCCCGCCGATTTCGCGCCCGGCGTCGAGCTGCTCAACTGGAACGGGGTGCCGATCGCGCGCGCGATCGAGCGAAACGGCGAGGGTCAGGCCGGCAGCAACGCCGATGCCCATCTTGCGCGCGGGTTGTATGCGCTGACGATGCGGCCGTTGGCGCGCTCGCTGCCGCCGGATGAGGACTGGGTGTCGGTGACGTATCGCAACCGACGCGGCGTCGTGCGCGAGGCGCGCTTCGAGTGGCGGGCGATGGATCTGACGCAGGACGACACCGGGCCGGCCGGCGAACTGGCCGGTGTCGCCCGTTACCGCGACGTACCGGACTTCGGCATCGACCTCCAGGCGGCGTTGATCCAGAATGCGCGCCGGCACTTCTTCCAGGGTGCACCCCGCAAGGCGCCGGCGCAGACGCGCCGGGCCGCCGGGCCGCAAACGCTCGACACGGCGCTCCCGTCGATCCTGCGCGCGACGATCCTGCCGGGCGGGCGCCACGGTTACCTGCGGATCTTCAGCTTCGACGTGGTCAGCGCCGACGGCTTCGTCGATGCCTGTTGCGATGTGCTCGAGCGCCTGCCCACCGGGGGCCTGATCCTCGACATCCGCGGCAACCCCGGCGGCAACATCCTCGCGGCCGAGAAGCTCCTCCAGCTCTTCACGCCCCGCGCGATCCGGCCGGAGCCGCTGCAGTTCATCAACTCGCCGGGTACGCTGGCGCTGTGCGAGCGCCACGCGCAGGACGACCAGCCCGGCCTGGATCTGGGCGGCTGGATCGAGTCGATCCGGGAGTCGGTGCAGACCGGGGCGCCCTACTCGAGCGCGGTCCCGCTTACGCCCGAGCCCGAGGCGAACGCCATCGGTCAGCGCTACTACGGCCCGGTCGTCTTGATCACCGATCCCCTGTGCTACAGCGCGGCCGACATCTTCGCGGCCGGCTTTCAGGATCACGATCTGGGCCTGATCCTGGGGGTGGGTGGGCGCACCGGCGCCGGCGGCGCCAACGTCTGGCAGCACGGTTTGCTCGAGCAACTCCTGCACGGCGCGGTCGAGCCCGGGCTTGTGCCGCTGCCCCTCGACCTCGGCATGACCGTGGCGATCCGACGGACTCTGCGCGTCGGCGAAAACGCCGGCGATGTGCTTGAGGATTTCGGCGTACAGCCCTCGGCCGTGCATGCGCTGACCCGCCGGGACGTGCTGGGCTCCAACGCAGACCTGCTGACCGAGGCCGAGCGCCAGCTCGACGCTCTGGCCCGAACCCGCCCGCCGCGGACGCTGAAGCTTGCCGACGTCAGCGCTCAGGCCGGTACGTTGTCGTTGTCGCTGACGACGCGCAACCTGAGCCGCGTCGATCTCTGGCTCGACCATCGGCCCTGGCTATCGCTTGACGTCGTGGACGGCACGCTTGCGGTTTCGGGCGGCCTGCCGGCCGTGCCACCGCGCCGCCTGAAAGCGCTTGGGTACGCGGCGAACAACATGTCGGATCCGGTCGCGGTCGCCGCCGTCCGGGTGTGACGGCCCGCCGGGGCGTTTGACCCCATCCGGCCGCGTCGCAACCGGGGTGCCCGTATCGCGCCCGGGCCGCCCCCCTTCTCCGGACGCCAACACTTTTACACGTCTATCACCCGATTCAGGCGCATCTCAGCGTTAGGATGAGTGCGACACCTGTCCGAAGCGGGATGCTTGGGGCAGTTCCAGTGATGGACTTTCATGGTTGATCAGCAGCGCCTTGCCTCATCTCAGCGGGCCCGCGTCATTGGATTGAGCGCGGGTCTGACGCTCACATTCGTGCCCGCGGCGGTGGTCATCGTCTACGGCATGCCGGACACACCGTTTCGCCTGCTGGCCAACGACGTCCTGTACCCGGCGCTTGGCCTGTTCATCACCGCCCTGTGCAGTTACGCGGCCTGGCGCTCGGGCAAACACTCACGCCAAATCGGCATCGCCTGGTGGGTGATCGCCGCCGCGCAATTGACCTGGTTGATGGGCGACTCGGTCTGGGGGATCCTCGAAGTCGGTCTCCACATCCAACCTTACCCGTCCGTGGCAGACGGGTTTTATCTGGCCTACTATGGTTTCTTCCTGGCCGGGGTGCTGTTGTTGCCGAGCGAGCGCCGATCGCCGCTCGCTCGCATCAAACGTCTGCTCGACGCCGGCGTCGTGATGTTGGTCGCGTCCGTGATCTTCTGGATCTTCTGGTTGGGGCCGCTGGCCCAGACTTTCGAGGCGGCCGACGCGGCGACGCTGTTCTTCTCGGTCGCCTACCCGGTCGGTGATCTGGTGCTGATCTGGTCGATCACGGTCTTGTTGATGCGGCCCTTGCGCGCGCAGCCGCGCTGGCCGCTGGTGTTGCTTGGGTTGAGCGCCGTCGCCGGGACGGTGGCCGACATCGCCTACACCCACCAGACGATGAACGGCACCTATGTCAGCGGCAATTTGGTCGATCTCGGCTGGTTGGCGGTCATGATGCTGTCGCTGTGGGCCGGCGCCTTACAGGCGATTGCCCCGGTGGAACAGTACCGCGCCGTGCCTGAGGCCGTCGAACGACGAGAACCATCCTGGCTCACCTACGGGCGTTTGGCTCTGCCGTACGTCAGCGTCATCGGCGCGTTTGGCCTTCTGTATGTCGCGCGGCATACCCAAGACCCGGCGCTCGCGCAGCCAGAGGCGATCGAACAGGCGGTGGCGGCGTTGGTGCTCCTGATCCTCGTGCGGCAGCTTCTGACGTTGATCGAGAACGCGCGTTTGTCGGCCAAGCTGCGGGCCGAGTTGGGCGAGCGGCATCAGGTCGAAGCCAGCCTGCGTCAGGAAATCGCGGAACGCGCGCGCATCGAGGACGCCCTGCGCCTCAGCGAAGCGCAGCTTTCGCATGACGCCGTTCACGACGCGTTAACCGGACTTCCCAACCGCGCGCTCTTCATGGACCGACTCGAGCGGTCGATCGAGCGCGGCAAACGCAATCCGACGCATCGCTTCGCGGTCCTTTTCCTCGACTTCGACGGCTTCAAGTTCGTCAATGACAGCCTGGGCCATCCGATCGGCGATCGGCTGCTCGTGCTCGCCTCCGCTCGCCTGCAGGCCTGCGTTCGTAGCGCAGACACCATTGCCCGGGTCGGCGGCGACGAGTTCGTGCTGCTGCTGGAAGACATCGGCGCCGCCGACGACGCCACCGCCGCCGCCGACCGCATGCAGGCGACGCTGGCCACACCGTTCGACCTCGAGGGTCATGTCGTCATGCTGTCGGCCAGCATCGGCATCGTGCTTAGCGGCGCCGGGCTGCACCCCGCCGACGACATTGTGCGCGATGCCGACATCGCGATGTACCAGGCCAAGCAAGCCGGCAAAGCCCGCCATGCGGTCTTCGACGCGCGCATGGGCGCCAAAGTGTTGGCGCGGATGAACCTTGAGAACGAACTGCGCGGCGCGATCGAACGCAGCGAGTTCCGGCTGCAGTATCAGCCGATCATCGACTCGCGGACGCGCCGTCTGACGGGTTTCGAGGCGCTGCTGCGCTGGCGCCACCCGCGGCTGGGCAACATCCCGCCCGGCGACTTCATCCCGATCGCCGAAGAGACCGGGCTGATCGTGCCGATCGGCGAGATCGTGCTGTGGGAGGCCTGCCGACAGATGGTCGCCTGGCAGCGGTCTCTGGCCTGTCCGGAGCCGCATTGCTCGATCAGCATCAACCTGTCGACCCGGCAGTTTCGGCAGCCCGACCTGGTCGAGCAGGTGGCGCGCGTGTTGCGCGAAACCGGTCTGGCGCCAACGTGTCTGAACCTCGAGGTCACCGAGAGCGTGATCATCGGCGATGCGGCTGCGGCGGTGGCGACGATGCGCGCGTTGCGCGCGCTCGGGGTCAATCTGCACATCGACGACTTCGGCACCGGCTATTCGTCGCTGAGTTACCTGTATCAGTTCCCGATCGACACGCTCAAGATCGACCGGGCCTTCATCTCCGGCCTGGGCCATGACGAGCGCTCGCGCAGCCTGGTCGACAACATCGTGACTTTGGCGCACGACCTGGGTCTGACCGTGGTCGCCGAGGGGGTTGAAACCGCCGATCAGGCGGCGCTGATCGAATCGGTCGGCTGCGAACGCATGCAGGGCTTCGCGTTCTCGCGCCCGCTCGAGGCCGCGAACGTGCCCGAGTTCGTCGCGCGTTTTCAGGCGATACCGCGGACCACACAACCGCTGGCTCCGGCGCCTCGATAGAGCCGGCGGCATTCATTGGGCAACGATCAGTAGGCTGCCTCACCCGTACACAGCCGTTCACCTGCAGCCGGGCGAAGTGCAAGAACGTAGCGGGCCGACACGAGGTGACCGCCCTCGACCCGCAGGGCTGCAAACCCGACGAGCGACGATCCGACACGGCGAACCGGTGGTGGGCGTCGTCGGGTGTTTGTCAAAAGGGCAGGGTCAAGGCCTCGCCTGAGTAGGTCGCGCGACGCTCCTTCGGGCCGGCCCCATCGACGGGGCCGGTGTGCAGGATCGCGCGGATCTCCATCTCGGGTTGCATCCCTCGAAAGCCTCCCGAGCGAGCTTCGATCGTCAACGTCCGGGCCGAATCGTCCCACCGGCACGGCAACCACGAGAACTCGCCGCCTTCATAGCCGTAGCCATCGCCCTCGTCCTGGTAGAGATCGAAGCGACAATCGGCGCCCGGATAGATATGGAGGTCGAGCGGAGCGGTCTGCAGGTCGTCCACGTGCTGGCGCACGGGCCCCATCGGCACGATCGAACCGGACCTCACGAACAACGGTAGGGCGTCGATCGACGCCGACGCCTCGATCTTCTGGCCGCCCTCAAGGCGTAGATCGCTCCAGAAATCGATCCAGGTCGCGCCGGTGGGCAGGTACACCGAGCGCGTCGGCGCGACGGCACCCAGCGGACGCGAGCCGGGCCCGTATGCCACGGGACGGGTCACGGGGCAGACCAGTAGGGCCGGCCCAAACATGAACTGATCGCCGATGCTGTGCGTGGCCTGATCGTGGCGGAAATCGAAGGGCAGCGCGCGCAGCGGCGTGTAGGCGCGCTGAGTGGTCCAACCGGCGAGCGAATAGATGTACGGCAGCAGGCGATACCGTAGGTGCAGGAACCGCACAAGCGACTCGTACATCGGCTCGCCCGGTTCGCCAAACCGCCAGATCTCACGCGGCGTGTCCGTCCCGTGTGAACGGAAGATCGGCAGGAACGATGCGTACTGAAACCAACGGACGTACAGCTCTCGATAGCCGAGATCGGCTGCGCCGTCGTCGAAGTCTCCGTTCCAAAACCAGAGCTCAGGTTTTCGTTGGACGAAGAAGCCGCCGATGTCCGTGGTCCAGTAGGGCAGGCCGGTCGCACAGAAGTTCAGGCCATCGGCGATCTGGCGTCGAAGCGTGTCCCATGTCGCCGACACATCGCCGGACCAGGTGACGGTGCCGTAGCGTTGCTGGCCCAGGTAGGCCGACCGGGTCAGGTTCACCACGCGCTTGGAATCGGTCGTGTGCCGCTGGCCGGTGTGGATCGCCTCGGAGTGATGAAGCGAATAGGCATTGATGACCTCCGGGTCCAGGTACCGCTTCGCTTCGCTTGTGTTGATGCGCATCCGTTCTTCAGGCTCGGGCTTCACGGCGCCCTGCCAGTCGGATTCGAAAGGCTCCGTGCAATCGCACCACCAGGCGTCGACGCCGTGCGAGAAGAGGCCGGTGTTGGCCTGCTTCCAGTAGCGGGCGCGCGCGACCGGGTTGAACGCGTCGTAGGTGGCCTGGTTGCCCAACAACAGGCCCTGCTCATTGAACTCCCGCCAGTCGTCGCCGCCCGGCCGCATGATGGGCCAGATCGACACCATCAACCGGGCGTTCAGGGCGTGCAGGTCCGCCGTCATCCGGTCGGGGTCCGGAAAGCGCTCAGGGTCGAGGGACTTCTGGCCCCATAGGTCGCCCGTCCACGATTTCCAATCGAGGACGACGCAATCCAGCGGCAACGCCCGCGCCCGGTATTCGCGCACGATGTCGACGAGCTCTCGCTGGCTGGCGTAGCGCTCCTTCGACTGGATGTAGCCGAAAGCCCACTTCGGCAGCATGGGCGCGTCGCCGGTGAGCGAGCGCAGCTGAGACACGATGTCGTCGAACTCCGGACCGGCGACAAAGTAGTAGTCGAGCTCGTCGTCCACGTCGCTCCACACGTACGAGCCGAAGGCGTCGTCGTGGAACGTCATCAACGAGCAGCTGTTGAAGAAGACCCCGTATCCTCGAGTGGACACGAGCACCGGTACGACGGCCTTCATATTCTGCTGATACAGATACTGATGTCGGCCGCGGAGGTTGAACATGCCCTCCTCATGCGAGCCCAACCCGTAGAGGGCTTCGTCCGGCTCCCACTCGAACTCCAGTTTGGTGTGGTACGCGTGTCGATCGACCACGGTGCGCACGCCCTGGGCTTCGAAGCGCAATCCGTCGGCGTTGTCGTGACCCTCGACCGCGTTCGCGTTGTCGAATACCGAGACGCGTACGTCAATGGGCTCGAGGGTCTTGCCGCCCCGCGCCGGCTCGCGTGTCAGCACGCGCCCCGACCGGTCGAAGTACGTGAACGCCGCTGTCCGGCGATCGATGGCGATCACCAATGCGTCGGTCATGAGGACCAGCTGCTCGGCCTGATCGCGGACGGCGAACTCGACGGTCGGGTCAGGCTGGGCGATCACGATCGGGCCCGGCGCCGGGCAAAAGTCCGCGGTGCCGCGATACCGGATGCGGACGGTCCGCGATGTGTACGGCGTCAGCTCGAGATAGCCCCGATCGGTTTGGATCGTCAGAGCGCCGGCAGAAAGGGTGTGGGTCAGAATAGGCATATTGGCTCGAACGCGACCGACGACGCGCTCGATGACGCGGGCCCCGCGGTCGCAGGTGTTTTGTGCAAGAGCGCAGGCACCGACGTCGCGTGTCAGCGCTTGAATTGCGGCAGCCAGGCCGCCTGGGCGGCGAACATCTCATCCACCAGCGTGTGGATCTGCGGGAGCGTGCAGGCCGCCGCAGTGAGCGGGTCGAGCATCACGGCGTGGTGGACGGCCTCTCGGTCGCCGTGCAGCGCGCCGTGGACCGCCAGCTCCTGGACGTTGATGTTGGTTCGGTTGAGTGCGGCGAGCTGTCGGGGCAGCGCCCCGATCGCCACGCCCTGCACGCCGTTCCCGTCGACCAGGCAAGGCACTTCCACGCAACAGCCTTCCGGTAGATTCGAAATGAGCCCCCGATTTGGGATGTTTCCGTTGATGCGGACGGCCCGATTCGTCTCCATAGCCTCGATGACGTACGAACCGTACTCGTGGGTGCGCGAGACGGGTAGAGCCGCGCCAGAGTCGAGCAGAGCGTTGAACTCCTGCTCGGCATGCGCGGCGCGCTCGACGCAATGGCGCAGGTATCCGCCCGTGCGGCCGAAGTCGAACCAGGAGTCGCGTTGATCGGTGAATCGCGGCCTCAGCTCGTCCGACACCTGCCGGGCGGTTCTGCGGTAATAGGGCACATACTCGCTGGCATGTCCGCTCGATTCGGTGACGAAATAGCCGAAATGCTGAAACAGCTCTCCGCGCACGGGCTCCTGTCCCAGGATGTCGGCGCGTGTCAGGGCGGCGCGGATTAACGGGTACAGGTCGTGTTCGCCGCGGCGGAAGGTCAGGAAGAACGCCTGATGATTGATGCCCGCACAGACGTAGGTGACCTCCTCGTAGGGGGCGTCGACCCATTGCGCCAACAACTCGGAGGTGCCCTGAACGCTGTGACACAACCCCACATGCGGTCGTCCCGACCCTTCGGCCACGGCCCAGCAATTGATGGCCATCGGGTTCCCGTAGTTGATCAGCCAGGCGTCTGGCGCCAGCGAGTCGAGGTCGTGGCACAGATCCAGAAGCACGGGCACGGTTCGAAGACCGCGAAAGACCCCGCCGGGGCCGAGCGTGTCTCCCACGCATTGCTCGACGCCGTACTTGCGTGGGATCTCGATATCCTGGGTGTAAGCCTCAAGGCCGCCCTGCTGAAAGGTCGTGATCACGTAATCAGCGCCGCGCACGGCTTCGCGGCGATCCAACGTGGCAACCACGCTGGCGCGCAGGCCTCGCCTGGCCACCAGGGTTTCGACTGCGCGCCGGCTGCGCTCCAGCCGCACCGGGTCGATGTCCATCAACGCGAGCGTGGAATCCTGCAACGCGGGCGTGAGCAAGATATCGCTGCACAAGTTGCGCGTGAAGACCAGGCTGCCCGCTCCGATCAACGTGATTTTGGTCATGCCGCAGAACCTTCTTGAAGATGTGGCCCATGCGCGTGGCGATGAAGGCGTCCACGGGGCCGTAAGGCCCCGTCGATCCGCACGGGCGACGGGCCGCCCGGCGATCCTTGACTTGCGCCGGTTTTGCCGGTTGTCGAATGCCAGGTCACCCCTTGATCGAGCCCGCGTAGGCGCCGCCCACGACGTAGCGCTGGGCGATCACGAACACGATCGCCACGGGCACCACCATGACGAGCCCGAGCAGGGCCGCTTCAGCCTGTTGATATCCGACGAACACGCCGGGGCTCGGATTGAAACCCGGCCGCAGGGCCGACGTGGCGGTGACGAATTGCTGGATCCCGACGGGCAGGTTGAACAGGCGGTCGTTGTTGAGCAACACGTATGGGCCGAAGAAGTTGTTCCAGTTCGTGTTGAAATTGATGAAGGCCAACAGCCCCAACAAGGGCGTCGCGAGCGGCAACGCGATGTGTCGGAACAGCGCGAACTCCGAGCATCCGTCGACCCGAGCCGCGTCGAGCAGCTCCGGCGGCAGGCTGGAGGCGTAGTAGATGTACGTCAGATAGGTGCCGAACGGGAAGAAGGCCGCCGGCAGGATGACCGACCACTCGGTGTTCACTAACCGCATCAGATTGAGCTCCAGGAACAGCGGGAGCACCAACGCTGAGGGCGGCAGCAACATGGTGATCAGCGTCAGCCATAACAGCAGGCGGCGACCCGGGAACCGGGCCGTCGCCAGGATGTAACCCGCGGGGATGCACGTGGCGAGACCCAGGGCCAGCGACCACAGCGCGTATTTGACCGAGTTTCCGAACCAGAGCATGACTTCGCCTTTTTGAAAGGCGAAGATCCGGCCCCAGGCCAGGGCGACGCGCTCGAACGTGCCAAAGGCCAGCGGATCCATCGAGATGAGTTCCGGCGCGCTCTTCGTGGTCGCAAGGACCAGCCAGAGGAGGGGCACGCAGAAATAGATGACGAACAGCACGAGCACGCCCCAACGCAGGAAGAAACCCGGCACCCCGGTTTCCGCCGTGTTCTTCGCCCAGTACCGTTGCCATCGCCGCGCCACCGTCGGGCGGTTGCCAGTATGGGTTTGGTTCAGGTCATTCATGGAGCAGCCCTCCCTTCAGGCCTCGATCTTGAAAAAGCCGGTCCAGCGGATGACCAGATACGCGGCCCCCAACCCGATCACGAGCATCAAGAGTGAGAGCGCCGAGGCGGCGCCGAAATTGCCGAGCTCGAACGCGAAGTTGTAGGCCAGTTGATTGGGTGACCATACCGACGGGACGTTGGCTCCGACGCCGACATTGGCTCCGGCGCCCAGAATCTGAGGCTCCACGAACAACTGCACGTTGCCGGCGAAGACCAGGATGAATTGATAAATGATGTACGGGCTGACGAGCGGCAGTTTGATGTGCCAGATCTTCTGCCAGGCATCGCATCCGTCCATGGTGGCGGCCTCCAACATCTCGGTCGGGATGCTCTCCAGCGCCCCGTATTGGATGGCGATCCACATGCCGGCGCCCGAGAAGAAACCGACGATGGTGAAGACAACCGGGAGGCTGCCCGGGTACACGACGTCTCTCAGAAACGTCCACCCGAATCCCTGAAGCAGGGATCGGAAGGGACTGATGCTCGGATCGAACATGAAGATGAGGACAAGGACGAGCACGGGGCCGGTGACCGCGCCGGGAATGAAAAACAGCGTGCGCAGCACCGTCGTCGGCGCGCCAGGCCGCATTTGCAGCAGCAGCGCCAGGACCACGACCAGGGCGATGCCCAAGGGCACCGAGATGACCAGGAACCCGGCGATGTTGGTCAGGACATCCGTGAAACGGAAGTCGGAGAAGGCGAAGACGTAGTTCTTGAGGCCCGCCGCGAAGTAGCGCGGGAGGCCGGTGCTGAAATCGGCGAAGCTGGTCACGAGGGCATAGAGCCCCGGGCCCAGGCCAAAGGCCATCATGGCCAGGAGGTACGGGAGCACGAACAGATAGGCCGTCAGAGTCTTGCGCCAGCGAGAAAAACGCGCCGGGCGCAGCGTCGGTGTCGGGGACGCCAGGGAATTCGCCCTATGGGACACAGGCAGATCCTTTCAGTCTATCCGCTCGGATCAGGTTCGCGGGCGGGGCGCACGTCGGGTGGCTCGCGGCCACCGACATGCGCCCCGCCTGCAACGGCTTCACGCAGGGCGCCTGACCGTCGGCTCCTTACTTGGTGACGTCGACTTGGTACCCCTGTGCCTGCGCCAGCGGGGCGAGTTGATCGGCGATCTCGGGCAAGATCGACTCGATCGATCTCCCGTCCTTGATCGCGGTCTGGACCACCAGGCTAAACGGCGCGACCAGGTCGAAGCGCGGCCACTTGTCGAGCGGCGTGATCAGGGCCGAGGCCTGTTGATAGACCGGGAACGGGTCCGCGGCAAAGAGCGCGTTGCTGGCGACCGCCTCCTGCCAAAGATTCTGGATCGGCTTGTAGGCGGGATAGTTCGTGGTCCCCTTCCAGAACTCCGGAGAGGTGGTCACCCACTGGATGAAGTCCACGGCCAGCTTCGGGTTCTTGGTGTGATTCGAGACCATCCAGGCCGAACCGCCAATGGCCGGCGTCTGCGCCTGAGCGTCAGCCTGCCACTTGAGCGGCGCTGCGACGCCGAGTTGATGCTCCGATGTCTTGTACCAGGAGCTGTTCTCGTTGCCGCCAAAGACGCCGAACATCCAGGCCGGGCCGGGCATCGCCAAAAGCTTGTTGCTCGAGACGATGTTGGCGAAGTCGGCGCTGAAGTAATCCGTCGTGAAAAGCGTCTTGTTCGCGAGCATGTGATCGACCAGTTGCGCCGCGCGGACGCAGCGCGAGTCGGTCATGTCGATCTTGAGCTCTGAGTCGTTGACCAGTTCATGCGACGGGCAGCCGCTGGCGTCGAAATAGCTGATGAACGTCCAGCCATCGCCGAAGGTCCCGAGGTAATAGCCGGGATGGTCCTTGGCGACCTTGTCGCTGAGTTCCTGGTATTCCTCGAACGTGGTCGGCACGGAGTAGCCGAACTCGTCCATGAGCGGCTTGTTGTAGTACAGCACGAACATGGCCAGGTCATAGCGCAGGCAGTAGACCTTGTCGCCGAACTGACAGCCCGCCATCCCGTCGTAGTCGTTGATGACGTCCGCCGGGACCCAGGGTGTGAGATCGAGCGGGAGATGGTGGGCGGCATCCGCGACGCGGGCCACGATGCGAGGTTCCGCGAAAACCACGTCGGGCCAGCCCTGGTCTGTGTTGTTGAACAGCAGCGTCTTGGCCGGCAGCTGTTCGCGATCGACGGTGACCGCCGTGAGAAGATCCGCCTTGTCGGGATGGGCGGCCACATAGGCGTCGAATGCCGGTTGGCGGTCGGCGTCGATCCAGACCGTCACGGGCGCGTTGTCGTCATACAGGTCCTGGGTGGGCTCCGGCGTGACGGTCACGACGACCTGCACGGGTGTGCCCTCGATGATTTGCGTGACCACTTGCGGGGCGGATGTCACCACGATCGGGGTCGGCGACGCACAGGCTGCAAGGATCAGCGAGGCCGCTGCCAGGCTGGCGGCTGACCTCCATAGGGTTTGCTTCATTCTGCTTCTCTCCTTTCGAACGAGCCAAAAGGGTGAAACGACGGTCTCCGCAGAATCGCGACGACCATCGCTGCACGAGTCCCGGGCACGGTCCACGCCCTGCCGATGCCTGTCTCTATTTGTCCGCGCGAAACAAATAGAGAAGATCACCCGGGCGGCGGCGCCGTGCTGCCGCGGATCTTCAACTTGGGTGCGACAAGAACCTGCTCGGGTTGGTGGCTCTGCCCTTTGAGGTTCCGGATGAGCATTTTGCCGGCTCGAAATCCCATGTCATAGCTCGGCCATTCCATGCCAGTCAGGGGCGGCGTGACCAGATCGCTCTCGTCGCCGATCGCGATGTCCAGCACCGAACAATCTCGTGGGACCACGCGTCCCGCTTCCTGCAACGCCGTGATGGCGCCGACCGACAACGTGTTGTGGACGGTCACAATCGCCGTGAGGCGCGCGTCTTCGGTGAGAAGGCTCTGTGTCGCCCAATAGCCGCGTTTGATGGTCAGGTCGCTTTCGCGATAGAGCGGGCTGACCTTGAACTGTCGGGTCGCGATCTTGAAACTGTGGAGCGCTCGCTTCGCGCCACCCAATTCCTGAGCGCGCCAGGCTTCCGGAAACGTCACAAAGCCGATGTGTCGATGACCCAAACCGACGAGGTAACCGTACGCCTCGAGGATGGCCTTTTCGATGTCGAAATCAATGAAAGACAGCCCGCGATTGTCCGCCGCGCGGCCGATCATCACGAACGGGTAATCTTGTTCACGCAACAGTTCGACGCGCCAATCGTGAAGCGCGATCTGCATGAGCACGAGGCCGTCCGCGTCAGCGCCGCGACAGAGCTTCTTGAGCCCCGCGGGCGTGAGCGCTCCGGTCGCCAGGCTGAAGTAGTACTCCTCTTCCGCTGCACCCTGCGCGATACCCGTGATGAAGTTCAGTTCGATCAGGTTGGAGACCAGGCGCGGGTTCGAGAGCGGGTAGTGGAGAACGATCGTCCGGGCTCGGCCCGAGGCCAGACGTTGCGCCTGCAAATGGGGCACGTAGCCCAACTCGTCGACGACACGCAACACGCTCTGGCGTGTTTCTTCGGCGACGTTGTTTTTTCCGTTGATGACCCGCGAAACGGTCATCTGGGACACGCCGGCTTTTCGGGCGACATCTTCAAGGATTATGGGCACGTCACACCCGGGTTGTGTTAGCGCTAACTGATAACGCTACCATATCAGGGTGCGATGTTAGTGGCAAGCGAAAAACGGGGTCCGACCTGACAGAAGTTCCGGCCCCAGGTTTTTGTCCTTCGTATCGGTTCGTATTGGCCGGATCGGGACCCCGGCACTCGTACCCAGAGTCGCGAGAATCGTGGCCAAATCGCCATTCGCTATCCGGGCACACCTGCCCTGTCCGGGCCCACGTCGGGTTTTGGGTCGGCATACAATAACAGCGTGCCAGACACCCTGGCCGGGAGATGTGCCGATGCTGCGAAAGCTTCTGATCGTCTCTGTCGCTCTCTGTGCCGCGCTGGCTGTAGCGGCGCTGCAACTCTCGGGGCAGCCCATCTTCCTGCCCGTCATCCTGGCCGGGCCGACTCTGGCCACCCAGAGCGTCTACGTCGCGGTGACGGGCTCCGACAGCACCGGCGACGGGTCGGCGGCGAAGCCCTGGCGCAACCTCAGCCACGCCGTGCAACAGGCCGGCACCCCCGGCACGACGATCTACCTGCGCGGCGGGCGCTACGCCTACCCGAGCTACGCCGAGCGCGACGAGACCTGGATCCGCCAGGATGCCGGTCTGGGGGGAACCCCCGGCCACTTTTTGACTATCGAGCCTTACCCGGGCGAGGTGGTCGAGATGGTCAACGAGCGCATCATCATCGATGCATCCTGGGTGCGCGTGCGCGGCCTGCACCTGATCGACGTCGGTCTCGGGATCGTTAACTGGCACGGCCATCCCGAGCATGTTGAATTGCTCGACAACGTCATCTCCGGGCCGGATCTGAGCTACGGCGCGATCACGACCTCCGGTGACTACCTGTTGATCGAGGGCAACACGATCACGTTGACCGGGGTCAGCGGGCTGGGCTCCGAGAGCCACGGCATCTACTTGGGCTGGGGCAGCCACTCGGTGGTGCGCGATAACGTCATCACCGGCGCCACCGGCTACGGTATCCACCTGTACGACGAGGATAAGTACCCGGGCTTCACACCGGCGTATTCCGACATCGTGGTCGAGAACAACCGGATCAGCACGGCGCGACTGCGGAGCGGCATGATCGTCAGCGCGGCGGCCGGGGTTTCGATCGACGGCGTGATCGTGCGCAACAACGTCTTCACCGCCAACAACCACGTCGGGCTCGTCATCGGCCCGTACGGCGGCGTTGTGAAGAACGTGCGTGTCTACAACAACGTGTTCTATCGTAACGGCGTTCAGGGCGGGGTGGCGTTGTTCGTCAGCGGTGGAACGTTGAGCGATGTCACGATCAGCAACAACATCTTCGAGGACGACGCCAACTCGAACTGTACTTCGAACTGCAGCTGGTTTGCCAACGCGCACATCACGGCCGATCCCGCGGCGTCGAACGTCAGCGTGTCTCGCAACCTGTACTGGCCGCAGTCGATCGGGCTCTCGGGTGTGAGCGACGCGCAGGCCCTTTTCGGGGATCCGCTGTTCGCGGTGCCCGACAGCGGCGACTTTCACCTGCAAACGGGCAGCCCGGCGCATGACGCCGGGCTGCGACTGACCGATGTTCCGTTGGATCGCGACGGCGTGACCCGCCCGCTCGGCCCGGCCGACGACCTCGGGATTTACGAGCGCTGACCGCTCGGTTGCAGATCGCAAAACGCCGTCTCGAGTTGTTCAAGCGCGGTGACGACCTCGGTCGAAATGTGGGCCAGGCCTTCGACCTCGGTTCGCGCTTCCGTCAGGCGCCGGTTGCGCGCCGACGCTGCGACGCGGTTCAGCTGGTCGTGAAACCGCCGATGCGGGTCCTCGACGGCCTGGAACTCGGGCAGATGCCCGTGTTCGACCGCGCTGCGGCCCGAGTACCAGCGGCCCAAGGCGCAGCTTGTATGATCGGGGATGTCGGCGGGCACAGGTTCGTCGCCGGCGATCCAGGCCCTTGCCCGTCCGACCCAGCCCAGGTGAGCGCGTTTGACGGCAGCGAACATCTCGTGGATCTCGGTTTCATCGGTCTCGCTGAGCTTGAACTGATGCACGACCTGCTTCATCCGACCGGCCAGCTGCGCCAGTTGGGTTGATGCCGCGGCGACCGAGTCGACCTGGCCGGCGATGTCGTTGGCGGCCTGAGCGACCTCGCCCACCGCCTGGCCGTTCTCCTGCCCGACCGCGGCCACGGCCTTGAGGGCATCGGCGACCTCGATCGAGCCCGCGGCCATCTCTTCGGTGGCGGCCGTGTTTTCCTCGACGACGGCGCTGACGCTGTCCATCGATTCGGTCAACTGGTGCGCCGCCGCGGTCATCGCGACCGTCACATTCAATGTGGCCGCCGCCTGTTCCTTGACCGCCCGTGATGCGGCCACGATCTCGTTGAGGGCCTGCCCGGCCGCCTGCGCGCGCTGAGCCCCGAACTGGACTTCGCGAGAGCCGTCGTCCATCGCGAGCACCGCCTCTGCCACCGAGCCCTGGATCGCGCGCACCAGTCCGCCGATTTCCTTCGTGGCGCCGCTCGAGCGCTCAGCCAGCTTGCGGACCTCGTCGGCGACCACGGCGAAACCGCGGCCGTGCTCGCCGGCCCGCGCGGCCTCGATCGCGGCGTTGAGGGCGAGCAGGTTGGTCTGGCTGGCGATGTCGTCGATCAACTCGACGATCGCGCCGATCTCGTCGGAGCGTTGCCCCATCTCACGCACCTTCGCGGCCGAGGCTTCGACCTTGACCTTGATCGTGTTCATGCCGGTCAGGGTCTCGCCGACGACCTCCATGCCGTCCTGCGCGGCGCTGGCCGCGCTGGACGAGTCGCGGTTGACGGCCTGGGTGCTCGCCGTGACCTGCTCGATCGCGGCGTTGATCTGCTGGGCGATGGCGCTGGCCTGGGTCATGGCCGAGGCCTGTTCCTGAGCGCCCTGGGCCACGCCCTCGATCGCGCTCTTCATCTGATTCATCGAATTGGCCGTGCGCGAGACCCCGTCTGCCTGCTGACGCGCGCCGGCCGACACCTGCTCGACCGTGGCCGCGATCTGGCGCGAGGCGTCGCCGACCCGCGTGGTGTTGTCGACCAGGTGCTGCGATGCCGATTGCACCTCGTCGGCGGCTTGTGAAACCTGGTTGAGCGCCTGGCGCAGGTCGTCGACCATATGCGCGAAGGCCTGGCCGAGGGTGTCGGCCGCGGATCGCGGGCTCACGATGCGGGTCAGGTCGCCGGCCGAGACGGCCGACGCCGTCTGGGCCACATCGGCGAGATAGTGCGCCGTGCGCGCGAAGGCCCGGGTCAGTTTGCCGATCTCGTCCGAGCGCGTATTCTGCGGGATGACCACACTTGTGTCGCCGTCGGCGAGCCGTTCGGCCACACCGGTGAGGGTCGTCAGCGGTCGGATCACGATGCCGCTGAGCAGCCACCACATGGCCAGCCCGGCGATCAGGAGCAAAGCGCCGCCGACCCCGAGCGACAGCGCCTGCGACTGTTGGATGTGATCGATCGCGGCGGCCCGCGACACGTCGATCTCGACGATGCCCACGTTGTGGCCCGAGAAGTCCTTCAGCGGCTGTGAGATGATCCGGTGAGGCTCACCGTCCAGGTCGGACTCGGCGATCTGCGCCTGGCTGCCGTCGATCACGGCCTGGCGCGTCGCCAGCGAGATCTCGGTCGGTGTGCTGCGGGTTGACGCGAGCAGCGTAAAGGGCTCTTCGCTTTTGGCGTCGTAGAGATACACACTGACATCACTGCCATGTGAAGCTTTGAAGTCCTCGAGCAGGGTGACGCTGAAGTCAAAGCCGATCTCGAACGTGCCGATGAAGACGCCGTCGCGCACGACCGGCACGACACCGCGCAGGCCATACCCGCCTTTACCTTGCTCGAGGCCGGTGACGACCGCTTGCTCATTGAGCGCTTTGGCCACCATCAGTCGCGTCGTGCTGATGTCATCGCCGAACGTTTCGGGTTTGTGAACGCGCAAGAACGAGACCCCGGGCGCGATGTGAAAGTGCGCCTGCGACACACCGTAGCGTTCGTGGAGGGCCGCGTAGAGCGGCGTCATCAGCGCGAGCAGCGTTTCGCGATCGCGCGCGGCGAAGGCATCCTGGATGTGCGGATCGGCCGCGATCGTCGCAGCCAATGCGACGGCCGAGTCGGCCTGCATCTGGAGGCGATCCGAAAACACGCCGCCCAGGTCGCCCAGCCGATCCTTTTCTTGCGTGTCAATCAACTGATATTGGGACCAGACGCTGAAGCCGGTCAAACCGCCGACGCTGATCAACAACGCTACGAGAACCGGAACGAGGATGCGAGTCGAGAGGTTCATGATGTGCCATCCTGCAAACAATCCCTGCCGCGTGGCCTGAAGCCACGCATGGCATAACGGTAGATCGTTGTCCCCGATGGCGTCCATAAAAAACCCGTGGAGCGGCGATTAAGGATCGAGAAAAAGAAAACACGATCCAAACCCTCCAAACAATAAGGAAACCCGATGAACCGGGCCGTGCAGTACAATCTCGCCTCCACACAGCCTTCGCGGCGACCGCGGGCACGGCCGCGCTGAAAGCGGGGCAGACCCATGCGTTCTCTCATCTTTGTCATCTTGTTGACCCTGGCCGGGTGCGTCGCGCCGACGGCGACGCCTACACCGATCCGACCGACATTCACGGGCACGAGCCCGGCGACAAAGACACCGACGCTCAAGCCAACGGCGACCGCCACGCCCGGGCCGACGAATACCTCCGCCCCAACGGTGACACGAGCCCCGGAACGACCGACGGCCACGCCGACGGCCACGCTCACGGCAGCCTCCGATGCGTGCGATCCGGGCGGAGAACGCCAGGAGACGCCGGCGTTGACGGCGGGCGCCTTGGCCTTTCAGGCCAGGCTGAACTGGAGCGCCGGATCCGACGCCGCGTGCCTGACACTCGTGCAGTTGGTCGAGGGCACGCCCGTCACGGTCGCCATCGGCTCGATCCCTGCGGGAGCCTCCGAACGTTACGGTGAGCAATACGCGCCCGAGCTGCTGGGCGACTCCCTGTGGTTTGAGGGCGAAGCGCCGTGGATCGTCACGCGACGCACACAGCAGAGCGCGAGCGGCGGCGGCGGCGAGTGGATCTCGGTCTGGCGACCGGCCGGCGGCGTGTGGACCGAGGCGTTGACGGTCGCGCGGGATACCTACACCGACATCAATGCGCTCACCGAGACCCCCTGCGCACCCCAAGATCTATTCCTCCGCCAACGCGCCGAGGTCGTGGAGGCGCAGACCTGTTTCGACGGCCGACTTCAGCCGATCGACCGCTGGCGCATCGCCGGCGGTCAGGCCGAGCCCCTGCCGGCCGAGGTGGAGAGCGCGCCGTTCGGCGAAGGCACGGCCGCCCTGCTGGCCGATGGCGCGCTCTGGGTCCTTCAGCCCGGGTCGGCTCAACGTGTGCCACCGATCACGGAAGCGTCCGACCAGCCGGGCTGGACCGAGCTCCCGCACGCCGTGCACGTCGAGGACCTGGATGGCGCGGGCGGCCCGGAGGTCGTTGTCGTGACGAACACGGCGGGGCCGACCTGTTGCGCGCTGCTTAGCGTGGTGTATGCCGATGCGACGACCGGCGCCTACACGCGCACGATCCCGTTGTCGCGCCGGCGGGTCAGCGGTTTCGAGATCACGGACCTGGACGGCGACAACCGCAGCGAGTTCCGCACGCTCAACGATGGCTTCGCCATCGCCCTGAGCGGACCCAACGCGTCGACCGAAACCGGCCCACTCCAGATCCTGCGCTACGCTGCGGGCGATTTCGTCGACGTGACGGACGCGTTCCCGACGGTGCTGACGGAGCGGGTGACGCGGTGGGCGCTGGAAGTGATCCCGCCGTGCAAGCTCGATCGAGCGGGGCGCTATCTGGCCGAGATGACGTTGTCGGGTCGCGGGGCCGAAGCGCGCGCCGCGATCGCAGCCTGCGCCTTCAAGCCCGGCGATCGCGCCAGGCTCGACGCCGCGATGCTCGCGAGTGGCTATGTCGCGCCCTGACCCGGCGGGCCCGAAGGGCGGTGGGTGGCGACGCGGGCTCTGGGTCGCCGTCGGCGCGCTCGTCCTTGCCGGCGCAGGCCTGTTCCTCGGTGCGCTCGTCGTGGTGACACCGTTCGTGGCGCGGGGTCGGCTCGATGTGACCATCGGCCAACCCGAGACCGTGTATGACCTGCGCGCCGGCGGGCACGCGGTGACGGTGCGTCTGCACCCGACCGGTAACGACAACGGCGTGGTCGAGATCGTCATCGACGTCGACGGTGTGCAGCGGGCGACGTTGGAGTCGCTTTACGATTACGATCTCTTTGCGGACCAGCCCGCCGGCGAGTGGTCGTACCGCTGGGTCGACGCCGATGTCTGGCCGGACCTGGTCGTTTCGACATCGGAGATCCCGGCCCGGTCCGTCTACGTCGGCACCCGCGATGGCGAGGTGCACGCGCTGCCCTGACCCGCGTTGCGGTCGATCTTCCTTGCCACGTTGAGGACTCCATGAAGCGATCTTCGATCTTGCTTTCGATCCTGGCCGTCGGCTTTGCGCTGGCCGCCGTGTATGCCGGTGTCGTGGCCTATCAGCAGGGCCAGCGCGCGACGGTCGCCGAGCAGGCCAACGCCGGCCTCGCGGGGACGGCCACGTCCGCCGCGATCTCGGTTCAGGCGACCGTCGCAGCGCAGCAGGCTGCTGCGCAGTCGGCGGCCATCCAGGCCGCAGCGACCCAATCAGCGTTGGCGATGACGGCTGCCGATCAATCTGCCCGCGCGGAAGCGTTGGCCTTGCGGGCCGAATCACAGCGCCTGGCGTATCTTGCCGCGAACGTCCCGGCCAGCTCACCCGCGCTTGCCCAGATCCTGAGTATCGAGGCCCTGTCGATCGACGACACGGTTGAAGCGCGCCAGGCGCTCTGGCAGAGCGTGCTGGCGCACCCCGACTGGTTGAGCCGCCTCGGCCCCGATATCTACGACTTCGCCTACAGCGCCGCCGGCGACCTGCTGGTGACGACCCATGCCGGCGGTGCGGTGCGCGTGTGGGACGTGCGTGACCCGCGTGCTCCGCGGCTCGTCGGCGAAGGCGCCGAGCCCGAACTCGGCGCGACGTTGGGCGTCCTCATCAGCGCCGACTCGGCCAGGCTGTACGTGGCCGACTATGACGATCACCTGACGGTCTGGAACCTCGCGAACCCTGCGACGCCGGCGCGGTTGGGCCCGATCCTGTCGGTCGCGGAGCTGAACGTGATGGCGCTGGCGCCGTCGGGCAGGCTGCTGGCCACCGGCCACAGCACGGGTGAAGTGCGCTTCTGGGATCTGACCCAGGGCGATGTCCCGGTGCCCAGCGGCGCGCCGCTCCAGGCGCACCCCTCACCCATCGATGGACTGGCGTATCGCGCTGACGGAGCTGTGCTGGCGACGAGCGGCGGCCCAGGCGACCGTTTTGCGTTGTGGGACGTGCAGGATCCCACAACGCCTGTGGCGCTCAGTGAACCTGATTTTGACGGCCAGGGCGATCAGTGGACCGGAGCGCTGTCGTTCAGCCCGAGCGGCGATCAGCTGACCGTGATCCGCAGCGAGACCGTGATGGTGTGGGACGTGGCCCGGCCCGACGCGCCGCGTTTGACCGGCGAATGGACGGTGCGCGACAACGTCGTCTACGACCTGGCGTACAGCCCCGACGGCCGTCGCCTGGCGGTGGCCCGCGCCGACGGCTCGATCACGTTCCTGGGTTTCGGTCTCGCGGGCGATCTCCAGGTGCAGGCCACCGCCGCCGACCCAGAAGGCGCCGTCTATGCCCTGGCCTATTCGCCGCTCGGCGTCGCGATGACCACGGTCAACGGCGCCGGGCAGGTGGCGTTGTTGAGCGCAGCGCCGGTCGGGCCTGTCGCCGGGATCGGGCAGGTGCTGGCGGGCGTGACCGAGGTGCCCTCGTTCGCGCGTTACAGCTCGGCCGGCAAGCTGCTGGTCGTCGAGCAGGTCGGCGGGCTCGAGCTCTGGGATCTGAGCCTGCCGGCCTCTCCCGTGCGCGCCGCGTCGGCGCTGACGACAGGGTCGCTGATCATGACCGCCGAATTCGCGCCGGACGGAAACTGGCTGGCTGCGGCCGACTACGCCGGCGACATCGCGATCTGGGATCTGCACGACGCCCGGTCGCCGAAGTTGTTCGGTTCGATTGTGGCCGGCCACGCGGTCAGCGTGTGGAGCCTGGCCGTCAGCCCGAACGGCGCGTATCTGGCCACCGGCGACCAGGACGGCGTCGTCAAGTTGTGGGACGTATCCGACCCGGCCGCGCCGAGGCTGGTCTCGGAGCCCACGTCCGACAACGGCGGCGTGCATGCCCTGACCTTTAGCGCGGATTCCGGCCGCCTGCTGGCCGCCAGTTGGGACCGGCGCATCCACGTGTGGGATCTGACCGACCCCTCGGTTCCGATGCTGTGGGGCCTGCCGATCGGGGACTCCGTTCAGAGCATGGCCTATGACCCGGAGCGCAACCTCCTGATCACGGGCGACGATGAGGGCCGGTTGTCGTTCTGGGATCTTAACGATTCGGGCGGCGCCGTGACGCTCGGCGCGCCGATGCCGGCGCTCGCTGAATCCGTTACGGATCTGACCCTCATGCCCGGCAGCCCGGTCCTGGCCGTCGGCGATGACGTGTTGGGCGAGGTGCAGCTCTGGGACATCAGCGACGCGCGTCAACCGATCCCGTTTGCTGCCTTGCCGCTGCCGGCCGCGGCCTTTCGTGGCTTCACCGCCAGGCCCGACGGCGACGTGTTGGCGTTGTGGGGTTTCGAGCTGCCGCTGACGATGATCGACGTCGGGGCCGACGCCCTGACCGTGCGCGCGTGTCAGCTGGCCGGCCGCAACCTGACGGGCGATGAGTGGCGCCGCTACTTCGGCGAACAACCGTATCGGGCCACGTGCGCGGGCTGGCCCTCCGGCGCGGCGTCGGCTCCGGCGCCGTAGTCGGCGTCGATGCGTTGGGTTCGATATGCGGAATGGCCGCATATGGCCGGATATCGCTGACACGCTTCCCGAACCAGACGTTATTCGGCCATTTTCCAGGGTTGGAGATCCGGCCATTCCGCATATCGATCAACCGCGGCCGGGCCGGCGCGCCCAGGTCGTGGCCGGCACATGCACGCCCAGCGACACGGCCGCCATGGCCAGGCTGACCCAGAGCAGGAAGATCGGCTGCAGGATGACGCCCGTCGCGAGACCGGCGACGAGATAGAAGGCGTGGTACGCGGCCGGCACCAGCCACGTCACGCGCGGCACGGGCTGCGCGTGCAGGCGCGGGCGCAAGGCCGCCACGACGCCGAGAGCCCCGACGATCACGATCGCGATCGTGGGCAGGGTCCAGGCGCGGCCGATGGCCGACGTGATCAGCCAATTCGTGAAGAGCACGCCGCTCAGCCCGATGACGACTGCGCCGGCCGGCGCCAACCACGGCGCCAGCGGGTGCTTCCAGCGCTCGAGCCATCGCCAGCCGGCCGAGAAGAAACATACGACCCAGAACCAGGCCCAGAAATTCGGGAAGGGCACACCGAAGTACCCGTAGTCGAGACCAAAGCCCCAGTCCCAAAATCCGAAGCGGATCGCCAGCGCATCCATCGCCAGGTCGAGGTTGAGCCCGAGCAGGGCGTCAAGCAACGGTCGGGCCCACTCGGGCAGGCTCGTGGCGTCGCTCGCCAGACGGGCCGTGTAGATGATCGTGCCCCAGGCGAGGCCGATGGCCACCGGCACGTCTCCCATCATCAGCATGAACCGTCCGTACGTGTAGGCATGCAATTGCCGGATCGTGGCCCATTCGAGGAGCACGCCAAACAGCGCGGCCGCGATCAGGCCCCAGGCCCGGCTGCGCCCGACGCGCCAGGCGTGGACGACGCACACGGTGAAGAGCACCAGCACGAGGATCTCGAAGATGATGAAGGTCGCGGGCATGTCGGGAAACAATGAACGGCGGCCCGGCTCAGCGGGTCAGGGCCGCAAACGAGATCAGCCCGGCGCCGCGGGAGCGAACAGCGGCCTGGATCTCGGGCGCGGTGAGGACCTCGCGCTCGCGATCGCGGGGCCTGGCGTAACTCGAGATCGACTCGAGCTCGGCGTCGCAGTAACCGGGGTGGGTCATCAACTCGTGGACGCCCTCTGACACACCTGCGATCCAGCCGGCCAGTGTCTCGATCGACACGCCGTCGCCGTAAAAGGCGGTGTCGAAGGTGTCGGTGCAGGGTGGGGCGTAGGTCTCGAGCAGCGCGCGCAAGGCTGGGTCGATCGGTGCGGCGCCCGGCAGGCGTATGGCGCAGCCCAACTCGCGCGCGAGCTCGAGCATGACCTTGAAGAGCGCCGGCGAGAAGTACGAGCTGTGATGGTGCGAGTCGAGGTGCGTCGGCGCCCGGCCGGCTGCGGCGACGAAGGCCGCGACCTGCGCCCGCCATTCGCGCTCGGCGTGAGCGGGGTCGATCGAGCCGATGCGGCTCTGCAGCACCGGCAGCTTGAGGAACCGCCCGTCGTCGGCGCACAGGCTCGGCACGCTCTCGGGCGTCGAGAGCGGCCGCCCGGCCGTCAGCACGAGGTGCACACCCAGGCCCAGACGCGGTGTCTCGCGCAGGGCGCTGGCGATGTCCGCGGCGGCCGTGGGCATGTTCAGCATGCAGGTCGTCGAGGTGACGATCCCGTTCTTGTGCGCGTCACGGATCCCGCGGGAGACTTCGGGGGTCAGGCCATAGTCGTCGGCGTTGATGATCAGGCGAGGTGTCATGGAGTCCGTCTCTCACTCTCGGGCGGTTTCGGCCGTCGCGGCGAGCACGGCGCGCACGGCGTCGCTCGGGTGCAGGCCGGCCTGTTCCATGCCGATGAGCGCTGCGCCCAGCACGGGCGGAGCGCTCAACCGCACCAGGCGCGCACGCGGGGCGAAGTCGAGCACGGTGCGGTTGAGGCTGTCGATCAGGCGCTGCCCGCCCGCGAACATGCCGCCGACCATGACGACGTCGAAGGCCAGGGCCTGAAAGTCGAGTTGACGGGCCACGGCCTTGACCAGCTCGCCCAACTCGCGGCCGGCCCAATCGATCAGTTCACCGGCCACGGCATCGCCCTCGGCCGCGACCCGGAAGACCACGGCCGCCGATTCGGCGCCGATCGCGTAGCGGCCGGTCGTGTAGCCCGCGATCAGATCCTGTTCGTCGGCGGCGCCCACGTGTGCGCAGAAGGCCGGTGTCAGCGCCGTTGGCCCGGTGCGTTTGATCCAGGCGAAGTTGACCAGCTGCATCGCTCGAGCGACGAGTTCGCTTGATCCCGCGGCCTCACCCATCGAGATGCCGTAGCCGGTGACGCGGCCTTCGCGCCGGCGCTCGCGATCCCACCCGCGGCAGTTGCAGCCGGTGCCGGCGACGATGCTGACGCCCCAGCCGTCGCGGGCGCCGATCACCAGACCGGGCACGGCGTCGTTGACGACGCGATAGGGGCAGACCAGGCCGAGGCGGGCAAGCGTGGCGGCGAACGCGGGCAGGTCCGCGGGCCAGTCGTAGCCGGCGATGCCCAGACCCGCGCCGGCCAATGCGTCGATCGCGATCCCGGCCTGGGCCAGCGCCTGTGACGTCGATTGGGTCAGCACCGCCAGCAGGCCGTCCTGCCCGACGCTTTCGGGGTTGCCGGTCCCGGCTTTGCCGAAACCCACGACGCGCCCGGTCTCATCCGCCACGATCGCGTGGGTCTTCGTGCCGCCCACGTCTACGCCGAGGAAGAACGCCATGATGGGGTCGCAGCGTTAGGCCCAGAATTGGGGCAGGTGCGCGCGATGCGTCTCGAGCAGGTCGTCGAGCACGGCCTGCACCCGGTCGGCGCTCGGCCCGAGCGGGTGGACGAGCAGGGCCTGATACGCGGCATCGCGGTCGCCGTGCACGGCGGCCTGGACGGTGAGCAGCTCGTACGACTTGATCTGGGCGATCAGACCGAAGGCCGCCGACAGGAGCGCCGGCATCGGCTGCGGCGTGATCGCGGCGCGGCGCACGGTGGCCGGGAGCTCGAGCACCCAGCTCGCCGGCCAGTCCTTCACCGCGCCGTTGTTGGCGACGTTGACGACGTGGGTCTCGCCCAGGTCGTTGTAGTGCGCGTTCAGCAACTGCGTGGCCACGGTCGAGTAATACGCCCCGCCGCGCTTCATCAGGTCGGCGGGCGGTTCGGTGAGGGCCGGGTCGGCGTACTGCTTCAGCAGGCTCTCCTCGACTTCGGCCACGACCTCGGCGCGCGAAGGCGGCCAGGCCTCCTGAGCCTTGAGCTTCTCGGCGGTGTAGTAGAAGTACTGCAGATAGTAGTTGGGCACCATACGCAGGGCCTCGATCGTGCGCACGTCCCATTCAGGGTGCGCGTCGGCGCGCAGGTCGGCGAGCACCGAGTCAAGCACCGCGGACCAGACGTCCTCGCCGTCGAGCGTGAAGCCGTGGTGCCAGGTGAGGTGGTTGAGCCCCAGGGTCTTGAGCTCGGTGCGGCCCAGATCGATCGTCTGGCCGAGCTTCTTGCCGATTCGGGCGGCGAAGTCGCGTTGCGCGTTGATCGGCGCGTTGCACACACCGACCGACGGCACCGCCGCGTACTGACTGAGCGCCTGGGTGACCAGACCGGCCGGGTTGGTGAAGTTGACCAGCAACGCGTTCGGGCGCGCCAGCTCCTGGACGTCGCGGGCGATCGCGAGGATGACCGGGATCGTGCGCAGGGCCTTGGCCATGCCGCCGACGCCCGTGGTCTCCTGGCCGATCAGGCCGTGGCGCAGGCCGAGATACTCGTCGGCGCGCCGCGCGGCCATCTGGCCGACGCGCAGTTGCGTGGTGACGTAGTCGGCGTCGCGGATGGCTTCGCGCCGGTCGGTCGTCAGGTGCACCGAGAAGCGCGCGCCCTTGGCCGCCGCCATCCGTCGCGCGAACCCGCCGACGACGGCCAGGCGCGCCGGGTCGATGTCGGCCAGCCAGAGCTCGTCGAGTGGAAACTTGTCGACGCGTTCGAGGAAACCGTTCACCAGCTCGGGCGTGTATGTTGACCCGCCACCCATCACGGCCACTTTCAGCATGCTGCCTCCGCGGCTGCGGGCATCCAGGCCCGCCGCACGTCACGGCATTGTACAGGCAGTCGGCGGATGGCAACCGCGCTGTCCTGCGGCTGAACCAGGCAATCGCATCTTGTTTCGCCGCGTAGTTTCTTGCCGCGAAATCCGCGGCAGAACCAGGCCAGGACTGGTCTTGATGCGATTGCCCTGGGCGGCTGAAGCCGCGGAGAGGATCTGCGCAGCCGGCCTGCCCGCCTATGAGCGTCCGGTGGTTGGCTACGAGGGCCGACTTTAGGTCAGGCGCCGCTTTTCGCGCGGTTCGCTGCGGATTCTGCCGCCGTCGCGGTTCACATCCGCCGCAGGTGCTCGCGGACCAGCAGAGCCGCAGCCGCGCCTTCACCGGCGGCCGACGCGACCTGCTTGGTGCTTCCCGCGCGCAGATCGCCGGCCGCGAAGATCCCGGGCACACTGGTCTCGAGCGCGGCGCCTTCATGTGACTGTGTTGGGCCCGACTCGTTGTGCACCAGGTCATGGCCCGTGACCACGAACCCCCACCGATTGAGCGCCACGCCCGAGCCCTCCAGAAACGCCGTGTTGGGCGTCAGCCCGACGAAGACGAAGACACCGGCCGGCTGGATCACTTCTTCAGCACCCGAAGCGCGGTCACGGATCGTGACCGCGCCGAGCTTGCCGCCCGACCCTTCAAAACGCACGACCTCGGTCTGGAACCGCACCTCGATCTGTGGATGGCCGAGTACCTTCTCCTGGATCACCTGGCTGGCGCTGAGCGAGTCGCCGCGCACGAGCAGCGTCACCTTCTCGACGAACTTGACCAGGAACAGGCTCTCTTCAGCCGCGCTGTTGCCACCGCCGATGACGGCCACGGGCTTGCCCTTGTAGAACGGCCCGTCGCAGGTCGCGCAGAAGTGGATGCCGGCGCCGATGAAGTCGTCTTCACCCGGAACGCCCAGACGCTTGTAGCGGCTTCCGGTCGCGAGAAGCACGGCCTTCGCCGAGTACTCGCTCCCGTCTGCGGTGTCGACGCAATGGTAGTTGTCGTGGCTGTGGATCCGAGCGACGTCCTGAGCCTGCAACATCTCCACGCCGAAGCGCTCGGCCTGCAGCCGCAGCTGACCGGCGAAGTGCGCGCCCTCGACCCCGTCGGCGAAGCCCGGCACGTTGTCGAGTCGCTCGGTGGCCGCAGCCTGGCCGCCCAGCGCGGCGCGCTCGATCACGAGCGTGTCGATGCCCTCGCGGGCGGTGTACAGCGCCGCCGTCAACCCGGCCGGCCCGCCGCCGACCACGATCAGGTCGTAGTGGCGCCGCGCCGCCGTATTCTTCAGGCCGAGCTTCTCGGCCAGCGCCGCGTTCGACGGCTCGACCAGCACGACGCCGTCGCCGAACTCGATCGTCGGAATGATGCGCTTGCCGTTGTTGATCTCGAGCACATGCTGCTCACCCGCCGGGTCCTGCTCGATGTCGACCCAGTGGTATGGGATCTGGTGTTCGCCGAGGAATTGCTTGCTGCGCCGGCAATCCGGGCACCAATACGCGCCATAGATCGTGATCGCGGCAACTGTCGAGTCCGCCATGAGGCCTCCATTTGAACTGAGAAAGTATCGCACGACTTTCTTGCGTATCTATTACCTTCGCGGCCTCCGCGTCTTCGCAGGACAAACGCACCCCGGTACCAGACTCGAGAGATGATGCCGCCATTCGCGGCCAACCGATTGTGTTCGTCAATCAGCCGGGTTTGCCCTGGGCGTTTGCGCGGTTCGTTTTTTCGGCGGCGGTACAATCCACCCGTTCCGATAGGAGAGCAAAACGCATGACGAACCGTTCGGTGCTCTATGAATTGATCGTGCAGCTCGACACCGGCCAATGGGGCGTGTCGGTGCCGCTCGATCAGTCGTTGATCGGGCCAATGGCCTATGGCTGGGATCGTTTCCAGAAGGATCCCGAGTCCTTCATCTTCGGCGGCGGTTTGCTGGCCGGCAGCCCGCTCCCGGGCACCCGCCGGATGATCTTCAGCGCCTACTCGCCCCAGTGGGAGGATTTCTACGTCTCGGCTCTGGGCGGGGCCATGCACGTCTTCCATCGGTTCGGCACCAACTTCGTCTGGCTGCGCGAGCGCGCCCCGGTCGACTCGGTGTTGATCCTCAACCTGCGCAACCTCAACTACCACGTCCGCCTCGAACCCATCGACCCCGACACGATCTGGAAGGGCTACACAGACGCGAACGGCCGAACCTGGGAGGGCTTCTACGCCCTGCAGCACCACGTCTTCGACAAGTACAAGGCCGAGTTCGAGGAGGATTGGGTGCGCGTGCTTGCCGTCGGCCCCGCGGCCCGCCACACCAAGGAGGGCGCGATCGGCTCGAACCCGGTACGCAAGGGCGCGCTCAGCCACATCGACGACTGGGCCGGGCGGGGCGGTCTGGGCTCGCGTCTGCTACAGCATCATCGCATCGCGGCCGTCGTCTTTGGCGGCGACTTTGAAGATCCGGCGCTGAAAGAGGGCAAGGAGCTCGACCAGTATTTCGAGGGCCGCTTCGGCATGAAGGCCATCCAGGCCGACCTGATGCTCAGCGAGAAGTACCGCTACGTGCCAAAGTTCCAGACCGGCGGAACCTTCGGCGTCAACATGCACACCGCCGACGACCGATTGCTGAGCTACAACTACAAATCGATCTACGCCGAGGAGAAGGATCGGCTCGACCAGCACAATCACTTCATCCTCGAGCACTACCTCAAGCAGTTCAACGAAGAGTCGATCAAGCCCAAGAACTTCGCCCACTGCGGCGAACCGTGCGCCGTCGCCTGCAAGAAGTTCGTGGGCGAGTACAAGAAGGACTATGAACCCTACGCGGCCCTCGGGCCGCAGTGCGGCATCTTCGACCAGCGCGCGGCCGAGCGCCTCAACAAGCGTGTCGACACGCTCGGCTTTGACTCGATCCAGACCGGTGGCACGCTGGCCTGGATCATGGATCTGGTCGCCAGTGGCCTGATCCCGGCCGCGGACTTCGGCCTGCCGGCGATCGGGCCGAAATTCGATTTCGCCAGCCGGCCCGAGCAATTTGACCGCGTGGCCGATTCAGCCCACAACGCCGACTACGCCCTGGCTGTGCTCGACATGCTGCTGAATACCCCGCAGGGCGCCGTCTTCCGGCGCGGCATCCGCGCCGCCGCCAAGGCGCTCGACGAGAAGTACGGCATCAACTCGCTCGACCGCGCCGTCTTCACCGCCCACGGCGAGGAGGGCTGCATGGTGCCCAACCAGTATTGGACGCCGGGCATGTTCGCGCCGATGCCGCTGATGGGCAAGTACTTCTCGTTCTACGAGAACGTGTTCATGCCCCCGTACGCGCTCGGGCGCAAGAACGTCGAGCGCTTCGTGTATGAGCTGTACTCCGAGAACACCGGGGCCTGTCGCTTTCACCGCAAGTGGACCGAGGACCTGATCGACGAGATCGTGGTCAGCCACTTCGACCTGCCGGGCCTGAACTACTGGGACATGAACTTCAAGCTGGCCCAGGCCATCCACGATCATCAATCCGTGCGGAGCGTGCCCTGGGAGAGCGAGCGCGTCGTCGACATCATCTTCGGCTTCCTCGAGAACTGGGAGCGCGACGGCCTGAAGGACCCCGAGTTGGCTCAGTGGCTCGAGCGTTTCCGCGCCGACAAGCACCGGGCCGCTCGCGATTTCTGGAACGAGATGTACGCCGGGATGTGCGCGGCGTTCGAAGAAGGGATCCCCGAGCCCACCCCGAAGAAGACGTAGAGCGAAGGACGAAGCGCGAAGGGCGAAGGACGAAGGGCGAAGGACGTAGGGCGAAGGGCAGCGCGCTCGCTGCCTTGCCCCCTCCAGGGGGAACGCGCGAGACGTACCGGGCGTTCAGTCACCGGGTGCGCGTTTCCCTGGAGGGGGTAGGGGGTGGCCACCCTGTTCGCCCCCTCGATCTACTCGTACCGCAACGCCTCGGCCGGCGTCACGCGCGATGCCTGCACCGACGGTAGCCAGGTCGTCAACAGCGTCATGCCGAAGGCCAGACCCGACACCGAAAGCAACTCGGTCCACGGCACCTGAAAGGTGACGCCCGGGATGTCGACGGCCATGTCGGTCACCATCTGGTAGGCCGGGATCAGGGCCAGACCGGCCCCAAGCCCGATGCCCAGCAAGGCGACGAAGGCCGACTCGATGATGAAGCTCCAGCTGATCATCTCGCGCTGAAAGCCCAGCGCCCGCAGCATGCCGATCTGCTGGCGTCGCTCCACCACGGCCCGCGTGCTGATCACGCCCAGCGCCGCCACCCCGACCACCAGCCCGAGC
>WBZS01000841.1_pt1 | contig 30512 bp, 32 predicted proteins | sample 5204201 | NCBI WGS metagenome assembly WBZS01 (sample SAMN12344357, study PRJNA552823) | activated sludge metagenome | biome: Activated sludge suspended growth; feature: Nitrification reactor; material: Wastewater; isolation source: activated sludge from nitrification reactor of wastewater... | reverse complement strand
AAGAAGCGCGCGGATACCCTGCACTACCTGTCGACCGTCGCGTCCAAGGAACGCGACGGCGTCGACGTCATCATCGCCCTGGGGATGGCAAAGGAGGGGTTCGATTGGCCCTTCGCCGAGCACGCTCTGACCGTCGGCTACCGGGCCTCGCTAACCGAGGTCATTCAGATCATCGGTCGAGTCACCCGCGACAGTCCGGGCAAAGAGCACGCTCAGTTCACTAACCTCATCGCCGAACCGGACGCCTCCCAGGGAGAGGTGACCGTGTCGGTGAACAACATGCTCAAGGCCATCACCGCGTCCCTGCTCATGGAACAGGTGCTCGCACAGAACTTCACCTTCAAAACCAAACGCACCGGAGACCCGGATCCAAACCCACCCGGCACCATCAAGATCAAGGGTTTCAAGGAGCCCTCCACCGAGCGTGTCAAGCAGATCGTCGAAACCGACCTGAACGACCTCAAGGCCACCATCCTGCAAGACGACACCTTCGCCAAGGCCGCCGCCGGCTCGGTGGACCCCGACACCACGAACAAGGTTCTGATCCCGAAGATCATCCGCGAGCGGTACCCCGACCTGGACGAGTCCCAGGTCGAGGAGCTGCGTCAGCAGGTCGTCGTCGACTCGGTGATAAAGAACGGCGAGGTCCGCGAAGTCGGTGACAAGCGGTTCATCAAGATGGCGGAAAAGTTCGTCAACATCGACGACATCAACATCAACCTCATCGACTCGGTCAATCCGTTCCAGCGGGCCTTCGAGGTCATGAGCAAATCGGTCACCCCCTCGGTGCTGCGCATCATCTCCGACGCCATCACCGCCACCCGCGTCGTGGTCACCGAAGACGAGGCCCTGACCGCGTGGCCGAGGATTCAGGCGTGGGCCAAGGTCAACAACCGCAAACCCGACGTCCGCTCCGAGGATCCGACCGAGAAGAGGTACGCCGAGATCCTGCTGTTCCTGCAGAAGAAGAAACAGGAACGCGCCGCCGCCCAGCAGGCCGCGGGGATAGCAGAGGAACAGTGAGCGATATCGAAGGTGGAGGCGCGGCCGGCTCCGATGAGACGCCCGCCGACATCGGGGCACTACTCGACTCCGATGTCGACGGTCTGCTCGACGCACCGGAGAAGACGCCGAGAATGAGCGCCTCCGACCGGCTGGAGCGTGCGTTCCTCGAGGTCATCGAGTTCCGGCGTGCACAAGGGCGGATCCCGAGCTCTTCGACGCGGGACATCGCCGAACGCAAGCTCGGAGCGCGTCTGGACGGCATCCTGGCTGACGACGACAAGATCGCAGCGTTGAAGTCGCTCGACCAGTTCGGCCTGCTCGACGTTGCCGAGGCTCCGGCGTCGATCGACGACGTGCTGCAGGACGACGAATTTGATCTGCTCGGCGATGAGTCCGGATTGCTCGACGTCTCCGACCTTCCGGCTCGCAGAACGCCGGATGTTCCGGAATCGGTCGCCAAACGCAAGAAGAGCACCGACTTCGCCCGATTCGAGCACATCTTCAAGGCCAAGCACGTCGAGCTGGCCGAGGGCACCGTCGCGCTGGCGCCGTTCAAGGGATTGCCGACCGTGCAGGAGGGCCGGTTCTTCGTCTTGAACGGGGTGATGCTGTTCGTAGCGGAAGTCGGCGCGACCAAGACGATGGTCGTGGGAGGCAAACCCGAACCCAAGCAGAGACTGCGGGTCGTCTTCGAAAACGGCACGGAGTCCGCGATGTATCGTCAGTCGCTGTCGATTCGGCTCCACGAGCAGCAAGGCCAGGCGGTCGTCCGCACCGGTATGGACGACACGGAGATCTTCGACGCCGACACAGAAAGTGGCCACATCTACGTCCTCGAATCGATGAGCACTGATCCCCAGATCGCCGGCATCGCGAACCTGCACAAGATCGGTTTCTCCACGACGAGCGTCGAACAGCGAATCAAGAACGCTGAGAAGTCGCCGACTTACCTGATGGCACCGGTGAAGGTTGTCGAGGACTACCGCACTTACAACCTCAAGCCGTCTGCTCTCGAGCATCTGCTGCACAGGGTGTTCGCCGAGGTGCGTCTCGATCTCTCGCAGGTCGATCGTGAGGGCCGCAATTACGACCCCTCCGAGTGGTTCGTCGTCAGCCGCAACGTCATCAACCAGGCGATCAACATGATTCTCTCTGGAGAGATCGTCGACTACGTCTACGACCCACATGCTGAAAGGCTGGTCGCACGAAACGGCCTGTGAGACTTCGGGAAACGGACCTGTCGGTACCTACCTCCTCCGTTTAAGGGAATCCGCCCGGCCTCAGTCCAGGGACTTGTCCACCATCCGCACGATGAGTCTCGGTGCTGCCGCGTCTATCGCCCGTGACACCGCTGCCGCTGCCGCGTTCGCCGTGGCAGCGGTCACCTCGCGGTCGTGACGTGCTCGCCACACCGTCGACCGCATGCTCTTGTAGGCGTCGCGAGCCACACCGGGGCGGGCGGGCTTCGCGCCGCCGAGCGCCTTGAACAGCAGCTCGGCCACGATGGGCTGAAGTTGGCGTGCCACCCGCTCGAAACCCGCCGCCGCGTTCGGCACCGCACCCCCAATGCGCTGGTGGCGGTCCGCCGTCTTCTCAACCGAACGCATCACACGTGCACCGAGTTCGGCGAACTCCGAAGTGCTCCGCGGCTCGATGCCGCGTAACAATGCAATCGCTACGGCCAGTTCGGCGACGGCCTCCCGAAGCTGACCCACGTCCACTTCTTCGTGGGCGCTCATTAAATCGGAAAGCCGACGCACGGCGCGCGCTTTCACGTGTCGGACCTTCTTCTCAACGCTCAGATCGGAATGCTCGGCAGCCAGTTCGTCGATCAGGCGCTGAGCATTCAGCCGCTGCCCCTCGAACAGCGGTCCTAGAGCCGACACCGCGTCGTCAACGGACTGCTCATCCCGAGAGTCAGCCCCGGAGGAACCACCCCGACCAGACTCCTCCGACACCAACCGATCCTATCGATCAGGACCGACGAGCCGAGGATGGTCCGCGCGCGGGTGCTTCGGCTGTTCGACGCACGTGAGGCGGTGAATGAGTCCCAGCCGTCTCGGTAACGAAGGTTTTCGGGAACGGCGGCCATGGGCGCAAGTGCGCACCATCCGGTGACGACCGTCTAGCTAGCTACTGGCGAAGCCGCGATACTGACGTGTGATTCCCGTGGTGTAGGCGCGATACCGCGTGAGTTGCGTGGAGGCGCCTAACCACTCGGCGGTTTGCATTAAGTTCAAGCGCCGCCGTGCTGCTGTTGCTAGAGCAGCCCGCGGCGCTAGCAGGGTGTCGCCTAGACAGGCAGCCTCTTCCTCCTGTATCTCGTCAAAGTCCCGCATTACGCAGCCTCCAACCGTCTGGAGCGCCCCAGGGGTATGCCCGAGCAAAACGTGAGCGAGTTCGTGCGTGAGGTTGCTGTGTTGACGCGGCCGCTCATGTTGCGGGTTGTGCACCACCACTGTGCCGGCGGGGGTGCGAACGGTGATTGCCGACCAATAGTCCGCCCCAACGGTGAGGATTTCCACGGTATCCGCGGGCATCACAGCCATGGCGTGCACGTCTCGAGGCGTTCGGATAGTGATCCCGTGTGAACTAAGAAGCGCGAAGGGATTAATCGGCGCGTCAGCATCTAGGTCGAGGCGCTGGCGCTGTTCGGCAGCAATGCGCTCCGATTCGCTTTTAAAACCCCGCCGCAACGTCACTTGTTCGCTCCGTCTGCGTCGCCTATTGCAGCCATATGGCTGCTGTAGGTAGCGCGTACGAGATCGGCTAGCGCACGGGCCACGTCGGGCGGCAAAGTCCGGTCTGCCCGAAGATGCGCCTCAATCGCCTCGGGCGTGGACTGCGCCTGTCGGCGGCTCGGTATAAACAGATCAGCCGATACTCCGAGCCACCGAACCAGCGCAGCGAAAGTCTTGGTGTCGGGCAGCTTGCCGTTCAACACTCGCGACAGCGTCGCAGAGCTGATTCCTGTCTCGATAGCCGCATCGCGCAGTTTGAGTCCGTCCTGGTCGAGCCGTGCCCGGATCATTGCGCCAAGTTCCTCAACGCGGACGTCGTCATCCGGCCGCTCGTCTGTTGCATCACTAGGAACTAGTTGCACAAGTGAAACCTCCTGGTATTGTTGCGCTTGTGAAATTCCGTTTCACAAGCGTAGTCCACCAGGTTGGGACGGTCGAGATTTCCGGTTGATCTAGAGCCGGACTTTTGAGAAAGGAAGATCAATGGCCAAGGGACATCACCGCAGCGCAACCACCGGCCGGTATGTCAAGGCGTCCACCGCGGCGCGCAACCCCAGGACCACGGTCACCGAGCGGGGCGCCAACCGCAGCAGCGGAACTCATCACCGCAGCGCCATCACCGGCAAGTTCGTGAAGGCCTCCACCGCTGCACGGCACCCCAACACCACGGTCACCGAACGCGGCTGACCGCTTCTCCGAGCGGCGGGGATCTCCGGTCCTCGATGTACCGCCCCGCCGCTCAGAGCGCCCCTCTACACGCAGAAACCCTTCAAGGAAAGTGAGGCCACCATGGCCGTGTCCGTCCCCACCATCACCTGCCCGTACTGCCGGTTCACCTTTGTGAACGTCCGGGTCACCAAGCACGGGCTCATCCGCTGCGGAAACTGCGGCAAGACAATGAAAATTTAAGTCCAACAGCATGATTGGCGACGCAGCTAAACTTCCAGCTGCGATAGATAACGATAGGCCGTGGCGCGACTAATGCCGAAGGCCTTCGCAAGCTCGGGAACGGGCTCACCGGTCGCAGCGAGCCGACGCAGTTGCTTCTGGCGCTCCGCGGTCAATTTCGCCGGTTTCGTGGCCGGTAGCTGGCGGGCACGTCGTGACTCACGTGAGGCGGCTCGACGCTCGCGGCCGAGTTCCAATTCGAGTTCGGCCAACGTCGCCATGATGGCGGCCACCGCCCGACCGGTGGGCGTGCCGGTGTCCACCCCTTCGCGTAAGGCGCGCACCAGAATTCGGCGCTCGCCTAGATCCGCAATGGTGCGGGTGACTTCGGCGACCGATCGGCCCAGCCGATCGATGGCCGTGACCACCACCGTGTCACCTTCCCGCGCGTAGTGCAGCAGCGCGGCCAAGCCCGGCCGCCCGACGTTCATTGCACCGGACAGCTTGTCGGTGAAGACATGACCGGATTCCACGCCCTCAGCGGCCAGCGCCGCGAGCTGTGCATCGAGGTCCTGACCCAGCGTGCTCACCCGCGCGTACCCGAGGATCGCCGTCACACCTTTACCGTCTCAGATCCTCCGACATCGAGGATCTGAGACACGCCGTGTGAGACAAGAAATGAGACACCATGACCTGGTGCGATGCGACCACAGCATTGGCCGCGTAGCACTGTCTCGTTTCTTTACATACGAGACAGGTCACCAGCTTGTAGGTATCCACCAACGGCCATGGCGCAGCCCGAACCGTGAATCGGATCGCCGCTACGGAGAGACACTGGCACGTGTCGGCTCGATGCCAGCTGGATTAGGCGCGGGACTATGTGAGCGGTAGGTAGATGCGGTTGCCGTGGTCGGCGAATTCCTGGGATTTGTCTGCCATCCCCTTCTCTGCGTCCTTCGAGTAGGCGTCGCGGACGTCGTGGCTGATGCGCATCGAGCAGAACTTGGGCCCGCACATGGAGCAGAAGTGGGCGGTCTTGGCCGGTGCGGCGGGCAGGGTCTCGTCGTGGAACTCCCGTGCGGTGTCGGGGTCCAGGGACAGCGCGAACTGGTCGTGCCAGCGGAACTCGAAACGCGCGGTGGACAGCGCGTCGTCGCGTTCCTGGGCGCGTGGGTGGGACTTGGCGAGATCGGCGGCGTGCGCGGCGATCTTGTAGGTGATCACGCCGGTCTTGACGTCGGCCCGGTCGGGCAGGCCGAGGTGCTCCTTCGGCGTTACGTAGCAGAGCATCGCGGTGCCGGCCTGGGCGATGATCGCCGCCCCGATCGCGGACGTGATGTGGTCGTACGCCGGGGCGATGTCGATGGTCAGCGGTCCCAGCGTGTAGAACGGCGCCTCGTCGCACAGTTCCTCCTCGAGGCGGACGTTCTCGACGATTTTCTGCATCGGGACGTGCCCCGGTCCTTCGATCATCACCTGCACTCCATGGGCTTTCGCGATGGTGGTGAGTTCGCCCAGGGTACGTAACTCGGCGAACTGCGCCTCGTCATTGGCGTCGGCGATCGATCCCGGCCGCAGTCCGTCGCCGAGGGAGAAGGTCACGTCGTAGCAGGCGAGGATCTCGCACAGCTCGGCGAAGTTGGTGTAGAGGAACGATTCGGTGTGGTGGGCCAGCATCCACGCGGCCATGATCGACCCGCCGCGGGACACGATGCCGGTGACGCGGCCGATGGTGAGCGGGATGTAGCGCAGCAGCACCCCGGCGTGCACGGTCATGTAGTCGACGCCCTGCTCGCACTGCTCGATCACGGTGTCGCGGTAGACCTCCCATGTCAGGCGGGTGGGGTCGCCGTCGACCTTCTCTAAGGCCTGATACATAGGCACGGTGCCGACCGGGACCGGTGAATTGCGCAGGATCCACTCGCGGGTGAGGTGGATGTCGCGACCGGTGGAGAGGTCCATGATCGTGTCGGCACCCCAGCGGGTGGCCCACACCATCTTGTCGACCTCCTCGGCCACCGAGGAGGTGACGGCCGAGTTACCGATGTTGGCGTTGACCTTGACCGCGAATGCCTTGCCGATGATCATCGGCTCACTCTCGGGATGGTTGTGGTTGGCCGGGATCACGGCCCGGCCGCGGGCGACCTCGTCGCGGACCAGCTCGGCGGGCAGGCCTTCGCGCTCGGCGATGAACGCCATCTCAGCGGTGATCTCTCCGGTGCGGGCTCGCTGCAACTGGGTGCCGCGGTCGCGCACGACGCCGATGCGCGCCGGTAGGCCGGCGGCGAGGTCGATTACTGCGGCGTCGTCGGTGTACGGACCGGACGTGTCGTAGAGATCGAGGTGGTCGCCGGTGGTCAGGTGCACCCGGCGGAATGGCACCCGCGCGCCGTCGGGTAGGTCGCGGTAGACCTTCGAACTGCCCGTGATGGGGCCAGTGGTGACGGCAACGGGGTCGGACACAACGGTCATCTCAGAAGCTCCCTACGCCGGCATTACCCGGTCAGGTTCATACGGTCGACGGCCCAGTAGCCGTCCTCTCAGCGCACTCAGGTGTGCACTCCCGCGCGGACGCTACGAATTTAGCAGCCCATATGCAGAGTCGCCCGCACCCGCTACCCGACTGCCTCCTCGCCGCCGACCAGACCGCTTAAACCTGGTCCAGCTGAGACAAGAACTGATCGATCTCGTTTCTCTACATGCGAGACGGGCGTGCGCTTTGTGAGTTCTGAACAAGCATCCCCTTTGCCTCAACGTTGCGGCTGCGGACGTGACGGTCAGTCACCCCCGTGTCTTGAGTCAGATGATGTTCAGCCGTGGGTGCCAAGTGACGTCGGCTCGGGTGCACAATGTTCGGCAAGTCGGCGGGCGCGGGCAATGGCTCGCTCTAGCTGATCTGTTGCCGCAGTTATGATTTGGGCTGAGTTTTCGTCGCTGGGCGAACAGCCCTGGAGGGTCTGCATAAGTCGTGTCAGGTCGCCAATGATGTCCGCGAGCGCATCTGCGGTGGCGGCTTTCGCCTCGTCGCTGTGCTGGCGCTGCGCGACCAGGGCGCGAACAACATCGATGACGACGGCACGTTCACGGTCGTTGAGCGTGTCGGCGGCGGCGGGAAGTTCTTCGACCAGCGGGCGCCCGGGCGCGGGCTGGTTTGCAGCGGCGAACGCGACCTCATCGGTGACGCCGGCCAGCCAGCCAATAGCTCGGACGGTGGCCTGGGAGGGCGTCCCTCGGTGGGCGCCCCGCAGGATTTGCGATGCAGTGGAGCGGTTGAGCGACATGCCCCGGGGCCGTACGGCTTCCTCGGCCTCGACAAGGGCCTGGATGTCGCGCAGCGGGGCTCCTGTCCGATCGTCGATCGCTCGACGGAGTAAATCGACCAACGTGGGCCGAGGCGGTGTGGCGTTCATCGGGAGATCTTCGTTGCCCTTCTGCGACCGTTGTGTCTATTGTCCATAATGACACATGACAGGAAAGCAAGGAGGCAATTTCAATGACCGACGCAGATCCCGATCAGGCCCTTAGGGAGTGGAAGCGCAAAATTTTTGACGACAGCACCGCCACAATCCCGAGGGTGTTCTTGAATGTGGCACGTCGCCACGTTCACCCGAGCGCGCACGCCATCGGCTACACCAACTCAGAGCACGGGATCCACACCATCACCTGGCTCAACGGTTCCCAATTCGGAGTATTGAGCTGCGAAGGCAGCAACGACGACTCCAACGTTGCCATCACCGGTGCGGTATTACCGCTGTCCGAGCTGAAACAAGTTGACATCGCGATTGAGGACCAACGCTACGACGAGGCACTCAGGCGGGTGACCCAATGGACTCGCCGCGCCACCCTCACCTTTAGCGGAAAAAAGGACTTCACACTGCAGTCAGATGAAGCATTGGACCAACGGCCCGACAAGTACGGAGACTTCATCGATCGCGTCCTGCTGGCACTGGTCTCCTACGGCCAACCCGCCTGAAAATGGGCAGTTCACAATGAAACCCGCGCGAGACTGACTTTGACTCATGAGACACGTGGACGAGCAAGCCGCGGCAGTGATCGCAACCTACCTCGACCTGACAGACCAGCATTCCGGCGGTCTCATCGAGGCGCTATACCTTGAAGGATCACTCGCCCTCGGCGATTTTCAGGCCCGCACCAGCGACATCGACTTCATTGCCGTCACCACGGACCCACCCGACAGCGAGGCACTGGCCGCACTCCGTCACGTCCACGAAGAGCTCGCCACGCGTCACCACCGGCCCTTCTTCGACGGCATCTATCTCACCTGGCCCCAAGTGGCCGCCGGACCCACATCCGTTCACAACCCGCCCGCCAGTCACGAAGGCCGATTCATATCCACATCGCCGCCAGAAACAGCCAACCCAGTGACGTGGCACACGCTGGCACAGCACGCGATCACCTGCCGAGGCCCCTCACCATCGCAACTCGACATCTGGACCGACTCCACCGAACTGGCCGCGTGGCAGAACACCAACCTCGACGAATACTGGCTGCGCAACCTCACCCGTGCCCGAAGGCTACTGAACCCGTCGAGTCTGGCACTGCTCACCGACTACGGCACCGTCTGGACCGTCACCGGCATCGCCCGACTGCACTACACCATCGCAACCGACAAGATCGCCTCGAAAACCCAAGCAGCCCAGTACGCGCTCAACACGTTCCCCCAGCAATGGCACCCCGTCATCCGCGAAGCCCTACGAATCCGCACCTGCGAACACGCCAAACCGCTCTACACCAACCGCCTCCGTCGCCGACGCGACATCCTGTCCTTCGGACACATGGCCATCACTGACGCCCACCGCATCTACACCGAACACCAACCATGACCACGTAGCCGCCGAAGCATCAGTGACTCCCAAATTCGTGAGCACCAAACCGCCTCCGAGGTCCTCAGCGCCTCCCAAATTCATGGTCAAATGACTCCCGAATCCAAGAGCAAAATCACGAGACAGAATCTGAGTCGTCTCGGTTCTTTAGATGTGAGAACACGGCAGTCGTTTCTGGCTCGATGTTGGTTGCCCGGCGATACGTGGGTTGGTTTCCAGGACGATGTTGGCGCTGGATTATTCGTCCTCGTCGGCCTGACGTTGAGGCTCGTCGGCTTTCTGGTCAACGGGACTTAAGGGGTCCAGATTGCGGATGAGAGGGCCCCTCTCGGCTTCCTCGGTGCTTAGTAAGGTCAAGACCTTGTGGGATGGCCCTTTAGCGGAGAACTGCAGACGGGTTGAGGGGTAAGCGATCAAACCGAGGGCTTCGTCACGAAACTCCCGGATTGCGCGGAAGTCTTTGCGCTGTGTCACCCAACGGAGGTAGGCGATGTCGTCGACACGTCGAAGGCAATCCAATACACCGTTTGCGAGTTGGGACGATTCGACTCGGCGTTGTCCTTGGAGGTCGTGCAACACCCACCACGTGACGTTGGCGGCAAGTGTCTTGGCGTTGGGACGTCCGAGTACTGCGTGCCGAACGCTCTGACGGAACCTAGATTCCAGAAACCCGACTACGCCTCGGTCGCGGACAAGTGCCGGCCACTGAGTGTCCTCTGGTCCCTCCGGCGTCGGAGGCCTCTTCGGCTTCCCGCCTTCCACAGTGATCGTAAGTTCAGCGCCGCGCTTAACAACGAATTCCGGAGAGCTGACCGGTTCTTTGGGTTGCCACTCGTAGCGATCTGCCTCGGGGCGTGAGGGAATTTCAGTTCGAACGTCTGGGTACGCCTCGTCGCTGAACAGCCAATTCAAGACGTCTTCTGCAGAACTCCAACCGGGACGTCCAATCTGGGGGTTGCTCCGTCCCTCGAAGTACAGGGCGTAGAGGACGTGTGCTAGGCGGTGTTCCTGAATCCGAAGCTGTCGCACTACAGCTGCCCGCACCTCGTAGTCGGGGATAGCCGCGATCGGACCTTGGTGCGGTTTCCCTGTTTGAGTCTCCCGATGCTTAACGACCCTGTCGTAGTCGTCCTTGTTGAGCAGTTCCGCGCGTTCGGGCACTACCTCGAAGCGGAGATAAGCGATGGCGCCGTCGACAACATCGGTGATCTCAGCTTCAGAAAGGCGTCCCATCACGGCCTGGCTGACTTCTGCCCGCAGCCGCTCAGGCTGGAAGGGGACACTCTGGACTTGCCCGTCCCCGCTGTGCCGCAGGTGCACGTCCTGAGTCAGGCGCAACCCGATCCGGCCTTCTTCGGTCTGGAATCGGTGTCCGTTCGCTTTGCATTTGCGTTTGCGGACGGTCTGGGCTTGCCGCGGCGTGCTGTCGAGCACTGTAGTGGGGCTTCCGCATATTGGGCATTGCATGTCCATCAGCTTAGGAATATTCCGGTCGGTTCCATATATGGATTTCGGAATCGTCCCCATCCGATATATGGGAGCAGCGTCGGATTGCCAGAAGGGGGCGGTGAAGTTTCGGGCTTAGCCGCACGTCAAAGGCCGAAACTGGGCAGTAACAAGACTGTTGTGCTCGGCGTTGCCTGGGCGGCATACTTGAAACTGAGAGCGAACTTACCGTAGCTAAATGGATCGCTATCACGCGCCGATACCCACATGTGGGTGTCATGGTGGCCCGGCGGCCTACCCTCTGACAAGCAAACCGCCGGACACTCCCTGACGGCGACAGGTGTCGCCAACTCCCATCGGATTCCCTGCCTACCAAGCACGAGAACGAAGGAAGCGGTGTCATTATGACTGAGCATCCACTGGATTCTCCAGTTAAAAAGCCCTGGTCGACGGTAACGATTGTGCCGGTCGGCGAGATGAAGCATGAGATTGCCCGCGCCACAATGGCGATCACGGCAGATGCGGCCCTTAGCCCAATGGAGTTCGTGCATCAGGCTCGCCAGGCCGCCAATAGGCTTCCCGCAGCACTGCGGGAGATCGCGGAGGAGTTCATTTCCTTCGGAGATGGCGGCCTGGTATTCACCGGCGTGCTCATCGGACCGGCGCCGCCGACGCCGGAATCCGCCACGAACGACATCACCCATAAGACGCTGCTGGCCAAGGAGCTTGCCGTCGTGCTCTCGATGATCTGCTACCTGGCAGGTTTCCGAGGGGAGCTGGGGGGCGCGCTTCTTCAATCCCTCCTCCCAATCAAGGAGGACCGCAACGAGCAGACGTCGACGGGGAGCCACAAAGAGTTGTTGGCTCACACCGAGCAAGCGTTCAGCAATTTCCGGCCTGATTACCTCGGGTTGGCTTGCTTCCGCGGCGATCCGCATGCCATCACGTACCTGCTGTCCGCCAGAACCTTGGTGAGACGGCTACCGGGGCGCACGCTGGAACTCCTGCGGGACAAGATGTTCTTCACGGGTGTGGATACATCGTTTATCCGCGGCGGGGCTTCGGGTGAAGATCGTGGCCCCATGGCGGTGCTGGGCGGGCCGCTAGGAGATCCGGTACTGCGGTACGACGGCGAATTGATGTACAGCCCGAGCCGCGAACATCAGCTTGCGTTGGAGATGGTCAATGCCGTGTATTTGGAGTACCGCAGCGGTGTGACCCTCCAGGCTGGCGACGTGATGCTGATCGATAATTCCCGGGCTATCCACGGGAGGAGTCCGTTCCATCCGCTGTGGGACCGCGGCGACCGGTACCTCGTTCGGGCGCAGGGGCACGCCAACCCCGCGTCGACCCGGAGGGTCCGGCTGGACGGCTCACCGGTGATCGAAATTGCAGGTAGTTAGCGTTCCACACGCGAATCCGATGGGGGTCGACCGGAAGTCGGCCCCATCGGCATGTGTGGGCCATGGTGAGCACCATGACCGTGCCGCAGCTGGTCCCAGCCACGGCGGCATAGCATTTGTCACCAATGAACTTCGTAACTCTGCACTCGCTGCGTGCCGATCTGGAAGACGTGCTGTTCCAAGTCGGGAGCGGTGAGCACTTCTCTGTGACGGATGACGAGGGCGAAGTCATCGCCCATCTGCATCCACAGTGCGAGTGCGAGCTTGAGCAGCGAATCAAGAATAGTTCCTCGGCATTCCGTCAGTCAGTTCGCCGACGCGATACCAGCAGCTTGAGAGGCCTCGCAGAACAGATGGAGAGGGACGCGCTCAAGTACCTCGGCACCTGAGTTCCGACGCGACTGAGAGCCACCGAAAAAGCTACAGAATGGGTGCAGTGTCGGCGACCAGCGCCGATGCATCGGGTGCGGTGTCCCAGAATCCTGTCCCAGACCGACGAGAACGGGGACACCCTTAAAGACACAGATGGCTCCCGCCCGGACCGCAAGCGGCCCGGTTGGGCCTGAGAACTCGTACCCGACTTGATCCTGAGAGGACCACCGGTGGCGCTGCTCGGATACGCGCGAGTCTCGACGTTGCACCAGTCCCCCGACATGCAGACAAAAGCGCTGACGGAGGCGGGAGCCGAACGGATCTGGACCGAGCGCATGTCCGGCGCTCGCGACGATCGCCCCGAGCTGGCTGCCCTGCTCGACTACGCCCGCCGCGGTGACGTGCTCATGGTCTGGCGGCTGGACCGTCTCGGCCGCTCACTTCCGCACCTGCTCACCATCGCCAGCGACCTCCAGGACCGCGGCGTCGAACTGCGCTCCCTCACCGAAGCCATCGACACCACCACTGCCGGCGGCCGGCTGATCTTCCACGTCTTCGGCGCCGTCGCCGAATTCGAACGAGCCATCGCCACCGAACGCACCGCCGCCGGAGTCGCGGCAGCCCGCGCCGCCGGCCGCCACCCCGGCCGTCCGAGTCTCACCGCCGACACCATCGCCGCCGTCCAAACCCTCGACGAGGCCGGCACCCCCCGCGCCCAAATCGCGCGCACCCTCGACATATCCCGATCCAGCGTCTACCGCTGCCTCGACCAACCGCGGTCGCCGGCCTGAGGAAGGGCGACCTATCCTTCGAAGGTGACGGAAGAGAACGCCGATAACGGGTTGGTGCGGGGCGGCCCCTGCTCCCCCACGCCGGTACGTCACCGGTCCGACCTCGGTGTCCCGGATGGCTGCGATGAGCCCCCCGAGGACGACTGGCCCATTGACGATCTCGACGACTGGCCTTTCGCTGACCCAGCCGTTGACGTTGCGCGTCTCCGCGAATCACTACGAGAATCAGAAGCCGACATCGCCGCCGGCCGCACGTTCGGCGAAGACGAGATCCGCACCCGCTACGGCCTTCCGCGAAAATGAGGTCAAAGTGATTCGTACGGAAGCCGAGCCCGACCCGGATGACCTCGATGCCGGCTACTCCCAGCTGGCGGAGGAGTTCAACTGCGAGACCACCAATGGTGAACGTCGGGCTGCGCGGGACCGCTACACCGGTCGGCGCGAACGAGCGTAGAAAGCAAAGAACCCGGGTCGACCGCCAGGATCGAATACCGGGTTCTTCTAGGCTTTAACCGGGCGCGCATCAAGCGTGACACCGGTCTGTGTAGAGCCAATATTACGTGACGCTCTGTTAGAACTCAACGTATGACCACACCGCCTGGCCATGGCCCCTGGGTGGAACAGTGGCTCAGCCCCGATCGATTCCAGACGTACCTGCAGCTCGCCGGATACAACCGCGCTCGCGCTCTTGACCTGCACGAATGGAACACCCGGCTCAATGCGGCGCTGCTGCACGACTTCGCACACCTCGAAGTCGGACTCCGCAACTTCTACGACCGGGCGCTCATGGCCGCAGTCCAACCGGGTGACTCCCACTGGACCGATCAGGCCTCTTTCACGGCGCTATTCCCCGCGGTGGGGGGCGGTGACGCCCGTACACACGGGGAACTGAGCACTGCGCGCAGGAACGCCGGCGGACCCACCGCGCCGCCGGGCAAGCTGCTCGCCGAACTGACATTCGGGTTCTGGGTTTTTATGACCAGCACGCGACACACGAACCTGATCTGGACCCCACATCTCGATGCCCTCTACCCCGCCGGTTCCCAGCGCGGCCAGATTCACCACGGCCTCGACGAACTCCGCAGGGCCCGCAACCGCGTCGCCCACCACGAACCGGTCCGCGTCGCCGAGGTCAATAAGCTGACCAGGCGGATCAACCGCTATGCCGGCTACGTGTCACCACAGCTTGCGCAGTACATCCGCCACACCAGCACCGTGAACGGCCTGCTGGGCTCGCGACCATGACCCCTCCGCTGCAGCACCGTAGACGTCTACATGTTTGCATGTTTTCTTACATGTAAGTTTGCATGTAGACATGTTTGCATGCAGGTTGATAGGCTTTCCGTCATGACTGTTTCGGCAGATAAGCAGTGTGAAATCGTGGCGATCGCTCTGCAAAAAGGCGGCGTCGGCAAGACCACCACCACGATCAACCTCGGCGCGAACCTGGCTGCGATGGGTCTGCGCATCCTCGTGATCGACATGGATCAGCAGGCGCACAGCACCAAGGGGTTAGGCATCGAGCTCGACGCCGAGGACGCATCCATGTACGAGGTTCTGCACCCGGACCGGGCGATGCGCGTCCCGCTGGCCAAGGTCATCGTTCCGACGCAGTTCGGTATCGACGTCGCGCCCGGTCATCTCGCGCTCAAGGAGCTCGAGCGGACAGGGCTCGGATCGGGTGGCCAGTTGCGGCTCGCACGCCAGCTCGACGACATCGAAGGCTACGACTTCGTGCTCCTGGATTGCCCGCCGGCATTGGGGGAGCTGACCACCGCAGCGCTCGCGGCCGCCGATTACGTCTTGGCCGTCCTCAAGGCCGGCCCCGACGAAGTTGACGGCCTGGTCGAACTGGGCAACTCGATCCTCGACGTTCAGGAGACCCTCAACCCCGACGTGGAAATCCGGTACGTGCTGCTGGCCGACTTCGACGGCAACCCGAAGGCGAGCAAGGACGTACGTCGTCAACTGCGTGCCGATTGGGGGGAGTGGGCTGACGGCGGGGCCTACCTGGGCGAGATCCCGCACACGGTGCGAGTCGTGGAGGCCAAAGGCAAACGCGTACCGGTCAACGTGCACGCACCGACCAGCACGGCGGCGGTGGCCTACCGCGAGGTCGCCGAACGTATCGCGGCAAGGCGGCAAGCAGCATGAACGCCGCATCGAAACCCACCGGATTGCAGGTCGGCTCCACCCGGCCGCTGTCGCGGGCAGAGCGACGCGCCCAAGCTGCACGAGTCACCGCCGACGACACCACCACCGGCGACGAAACGCCGACCGAATCGCAGCCGCGGAATGCCGAGATTCCGGCCGCACCCGTGGTGGTGTCGCCCTCACCCGGCGGTGAGGAGAAGGCCCAGCCGGCCGGGCCAGTTCAGCTGAAAACCCGTCAACGCAAGAGTCCCTTCGCCACACAGCTGCACGCGGGAACCCTCGCGCGGCTCGAATGGATCAAGGCCCACGGATACGTCATCACCGACACCGTCGACGAGGCCATCAACCGCTACCTAGACGACGCCGGCATTCCAAAGCCGGACCGCAACGACCGCATGCCGTGAGCGCGTGGGCAGCGTAAGCCCCCTTCATCGCCCGTGAATCGTGGCAAACGCGGGTAGCTCTCACCGCCAACCATCGCGGGTGGCGCGCGCCGCACCACCTCTTCACGGCTGGCGCAAGGTTGTCTTGATTCTCCCGTCGCCGCGCCCGCTCATTCGCTGTGGGTTTCGTCAAGTGATATGGCCCCATCGCGGTCACCGGTTATGGCCCCACCCAAGATTTTGATCGTGTTGTGGCAACGCTGGGCTTGGTCGCTTGGGGTGGCGTTGCTTTAGTTTCAGAGATTCGGAGGATCGATCCGTCCCGATAGGTCCAATGAGTGGCCGGTAGGCTACACCTCAGTGTCCGCATCGGCGGCGGGGTGGTCCTGCGGTGAGTTGTTCTCGGGTCCAACAGTTTTGGCTGTAGTGCGCCGGGTGGTGCCGAGGCGGCGCAGGGTGTATCCAACGGCGGCGAGCACCACGACGACCGCGGCCCCGATCAGCCATCCGCGGTGCAGCAGCGCGCCGAGGACCCCGAGCGCTCCGCCGGCAATCAGCACCGGCCCGGCGCAGCACACGACGAGTACCGTCCCGACGCTCACCAGGCCCAGGGCCCAGGCGCCGGCCATGCCCAGAGAGGATCGTCGGGTCCCCATCAGACCGGCGCCTGCTGGCTGCGAGTGGGGGCGATGCGCACGCACTCGGCGAGCGCGGCCGCATTGTCGGCGGCCAGTGAGCGGGCCAGCATGATCAGATCGGCCACCCGAGGGTCGGCCACCTTGTAGTGGGCGAACCGCCCGGAACGACGGACCTGGACATAGCCGCAGTCTGAGAGGCACGCCAGGTGACTCGATACCCGCCCTTGGGCCAGCCCGACGTGGTTCACGCATTCGGTCACGGTGTGTTCGGAGGTCAACAGGAACTCCAGCAGCCGCAGCCGACCGGGGTCCCCGAGCGCGCGGAAGAACTTGGCGACCATCTCCACACCGCTGTCGGTTTCGGGCAGGAACGCCAGGCTCGGATCGGTTCGGCAGGTCACGCGGTCTCCTCGACAACTCAACTTGATATATCCGGATTGACGGATATGGTGAAGTATAGCCATATCTGGTTATCCGAATGTAATTCAGCGGGTGCCCCTACGCGGGGCATCACCGGAAGCGAGGCGCCCGTGCGTTACGACCTGGCGATCATCGGCTCGGGCGGGGCTGCGTTCGCTGCCGCCATCGCCGCCACCACACGGGGGCGCAGTGTGGTGATGATCGAACGTTCCACCACCGGCGGGACGTGCGTGAATGTCGGCTGCGTGCCGTCCAAGGCGCTGCTCGCCGCCGCCGAGGCCCGCCACAGCGCGTCGAGGGCCGGCCGGTTTCCCGGTATCACCGCCAACGCCGCCCCCGTAGACGGTCCCGCGTTGATCGCCGGGAAGGACGCTCTCGTCGAGGGACTGCGGACCGAAAAGTACATCGACCTCGCCGCCGACTACGGCTGGGAGATCATCGCGGGCACCGCAAGGTTCACCTCCGATGCCGGCGGCCCGGGCCTGGCTGTCGAACTGGCCGGCGGCGCGGTCACCCGCGTCGAGGCCCAGCACTATCTGATCGCCACCGGCTCCGCGCCGTGTGCCCCGCCCCTCGACGGACTGCCGGGCACTGGGTATTTGACGTCGACCACGGCGATGGAGCTGGACCGCCTCCCCAAATCCATGATCGTGCTCGGCGGCGGCTATGTGGGCCTGGAACAGGCGCAGCTGTTTGCCCGCCTGGGCACCGCGGTAACCGTCGTGACGCGCTCGACCCTCACCTCCAGGGAGGAACCGGAGGTCTCTGCTGTTCTGGAGGAAGTTTTCGGTGATGAGGGCATCCGGGTGAACACCCACGTCACCGTGACGGCCGTGCGCCGCGACGACAACGGTTACACCCTCACCGCGGAGCGCGGCACGCAACGGTTGCATCTGCGTGCCGAGCAGCTGCTGGTGGCCACCGGGCGCCGCCCGGTCACCGCCGGGCTGAACCTAGAGGCGGTCGGGGTCAAGACCGGGCCGCGCGCAGAAATCATGGTCGACGACTACCTGCGCACCGGCAACGAGCGGATCTGGGCCGCCGGTGACGTGACCGGAGGACCACAGTTCGTCTACGTCGCCGCCGCCCAGGGCACCCTGGTCGCCAACAACGCCCTGTCCGGGGCCGAACGCATCCTGGACTACACCGCCCTGCCGAGGGTCATCTTCACCAGCCCCGCCATCGCCTCGGTCGGCATGACCGACGCCCAGGCCGTCGACGCCGGTATCCCATGTGACTGCCGCGTACTGCCGTTGGCGTATGTGACGCGGGCAGTCGTCAATCGCGATACCCGCGGGCTGGTCAAACTCGTCGCCCAGGCCGGCACCGGACGGCTGCTCGGGGTGCACGTCGTCGCCGAGAACGCCGGCGACGTCATCACCGCGGCCACCTACGCGCTGAGCGCCGGGATGACCGTCGAGCAGCTCGCCCACACCTGGGCCCCGTATCTGACCATGGCCGAATCCCTCAAACTCGCCGCCCAGGCCTACACCACCGACGTCGCCAAACTGTCCTGCTGCGCCGGCTGACCAACAACCCGACGGGGTTGCAGGATCAGGCCGGTCTCGAAGGCATCGAGCGGCAACGGGCTTAAAATCGTTCGCTCGGAGGCGAACTCGGTACCGATGTCGAACTGGTGACCCGGCAGATGCCGGGCATCGTCGATCAGATCGGCGGCCGCAATGTGATCGTTGAGCTCGGCCAACGAGTCCACCTCGGGTATGGGAACGAGGTGGCGTCGACGGAACCGGCCGATCTCACCTTCCACGCCGCCCTTTTCGTGACTGCCTGCCAGACCCGCCCAATGAGCGAATCCATCCTGATCGTCGTAGCCATCATCGTCGTAGCGATCATCGTCGTGGCGATCACGGTCCTGGGCCTGGCAATCTGCGTGCTCGCCGGCTACCTGGCCCGCATTCCCGACTGCAAGGTCACCATCGGCGAAGTCGGCCGAGCGATCGGCGCCATCGTCGGGGTCGGCCTCGAAGCGGTGGCCACGATCATCACGTCCGTGCGACGACCGTGAGAGCCCACCGCCTCATGGGGGGGCGGACTTCCTCGGCCTCGATTGTGGCGAAACGGTGGTGGTGGCCGTCAAGGCCGGTACCGCCGCTGCGCGGTCGACCTACGGTCGAGCCTGGACAGCCACCACCCACCGCGCAAACGGGCCAGTACGAGGAAGCCGGGAGGGAAACGCTGGCCAGTCTCCGGGGGCGAGCTACTCGGACTGGGGCACCCCGGCACGGTCCAAGAACTCGTTGAGCGCCGCATCCACGATGTCGGTGACCGCGTACCCGCGATCCTTCAACACCTCCACGCGCTGCTGCGTGCCCGGACGCACATAGGTGTTCAACGGCACCTTCTGCTGCCGCTTACGCAAGGGCAGCGCGCTACCGGCAGCGTCGGGAGCACCGCCGTCGAGAGCATCACCAGCCGAATCGGGCATGCACGCATCCTACATGCATCGCTAAAAGTAGATTGCATGCAAATTGCTTGCATGTATGCACGCACGCTCTTACAGTGATGGCATGGAAACCCTCGGCACGGTCCAAGACGACGTGAGTGCGGTCCGGGACTTCGCGTCCCAGGTCCGTGCGCTGTGTGCGCAACTGACAGCTAATCCGTTCAACACCCCCGCCGCAGAGAAGCTCCTCGATCTGCTCCTGGAGGATGCCCCGACAGTGGATCTCGCCGTCGAACGAGTGTTGCGGTCGGTGATCCACGGACCCGCGTCGACCGGCGCCCCGATCCTGGACATGCTCAGCGGCCCACGCTGCACCCCGCACGCCGCGCTCGTCGTCGGCGCAGCGGCCTAAAGTCGGCCGAAGGCCGGCCACACCACGTGGTGCTGCGCACGAGGCGGACCGTGGTCGAAGACAGCTTCAGCCATCAACTGTGCGCTCCTACCGGCGATCATCTCGGTCAGGTCGTACTGCACTTCGCTGCAGGCTTCATCGAGCAGAACCTGTTGCGCCGAGACGATCATCGTGGACTCATCTGCGCCGCCGGCTCGCGATCGGGCCGCCCAGTCGCCCATCCGGTCACCGATCGCGTCCAACTCCGAGAGCACCATGCACGCAGCCTCGCTCGCGTACTCCTGGATGAACGCGCACCGCGCCTGGGCCGGCCACCACGCCGGGATCGGCAGCCGGGCCGCGTACACCGCCGCGATGGACGCCTCCAGCTCCAGTGGATCAATCACCACCCGAACGGTACTTCTGCTTCAGAGGAAGAGATGCAGACGTTCGGCGCGTCGCTCGGGTGTTATCTGATAAGTGCGCAAAGCTAAGCGCATGGCCCGAACACGCAGCACGAACAAGGGCGATCGCGCGCAGATCATGGCGCGGCCTGACCGCCTCGTTTACGAGATCGTCAAGCAGGAGTGCGCCGAGCGCGGCATTTCGATGGGGCAGTACGTGGCCGACGTCCTCGCCGCCCACGTTGGCCACCCCGAGCTGGTTCGCGAACTCGACAAGGAGGTCCTGCCACTGGCGATGTGACACCCCGCCAGGGTCCTCACCCCACTTGCTCTGACGGCAGGGGCCTTGGCATACGTGACATCTGAATAGCTGGTGTGCGGATTCTCCCGCTGACATGACGAAGGCCCCGCGTTAGCGAGGCCCTGTCGGGGGTTTCGAACCGAGTTGGCGCTCGGTTCCGGGTCCGCACCCGATATCCCCGAAGGGACGATGACTTTGCCGGTCACGTCTCACGGTAGCGCACGTTCTTCTGCGGTTCTAGATACGCCGCGAAATGAGTGCGCGAATCGTGACCTCCACACCGGTTCCCAGCGCGCTAGCAGTGCGCGGCCGGCACCACTCGGCGCTGCACTGAGCAGGGCAGCTTCCAGCAGCCCCCATGTGGCTCATGCGCAAGCCAATGAGCGTCGACGTGACTGGGTACAACGTGCCGGCTCTTGCGCGTCGTCGGCGCCGATGTGGACCAGTCGTGCCGGCTGGCTCGACGGGCTGTCGCGGTGGGCGCACTCCCCGGCGTTCGGACAGCTGTGCGCTGAGGCGCGGGTGTCGATCACCACGGCGACGCTGTTGTCGATCGCCGAGGTGATGGCCGAGCACGCCGATCACGGCACCGGCCGCCACGTCGCGGTCACACGCGCGACAATCGCCGACAAGGTGGGGTGCGACGTCCGCACCGTTACCGCCGCGTGGCGCGTCCTGCGGGCCTCCAGATGGGCCGTGGAAGCGCAGCGGGGCCACGGTTCGACAAGCACCCCCAGCGTCGGCCGGCGACCCTCGGTGTACCACCTGGTGCCGCGTCGCGAAGCCCGCCCAGCAGTACGTCCTGTTGTGCATGATTTCCACCTACCGCCGTCAGGCGGTGTTGGTTGTTCTTCTCCCGTAGGGAGTTACTCACCAAGCGGGCGCGCGAGCGCGCCCGCAAACCGATGCTGCGACAAAACGCGACAAGCACGGCCGCGGCGCGCGGCCGCGCGCCCGCTGGCCACCCAAAAACTCGCTGCTGGACTGGTGGCGATCACCCACGGTCTGGACCGCGCCCACATCGGTGCGATCTGCGATGCGCTCAGCGGCGCCGGTATCGACCCCGCGGTGTGGTCTGCGCGGGCGGTCAACGACGCTCTGAACGCCGACATGCGCGCGCGAGGAACGACCTGGCCCGACCAGATCGCGAACCCCGGTGCGTTCCTCGCCAGCCGGTTGCGCCGGCTGTCCTGGACACCTCCGGAGAAGACGATCCCGACAAAGGCCGGCGGCTTCGCCGCCGCAAGCATTGACGAGCCGCCGCGACCGGTGGTGCTCACCGACGCGTCGCGGGCGGCCCGGATCGCGGCCGCCCGAGAAGAGATCCGCCGGGTGCTCGCTGAACGCGCTCAACGCCCCCGTGAGGAACGGACCAGCAGCCCGCCACTGGACGCTTTCGCGGCGTCACGTCCGCTTCCGGAGCGCACACGGGACGGCGGTGTGATGAACGGACCGGCAGGAGCCCGCCGTGCGTTCCGTGGCGGTGCGGCGGAGCGCACCGTTGAACGTCCGGTCGACGACGCGCCTAGTGCTTGCGAAACATCGCGCTGACGTTGCGGCGAGACGCCAAGCCTCAGCACTCCCAGCCACCACGTCTCCGTCGTCGATCATCCCCCATCTGCGCCTTACTTCGCTTCTCTCGTCTCCCTGATCTCCACCACTCGCTCCACTTCTCGCGCCCGTTCCCTCTTCTCTATACCAGCATTCCGTACCATCTACAAGCGTATGGCACATTTGCACAAAGTGTGCGAGGCTGAGCAGGAGCGCGCCGTGGGCGCGCTCCCGTGGGCGCGCTCCCGTGGGCGCGCTCCCGCGGGGTCGGTGGTGGTCGCGTTTGGGCGGGAGGTGTGCGGTTCGGTGTTGACGATCGCCAAGCTCGGGGCCTGGTCGGTGTCGTACTACGTCGACACCGCGCGTCAGGCATCGGCGGCGGCACTGGAATCGCAGGCTGCCGGCGGGGGTTTGGGCGAGTACTACAGCGAGTCCGAGACGCGGCTTCCAGTGTGGTTTTCCGCCGGCCGGGACGCGACCGCGGCGAGGGGTTTGACGGGCGCCGGCCGCGACGGCGAGAACGCCGATTTGAGCGCGGTGACGCGGTGGCTGGACGACGGGGAATCGCCGTGCGGCGCGAGTGGTCGGGCGTTCGGACAGCGGGCCTCCGTGCACGGCTATGACTTGACGTTCTGCGCCCCGAAAAGCGTGTCGCTGATGCGCGGTCTGGGCAACGACGTGACCGGTAAAGCGGTCGCAGATGCGCACGCCTTCGCGATCACCGAGGCGATGGAGTATCTGGCCGAGCACGGGGGCTACACCCGTGTGCACAACCCGCGCACGGGTGAGAAGGATCTGGTGCGGTTGCCGGGGATCGTGGCGGCCGGTTTTCAGCACGAAACCTCGCGGGCCGGGGACCCGCATCTGCACACCCACGTGTTGGTCCCGAACAGGCAGGCGCGTGCGGATGGGCGGCTGGTGTCGTTGGACGGCACGAGTCTCTATCACGAAGCGAAGGCCGCCGGGATCGTCTACCAGGCCACGCTGCGGCGGGAGCTGACACGTTCGATCGGCGTGGAGTGGAACGATGTCGATCCGCACACCGGGATGGCCGAAATTGCCGGAGCCGATCGGCGCGATCTGAGCGCGTGGTCGACGCGGGCCACGCAGCTGCGCGAGTGGGCGGCGGGGCATCTGCGCCTCGGCGGCGATGACGAGCTTTCCGCGGGGCAGTTGGCGACCGCGCAGAAGGCCACGCGGCCGCGGAAACCCGAAGGTGTGGCATGGGCGTCGCTGCGTGTCGCATGGGCCGATGACGCGCGGACTTTCGGCATCAACAGACAAGTGCAGCGGGACGCGCGAGACGCGCGTCGGGCTGCCGGTGTGGACTACGCGGAGGTGGTGCGTCGCGCGGTGTCGCACGGCCTGACAAAGGCGGCGTTCACGCGCGCGGATCTCGTCGAGGCGATCGGCGCGCGGATGCCGGTCGACGACGCTGATGGACCGTCGCCGCGGGAGGTGATCGAGCGCCTCGCCGATGGTGTGGCACTGCGCATCGGAGACGAGCGGGCCGCCCATCAACGGGAGGGGTCGATCCGCTACACCGCCGCCGATCTGGTCATCGAAGAACGCGCCGTCATCGACGTGATGGGCCGACGTGACAGCGCCGCGGTTTTGCCGTTCGTGGACACCGCTGGGCTGTCGGCGGATCAGGCCCGCGCCGTCACCGCCATCGCGACCTCAGAACGGCTCGTACAGCCTCTCAGCGCCCCGGCGGGGGCCGGGAAAACCCACTCTCTGCGGGCGCTGCGCGCCGCGGCGCACGACGCCGGGAAACGCGTTCTGGTGGTCGCTCCGACCGGGCGTGCGGTCGACGTCGCGGTGCGCGAGCAGGCCGGCGACCACGGCGCCACCCTGGACGCGTTGTTGGGCCGCCTCGAGCGCGGCACCGAGGTCCTCGACGCCGACACCGTGGTCGTCGTCGACGAGACCGGCATGGTCGGCACCCAACACCTGCGACGGTTGCTGGAGGTGGCCACGGCCGCCGGAACGAAGGTCGTGTTGGTCGGTGACGAGCACCAGCTCGCACCGGTAGCGCAACGCGGCGGCACCTTCGCCCAACTGGTCACCGATCTGCCCTGGGCGCAACGTCTGTCGCAGGTGTGGCGGATGCACGATCACGACGAGCGCGACGCCTCACTGGCGGTCCGCGACGGTGGGCCGGCGGCGTTGCGCCGCGCGGTGGGCTGGTACCGCCGCCACCAGCGGCTGCACATCGGGGATCAGGTCACCATGGCCGATGACGCCGTGGCGGCCTGGACGGCCGACGTCGCCGCCGGCCGTGACGGTCTGCTCATCGCCGATCGGTGGGAGATGGCCGATGCGATCAACATCCGCATCCACTCCGAGCGGATCGGCGACGACGCGCCCACCGTGGCCGCCGCGCGCGGGCATCGCGTCGCGGTCGGCGACGTGGTGATCACCCGCGAGAACACCACCGACATCGGCACCCGCACCGACCGTGGTGCCGACGCCGATCCGATTCGCAACGGACAACGCTGGGAGGTCCTCGCCGTCGACCCCGCCGTGGGGCGGATCGCGGCGCGGCGTCTCGACGACGGCGCCATCGCCGTCCTATCGGGCGATTACCTGCGCCAGTACACCCATCTGGGGTACGCGGTCACCGTGCACGCCGCCCAGGGCGTCACCGCCGACACCTGCCACACCCTGCTCTCGGCCGAGGCCGCGACCCGCTCCATCGCCTACGTCGGTCTGACCCGCGGCCGGCACACCAACACCGTGCGCCTCTACGACACCCGAGCCGGGGAAGCCGACCACGAACACGCCGACCCCACCGCCACGGGTGTCCACACCGCGCGCCGAGGCACCCCGGCGCAGGCCGCTACCGCACTGCGCAGCGTCCTGGGCCGCGACGACCGTGCCGCCACCATCACCACCGCCGCGGCCGCCGGGGACCGGCTTCCCGACCAGGTGGCCGACCTGCGCCGCTACCACCGCACCGTGACCGCGCGGCTGCGCCGCGAGCACCGCATCGACCGCCAGGCCGCCCACGACCGCAGCGCGCAGGACCGCGCGCACGCCTCGGATCGGGCGCTCGTCGAGGTCCTGGCCGCCGCCGCCCGCTACGGCACTCCCCTGCCCTCCTCGCAGCTTCGCAGCGACCCGGTGGCCGTGGCGCTGTCGGCGCCCTACGTCGTGACCACACTGGCCGCCGACCGTTACACCCCCGACCTCACCGACACGGTGCGCCAGGCCGCCGCCGGCACCAACCGGGCCCACCTTCACATCGCCGCCACCCCGCGGCCCGACGACGTGCGTCTCGATCAGCTCGTCGAGAGCCTTCCTCACCATCGCCCACCGCCGGGGGCGGTCGTAGTCGTCGAGGACGCCGCGGCCGCCGATCCGGCGCATCTCGCGGCGGTGGCCACCGCCCTGGTAGCCGCCCGCGGGCGGCTCCTGCTCATCGACAGCGGCGGGCCGGGGGCGGCCAGAAGGCTCCTCGATGGACTCGCCCTACCCTGGTCTGAAAACACCCGCGCCACAACGGATGTCGCTGACCCCGCACTAGCGAAAGTCGCCGACCGTCACCGCGACTCCGCCGCCCGCAGCTGGCGCATCCTCACCACCCCACTGAGGTCCCGTGATCGCGGACGTGAGCGCGATCGGGATTACGGCCTGGACATCGATTGACCTCATGGGTCTGATACTCATATCGTTGTCGATATATACCGACTTCGGTATGATGTGCCTGTGAGCGATGAGTGGCGGATCGTTCTCAGCGCTGAAGTCGAGCGCTGGTATGCCGGCCTGTCCACGGGCGAGCTTGCCCAGGCCGATCAAGCTCTCGACAGGCTCGCCGCCGAGGGCATCACCCTGGGCATGCCGCACAACCGATACTTATCAGAAAAGCTGTGGGAGTTGCGGTTTCGCTGTGGACAGGTCAACCAGCGCATCACCTACACCGCCGACCCCGACCGCCAACTCGTCACCCTGACCACCTTCCGCAAACAACGCCAGAATGAACGCACCGAGATCACCCGAGCGCGCAAAGCGCTAGGACGCCACCAGACCAAGAACGGATAACCCACCGATGGCCGTCAAGACCGCCCCCGCCAAGAAGGCCGCCCCGAAGAAGGCCGTCAAGAAAACCGCCGCCGCCAGGAAGGCCCCCGCCGTCGCGAAGAAGGCCACCACTCCCCGTGCCGGCGGGACCGACTACCGGACCGCCCGCGCCCGACGCCAAGCCGCCCTCACCGACGAACAGCGCCACACCTACGAGCAGGCCTACCACGACGCCGGCCGCGCGATGGACCTCGCCGAGCTGGTCTACACCGCCCGCACCGCCGCTGGCCTCACTCAGACTCAGCTCGCCGAAACCATGGGCACCAGCCAATCCGCGGTCGCCGCATGGGAGAACGGAGCACGCACCCCAGGCATAGACGCCCTCGAACGGCTCGCCGCCGCCTGCGGAAAACGCCTGCACATCGCCATCACCGCCGCTTAGGGACACCTAGCGGCCGCTCAAAAGCTCACCGCGCCGCCGCCGAGTGACCCTACCTAGACGACTCCTACTCGTTGACTTACGGTTGCTGTTCTGTTTGGGAGGGGAACGTCGCGGTGAGGCTTAATCTCAGGGCAATCGAGGAGCGGGTGGGTCCGCTCGGCGGTCGCGAACACTACGACCGCGAGTTCATCTTCGACTTGCTGCTGGCTTACGGGAAGCCTCGAGGAAATGTCACCCGATTGCGAAACGGGTCGCTAAACGTAGCGGACAACCCTGCAACGGAGGTCGCGCAGAAGAACGTCGTCTACTTCGCAGAGACGTCGAGGGAACCCTTGGCGGTGATCGACGAGCTGAAGACCTCGCCAGCGGTCGTGCGGTACAACACCCGGTTCGTCATCGTCACTGACTACACCGAATTACTAGCCGTCGACACCAAGACCGGCGAAAACTTGATGATCCCCATCCGGGACATCGATCAACACTTCACCTTCTTCTTACCTTGGGCCGGTATGGAGAAAGCGCAGTACGTCGCCGAGGCCCACGCCGACGTCAAGGCCGCTGAACGAATGGGCAAGCTCTTCGACGAGCTTCTCGGTGCTAATCCGGACCTGCTTCGACTACCGTACGGCCGACACGCCCTGAACGTGTTCTTCACCCGGCTGTTGTTCTGCTTCTTCGCCGAGGACACCGGCATCTTCACCAGGAACCAGTTCACGAACGCCGTCGGATCACACACTCAAACCGACGGGTCCGATATGGCCCAGTTCCTCGGTGATCTTTTCACTGCGCTGGACACTTCAGATCCCGCAGAAAAACCCACCTACTTAGCACAATTCCCGTACGTGAACGGGCGACTGTTCTCCGTCTCGCAGGACCAGGTCGTGCCGAAGTTCACCAAGAAGGCCCGCGACCTCCTCATCGCACTGGGTACGTTGATCTGGGGTCAAATCAATCCCGACATCTTCGGGTCGATGCTTCAGGCAATCGTCACGCCCGGCGAGCGTTCCAACCTGGGCCAGCACTACACATCGGTGCCGAACATTCTCAAGACCATCGAACCCCTGTTCCTCGATGGGATGAAGGAGCAGTTCGACGCCGGGTACGACCACGTCAAAAAACTGGAAGCTCTACTAGATCGAATTAGTGCGATCAAGGTTTTCGACCCCGCCTGCGGATCGGGAAACTTCCTCGTCATTGCCTACAAGGAGCTGCGCAAACTCGAGCACGCGATCTTAGAGCGCCTTGCCGAGCTTGACTCTAAGCATCAGGTGCTGTTCGCCGAGTCGAGGATCAGCATCGAGAACTTCTACGGGATCGAAATCGACGACTTCGCCGTAGAGGTCGCGTTCCTTTCCCTATGGATCGCCAAACACCAGATGAACTCAGAATTCAAGGAGAAGTTCGGGGTCTCCATCCCTCTGATCCCTCTCAAGGAGTCCGGGCGGATCCGCGCCGACAACGCGACCAGGGTCAACTGGGAAGAGGTCTGCCCTAAAAGCGGCGCGGCGGAGATCTACCTGATCGGGAATCCTCCCTATGCTGGCGTCAAAGAACAGACCGCGCAGCAGAAGTCCGACTTCGCGCCGGTATTCGGAGTGCGCGCATTCTCGAAAAAACTTGACTACGTTTCACTTTGGTTCGTGAAGGCCGCGGACTACATCGAAGGAACGGCCGCCGAGGTGGCTTTTGTGAGCACGAAGTCGATAACACAGGGCGAGCAGGTCGGAATCATGTTCCCGTCAATTTTTGATAGGGGCATCGAGATTGGGTACGCGTACACACCTTTCAAATGGCAGAATAATGCCAAGAGAAATGCTGGCGTCACCGTCATTGTTGTTGCGATGAGAAATGCAGATTCTTCGAAAAAGAAGTACCTTTACCAGAATGATCTTCAAGTTGAAGTGGCAAATATAAACGGCTATCTAGCCGAGGGTGCAAACGTGTTTGTGCTGCCTCGGTCGCAACCGCTAGCACAATTGCCTCCCATGACGTTCGGGTCCAAGGGGACCGACTGGGGGAATCTTATTCTTGAGCCAAGCGAACGGGACATGCTTCTATCAAAGCACCCAGAAGCGGGGCAGTTCATCCGCAGAATCCTAGGAACCGACGAGTTTGTCAAAGATCAAGAGAAATATTGTATTTGGGTTCCTGACGCCGAAGCGGAAATTGCGGCTAAAATTCCGGAACTAAAGGTACGCTTCGACCGAAATGCTTCTAAACGTGTCGAAAGCGTTAAAGCGCCAACAAAAGCGCTGGCCCGCGTCCCGTATCGATTTGGCGAAGTTCGATATAAGGCAACGGAGTCGATTCTGATGCCGAAGGTGTCTTCGGTGCGTCGGGACTACATCCCGGTTGGCTACCTGAACGCGAACACGATCATCAATGCGTCTGCCTTCGGGGTATACGATGCGGAACCCTGGGTCCTGGCACTCTTGACGTCTCGCACGCACGTCATATGGACGGGTGCTGTTGGCGGACGGATGCGGGAGGACTACCAGTATTCGAACACCATCGTCTACAACAACTTTCCGGCCCCGTCTCTCACCGACGCCATGAAGGAACAGCTCACAGTTGCGGCGCTGCGGGTCCTTGACATCCGCGAGTACCACTGCGAGAAGACTCTCGCCGAGCTCTACGACCCCGACCTCATGCCCGCCGACCTGCGTCAGGCACACGATGAGATCGATGCGCTCGTTGACTCTCTGTATTCGAAAAAGCCCTACGAAACCGACGAACAGCGCTTGTCAGACCTGTTCGCCATGTATGAGGTGATGACCGCCGACGAGCGGGCGTCTGGCGCAAAGGGCAAGAGGACCAAAAAGTGAGCGCTTCGAAGAAGCCGACCAACATCGTCGATGTCACCTACGCACAGACGGGCGCATCGGTTAACACCGACGCCATGGGGATGCGGGAGATGCAGCAGCGTGTTTTCGCCAAGCGCGACGCTGAGCACCTGCTGGTAAAGGCGCCGCCGGCGTCGGGGAAGTCGCGCGCGTTGATGTTCGTCGCCTTGGACAAGCTCTACAACCAGGCCCGCAGGAAAGTGATTGTTGCTGTTCCTGAACGGTCGATCGGCGCGTCGTTCGCCTCCACCAACCTGACCGCCCAAGGGTTCTTCGCGGATTGGGAGGTCAAGGACGAGCACAACCTGTGTACGCCGGGCTCGTCGGTGGGCAAGGTCGACGCGTTCATCGACTTCCTGAACGGCCCCGATGCCACCCTGGTCTGCACGCATGCGACGTTGCGGTTCGCGTTCGAAAGACTCGCACCTGAGGTGTTCGACGGAACGGTGCTGGCGATCGACGAGTTCCACCACGTCTCGGCTGACATCGAGGCCAATCGTCTCGGCGCGCTGCTACGTCAAGTGAAGAACGGCTCCGACGTGCACATCGTCGCGATGACCGGCTCGTATTTCCGAGGTGACTCGGTGCCGGTGCTGTCGGCCGAGGACGAGGCGAAATTCACGCCGGTCACCTTCAACTACTACGACCAGCTCAACGGGTACCGGTACCTCAAGTCGCTCGGTATCGGGCATCACTTCTACCAGGGCCGCTACACCGGAGCGATCGGTGAGGTGCTCGACCTGGACAAGAAGACCATCATCCACATTCCGAACGTGAATTCCGGTGAGTCGACGAAGGACAAGATCGAAGAGGTCGGGTTCATCATCGACGCGATCGGCGACGTCGAGGGCACCGACCCCGACACCGGAATCATCAGCATTCGGCGCGCCGACACCGGAGAAGTGCTCAAGGTCGCCGATCTCGTCGACGACGCAGACCAGAAGAAGCGCGCGGATACCCTGCACTACCTGTCGACCGTCGCGTCCAAGGAACGCGACGGCGTCGACGTCATCATCGCCCTGGGGATGGCAAAGGAGGGGTTCGATTGGCCCTTCGCCGAGCACGCTC
>WBZS01000080.1_pt3 | contig 30517 bp, 24 predicted proteins | sample 5204201 | NCBI WGS metagenome assembly WBZS01 (sample SAMN12344357, study PRJNA552823) | activated sludge metagenome | biome: Activated sludge suspended growth; feature: Nitrification reactor; material: Wastewater; isolation source: activated sludge from nitrification reactor of wastewater... | reverse complement strand
TCTTCTTTTACAAATTCGTAATAAATGCTTTTAAAATGGTCTTTATCGACGCGCTGTGCAAATTGCAGTTTTTCAAATTTATGCTGAACTGTTTTATTTTTTACCAGTGCCTGGATCATTGGATTCGACCAAAGTTTAGGGGTAAACACTTTATCCAATTCTGAGGGAAGATGCTTCGCTTTTCGTTTTTCCAGGTCGTCCGGTGCTGTTTTGGTGATTTGCATCAGATTGTACAATGAAAACAAAAGAAGATCAAAACTATCTTCAATTTTTTTCCAATACTCTTTCATAGTAGCATTGTAATCGAGTGACTCATCCCTACTCTGCGCGTACAACACCTGCATCACTTTAACCCTTACATTTCTTCTGCTTAGCATTCTTCTAATTACTTTTAATTTGAAACATTACCCGGTATAGGGCTTAAAGTTGCAAATATAACAATTGCTTTTAAATTACAAATTATTTATATTCGTTATTGTAAAGTTAATAACATATTCCCGTCTCAGGTGCTGTCTATGAATCTGATCATTAATCTTCCAATTAAAAATCGGAATCACAAATAAACGTGTGCTATGCCGAATTATTTTAAGTACTCCAATTTAATTTCATTCCATTGAGGCACTTTATTGACATGCCATTTATGGATCAAAACCCCTTTTTTCCATAAAATTACACCAGGATTAGAACGCATGATGGTTTTGAGCAGTTTTTCGTCTGCTGTCAGGTAGGTGGCCGGAATGCCCGTTTCTTTAGCAAGTAGTTCTGCTTTTTCGGCATCGATACCACTGATGACCACAAACATGCCCACTTTATCTTTGGATGCCGCCTCGAATAATGGTTTGATTACTGTAACAAACTTTGAAATAAATTTTTCATCCCACAATATGTCGAAGTATTCTTCTTCCTTTTGTCTTGCTTCTTTAAATACCTTATTTATTTTAAGACTATCTTCAAAGCCGATGACCCGTGTAGTATCGTAGTTAAAAATAGAATCAGTGACCATACGGGTCTGTGGAATAGCTTTGTATTCTGCTTTAAATACCGGGACCATTAGCTGCGGTTCCGGATTACTGAGGAAAGCCTCTGTTTTATCATTGCCATCAAAATCGGTTATATCGAAGTGACTAATTTTTGTTTCCTTAATGGCCGGTTCGGTTTTTATTTGTTCTACCGTTTCAAAATTCCCAGTAAGTGAATCCAGGTTTTTGAGGTATTCTTCGTATGAAAACTCCCTGATTTCGCCTGTTTTTTTATCTTTCATTTTCATAGCAATAACCCTCACAGCATTGGCAGCATCAATTTCTGCCTTTTTCAGACCGGCAATATCCGCCCCGTTTTTGAAAGGACGGAAATCCACGTGGGGTTCATCCCAGTAAAAATTATAAACACAATATAACAGAAGAAAAAGTATGGATGACACTGCGAGTACATTTCTGGTTTTGGCATTAAAAAACGCATGCATATTTTTCCAATTGAAAATAAAAATTAATGCAGGTATCAAAAGGAACAGGTCTTTATAAAACGAGATTTTTGGGTCGAGCTTGATAAAATCGCCAAAACAACCACAATCAGTCACCCGCATATTTGTAGCTTTATATTCTCCCCATGCAGAAAATGTAAAAAAATTCTGGTCCATAGGAACATAGCCTGTCAGGAAGGTGAAGCCGGTGAGAAATGTAAAAAAGACAACCAGCAGAAAAAACAACCAAGCTGTGAGTTTGGGTCTGTCTCCAAAAATAAGCATTATTCCGAGGACAATTTCGAAAATAATCATAAAGATTGCAAACGCAATAGAATATGAGGATAAAAGCGGGAAAACCGGTGCCAGAAAGCTGAGGGAAGTATCGGAAAACGTTGCATAAAATTCGGCAAAATAATCTTCCATTTTAAATGCCGTACCGAGCGGGTCTACTGCTTTTACCCAACCTGAAAAAATAAATAAGATTCCAGTAAAATTCTGCAGGTACGTCATCACCCATGATTTTTGCACTTTAAAATACAAGGTCATTAGCAATGTAACTGCGAGTGCAGCCAAACCAATATAGAGCATTAAAGTAATTATGGTCATTTCCGGTTTATTTAATTCTAAAAATTTATCTTATAAATAAAACGCAAATGTAAATGTTTTGGAATGGCAAGACAAATAATGAGAAATGAATATTTGTAAAGGTTTAGTTAAGTTATCGTTAATATACATAAACTATGATTTATTCGGGATCAATTATCCATTTCCCGGATCTTGTAAAAAAAAATATTAATCTGCTACGAATTTTTTCGTAGAAATAATTGAATAATTTAAAAAAGCCCATATCTTTGCTACGAAATAATTCGTAAGCATTTATATTATGGCTAATCACACCCCACATACACCTACAGATTCAGAACTGGAAGTATTGCAGATTTTATGGCAATATGGCCCATCCACTGTCCGTTTTATCAATGATATGCTGAATAAAAAAAGAGAAGTGGGTTACACTACTACTCTAAAGATCATGCAGATCATGCTGGAAAAGGGATTATTGAGCAAACAAATTCAGGACAGGATCCATATATATACGCCTAATGCAGAAGAATCGGTCACACAGGAAAATTTGCTTCAGGAGTTTGTCGATAATACGTTCAGAGGTTCAACATCGTCTCTGGTGATGCGTATGCTTGGATCAGAAAACACTTCCAGAGAAGAACTTGAGAAAATAAAGCAGTTTATTCTGAGCATGGAAAACAAATAACTTTAAAATTATTACATACCTTAAAAAAGATACCCCATGTTGTTCAGTTATTTTTCTTACAATTTTAATTATGCGGTGGGCTGGACTGTAATTCATACCTTATGGCAATGTCTGGTCATTGCGTTGTTGTGTGGTATTTTCCTATTAATTTTCAGGAAAAAGCCGTCCAGTTTCAGATATCATATTCTGGCAGCGTCCATGGTTTCTATTTTGGTTTCTGCTGTCATTACCTTTCTGATGTACTATCGATTTGACAAGGGGATTATTGATTTTATTGAATTCACCCAGCCGGAAATGCTGGTCACAAAAACAAATTTAAATCAAACTCCGGATGCCATACCGCAAGGTGCTACATCACACCCTATTTTTTCATTCGCCCAATTGTCCAGATACATCAATACACATCTGTTTTTTATTGTAATGATCTGGATCATCGGGCTGACCCTAAGTTTACTTCGTTTGTGCGGCAATATATCCTATGTATATTTTCTAAAAACGAGGATGAATTTTCCGGCAGATGAATACTGGCAGGAATTATTTAAAAAAATAACGAGCCATGCCAAATTAAATAAAACCATAGAGCTGGCGGAAAGTGCTTTGGTCCGATCTCCGCTTGTGATCGGGTTTTTGAAACCCATGATTCTGTTTCCTATCGGAGCGATCAACCGGCTTTCAGAAGCGGAGGTTGAAGCAATACTTTATCACGAATTAGCGCATATCAAGCGACATGACTATCTGATCAACCTCATTCAAAATATTATAGAATCCTTTTTCTACTATCACCCAGCCGTTTGGTGGCTCTCGTCTCAGTTGAGAAATGAGCGGGAGAATTGCTGTGATGATATGGCCATTGCCTATTGCGGCAATGCGATGACTTATGCCAAATCACTGGTTTCCGTACAAGAAATGTCCATTTATACCCCTCATCTGGCTATGGCTTTAGCCGGTAAAAACAAAAAGCAGCAATTGTTAATGCGTGTTCAGCGAATTTTTAAGCAACCTAAAACCAGCATAAACATTTTTGAAAAAATATTTACATCCAGTGTCGTATTGGCTTTTGTGCTTATATTAGGCATTGCGGCCAGACCCAATTCCGGACAGCAGGACTGTGCGCCAGCTGTGTCTGTGGAAACACAGGATAGTTACCGAAGTGGCAATGTCATGTATCTTAAGTATGTCCTGGATGGCATCATTGATTCCCTTTTACTCCATGTGCCTGTAAACGATGGAGATTATATCTATCGTGACCACCTTCATGATGTCAAGCTGACCATAAAACACAATCATGTTATTCAATTCAATATTAACGGGCTTGAGGTATCTGGCAGTGACATTCCAAAATTTGACAAATTGATTTATGCTGTGCTGGAAAGCAAACAAACCTGTATCGTAGAAGGTCCGATGAATGTTTCACAAGCCGATAAAATGATTCAATTGTCAGAACAGCCAGTCAAAAATGATCACTATGAAACCATGTATTTTGATCATGACCAGCTCACAATGATCGATAAAAATGGTATAGTGACCCTGGCATCGATTAGAGATCGCGGTTGCAATGAAGTTACGATTCTGCTGGAACCTGAACCGATTCACCTTATCGTCAACGAATTAAATCAGGTATTTCTTAATGATCAAATCGTCCAGAACAACGAATTAAGCCATTTAGGCTGGCAACTTACCAGTCAGGGATTAGCGCCTGTTGGTGGATTTGGGGGTACGATGTTGTCAAAAAACAATGTGTTAACGGCAAACGAAAAAGCCATTGACAATAATCATATCGCTTTAAGCCTGATCAACCAAAAATATTCTTTCATCCAAAATCGTACGAATCAGTTAATAAAAATGATATCCGGTTTTACTTACAAAGATCAAAACCCGGAATGGTTTATCCGATCAGAAAAAATATTGACGGGCGTCCAGGAAACCGCAAAAACCAACCTTAACCTCATTCGCTTAAACCAGATTGAAAAAGAGATTCGTCAGATTGAAGAAGCATTCAGTGCTATACAACGGCAGGTAATTGAACAGGATAAAAAAACTAAAATCCAAAAACAAACCGGTTCTCCGTCCACCGGTTTATTTGCAACTAATACAGGTCAAAAGGCAAGCCCGGATTCCGGCCAAAAAGCTTCGTCAGGAAATCAATCTTCTCCTATCCCATCTCATAGTCAAGGTAAGCCCAGCTCAAGTGAAAATAAAAAAAATGATGTATTTGAAGTATGGCTTAAGGAAGCGCTCATTTCAGATGGATATGCTGAATCGGGTGAAAACATTTATTACGAATGGAACCATCAATATATGAAAGTCAATCAAAAAACAGTACGTCATACTGACAGATTAAATTATGCACGTAAGTTTACAGCAATAACCAGCATAAAAACAGACCAATCCTTTTATAAAACCGGTGCTTTTACTGTGGAGTAAGCCGGGGTGTTCCCTATTCCCTATTCATTAAATCAAAATTAAAACAATTATGGTGTCAGTACGATTTTTAATTGCGGCTTTGCTGTTATTTTCACAATCGGTGATTGGGCAAAGCCGGGTCAATGATAAAATAAAAATATACCAGGACTGCTCACAGCAATGGCTATGTGACCAGGAATACCTCCGAAATGAATTAAAGATGGTTGACTTTGTCAGGGACCGGTTTTTATGTGATGTACATGTGATCATGAACGTGCAATTTAATGGTGGTGGTGGAGAAATAACTACCCTATCGTTTGCCGGGCAAAATAAATTTGCCGGTTTAAAAGACACGCTTACGTATTTTAATAATTCGGTCACTACTGATGATATCAAGCGCAAAAAAATGTTACAGCATTTAAAACTTGGGCTGATTCAATATATCTCCAAATCGCCACTGGCCGAAAAAATAGAAATACAATATAAGGCCAATGAGGATGAAAAAGTAGAGCAACAAAAAAATGACCCCTGGAATTACTGGCAATTTTCATTAGGTGTTTCCGGTTTTTTTAATGGGGACAGGAATTTAAAAAGTCAGAATGTTTATTCCTTTGTTTCTGCAAACCGAGAGACGGAAAAAAACAGATTTAATTTCAATGTCAACTACAATATAAACAGGTCCAACTACTCCATTTTTTATAAAAACAACGAAGGCATCGATACATCTGAAGTAGTCAAGGTGACCAGAGATGAGCAAAACGCATTTCTAAACTATGTCGTTAAACTAACAGATCATTGGGGCGCGGGCATTCAAAGCAATTATTCCCGCTCCATTTTTAATAATATTGACACTCGTATACGTGTGGCTCCATCCATCGAGTACAGTTTACTATCATATAAGGATTTCAATACACAACGGGTGGTGTTCAGTTATGAGATTGGTCCACAGTATTCAAATTACCGGGATACTACGATCTATTTTAAAACCAAAGAAACGCTCATGCAGCAGAGCATCGGCTTAGTCACTTCATTTACCAAGCCATGGGGTACGATCAATTTCGGAAGTTTTTTTACGGCATATATGGACGACATCAATAAAAACAACCTTTTTATAGGTGGTGGAATAAACTGGAATGTATTTAAAGGCTTTAAGTTTGGATTAGGCGGTAATTTTCAACTTATTCACGACCAAATATCCATACCCAAACAGGGCGCTTCCAGAGATGATGTGCTTACGCAAAGAAGAATTATCGCCTCAACTTATGACTATTTTATGGGTATTGGATTCAGTTATACTTTTGGTTCTATTTTCAATAGTCAGGTCAATCCGACGTATAAGGGATTAAATTATAATATTAGTTTTTAACCCAAAATGCATATCAGAAAAGCTTAGCGATCCTATGCTTTGGTATTCAAGTAATTTGTCATGGTCAAACTTTGGCGCTAAGGTACACATCCAAAACAAGACGCTGTGATACTGAAACTTAATTTTATGCTTCCAGGTTCAACAATTTATACAGGTTAAATCAGGTTTGCCTTAAAAAAAACGCCAAAATGTGCCGGCGACGCTGCTTCATAAAATCTTTGACCAGCGGCATTGATTCTGAAATTGGAATATGGCATCAGGTTCAGCACATTGTTTGCCTGAAAGCCTAGTGTATATTTTCTAAACAACTTTGGACCTGTTGTCCAAACCAGGTTTATTTCTCCATATGGCCGGGTATTATTCAGATTTGCATCATCCAGGTACATTTTGTCGGTAAACCCCGCCAAAAGCTGGAATTCAGCCCAATGGTTCATGTTCCATATAAAATTCAGGTTTAGTTTGTGTATTGGAATTAAAGGTTGGGTGTTTCCGGAAAAGCTGGAGGTACCCACTAAAAAAGAGCTGTATTTAAAGTTCGAATAAGTATAATTCAAAAATGTGGTTACCTGTTCTGCCGGTTTCCACCTGGCTGTCAATTCCATGCCGAAACGTTTGCCGGAAGGTGCATTGCGATAATACGTTTTGCCCGGAGAAGCTGCCAACTCGTATCCCTGGATCTGATCAGAAATAGCAACATAGAACCAAACTACGTCAAATTCAATGTTGTTGTTTTTTTTGATTTTAATACCAAGTTCTGATTGTACCGATGATTCCGGCCTCAGCGCCAGGTTAAAACCACCGGTGCCAGAAGGATTGTTGGTAAGCTCGTTTAATGCGGGCAATTCGAACGTAGTAGAAATATTGGCAAAACAGAACAGGGCACTGAACCACTGATAACCCAAGCCCAATGCGCCATTCAGCCTGTTGTAGTTTTTGTTTCCACTTTGTGTCCCATCCGCTAAAAAGCGATCTGTCAGACTATAAACATAATGGTCGTATCTCAACAACTGATGCAAAGAAAGGCGGGAATAATTCAACTGCCACTGCTCGTATAAAGCCAGATTAGTGACTCTTTCATTTTGGTCTGCCGTATTACCGGATTTTATTCCATTTGTATTTTTATATAATTTCCGCAGGTCATCCTGAAATTCAACATGCTGACCCAATGTTACCCTATTGTTTTTATTACCCTGGTATTCCAATGTATTTGAACAACCAAAAAAATCCCTATTCAGATCGATCCAGCCACCATTTTCGAATGGCAATCTTCCGGTAAAAATTCGTTTACGGTAAAACAAGGTGGACCTGAAGGTGGTATTATCAGAAAGCGCGACCACTGATTTTATTGCCGTAAGTAGTCCACCGACGGTTTCACCTGCTTTGAACTGCCTATTTCTTTCATTGGCCTTATATCTGGTACTCATAAATTCATTGTAATTCAGTGCACCCGGGTCTTCACCATATGGAGAATAATACAAACTGCTGATCAAATCCAATTGCCAATGATCAGATATTAAAAATCTGGTTTTGTTATATACTGTGTTATTTTGAGCTTTGGAGTAATCCCTTTTACCGTGAAATGTATGATGATTTACAGACAGGATATTTTGAACCCGGCCCTTTGAACTTCCAAATTTTATACCGGCGTCAAATGCACCAAAAGCATTCAAGCGGGAAATAAAACTTAAACCTTTGGTGAAAGCGGCGCTTTTTAATGCGATTGCTCCGCCTGCATTGCCGAATCGTGCCGCCAGGCCAGAACGAAGGACTTCCATTTCCTGAACATCATAAATACTGAGTTCGTCCAATTGAGACGTTCCATCGGGAGAGGTCAAAGGGATGCCATCCTGATAAATACGAAGTCCTCTAATACCAAAGGCCGATCTATTCCCATAGCCTCTGATGGATATACGAATATCCTGCGCAAAATTTTCGCCATTAAAACTTTGCATTCCAGGTTGTCTGTCAAATAAAGTTCTAAGGCTGGTCTGGAATCTATCTACCAAGGCAGCTGTATCCTTTTTATGCGTCCAAGGAAACATATTCTTTGAACGAAAATCAATCAAGAGCACTTCATTCAGGTTCCTTTGTATCAAAGAATCGCCGGATTGGCATAACAAAAAAGAAGGAAGGAACAATAAAAACAGAAAACCTTTGTCCATAAGTTTGCTAAAATGTATCATAAAACTCCAAACAGGCATCGTAAAATCTATACCGGGTCAAAGCTACTATAAACCTTCAACAGGCTCGCCAAATTTGAATTAAAAGTATATCGCTTTAAAGCCAAGTTGAAAAATTTTCCCACTTATTTTTTCCTTGTATGTGCCTGATGGCTTACTTATCTTTTATTTATCAAGGATTGCAGAACTAATTTCAGGAAAGTTTTATCGTAATAAAAAATTGCGATTAAGCAGAGTTAGGATCATGAATATAAGATAAACATAAATCCGGTTCCAAAGTGCCATTTAAAAACCCAAATTTACGCCCAACAAAATATTCCGTCCAGCCTGGGGATACAGATAGTTTTCCGTAATCAACTGTCCATATTTATAACTGTAGGTGTACCCATTAGAAGAATATTTGACATCCAGAATATTATTGACCAACAGCGTCAGGTTCAGATAACTGGCAAATTTAATTTTTGGTTTCCAGGATAAACGCCAATTCTGAAAGTGATAAGCCGGTAATGACCGTAAGTCATTGCCTGTGTTGTCCAGAAATTGTTTACCAACAAATTTGGTAGAAAGCTCCGTTTCCCAGTTGCTGAAAGGTACAAACAAGAGTTGAAATGTCGCCAATGTCGCCGGTGAAAAGGAAATATCCGTGTCAGTATGCTGAATTTTAACTTTTTCAAATGAAGTCGTATAATCGGGAATAACCTCTTCAAAAGCAGCTATTTTATTTTTACTTAAAGATATATTAGAAGACAAAGCGAACCAGCTGTTTAGCTGATGGGTCACAGAACATTCCAAGCCCAACCTGTAGCTGCGTGGTACGTTAATTCTGAGCGGAGCTCCTACGTCATTCAGCTCACCTGTCAATACGAGCTGATTTTTATAAAACATATAATACAGATTGGTTTCAAAAGATGTTGAAGCAGTCTTAGATTTATAACCCAATTCCATATTCTGTAGGTTTTCAGATTCCGGTAATTTGCCAAAGTTATAATCAATAAAATCGCTTCGGGACGGTTCTTTATTTGCTACAGCGTACGAAAAGTACATATTTTTTCCTTTAGCGACGTCAAAGTTCACTCCAATTTTTGGATTTACAAATATGGCACTATAATCCACCTCTACATTCTGCAGGTCATTTTCTATTCCTTTTACGGTATAATTTACATTTCGAAATTGAAGGTCGGCATGAAATGTCCACTTGTCCACGATGGTGCTTATGGCGCGGAGGTAAACAGACATGTCGGACTTTTCCCCATTATTTTCATAATATTTTTTTGTTTTAGATAAATTGGGAATGGCCGGGGTGGATTTCAATACCTGGCCAAAATGGTTGCCGAAATAATAGTTTACAGAAAAGCCCGATTGCAATTGCAATTTATCTGTCCATTTGTAATCCACATCCGCCAGTACGCCAAGCAGGTCGTTATCCAGCCAGCGGCGGCGAACAATATCTGTCATCTGAATGAGATTGCCTTCATTATCCAAAAAAGCGGGAATGTTATATTTCTCCAGGTTTTCATTGGGTTTAAACTCTTCGTAAAATCCTTTGCCTTTGGTATAAAAATACGTAAATTTGGTTTTCAAGTCAGGATTAACCGATAAAGCATGGATCAACTGCAAATGTGTTTGCCTATAATTATCAATCTGGCCTGGATATGTATAGTAATTATAATTTCTGCCTGATGAAAATAAATTTACAGAGTCTGCCGGTGTTTTATACACGCTGCCCAGATTATTATAATAATGCGTTAACAAAGCATCTTTATCCCCATAAACTTTGGCCTCCGGCACACCATACCATGCCTGGTATGTTTTTTCGTCTCCACTTAAAACATTAAATCTCAAGGAAGATTTACCCGTAATGCGTGTAGCTGAAAAATAAAAAGACTGCAAATCTGCTGTTGCACGATCCACAAAGCCGTCAGAATCAATCAAGCTATACCGGGCGTCTATCATATACCTGTCATTAATCAGTCCGGTCCCCAGATTTACGCTTCTTTTTAATGTATTAAACGACCCAATGGTGGCAGCCAAGTCTACATAAGGATTAACACGGATATCTCCTGTGTTAATACTAACCGTACCTCCAAAAGCCCCTGCTCCATTGGTTGAGGTACCAACGCCCCGCTGAATCTGGATATTTTTAACTGAACCCATCAAGTCCGGAAGGTCTACCCAAAAAACGTTCTGAGATTCCGCATCATTTACAGGCACTCCATTTAAGGTCACATTAATTCGTGTCTGGTCTGACCCTCTCAGACGCAGACCCGTGTATCCAATACCTGTGCCGGCATCAGAGGTAACGACCATGGATGGAGACCATTGTAACATAAATGGTACATCCTGTCCCAGGTTTTCTTTTTGAAGTGTTGCCTTGTTCATATTGTGATAGGTAAAAGGTCCATTATCCTTCACCCGGTTCGAATGAATTTCAATCTGATCGAGATTGTAAATATCTCCTTTGAGTTGTATGTTAAAAATTATGTTTTCAGCGATGTCCATTTCTGTGACAAAAGCTCTGTATCCAATAAATGTCGCTTTCAGCCTGTAATGCCCGGCGGGGACATTTTTTATAGAATAATACCCTTTTTCATCGGTAGATGCGGCATAAGGTGAGTCCTGAATAAAAACGGTGGCGAATGAAAGTTTCTCCCCGCGTTCATTAGTCACGATGCCTTGTATGGTATGTTGACCAATGAGATCAAAAACACTCCATGTTAGCAAAATAATAACAGATAATATTCTCATTATTAATTATTAATATATTAATAAAATTCCTAATGAGATGATAGATGTGAGATTTAAATTTTTCCCTTTTCAGCATTATCTGAACAGGTTCGATGGGTATGATCTCAGCCTAAAATAATTTAAGCACCCCGACTAGGAAAGACAAAGGTACGTTACCTAACAGATAATTCCAAGTTGGTTTAAAATATTCCGGAATTTTTAATTTGTCATGCTTAAATCTGTCTCTGAATCATGTTAAATCCAGGTTACATTATTGCCTTATACACTGGCAACAGAATACAAAGTGCCATTTGGTTCTAAAAAGGCAAATTTTAAAGCTTTCAATTTAAAAAATGAACAAAATGAAATAGTTACAGTTAATGAGTGAATAGATATTTAATAAAATAAAAAGATAATAATCCATGAAGACTCATTACCTGGCTGCCGGTTTGCTTCTATTTCTTTACTTACAAGGTCAAAGCCAAAAAAGTACATCGTGTTGTCAGGCCAGTTCCATTCAAGCGTTTACTGATTTAGCAAAAGATGTTGCCTTTGTGATTACGCACGAAGAACCATTACCGTTTACATTACAGAATCCCCGTGGTAAAAATATTACCTTTCCGGTGTTCAATGAACCAGAAGGCAAAGGGTATTATGTGGAAGGCAAAAAAGGAAATCATCAGTGGATTTTTGTTTTTCAGGAATGGTGGGGTTTAAATGATTACATCCGTCAACAATGTGATATCCTGCATTCCAATTTCCCTGAAGCCCACATTCTTGCGCTTGACCTGTATGACGGTCAAGCAGCGACCACCAGGGAACAAGCTGCCGCATTGATGCAAGGATCAAAATCGGAACGTATTGAAAAAATAATAGCGGGGGCCAGTCAGTTTGCCGGTCCAAACAGTCGAATTGCGACCATCGGCTGGTGTTTTGGCGGTGCGTGGTCACATAAAGCCGCTGTGCTTCTCGGCAATAAAGTTACCGCATGTATTATATATTACGGCATGCCTGTCACTGACGAAATGCAATTGAACAAGCTCACAGCTCCCGTACTTGGAATATTTGCCGATAATGACGGTTGGATTACACCTAAAGTGGTGGATGATTTTAAGTTGACCATGGACAAGTTACATAAATCCATCGAAGTCCATTCGTATAAGGCAGATCATGCGTTTGCGAATCCCAGCAATCCCAAATTTGAAAAAAACATGGCGGATGACGCCTGGACTAAATCCATTGCATTTTTGAAAAAACACCTTTGATTCTATTAATCTAATTTTATGCAACTTTCAAAAGTCTCCTATGATAAGGTAAAAAACTTATCATTTAAGGACATCAATTATCAGTTAGCCGCTGACAAATTGAAAGATTTTATTGCATTTTTACCAAACGAACAAGGCTTGGATGAAGCGATAAAAAATAGAAAAAACTATGAAATCAACCGCGATGTATTAGTTCAGGTACTGAGCGACCAATATGCGCATCATTTGCCCTCCGACCGACAAACCAATCACATTCACAAGCTGGGTGACAAAAATACCTTTACGATAGTCACTGCCCATCAGCCAGCCCTTTTGGGCGGGCCGGCATATTATTTTTATAAAATCTGTTCGGCAATTCATCTGGCTGAAAAGTTGTGTCAAACTCACCCTGAATGTCATTTTGTGCCTGTTTTTATCAATGGTTCTGAAGATCATGATTTTGATGAAGTCAAGTCACTCAACCTATACGGAAAACAGGTAGAATGGAAAACTGTACAAAAAGGATCGGTAGGCCGGTTTTTGCCTACCGGGCTCGATGAGGTGATTGAAAATGTGTTTTCGATTTTAGGAAACAATGACTATGCCACTGAAATAAACACAACGTTCAAAAATGCGTTAGAAAATGCAAAAACGTATAACGATTTTGTTTTTTCGTGGCTGAATTATTTTTTCAGGGAATCCGGACTTCTGGTTCTTAATATGGATGACAAAAAACTGAAGGCCGGTTTTGCTCCAATCCTTAAAAAAGAAATAACCGAAAGGAAAAGTGCCACATTAGTTCAGGCCACGCAGGAAAAATTGCTGGAACATGGATTTAAGCCACAGGCCTTTGCCCGTGATATCAATCTCTTTTACTTAAACGGAGATTCCAGAGAACGTATATATATACAAGAAGGGATTTACCATGTTAATAATTCTACAATTGTATTTACAGAAGAAGAAATTCTAAGCCACATTGATGCCTTCCCTGAGCGATTCAGTCCCAATGTGGTTTTAAGGCCAATCTATCAGGAAAGTACGTTACCCAATATAGCCTATATTGGCGGGGGTGGAGAAATCGCTTACTGGCTTGAAAGGAAAACACAATTTGAGTATTTCCACGTTTTTTTTCCTGTATTAATCCGAAGAAATTCGGTCATGCTCATTACAAAAGCTGTCAGTAAAACCATACAGAAACTTGAACTTTCTCCAGAGGATTTTATTGGCGAAGAAGAAAATATTATTACAAAATATTTAGAAAAATCAGGAAATGAAGGATTTCATTTAAATGCAGAGTTATTTGAAATTAATAAAATATTTGATCAAATCGCTTTGAAAGTAAAAGAAATAGATCCTACATTATCCCCCTATGTCTTAGGAGAAGGGCATAAAGTCAGTAAAACCATTGACGCCATAGAATCGAAGTTAAAGCGAAGTCTAAAGCAAAAAGAAGAGACTTCTATAAATCAGATACGAACCATTAAAGCAAAGTTGTTTCCTGAAAATAACCTACAAGAAAGAAAAGAAAGTCTGCTGGCATATTTAGTCACTGAAGGTAAAACTTTCCTTCCGCAATTAATTGATGTATTAGACCCAATGGAGAAAGATTTTTTATTCATTCACCTCTGAAAGTTCATTATCCACTTTCTTCAGATCAAAGCAACTCAGCAAGTCAGAGAGTTTATTTTTTAAATCTTTGCGGTGCACTATAAAATCGAGAAAACCGTGTTCGAGCAAATACTCTGAGGTCTGAAACCCTTCGGGTAAATCTTTTTTGATGGTTTCCTTAATGACCCGTGGACCGGCAAAACCAATCAGGGCCTCCGGTTCTGCAAAATTAATATCACCAAGCATGGCAAAAGAAGCAGTAACCCCACCCGTAGTCGGGTCAGTCATAAAAGAAAAATATGGAATACCCTTTTTAGCCAGCAGTGTCAATTTGGCTGAAGTCTTAGCCATTTGCATGAGTGAAAAAGCAGACTCCATCATTCTTGCTCCTCCGGATTTTGAAATGATCATCAGCGGAATTCTGTTTTCAAGGCAAAAATCTATAGCCCTTGAAATTTTTTCGCCCACTACGGAGCCCATTGATCCGCCAATAAATCCAAAATCCATACAAGCGATAACCAATGGAAATTTGTTCACTTTACCTGTGGCCACAGACATTGAATCTTTGAGATTGGTTTTTTTATAGGCTTCAGTGAGGCGGTCTTCGTAGGTTTTAATATCTTTAAAATTAAGCATATCGATTGAAATGATTTCGTCAAATAAGCGGGTGTATTTGCCATCAAAAATCATTTCAAAATAGTCCGTAGAATTTACGCGAGTGTGGTAGTCGCATTTCGGACAAATATATAGATTCGATCTTAAATCTTTTACCGTTGTCATTTCACTACATCGCGTACACTTATGCCAAAGACCATCAGGTGTTTCCTTTTTGTTTTTTGTAGCGGTTTGAATTCCTTCTTTCAGTCTTTTGAACCAACTCATGGTACAATTATTTTAGGTAAATTTCCAGGGTTAAGGTGTCTTTGCAGGGGCAAAAATAGAAATATCGCACATCAAAATAAAATCATTTTAAGAAATTTAATGTATAAATAATTAACACATACATACAAAGCACATTAATAGTACCCTTAACAATAAAATTTAATTTATTGTCGCGAAGAAAAATAAAAATCATGCAGGGCAAATGTGGTAAAGCGACATCCAGATGATGAGAATGTATTCAAATGAAATCGCAGGAAAACAAACCAAACGGTACTATTTAAAAAATATGGCATTGGGATGTGGCGGATATTGCAATTAATTAAAGCGAAGGAACAGAATAACAAGGCACGTATGATTTTGTATTTATTTTTTAGAAAACGCGTGATTATTTCTATTTTTTATGACCTTTGCTGCGGATTTTCGATTTATTTATTGCCTAAAGCATCCAAATGTCAGTAGCAAAAAAAGAAATTAAAAGGATTACTACGCATGTATTACAGGCGATGAAAGATCAAGGAGAAAAAATATCTATGCTTACGGCGTATGACTACAGCATGGCCAGAATACTTGATGATGCCGGGGTGGATATATTATTAGTTGGTGATTCTGCTTCCAATGTTATGGCCGGATATGAGACGACCCTGCCCATTACATTGGAACAAATGATATATCATGCCCAATCAGTTGTGCGGGCTGTAGAACGATCTTTTGTGGTCGTAGACCTTCCTTTTGGTTCTTACCAGGGGAACAGTACCAAAGCTTTGAATTCGGCCATATCCATCATGAAAGAATCAGGCGCTCATGCGGTTAAGCTTGAAGGCGGTGCAGAAATTGAGGATTCGGTGCGGCGGATTTTATCTGCCGGTGTACCAGTAATGGGACATTTAGGCCTTACACCTCAAAGTATTTACAAATTTGGAACTTATTCAGTTCGTGCGAAGGAAGAGGCGGAAGCGGAAAAGTTAATCAGCGATGCCCTGCTTTTGGAAGAGCTGGGTTGTTTTGCCATCGTTTTGGAAAAAATTCCTGCGGTATTGGGTCAAAAAGTATCGGAAAAGTTACACATTCCTGTTATCGGAATCGGAGCCGGAAATGGTACAGATGGCCAGGTACTGGTCGTTCACGATGTTCTTGGCATCACAAAAGACTTTAATCCCCGCTTTTTAAGAAGGTATCTGAATTTATATGAAACCATAAAAAGTGCTGTAGAAAGCTATATTGTTGATGTAAAATCAGGTGATTTCCCCAATAAAGAAGAACAATATTAATTTAAAAAAGAAAGTTTCTTAAAATAAAATGCAAAAAAAGTTATTCCTTGCCGTTTTAGTTTTACTCATTATTTCCGTTATATTCTATCTTTTAATAGGTCGATCTCTCTGGTCTTCCAATGTAAAAACAGAAGGAGATTCTACTATAATTTTAATTCCAACGAATTCATCGTTTGAAGATGTATGTAAAATTCTTCAAGATTCCAGTGTGATTATTGATTTGTCGTATTTCCGTACGGCCTCCATGTTAATGCGATATACAAAAGACAAGGTTCCGGCTGGCCGTTATGAAATTAAAAACAACTGGTCAAACAGAGAATTAATTTCAAAGCTCCGGTCAGGCTCTCAAGATGCTACAAAAGTTGTCATTAACAATATCAGAAAGCTGGAGAACCTGGCAGGAAAAGCAGACAGATATTTCGAACAGGACTCTATTTCGTTTCTAAATTATCTTACAGACCCACTCACCCATCAAAAATTCGGATATAATGCGGATAACTTTTTGAGTATGTTTATTCCCAATACGTATGAAATGTTCTGGAATACAAGTCCGGAAAAATTTACGAACCGTATGAAAAAGGAGTATGATGCCTTTTGGACAGAAGAAAAACTGAATCAAATAAAAAAGTTGAATCTGACGCCGACACAAGCGTATATTGTTGCTTCCATTGTAGAAAAAGAAAGTAATTACGACCCTGAAAGACCAACTATTGCGGGTGTGTACTTAAACCGCCTTAAGGCCGGGGAAAAACTTCAGGCAGACCCTACCGTAGTATTTGCCGTAGGTGATTTCAGTATACAACGCGTGCTATATTCCCACCTGGAAACAGACTCACCCTACAATACCTATAAATATGCCGGTTTGCCTCCCGGACCGATATGCATGCCATCCATTGCCAGTCTGAATGCTGTGATCCAAGCTGAAAATCATAAATACATGTTTTTTTGCGCAAAAGCCGACAATAGCGGGAAACACGTCTTTGCGGAGGATTATATTACCCATTTAAAACACGCTGATGCCTTTTCCAAATGGCTTAACACGCTTAATATAAAATAAAAAGCTTCAAAAGTACCTTACTTCTGAAGCTTTAGTATATTGGATTATAATCCAGTAGAATTATTGATTATCCGGATCCGGACCACTCTCGAGTATATCTTTATACAGAATTGGGTCGGGATATTCCCTTTTAAATTCATATCTTAAAACGTCAAAAGTAGTGACGAGGCCCACAAGATAACCGTCGCTCACAACCGGTAAAGCATGGAATCTATTGTCCAAAAATAATTCGGCAGCGGTACCAATTTTATCTTCCGGTTCCAACTTTACCAGTTTTTTACTCATAATTTCCTTTACCTGAATATGCGCATAATCATCGTGTTTAGCATTTTTTCTCCAAAGGTCATAGGTAGTGACCAAGCCAACGAGCTTTCCTTCGTCAACAATGGGAATATGGTGAATTCTTTTTGTTTTAAATATTTCACTCACATGCTCTAATGTACTTTCAGGACCAAGAGTCACCAGATCTTTAATCATAATAGACTCAACTTTTTCATTCATCATGGGCTAAATGTTTATTTTAAAATTGTTTGATTTAGGTTTGGGTCGCAAGATATTAAGACTTATTGATATAGTCAATGATTGTAAACAATATTTTGCAGTAATCAATTACAACTTCTTTTTCAGTGCCTGTAATTCGTCTCTTAATTGAGCAGCGGTAATAAAGTCAAGGTCTTTGGCTGCTTTTTTCATTCTGTTTTCTGTTTCTTTAACTAGTTTGGAAATTTGATCCTTGCTTAAATATGCGAGTAAAGGATCAGCAGCCACGCCTTGTTTTTCTTCAGGTTCGATATAGGCAACGGGTTTTGGTCCACGAATATCCAGGATCGATTTCTGGTTTAAAATATCTTCTTTTGATTTAAAAATTGTTGTTGGAGAAATATGATGAAGTTCATTATAAGCAATTTGGATAGATCGTCTTCTAAGTGTTTCGTCTATTGTCATTTGCATGCTGTCTGTTATTTTATCGGCATAAAATATGACCAGACCATTACTATTTCTTGCTGCCCTACCCGCTGTCTGTGTAAGCGATCTTGCATTTCTCAAAAAGCCTTCCTTATCCGCGTCCAATACGGCAACCAATGAAACTTCCGGTAAATCCAAGCCCTCCCGGAGCAGGTTAACCCCAACCAGCACGTCGAATTCGCCCAATCTTAAATCCCGAATTATTTCTACGCGGTCCAAGGTATCCACTTCACTGTGAATATATCTAACTTTAATATTTAGTTTTGCAAGGTATGTCGTGAGTTCTTCGGCCATCCTTTTAGTCAGTGTGGTCACCAGAACTCTTTCGTCATTGTTAATTCGCAATTGGATTTCGTGCAGCAAATCATCAATCTGATTGATGCTCGGCCGGACTTCGATGGGCGGGTCAAGCAAGCCAGTGGGTCTTACAATTTGTTCCACCACCACGCCTTCCGTTTTTTCCAGTTCATAATCTCCGGGGGTCGCACTGACATAAACAACCTGATTGATAACCGATTCAAATTCTTCAAAATTCAAAGGTCTGTTATCCATTGCGGAAGGTAATCGGAAGCCATAATTCACAAGGTTAATTTTACGAGCCCTATCCCCACCCCACATTCCACGGACCTGGGGCAAAGTTTGATGACTTTCGTCAATAATCATTAAATAATCTTCCGGAAAGTAATCAAGCAGGCAGAACGGTCTAGTTCCCTGACGGCGACCATCAAAAAAACGGGAATAATTTTCTATTCCGTTGCAATAGCCCAATTCTCTAATCATCTCCAGATCAAAAGTTACCCGTTCCTTGATGCGTTGGGCTTCGAGATACCTGCCTTCTTCTTCAAAAAACTTTTCATGATTAAACAATTCCTCTTCAATATCTTTTATCACCTGATTTAGTCTGTCTTTTGGAGCGACGTAGAGGTTTGCCGGAAAAATGGCTGCGTGTTCCAATGCAGTAATTCTTTTTCCACTTTGTGTTTCCAACTGTTCAATAACCTCAATCTCATCGCCAAAAAAAATAAGTCTGTAACCATAATCGACATAAGGCAGATTAATATCAACGGTATCCCCTTTTACCCGGAATGTGCCTCTTCTAAAGTCCGTTTCCGTTCTGGAATACAGACTTTGGACGAGACTATACAGAAATGCATTTCGGCTCAATTTTTGACCTTTTGCAACTCTAATAATACCGGTTTTATAATCTTCCGGGTTACCCATACCGTATATGCACGACACGGATGAGACAATAATAACGTCTCTGCGACCTGACAGAAGGGAAGAAGTTGCCCGAAGTCTAAGTTTATCAATTTCTTCATTAATCTGAAGGTCCTTTTCTATATAGGTATCAGAATGGGTCAAATATGCTTCCGGCTGATAATAATCGTAGTAAGATACAAAATATTCCACGGCATTTTCAGGAAAAAACTCGCACAACTCTGCATATAGCTGGGCTGTCAGCGTCTTATTGTGGGTAAGTACCAATGTGGGGCGATCCATTGCGGCAATTACATTTGCCATTGTAAATGTTTTTCCTGATCCGGTCACTCCCAGGAGAACCTGATATTTTTCATTGTTTCTCAAACCGTCCACCAATTCAGTTATGGCTTTCGGCTGATCGCCTGTCGGTTTGTAATGCGAAGTAATTTTGTAGGACATGTAAATTAAGCTTATAAACTTTATATATAACTATAAAACCCGAATTAAAGTTGAACAATTTGTAAATCACCGATAATGTGGAATAATAAAAAGATATAATTTGACAAATTATTTTATTCGCAGATTATTTAATGGTATACCTATTAACATTTTTAAAATAACAAAATTATATTTTATCATTAAAAATTACAAAAACACTGTAATTTTGCAGATATTTTTACGTTTTGTTAACCAAGCTGAACCACCAAAATGATTGCAACAGATACACTGCCGCTGGAAGTTAAAAGTCTCGAAATTAACGATGAAACAAGTTTTAAACAGGGCGTGCTCCACGATTTGTGGATCTGTATGATCAGCAGAGAAGCGAGCATACTGGGCAGAAAAGAGGTGCTAAACGGGAGGGCTAAATTTGGAATATTAGGGGACGGGAAAGAAGTACCACAAGTTGCCATGGCCCGTGCATTTAAAAAGGGGGACTGGCGATCCGGTTACTACAGGGATCAAACATTTATGTTTGCCCGTGGATTATGCACTGTTGAAGAATATTTTTCACAGTTGTATGCTGATACAGAAAATGATCCATTTTCAGGTGGGCGACAAATGAACAGTCATTATGCCACGCCGACAATCAATGGTGAGGGAGAATGGTCAGATCAAACCCAAACTTATAATGTCTCCTCTGATATTTCTTGTACTGCCGGTCAGATGGCGCGTGGGCTTGGTTTATCCTTAGCTTCAAAAAAATACAGAAAACTAGAATATCCATTAACGAAAAAATTTTCAGATAATGGAAACGAAGTCAGTTTTGTAACCATTGGAGACAGTTCCACCTCTGAAGGCGTTTTTTGGGAAACCATGAATGCAGCTGCAGTTATGAAAGTGCCGCTGCTGGTTGCTGTGTGGGATGACGGATATGGTATCAGTGTGCCTGTTGAAATGCAAACCGTAAAAGGTTCGATTTCCCAAGCTATGGAAGGTTTTTTACTGGACGAAAGTGGCAATGGCATGCTGATCTATACTGTAAAAGGATGGGATTATCCGGAGTTATGTGCGGTATTTGAAAAAGTAGCTCTCAAAGTAAGAGAAAACCATATTCCGGCGTTAATCCACGTTCAGGAGTTGACCCAGCCCCAAGGGCACTCTACCAGTGGCTCGCATGAACGTTACAAATCGCCTGAAAGATTGCTTTGGGAAAAAGAAAATGATTGTATAAAAAAGATGTCTGAATGGATAATCAACTCAGATATTGCCACAGCTGAAGAAATTGAAACTTTGCAAAGTTCAGCTATTGAGTTTGCAAAAAATGCGAAGGATAATGCCTGGAAAAAATACAGTGAAAAGATAAAAAGCTATATCCATCCGCTTAAAGAGATTTATCAAACCTTACCAGAAGGTACAAAAACAGAATCCATAAAACAGCTTGAATCGGATTTAATAAATGCTATAAATCCGGTTTTTTCAGAAGTAACTTCAAATGCCAGAAAATTACAAATACAACTCCGACGTTTTGGAAATTACACCAATGAAAAACTGGATACGTTTATCGACCAAATCAAACAAATCGGTGAGGTCAAATACCATTCTCACCTTTTCAGTGAGACCAAATTTTCTGCATTACAGGTACCTTTGCGAGCAGCTAAATTTGACATTGAGCCTCCGATATTAAATGGTTATCAGGTTTTAAATACCTATTTTGATCAGCTTTTGGAAGCCAGACCTGAAGTTATCGCTTTTGGAGAAGATGTTGGTCAAATTGGCGATGTCAATCAAGGTTTTGCAGGGCTTCAGGCCAAACATGGAAAAGAAAGGGTTTTTGACACCGGGATTAGAGAGTGGACTATCATGGGTCAGGCATTGGGGACTGCCATGCGTGGTTTCAGGCCCATTGCAGAAATACAATACCTTGATTATATGGCTTATGCATTTTCGTTACTCAGTGATGACCTTGCTACATTGAGGTACCGTTCAAATGGCATTCAATGTGCGCCTGCGATCATAAGAACCCGGGGGCACAGGCTGGAAGGCATATGGCATGCGGGTTCTCCGATGGGTATGATATTAAATTCGATGCAGGGTATCTATTTATGTGTTCCGAGAAATATGGTACAGGCTGTTGGTTTCTACAACACCTTATTACAATCCGATGATCCAGGTATTGTTGTGGAATGTTTGAATGGATATCGTTTAAAAGAAAAAATGCCAAAAAACCTTCTCGAATTTACAGTTCCCCTGGGAAAACCTGAAATTCTTCAAGAAGGAAACGATATTACATTAGTAACTTATGGTTCATGTATCAGAGAGGCACAAAAAGGGCTTGAGCTTTTGAAGGGATTTAACATTTCTGTTGAGTTGATTGATGCTCAAACACTTATGCCATTCGATCTGGAGGGAATTATTCTAAATTCGCTTAAAAAGACGAACAGGATTATTTTTATGGATGAAGACATACCCGGGGGAGCGACTTCGTTTATGATGCGAGAAGTTTTTGAGAAATGGGATGGCTATAAATATCTCGACTCGAAACCTGTTACGTTAACGGCAGCGTCCCACCGAACTCCGTTTGGGACTGACGGAGACTATTTCAGCAAACCTAATGGTGAAGATGTATTTGATGCAGTTATTGCACTAATGAACGAATGCCATCCTAACCGGATTTAATTCCATTGGTGCTTTCTTAACCTTAGTGGTTACTGCAGCATGTTTTATTACAGTGATTTAAGACTTAAAAAATAAAATCCCGGCGTCGGGTTATTAAATTTTATTATTAATTGATTTTTAAATTTGTAATGAACAAACTTTTTTTTGATATTTGCAGTATTAAGTGATAATACAATGCTAAAACGTATCTTTTTTTCGTTGTAATATTCAGAGCACAATTTATATATATTTTGGAATCCTGCCTGGTCATTATACCTACTTACAACGAAATTGAAAATATACATTCAATCATTGCGGCCGTATTAAAACAAGGTCCCGAGTTTTCAGTTTTAATTGTTGACGATAATTCCCCCGATGGCACAGGAGAGGTTGTAAAAATACTGCAAGAACAACAAAGTCGAATACACTTTCTGCACCGGCAAGGTAAAATGGGACTAGGCACTGCCTATATTGCCGGATTTAAGTATGGTATTGATAAAGGGTTTGATTATATTTTTGAAATGGATGCTGATTTCAGCCATAATCCCGATGATCTTCAAAGATTACTGGCTGCCTGCAAAAACGGTGCAGATGTTGCTATTGGAAGCAGGTATGTTAAAGGAGGGAATATTAAAAATTGGTCCAAAGATCGTTTGCTGTTATCTTATGGTGCTTCCTTATACGTCAAGTTTATAACCTGGTTGCCTGTAAATGACCCAACTGCCGGATTTATCTGTTACAAGGCAAACGTGCTTAAAAGTCTGGATTTAAACAAAATAAAATTTATCGGGTATACATTTCAGATTGAAATGAAATATTATGCGTGGTCTAAGGGATTTAAACTCAAAGAAGTGCCGATAACCTTTGTGGATCGTGAAAAGGGCAATTCAAAAATGCATGCAAATATAGTATCTGAAGCCATCAAAGGTGTGCTTAAAATGCGGTGGAGAAAAATGTCGGGGTATTACGTTTAACCAAACTGCTTGCCGTTTGTTTTTAGTCTAAAAAATATTCCAATGAAACTCAAGTTTGCGTTTTCTCCATGTCCGAATGATACCTTTATGTTCGAACCTATCGTAAACCACAGAATAGATATCGAAGGGTTTGAATTTGATATCTTACTTGACGATGTAGAAAATCTGAATAAAGCCGCTTTACAGGGCGTTCCTGACATAACCAAACTTAGTTTTAATGCCTATACCAAGTTATATCAACATTATCAGTTATTAAACAGTGGAAGTGCGTTAGGAAATAATTGCGGCCCGCTTTTGATTTCAAAGCATTCCATATCATCAGGAGATGTAGCTAAAATTAAAGTTGGTATTCCGGGTTTTAATACTACCGCATTTCTATTGTTAAAATACGCTTTCCCGCAAATTACTGATTTTGAAGAAATGATTTTTTCGGAGATCGAATCGGCCATATTGGAAAATAAAATTGATGCCGGCGTAATCATACATGAAAACAGGTTTACTTTTGAGCAAAAGGGATTAGTTAAAATTATGGACCTTGGTGAATATTGGGAACATACTACGGGAAATGCCATACCCCTTGGAGGGATTGCGATAAAAAGGTCTTTACCGGATACTGTAAAAAAATCAATCAATAGACTATTATTTAACAGCATTACTTTTGCCATGAACAACCCTGTTTCCGGTTTAGATTTTATAAGGTCACATGCACAGGAAATGGATGAACAGGTCATGTTTTCTCACATAAATTTATATGTAAATGAAAATTCAGTACAACTGAATCAAGCAGGAAAAAATGCAATTATTGCGTTATTTAAAACAATACACCCCAATTTCAGTGAAAAAGAAGCAACAAATTTGTTTGTAGGCTGAGCACTAAATGTTAGAGTTTAATCAATAATACCAAACTGAGAAATTAAACTTTTAAAAGTCATTTATTGCCATAATAGTATTTAGATTATTCGCTTAAAACCTGAGAAAGCTATTTTATTTTATCTCTGCAAAAAATGTTCTTAGTTCTGTTGCATCTTCCGGTTTCATTTTGCCTGCCAGAATCAACCGAAGCTCTCTTCTTCTACTGGCAACGTCATATTGTTTTTTTTCTTCGTTTGTTATCGGTATCACTGCAGGAACTTTAATCGGTTTTCGTGTTTCTGTATCAATAGCAACAAAAGTAAAATATGCATGATTGGATTGTCTTGGGTTTGCCCCGGTAATTTCAGCAGCAGAAACTTCTACAAATATTTCCACCGATGTATTAAATGCTCTGGTAACCACTGCGGTTAGGGTAATTACATCACCCAATTTTATGGCTTCATGAAAAGAAATGTGGTCAACTGATGCTGTTGCCACCTGAGAACCGCAATGCCGTGCTGCGCATACAGCACAGGCAATATCCATCCACCGCATGAGGTAGCCCCCCATCAGATTGCCCATTGGATTGGTGTCATTGGGCATAATCATCTCCGTCATTACTGTTCTGGAATGCGCCACTAATTTCCCCTGATCATTCATATGTTCCATACTTCTTGTTTTTTTAAATAATTTGAGATTCTTTTTACCTGGATAATTTAAAATTAAATAGTTCACTGAATATCTGAGCCAGCTGATTTCCAACTTCAACAACAGACATTTCCTCACCTGTTTCCAAGGCCAAGGAAGTCACGGTTTTATTTTCATCCTTAATGCCACATGGTATAATTTTATCGAAGTAAGCCAGGTCTGTGTTGACATTAAATGCAAAGCCATGCATACTTACCCACCGGGATAAATGAACGCCGATCGCACATATCTTCCTGAACTTTTCAGAATGCCCGTCAGGGCCAATCCAAACTCCGGTGTAATCAGGAATTCTCACTCCATTAATGCCATATTTTGACAAAAGAATAATAATTCCTTCTTCCAAAGTACGCACATATTTATGAACGTCGGTGAAAAAATCCTCCAAATCGAAAATAGGATATCCGGTAATCTGGCCCGGGCCATGATATGTGATATCTCCGCCTCTGTTAATTTTAAAAAACTCCACGTCTGTAGTTTTAATATCTTTTTCGCTCAGAAGTAAATGATCCATACTGCCACTTTTGCCCAGCGTATAAACATGTCGGTGTTCGCAAAACAACAAATAATGTGAATTGTTCCGACCCAAATTTGCATCAGATCTGCGATTTAACTTATTATCCACCAATTCTTTATGAAGCCTGGTTTGAAGATCCCAAACTTCCTGATAGCTTAACCCGTTTACCCAACTAAATTTTACAGAAGGTACCATTTAAGGGTCAAATTTATACTTTTTAGTGCAAATTTTCAAATTTAGGTCTCCCCGGCTTGACTCTTCCTTTAAAATACCCTATATTTGAATATTTATTTGTCATTTGCTAACAATTAGCCTTTATGAAAACCTGCCACTTATTATTTGTTTTGTTTTTTCTGCTACTCCAGAATATGAAGGCACAAAACACCATGCATAATTTTACGGTTACAGATTCGGATGGCCAGATACATCATTTATATTCAGATTACCTAGACCAAGGCAAAACTGTAGTCATAAAGTTTTTTTTCACAACATGTCCTCCGTGTATTGCCAATGCGCCATTCTGGCAACAAAAATATGTTCAGTGGGGTTCAGGAAGTCAAGGTGTGGAATTTTTTAGTGCGACAACTTTATCCACCGACAATAATTATAAGGTAAATAACTTCGAAAACAGTTATGGACAAACCATGAAAGGAATCAGTGCTGAAGGCAATGCCCCTGCCATAGTCGATCCATTTAAAAGTGGCACTTACGGCTCGTGGTATGGAACTCCCTCTTTTGCGGTGATTGCTCCAAATAAAACGCTGTATTATCCAGTATTTTTTGAAGATCTGGATGAAAATATCAATCTGGCAAAAAGTCAAACCGGAAGTGCTGTAACCAACGTAAGTCTGCAGGTAGAAACATATAATTCAGACATACCGGAAGGTCATATTAAATTTTATCTAAAACCACAATCGGCAAATACACCCAAAGTAGAGATATTAAAAAACGCCAGTAATCAGTATGCGTTTGCCTATCCCTCTGCAAACTATCCCCTGATGACCAATCCGACCATTGTAGCAGAAAGTAATGGGCCTGCCTATACTTCCAAAGTTTCAGCATCTGATATATTAGCAATTCAAAAACACATTTTGGGGTTGGCGGCTTTAAGTCCATCCTATAAATTAATAGCGGCAGATGTTAATAATGACAATAAAATAACGGCATCCGATATGTTGCATATTCGTAAAGTCATTTTAGGGTTATCGACGACATTTCCAAACAATACCCCTTCGTATAAAGCGATCCCAGAATCGCTGCCTTTTTCTGCGAATCCGGGCAATAATGTACCCCTAAGCATTACTATTTTAAAAACCGGGAATGTAAATTAGGACGACTTTTGTCAGTTACGGCCATAAGAATTAAAAGCGAGCATCTCCTGAAGAAATTCATTTAGTTCTGCGCTTGCCTCTTTTTCGATGACTCCTTCCTTTGAAATTACTTTATTAACAGAAGATATCGGAAGTTTATTTGGCATTACAATCATCTTGAGGTAGTTCAGGATGCCCGTTAAATGTTCCATGCCTCTGAAATTACCTGCCCTACCCGAAGCAATGCCTATCAGCGTAATTTTTTTATCTGAAAATGTTTCCTTTAGTCGTCTTACAGAAACTGCATCCAAAAACAACTTAAGAATACCCGGAAAGCTGCCATTATACTCGGGGCTTACAATCAGCCAATGGTCAGAATCAATTAAAAATTTATCCTGAATTTCACTAATGTACTCATGCTGACCAGACTCACTATACATTTCAGATGAAAGTAACGGAACATTTAAATCAACCAAATCAATCATCTGGCATTTCAAACCAGAATCTAAAACAAACCGGTAGCAGTAATCCGCAATTATTTTTGTTTTACTGTTTGGTCTATTGGTGCCAGAAATTATTGTTATCATGATATTAAATATTTATGGTTAACCGAGCAAGTACCATATAGTTTATTGAAATAAACAAATTATTGGTCCCAATACACGTTTTTTAACTATCTTTGCGCCTTGTTTTCTGATAATTTTGATTCCTTAACTAATCAATTAGCGGATTAAAAATATCACAAACCACTGAAAACATGATCATTATATTTTATAGGACAAATTATATGCGTGTTTTGTCAATGGTACAATACTTATCATTGAAAATTAACAAAAACAATATATTATCATGATTAAACTAACATACCTGGGGCAATCTTCCTTTCATTTAAGTTTAAAAGGGAAAGATATTTTGTTTGATCCAATGATCAGTTCCAATAAACTGGCATCAAAAATAGATATCAGTCAAATCAAGGCTGACTATATATTGCTATCACACGGGCATGGCGATCATACTGAAGATGCATATGAAATTGCCTATAAGAATAAAGCCAAAATAATTTCCAACTACGAAATTGTCAGTTGGTTTGAAAATCAAGGCATAGACGGGCACCCAATGAATCTGGGTGGAAAATGGAAATTCGATTTCGGTTGTGTTAAATACGTCAGTGCTGCACATTCAAGCATGTTACCTGATGGTTCGTATGGCGGAACGTCTGGTGGGTTTGTTATTTGGAATGATGCGATTTCCTTTTATTTTTCAGGTGACACTGCCTTAACCATGGACATGAAACTTATTCCGATGACATGTCCATCTCTGGATTTTGCGATACTGCCTATTGGAGATAATTTTACAATGGGCTATGAAGACGCATTAATTGCCGCTGAATTTATACAATGCAATAAAGTAATAGCTTGTCACTTCGATACATTTGATTATATAAAAATTGATCATAAGAGTGCCATAAAAGCTTTTCAGGATGCCGGAAAAGAGCTGATAATTCCTACAATAGGAATGAGTATAGATATTATAAAATAAAATATGGGTAAAATTATTGCAATAGCAAATCAAAAAGGCGGTGTTGGAAAAACAACAACCGCCATTAATCTGGCTGCCACACTGGCTGTACTGGAACGAAAAGTATTGTTGGTAGATTCTGACCCGCAAGCCAATGCTACCTCCGGGGTTGGTGTAAAAAGTCATGATATAAAGATCACTACGTATGATTGTCTTGTCGATCAAGTCAATCCAAAAGATGCCATTGTGTCCACTTCCACGCCTAATTTATATCTTCTTCCCTCTTCCATAGACCTGGTAGGTGCCGAGATCGAATTAGTCAATGCAGCTGACAGAGAATTCAGAATGAAGAAGATACTGGACCAGCTTAAAAGTGAATATGACTATATCTTTATAGATTGTCTTCCCTCATTGGGTTTAATAACATTAAATGCCCTCGTTGCCGCTGACAGCGTAATTGTGCCTGTGCAATGTGAGTTTTTTTCCCTCGAAGGTTTTGGGAAGCTTAAAGATACAATCAATCTGATCCAGCAATCCTTAAATAAAGGCCTAGAAGTTGAAGGTGTCGTTTTATCTATGTATGATCAACGGCTCAGGATGGCCAATATGGTTTTAGAAGAGATAAGACATATTATATCCGACAAAATATTTGATACGATTATCCATCGTAACAGTAAAATAGGTGAAGCGCCTTCATTGGGTCAACCGGTAATAATTTATGATGCCAGCAGTAAAGGTGCCATCAACTTCCTGAATCTGGCGAACGAATTTTTATATATGAACGAAACTAAAGTTTAAATCCAGTACTGAAACAATGAATAAAAAAAATGAAGTATCCAAAGGCTTAAGATCGCTTCTTTCAAACATTGAGAAGACCAACAATCCTCTTGAAAGAAGTCAGCTCGTTAAAGAACTTTCAAACAGTATCGCGATGATAAATCACGAGCTGATTGAAGTCAATCCATTTCAGCCCAGGACTGAATTTGATTCAGACCAATTAATGGAGCTTGCGAAATCAATTAAGGCTTCCGGATTAATTCAACCCATAACGGTCCGATCTTTAGGGGGGAATAAATATCAACTTATTTCCGGAGAGCGTCGGTTAAGGGCTTCAAAAATGGCAGGAATCAGAGAAGTGCCAGCTTATATCAGGGTAGCCAATGACCAGGAAATGCTTGAAATGGCATTGGTAGAAAATATTCAAAGGGCTGACTTAAATGCAGTTGAGATTGCCATTTCATACCAACGTTTAATGGATGAATGCAATCTTACGCACGAAGCACTTTCAGAAAGAGTAGGAAAAGACAGAAGCACGGTTACCAATTATGTCCGTCTGTTGAAATTACCTCCTCAGATACAGTCCTCCGTAAAGGAAGGCAAATTAAGTATGGGCCATGCCCGATCGCTTGCGGGTATAGAAAACATTGCACTCCAATTAAAACTATATAAAGAAGTCATTGAGAAAGGTATTTCTGTCCGCGGGCTTGAGCAACTTGTAAAATCTCATATTTCAGAAAAACAAGAAAAAGCAAGTACATCATCAGAGTCGATGCTGCCAGAAATTAAAAACATTTCAGATAAGCTCAGTCAAGTTCTAGGCTATAAAGTTGAAATTAAGCGGGAAAAAAACGGGAAAGGAGCGATACAAATAAAGTTTAGCTCTGACATTGAGTTTAACAATATTATAGAAAAATTGAACTATAATAATTAATTGACAAATAAATCGTTATAGATTTATGTATAAAAAAGTCATCTTTTTGATTCTAATGGTGCTTTATCTTAATACAGCATTTAGTCAATTTCCAGGGTTAAACCCAGCTACCGGCGTTGCACTGCAGGATACTGGGTATAATGAATCGGATACTATAATCAATAAAAATGGCTTCTTCTCCCTATTCAAAGGCAAACCCGGTAAAGC
>WBZS01000800.1_pt2 | contig 30558 bp, 29 predicted proteins | sample 5204201 | NCBI WGS metagenome assembly WBZS01 (sample SAMN12344357, study PRJNA552823) | activated sludge metagenome | biome: Activated sludge suspended growth; feature: Nitrification reactor; material: Wastewater; isolation source: activated sludge from nitrification reactor of wastewater... | reverse complement strand
GTCCCGCTGGGCGTAGGCGTCGATCAACTGGACGAACGGCTCGGCGTCCACGGTCGGCAACGACCCGCGGATCAGGGTGGAGCCGTGGGCGTCCGAGAAGAACGAGAGCCCCCGGCTCGCCCGCGCCGCACGGGCGTCCCGTTCCAGGCGCGTCGCCTCGCGGCGGTCGGCGCCGTCGGGGTCGAGCACCTCGACCAGTCGCCGGGTCAACTGGGCCAGACCCCGGGCGTCGAACTCCCGCGCATACCCGATCATGATCTGCTCGGCTTCCGCGGTCTGCGCGGCGGTGAGGTCGTCGCCGAGTCGGGTGAGCACCCCGCTGATCGTGGTCGCCTGCTCGAACCCCACGCGACCCGCCAGGGTCGCCTCGGTCAACGCCTCGTACCGGGACAGCTCCCGCCCCTGCCCCACCAGCCGGTGGGCCTCGCGGCGGGTGGCGCGTTCGGTGGCGGGCAGCCACGACGTCAACGGCACCCCGGTCGCCCGCTCACACGCACCGGTCTTCTGCGCCTCCGCCGACAAGGTCACCAACAGCGCCTGGGCTCTTCCGGCGAGCTGCCGGGCGGCCACCACCCAACCCAGCCGATCCGCATCCGACACCACGCCACGCCCGGGGTCGATCAGATCGAGCAGGCCGGCCACCTCGGCCAGCACCTCCCCGACCGGCAACAACGCCCGCGTGCTCTCCATGACAAAGACACTACGCAGACCCTCCGACACTTTCCGCGCCCCAACACACGCGCCACCAGCACGTTTGGTAACAGATTCGTAACTATGTACGAATCATGCAGGCCCGAGAGCCACGGCAGCCAAGGCGTGGGCGGGGCAGGCCGCCACCACGCACTGGGTGTGCAATCTTGAACGACCGACCATCGGCAGAACCGAGCGCGGTCGGCGGAGCGGATGTTCGACAGGGGTCTTTCGGGAGGGCAATCACGCGTTGTCGGACCCGCTCAGGATCGCGTCGTAGTCCTGGCCGCCGTAGAAGACGCCGAGGATGGCGACCCGCTGGGCGTCGTCATCGACAAAGGTGGCAATCACCACACGCTTCTTGTAACTGGACGTGCGAAGCCCGGGACGGATGTCGTCCCGCATCATCCCGCGGTGCGGGAACACAGCGAGGCCCTCGCAGTGGGCCACGATGGAGTCCACGTAACCGGCAGCAACCGCTGGCGATGCTGCCGAGGCGAGGTAGCGGTACAGCGCCTCGAGTTGGTCTGCCGCCTCCGGCGCAAACCAGACGGTGTAGGTCACTGGTCGCGCACAGAGGTGAGCCGGGCACGGACCTCGCCTGCCGGCAGGGCACTCTCCGGGTCTGCCAGCAGTCGGTCGTAGGCTGGTGCGACCTGATCCCGCAGCCAAGCCTCGACCGCCCGGTCGCGTGCCGCCAAGGCCCGCAGGCCCTCGCGGATGACCTCGCTTTCGGAGGCGTACTCGCCGGAGACCACCTTGGCGCGCACCATGTCGGCCATCTCGTGCGGCAACGTCACACTCATCTGCTTCGTCGTTCTCATGTCAACCTCCTCCCACAAGAGTAGGACTGAATCCTACCCGAGGGAAGCGGTGGCCGTCGCTGTTGGCGAGAACGGTCACGCCGGTCGCGGATGAGCGGGTCCGCGCTTCGGGTACCGGAGCCAACAGGCTACCCTCGCGCACCCCCGATCTCCCGCGACACCTCTCAGTCCACGATGGCGGCACCGATCGCCACCCACCTGGACGCCGACGGAGCCCACCCACCGTGCCCGCTACCGTGGCCTGGTGAAAATCGTTGTCACCGGCGGAGCGGGGTTCATCGGATCCAACCTGGGGCGCGAGTTGCTCAGCCGCCCCGAGGTCGACGAGGTCGTCGCGTTCGACGACCTCTCCACGGGCAACCCGGCCAACCTCGACGGCACCGGCGTCCGGCTCGCGGTCGACACGATCCTCGACCCGGACGCCCTCGACCGGGCCTTCGCACACGCGGACGCCGTCGTGCACCTGGGTGCGCTGCCGTCGGTGCCGCGCTCGGTCAAGGATCCGTTGGCGTCCCACCATGCGAACGCCACCGGCACCCTCGAGGTGCTCCAGGCTGCCCGGCGCGCCGGCGGCGTCCACGTGATCGTCGCCTCGTCGTCGTCGGTGTACGGCGCCAACCGGGAGCTCCCCAAGCGGGAGTCGATGCGCACCGCGCCGCTGTCCCCCTATGCGGTCTCGAAGCAGGCGACCGAGGCCTACGCACTGGCGTTCGGGCACACCTACGGGCTGCCGACGCTGGCGTTCCGGTTCTTCAACGTCTACGGCCCGCTGCAGCCCGCGGGGCACGCCTACGCGGCGGTCATCCCCGCGTTCGTGGACGCCGCCCTGCGGGGGGTGCCGCTCACCGTCCACGGCGACGGGGAGCAGACCCGCGACTTCACCTTCGTCGGCACGGTCGCGCGGGTCATCGCGGACGCCGTCGTGCGCCGGGTCAGCGACCCGGACCCGGTGAACCTGGCCTTCGGGTCACGCACGTCGCTCAACGGCCTCGTCGACCTGCTGGCCGACATCCTGGGGTTCCGGCCCGACGTCGCCCGCACCGAGCCGCGCGCGGGCGACGTCCGCGATTCGCAGGCCGACAACGCCCGACTCCGGGCCCTCTTCCCCGACGTGGACGCCGTCCCGCTGCCCGAGGGCCTGCAGGCGACCGTCGACTGGTTCCGGACCCTGCCCGACTACGCCCGCTGACCCTGGCCGCTCGGGGGCGCCCGCCGTCGACCGGCACGGCGCCCTCGCGCTCCCCCGCGGCGTTGTCGTGGACGCCCCGGGCGCCGGAACCGTCCCTGGCGCTGGGTTGATCCTCGGCGCCGGAAACCGCCCGCGGTGCTGGCCGCCGCTCACCACTGTGGCTCAGTCGCACGTGGGCGTCCGGAACCGTTGGTGCCGTCCGGGCTGCAAGTCGGGTCGAGCCTGCTCGGGGGCAGCACTTCGGGGACGCCGTCGGCGGCGACGCGTAAGTCCCACCGTTGGCCGGATGGCCCGGTCCGAGACGACTCGACCAGGTTGTCAGGGCCAACCCACGCGCACCGGGCTCCCTCGGTCCTTACCGGACTCCCTCGCGGTGCAGAACCGCCCGCACCGGGCTCCCTCGGACCTCACCGGGCTCCCTCGCGGTGCAGAACCGCCCGCACCGGGCTCCCTCGGACCTCACCGGGCTCCCCGTGCAGGGGGAGCCCGGTCGGGTTCTGGGGAGCCCGGTCGACAGGTGCCCGTGCCCAAGGGCGCCTCGATGACCTCGACGATGTCCTGCGCGACCCAGTACGTGGGCGCGCGAATGGCGCAGGCCGGTCACGTCGGTGAGCGAGCCGCTCATGCCGCCGTTGATGAGGCGGCACCAGCGTGACCATCACCAAAACCGTCTCGACGCCGATCATCGCCGAGGCGGCCCCCGGTGGCCGCGACCGGCTCCGGGTTCTTCACCCTGGAGACCGTCAACGGCACCGCGCCGGTGACCGTGACGATCGCCGACACGAAGTCGTCGTTCGTCACCGGGCCGTACCCGTCCGGCACGAACATCAAGCTCACCCAGGCTCCCGGCGCGAAGCCGTCGGCGACCAAGGGCACCGGCGAGGTCGACTACCAGATCAAGCTGAAGGGCTCCGCCCTCGTCACCGCGACGGACGCCGACGGCAACACCGCGACGGCCACGTGCTCGGTGCCGCCCACCAAGTGATCTCGACGATCGAGTAGCCCGAACGGCCCCCGGCGCCCCCGGGGGCCGTTCTCTGCGTCGGCGTCCTGCCATTGACCGCGCAGCGGCAGTGTTGCAGCCCGGCGCACGTCCGCTGAGAGGACGGCGAGCGACCTCGAATCCCGACCGACGGGCGCCACGAGATGGGCGGCCCGGAAGGCTGGACCCCGTCGTGGGCGGCGTCGAGGTGTCCGTCTCGCCGGGTAGTCGTCCAGCAGCCCCGCACCTTGCCTTGGACGCCGCAGGCGCCGGATCCCACCGCGGCGCCGGTCGCGGCCCACCGGGCGGCGGACGGCACGTGGGAGGCCCTGGACGCCGAGTGGGACGGCTCCACGGCCACGGTGCCGACCGCGCAGTACAAGGCATCCTGAACCCCGACTCGTTCGCCGCCCGGCCGCGGCGCACGGCGCTCGGCAGTCCCTTCGAGTCGGACGCCGACGAGTCCCGCCGACGAACCAAGGCCCGGACTCGGACTAGGCTGCGCCCGTGGCCCCCGAGAAGAGCGACCCGCTGCGGGTGTTGTTCGTCTGCACGGCGAACATCTGTCGGTCCGCGTACGCGAGCGTGCGGGCGGCGCAGCTGCTCGGCGAGGGCGCGCCGGTCGTGGTGGGCAGCGCCGGCACCCACGGCTGGGTCGATCACCCGATGGACGCCCCCATGGCCGCCGAGCTGCGGGCTCGGGGCGGCGTCCCGGACGCCTTCCGGTCGCGTCGGCTGACCGGCGCACTCGTGGCGGACGCCGACATGCTGCTGACCGCCGAGACCCGGCACCGCGCCTTCGTGCTCGACGAGTGGCCGGCGGCCGTCCGGCGGACGTTCACGTTGCAGCAGTTCGCCGACCTCGCGGCCGCCGCCCCCGACCTGGACGCCCGCGCCCTGCTCGCCGAGGCCGCGCGGCTACGGAAGCCAGCCAAGCCATCCGGCGACGTGCTCGACCCCTACGGCCGCGGCCAAGAGGCCGCCGCAGCCTGCGCCGGGCAGCTCGAGGCCCTGCTGGCCGCGATCCTGCCGCGGCTCGCGGCGCGATAATGGCCCCGTGGATCAGCCCGAGCACCCCCCGACCTACCGCGTCCCGGACGACATCGCCTGGGTCGACGGCCCGGACGTCGGGCTAGGGGAGGAGCTCTACCTCACGGTCGTTCCGGAGGGCCGGACGGTGCTCCTCAAGGACACCGCCCGGCTGATCTGGCTGATCGCCGCCGAGGGCGGCGAGGTGCTGACAGAAATCGCGACCCTTGTCGGACGCCCAGCCGCCGAGATCGAGCCGGACGTCCAGGCGTTCCTCGCGGACTTGACCGCCCGCGGGCTACTGGTCGCGCCTGGCGACAGCGGGGTGCGCCCACGGTCGGACGCCCCCACTTCGAGCGAGACGACCCCGAACCGTTCCTCACCGAGTTGGAACGCCTCGACCGGGTGACGGTCACGCGGAACTCCCGGCCGGCGTCGCACGCGCGGGGCATGCGCAGCGCGTTGCGGGCGCTGCGGGCGGCAGAGCGAGGCGTCGCGAAGCCAGCCAACATCCTGCTGTTCTGTGACACGGACGTGGTGTTCCGCAACCCCGACACGCTCCGCGCGCTGGCGGACCGGTTCGCGGACGAGGACGTCGCGTTCGTGGGCGAGCTGCGCAGGGGCCTCTTCCCTTACCCCGAGGCGCAGGCGTCGTTCCTAGCGGTTCGGCGCGACTGGGCCGAACGGCGTGGAACGGCCCCCTGGGTGGATCACGGCAGCCCCGCGTACTGGTTGCAGCGCAGCATCTGGAAGCAGGGCGGCCGAGGAGACGACTTCCCCAGCAACGCGGGCGGGTACCTCCTGCACCGGGGCCGCGCGGGCGTCGCTGCGGCACAGGAGCACCTGCCGTGGCATCACCTGCGGGCGGTGCCCTACAGCGACCCGCACTTCATGGGCGTGCCGGGCGGCGCGCAGATCTGGAACGAAGTCGCAGCCCACTACGCCGACGTCATCCGCAGGCCCAACTTGTGAAGCGACTGCCTGGCTCGCTCGTTGCGCGTGTCGACCCGAACGGGAGCACGACACGACTAATAGGGACCTACTATGAAAATGTCATCGTAGTGCTGGTTGTTTCCACCGATCCGGCTTTGATCGTGACCGTCACGTTGTAATCTGCGCCGCGCGAGTCCACCAAGGTGAAGATTAACTTGGTGGTGGCGACGCTTGCGTCGGAGTCCGTGGCACTGAAAGAGAAGGTCTGGACGTCATTTGCATCGACGATAGGAGTTATCTTGTTTGTATAAGTTCCCCAGCCCTCATTGGTAGTGAACGAGATGTCTGTGATGTCGATCGAGATCGAGTTGCTGTTCGAAACCGAGATCGTGAAGGTGACGACCTTCCTAGGGCTGGCTGTGGTGCGGACGGCGCTGATCTTGGTCACAAGGAGCTTGGCATTCGAGACGGCCATAGCGGGCGTGGCACCCACTACCGCGACCACCGGCACGCTCCACGCGACGCCCTTCAACACGGACCTGCGTCCGAGGGACGAGCGCTCCTCGGTCTCGAGCGTCGCGTTGTCCTGATCCATGTTGGGTCCCCCTGGTGCGTGACAAAGCCGGTTGCTTCACCGGTTCCACCGTCACCCTACGGCATCCGGGGGTCGCGATCGAATCAGAATCCAAACACTGGAACACGTTCCGGCAACGCCAGACCGTCCGCCCCCACCCCAACAGCACCCCGTTGGGCCCAGCCCGAAGCCCGCCGGTAGGGTGGCGGACATGTCTGGCCGCCTGCGGATCACCGCCCTCGACACGGCCTTCGACCTCACCTTCAGCCCCAAGACAGACAACACCTTCAGGGACGCCGTCGCCGCCGCCTGGTCGCGCTGCCTCGCGGCCCCCGACGGCAGCGCCACCACCTCCGCCGACCACCTTCCGGCCTCCCCCCCAACCAAACGGCCCGACCCGAGTACCCCCGACGACGGCGAGCCCCTCCGCGCCGCCCTGCAGCGCCTCAGCCAAGAGGTCACCCGCCACCTGATCGCCGCCCAGACCGGCCGGCTGTTCATGCTGCACGCCGGGGCGGTCAGCCACCCGCGCACGGGCGCCAGCGTCGTCTTCGTCGCCCCCAGCGGCACCGGCAAGACCACTCTGGCACGTCTGCTGGGTCGCACGCACGGCTACCTCACCGACGAGACGGTCGGCATCGACCCGGCCACCGGCCGCATCCACCCCTACCCCAAACCGCTCTCCATCGCGCCCGCCCACAGCGACCGCTGGCGCAAGGTCGAGACCTCCCCGGACGCCCTCGGCCTCCTGCCCGAGCCCCCGAACCCCACCGTCAGCCGGATCGTCCTGCTGCGGCGCGACCAAGCTCCCCACGCTCCCGTCAGCGCCGACGAACTCAACCTTCTCGACGGCGTGGGCGCCCTCATCCCCGAGACCTCGGCGCTGAACCGCCTCCCCCGACCCCTCCAGACCGTCGCCGACCTTCTCAACCGCACCGGCCCGGCCCTGCGCCTGACGTACCACGAGGCGTCCGACCTGGTGCCGGTACTCACCGCCCTGCTCGAGGAGTCCGGGTGACCAACTACCAGCGCCGCCAACCCCTGGACGCCCTCGTCGTCGACGGCGAAGCCCTCCTCCTGGTGCCGCCCGACCAGGTCATTCGCCTCTCCCCCATCGCCACCGCCCTCTTCGAGGCCACCGCCACCCCCCAACGCCTCGGAGTCCTCGCCACCATGATCGAGGCCCGCTTCGGCGCCCCGCCCGAGGGGTCGACCCGGGACGCCCTGCAATCCGTCCTCGACCACCTGCTCACCGCCGGCGTGCTGGAGGAGGTGCCCGATGCCTGAGCTGCCCACGGTCCCGGTGGTGCTGCGGGTCCATCTGGCGCACGCCACGGTGCAGGCGATCGCCGATGAGGCGTCCGTCGACATATTGCACATCAAGGGGCCTTCGGTCGATCCCAGCCTGCGACCCGACGGCCGCTCCAGTGTGGACGCCGACGTGCTCGTCCGGCCCGCCCACCGGGAACGGTTCCTCGCGGCGCTCCAGCGGCGCGGCTGGCAGCAGGTGACCGCTCTGCGCAGCGGCGGGCTCGTCGAGCACTCCACGAACTGGTACCACGGCGAGCTCGGCCAGCTGGACGTCCACGTGCGCTTCCCTGGCATCCAGGCAGCCGCCGAGCCGGCGTTCGACGCGCTGTGGCGCGACCGCGGCTCCGCGGACATCGCGCATCGCCGCTGCGTCGTCCCGAGCGTGGACGCCCAGCGGCTGATCCTGCTGCTGCACGCGGCCCGCAGCCTGGCGGGTTACGCGCACGAGGTGCGGCTGGCCTGGGACGACGCCACGGACGCCGACCGCGCCGCCGTACGCCGGCTGGCCGCGGAACTGCGGGCCGACGTCGCCCTGGCCGCCGCCACCGGACGCCTCGACGATTTCCGGGATCGCCCCGAGTACGGCCTGTGGCGGCTGTACGTCGACGGCACCATCACCCAGGCCGGCTTGCGGCGCGTGCTCGCGGAGATCAAGGCGGCCCCGGCCGGCATCGACCGGCCGCGGCGGCGGGTTGCGGCCTACGTGGGCCACGTGCTGCTGCGCATGCCGCAACGCCTGACCGGACTGACGGGCCGCAAGCCCACGCTCACCGAGGTGGCGTCCGCCTATACGACGTTCCTTCGACGCGGGGCGGACGCCGCGGGCGTCCTGAAGCGCTTCGGACGCCGCTAGCCCTGGCGGGCCGCCTCGACAGCGCGGGGATCAACCGCCTCTGCTGCCGACACCTCGGCGGGTTCGGTCGTGACAGGCCGCGGGGGGCTCGCCACCTTGGCGTTCTGGGCGCTCTCGGGCTTGGCCGGCTTCGGAGCCCGCTTGGCCTTGGCGGCCGGCTGATCGGTGCGCCGACGGCGTCCGCCGCCCTGGTCGTCGGTGTAGTAGTACGACGACGCGTAGCTGCCATAGCCGTACCCGTACATGGCCTCGCCGAGGTCCTTCTTCGGCACCATGTTCAGCACGACGCCCAGCAGGGTGCCGTCGACCTGCTGGAGCTTCCGGGCGGCGAGCGCGAGTTGCTCGTAGCGCGTCTTGCCCTGCTGCACCACCAGGATGGCGCCGTCGCTCGCGACGGTCAGCAGGGCGGCGTCCGTCACCGGCAGCAGCGGGGGGGCGTCCACGATGACCGTGTGCGTCTCCTTCAGTGCCCCCAGCAGCGACTGCATGCGCCCCGACCCGACGAGTTCGCTCGGGTTCGGCGGGATCCGTCCGGCGGGCAGCAGTTGCAGGTCGTTCTGCGAGGTCGGCACCAGCACGTCCATCAGGTCGACTGAGCCGGCGAGCAGCTGGGTGAGGCCGACGGTGCCGTCCACGCCGAAGTGGGACGCCTGAACCGGACGCCGCAGGTCGGCGTCAATGAGGATGGTGGGCTGTCCCGATTCGGCCAGCATGGACGCCAGGTGCGCGGCGATCGTCGACTTGCCCTCGCCCTCGTTCGACGAGGTCACCACGATGCAGCGGGCCGGGTTGTCGACGCTGACGAAGCGCAGGTTGGTGCGCAGCTGGCGCAGGGCCTCGGCGGCGGCCCCCATGTCGCGGGTGAGGCTGACGGTGCCGACGAGCTCGTTGGCGCGCGGCACGATGCCCAGCGCGCTGGTGCCGGCGGTCTCCTCGGCGTCGGCGACCTGGCGGATGCGCCGGTCGAGCGTGTGGCGCACGACGATCAGGCCGAGCCCCACCATCAGGCCCAGGGCGAGGCCGATGGCGAGGTTGCGCGTCCAGTCGGGCGACACGGGGCGGGTGGGGGTCTGCGCGAGTTCGACGGGCACGATGCGGACCACCGTCTGGCCGCTGCTCTGCCCCGACACGGTGAGGGTCTCGAGCGTGTTGGCCTCGACCGACGTGGCCCGGATGGCGGCGTCCGCGATCTGAGCGGCCAACGCGGGCGTCTTGGCGGTGGCGGTGATCCGGAAGATCACCCCGTCGGCGGAGCCCTTGAGCGCCCCGACCCCGGTACCGGGCGGCAGTTCGGCGGCGATCCGTTCGGCGACCGAGCGGCTCTCGACGAGCGGCAGGTAGGTGCCGGCCTTCTCTGCGGCGAGGTTGCTGCCGGCGAAGGCGTCCCCCACGGTCGCGGAGTTGCCGGCGACCACGTAGCCGGTGGAGGTGGCCGAGTACAGGGTGGGTTGCAGCGCCGAGACCCCGGCCCCGGCGGCCACCCCGAGCACCGTCGCAACCAGCAGAAGCAGCCAGCTCTTGCGCACCAAGGCCCACAACTGCAGCAACGACACGTCTACTCCCCCGCGATCCGCGGTTCAGACGACCGCACAACAAGTTCGGGCAACTTTACCATGGGGGCCGTTGACGGCTTTCGGCCGTCCAGCCCGCGGCTCGCCATGGGACGCCCAGCCGCGGCTCCTGCTGCGACCGGGCCGTACCCTGGGGCGCATGTCATCCCGGCGCGCGCTCCCCCCGCTGGACGCCGTCCGTCGCGTCGCGCCCAGGGTTGCGCTGGCCATCGGCGGGGCCCTCATGGCCGCGGGAGCGGGGATGGTGACGCTGTACGCGGTTCCGGGCCTGCAGTTGGTGCACTCGTACGCGGTGATGGCGTCGGCGTTCATCCCCTACGGCATCGTGGCGTTCGCGGGGTCAGGCATCATCTTCGCGACCTCGCCGCGACGCTGGGTCAGGCCGGTCGCCGTGGCCGCCGTCGCCGGGATGCTGCTGCAGGGCTGGTGGGCCAAACCGTATTGGCCGGCCGCCGCACCGCAGCCGGGAGCCGGGTCGTTCACGCTGGTCACGATGAACATGCGCTGCGACTCCCGCGGGATCGCCGATCTGGCGGCGTTGGCCAAGCGTGCCCAGGCGGACGTGATCGTCGTGCAGGGACTGAACGCGGCGAAGCGTTCGGAATTGGGTGAGGCGTGGGGACGCCAGTTGCCCTACAGCACGTTCTACCCGATGGCCCGCTTGCCAACTTGCGGCACTTTCGTGTTCTCCCGGACGCCGCTGCGCCAGTCGTCCGCCCCCCGCGACGGCCAGCCGGTCGTCGAGGTCGACGGCCCGGACGGCCCGTTGGTGCTGCTTCCCGTCGACCTGCCGACCCCGACCGCGGGGGTCGTCCCCTGGTTGGACGCCTTCGCGCACCTCACCGACGCGGTCAACGCCCACCAGGGCCAGCCCCTAGTGGCGGCCGGCGACTTCAACGCGGTCCGCGAACACGAACCCGTGCGCCAACTCCTCGCCGCCACCGGCCTCCGCGACGCCGCCGAGGTCGCGGGCGCCGGGTGGACGCCGACCTTCCCCTCCAACGCCTGGCACCCGCCGCTCATCGGCCTGGATCACGTGCTGGTCAGCGAGGACGTTCGGTCAACCTCGGTGGAGACGGTCCCCATCGCAGGTCAGGACCATCGGGCGCTGGTGTCGCGGCTGGCGCGTGGGTAAGACGCAAACAGGCGGCGCAACAGCCCAAGCTACGCTGACAGCCAGATCGAAAGACCATGACCCGGGGGGCGGACTGTGATTCAAGACGTGCTGGAGACCAACGAGGACCTGAGGCGATTCCTGTTCGTCAGGGGGTTCCTGGCCACCAGCAACCCCGACATTCCCGGCACAGGGTTCCCGTTCTACGGCGCGTGGAAGCACACCGAGGTCGCCGGCCTGCACTTCTGGACCCACCCACAGACCGGCTTCCACCACGCCAGCAACGCCACCGCGACGTGTTTCCTGCTGGGACACGCCTACAACCCCTTCACGATGGAGATCGACGAACAGGTCATCCTGACGCGGCTCCTGGACCACGTGGGCGCCGACGACTTCTACGACTACGTGGACGAGTTGACGGGCGTGTTCGTCCTGGGAGTGGTGGAGGGGTCACAGGTCAGGTTCCTGGTCGATCCGTCCGGCATGCAGTCGGCCTGCTACGGCCGCGTGCGTGATCAGTTCTACCTGTCCTCGCACCCCCAGTTGGTCGCCGACCTCTGCGGTCTGCGCATGGACGCCTTCGTCGCGAAGCTGATCGAGTACAAGTGGTACCCGCGGGTGATGGGGGGCTACCTGCCGGCCGACCTGACCCCCTTCGCCGAGTTGAAGCGGGTCGTCCCGAACCAGGACTACGCCTACGACTCACTGGACCGCACGGTGCGGCATCGCCGCTTCTACCCGTTGAAGGACCTGCAGGAGTGCAGGGACGACGCGGAGTATCAGGCGACCATCGAGGCGGGCGCCGACATCCTCAAACGCAACATGGAGTTGGTGGTGCGGAAGTGGCAGAACCCGTGGATCTCCCTCACGGGCGGGATCGACAGCAACACCACCTTCGCGGCCGCAAACGGCCAGTACAGCAACCTCCACGCGTTCAGCTACCTCTCCGCCCCCAAGGAAGCGATCGACTGCAGAGCAGCAGAGAAGATCGCGAAGCGCTTCAACGTCCCGTGGACGCTGTACCGCGTCCCGCCGGACGCACTGGGGCTGGACAGGTTCGACGAGAAGGCCGCCATCATCCGGCACAACAACGGCTACATCGCCAAAGAGAAGGACAACGAGCTGCGCAAGCGCGTCGTCCTCCAGGCGGAGTGCCCGGCGGATGTCGAGGTCAAGAGTTGGGTGTCCGAGACCATCCGGGCGTACTGGTACAAGCACTACGGCCGCAGCACGATGCCGCCGCTGTCGCCCAAGTTGTTCCGGAACCTCTACAAGATCTTCATCGCGGACCGGAAGCTCGCCCACCAGATCGACAACCTCTTCGCCAGCTACATCGACGACTTCGAGTACGCGAGCATTCCCGCCCAGTACCCGCCGGCGGACATGCACTACAACGAGGTGACCTGGGGCAGTTGGGGCGGTCTCAACATCAGCGAGATGAAGTTCTGCTTCGACATCACCTTCATCTACAACAACCGCCGCTTCTTCGACTTGATGTTCAAGGTGCCGCTTGAGAAGCGCATCTCCGACCAGCACCACCTCGACATGAAGCGGTACCTGAACCCCGAACTGTTCGACATGGGCGTCCGCGTGGTGAACATGAAGGAGACGGCATTCAGGGCAAACGCACTGAACGCCGTGTTCACCGTCAACTCGCTTCTTCCCTGACGGACTCTCAAGCCCTGGCCTGAAGTCCAAGTAGCCCCTAACCAAGGAAAGCCATGAGCACGAACGAGCCGATCCCGGTCACCCGGTCCTCGATGCCGGACTTCGATGAGTACGTGGAAGAGATCCGGTCCCTTTGGGGCAGCCGCTGGCTGACGAACATGGGCGCTAAGCACCGCCAACTCGAAGACGAGCTCTGCACCTACCTGAAGACCCCCAACTTGGCGCTCTTCAGCAACGGACACCTCGCCCTTGAGGCCGCGATCCAGTCGTTCGGCTTCGACAGCGGCGAGGTCATCACCACACCCCTCACCTTCGCGTCGACGACGCACGCCATCGTCCGGTCCGGCCTCGAACCGGTGTTCTGCGATGTCGACCCGGCTGACGGCACGCTCGACGTGCAGATGCTCGACAGCCTAGTGACCGACAAGACAGTCATGATCCTGCCCGTGCACGTCTACGGGAACATCTGCGACGTAGACGCTATCGACGCCATCGCGCGTCGCTATGACGTGCCCGTCGTCTACGACGCGGCCCACGCCTTCGGAACCACTTACAAGGGTGTCGGAGTCGCCAATCTCGGCGACGCGTCCATGTTCAGTTTCCACGCCACCAAGGTGTTCAACACGATCGAGGGCGGCGCGGTCAGCTTCCGAGACCCGGGCCTCCGACGTCAACTGGATCTGCTCAAGAACTTCGGCATCACCGGCCCGGAGACCGTTGAAGCCGTCGGTGGGAACGCGAAGCTCAACGAGTTCCAGGCCGCCATGGGGCTATGCAACCTGCGCCACATCGACGAGGACATCCTCCGCCGCAAGGTGCTCGCCCAGCAATACGGACGCCGCCTCTCCGGGCTGGAGGGCGTCCGCATCCTTGAGCCAAGACACGGTGTCCAGTCCAACTTCTCCTATCTCCCCGCTGTGTTCGACGGCGTCCAACTCACGAGGGATGACGTGTTCGAACGACTCCAGACTGCTGGGATCAACGCGAGGAAGTACTTCTCCCCGTTGACCACCGACTACGCCTGTTATCGAGATCGCTTCGACTCACGCTCCACGCCCGTCGCGGCAGGACTCGCGCAGAGCGTGCTCACACTCCCCCTCTTCGCCGACCTCGCACTGGATGACGTCGATCGAATCTGCGACGCAGTTGCGGCCGGACACTCAGCAGATGACATGGTCAAATTGGCCACGCCGTGCGCCCGCTGACCCGGAGTCTGCTTGTCATTGGCGCCTCTTCCGTCGCGCTTGAAGTGGCGGATATCGCGCACGAAATGGGGAGACGCATCGAGGTTCTGCTCGACGAAACGGCCGTCTCTGAGTCTGGTCTTCCGGGCACCAATTTCAGAGTGACCAACAGCCTGACTCCTTGGATCGATGACGATCGCTTGGACGTCGTGATCGCGATCGGCGACAATTTCTGGCGGGAGTCCGTCTACGAACGATTGCGCCCTCGGGTGCGCACTGAGCGCTTCGTGAACGTGATCCACCCAGGCGCGACCGTTTCGCACTATGCCCACCTCGGCATGGGGTCCATCGTTCTGGCGGGTTGTCGCATAGGCCCCAACGCGACGGTCGGTAACTTCCCCTACCTCAACGCGAACACTGTCGTTGCCCACGACTGCATCATCGGGGATTATGTCTCAATGGGCGCGGGCGCAACACTGGCCGGCCGCGTCGAAGTGGGTAAGCGCTCATCACTCGGCCTGAACTCAAGCGTGCGCGAGCGTTGCGTTATCAGTAATGACGTCATCGTGGGGGCAAACGGTTTCGTCAACTTCGATACTCCACCGACTTGCATCCTTGGGGGTGTGCCAGCGAAGGTTCTCCGCGAGCGAACGCCCGGAGAGCGCTACCTCCGTTGACCGCTGTTACTCCGATCCGTTCGCTCTTCCCTTGCCCAAGACATCTCTAGCAACACCGACAGCGTAGAGGAACGGCTCGAGTCGCAAGAGCCACGACGCACCGAAGTAGACGACCAACCCGCTGGCGATCTGCACAGCTAACGTGGCAGACACCCCGAGACCCAGCCATTTCAGCGACCAGACAGAACCACCCATCAAGGCAGAGAGAGCGAAAGCGGGGGCAAGGTCAAGCACCTGCTCGCGATACCCATAGCCGAGGAGTCGCACATTCGGACGGGCGTTGATCACAGAGGCTATTAGCCCCGACACCAACAGCCCACCAGCTATGCCCAATGGTCCGAGAGGAATACTCAGCATCAAGATGATGATTCCGATCAGTTTCTTCATCACTTCGAGCCTCAAGACAATATCACTTCGACCCAAGGCAATGATGGCTTGAAGGTTCGCTGTGTGCACCGGCCATAGCGCGTACACGCCGCAGAACACCTGAAGGAAAGGGACTGCTGGCAGCCACTTGTCGGTCAGAAGGAGCCGGACCAGTGGATCGGCTACCGCCGCCATGCCTGCCATGGCGGGGAAGACAACGTAGGAACTCATGACCAGGGCGCGCCGCATCGTGGCTCGCACCTGCGCCTTGTCATCTTGTCGAGACGAGAGGACGGGCAACAAGACCGACTGGATCGAGCCATCCAGTGCTCCCACGATCAAGCTGGGAAAGCGTTGACCAGTCGTGTAATAACCGAGAGTCGCCGGCACATACGTCAGCCCGATGATGAGCGTGCGCGCTTGACCGTCCAATGTATCGATCAGACCGCTCAATAGCACCTTCCAGCTGAAGGAGTACATCTCCTTGAGCCGTTCCAGCGAGAACCTGAGAGTCGGTCGCCACCTGACGCTCACCCAGAGTAGCCCGATGATCAACAACTGGCTCGACACTGTTTGCGCTACCAGTGCCCACACGCCGAGACCCGCGACCGCGACGACCACCCCGATACCGCCCGACACCAAGGTCGCGAGACTGCTGCTGACGAAGACCTTCTTGAAGAGCAGACCCCTGCTGACGATGGCGTTCTGAACAACACTCAGCGGGGTGAGCAGCATAGTCGCGGCGAGAATACGCATGACCGAGGCCAACTCCGGGCGCTGATAGAACTCGGCAATGAAGGGCGCCAGCACAAAACAGATTCCGAACAATGCTCCTGCGACCACCAAGCTCGCGTAGAACACTGTAGAGAAGTCGAGTGCATCAGCGTCACGTTTTTGCACCAGTGCGGTGCCCAGCCCGCTCATCACCAACACGTTCGCAAATGCAATGAAGACGCTCACGACAGCGATGATTCCGAAGTCGGCAGGCGTCAAGAGCCGAGCGAGCATTGCTTGAACAACTAGTTGCACGAATAGGACACCAAAACGTTCTAGTAACTTCCAGAAGAAGGAGCCTAGAACGCCATGCCTTCGAGCGGGTTCACCCATGGACTGACCATGAAAGCCCACCAGGCAGGCACTCCGCGAAGACAGTCCTAATGAGCAGGCAAGCCTCCCTCACGGTGCCGTGACGCGAACCAGAAATCCATGGTCTTGTGGCTAACCGGCGTTCGCTGGGCGAATGACACCGTCCACCAATACCCCGGGCGTATCGGCGTTTTCCACGGAAGGCCAACCAAGCGCCGAAATAGGTAAGAGGCAAAGACACCCGGACACGCTGCATGCTCGCCCCACTAGCCACGGAAGAACAGCATTTTCAGCGACCGACGCAATCTGCTGAGTCGCGCGGCCGAGCGGGGCCAGCGAGTTCTCAGTTGTACCCAGCCACGCCAAGGTAGGGGCTGCGACGAGTAGAGTGAAGCAAACTCCGGAGCAGACAGTCGAGCTGCGTCGCCGCTCAGAACAGTCCGGGCGAACTCATGCCCGCGAGAGGTCCGTGCGATGACGGCGTGGTGTTCCCCATTCGTGAATTCGTCAACAGCCGCTAGAAGCTGAAGGAGTTCGTCCTGAACGCGAAGTTGAGCACGAGCGTCGCGGCCCAGGTTGGCCGTCCAACCGTCACGAGCACCACGATACACCGACATGCAGTCACTCAAGTAGCGGACCCCGCCCTGTAGAGCCAAGTGCATGACCAGAGGATAGTCCTTGAAGGAACATCGTTCGTAGTAGTCGGGAAGAGAAAGGACTGATTGCCGTGTGAAAAGCATGGAACTGGAGGGAAACAGCGCACCACCAGCAGATATCACTTCAGGGACGTCGAAGTCACGATCGTGGGCTGATGGACAGACATATCCCCTGTGCCTTCCAGAATCACTAATCAACTGGGCAGCATGGACACAAAGAGTGAAATCCGGATTATGTTCCATGAACTCCACCTGCTTGCTCAGCTTCTCATCATCGAGCCAGTAATCATCGCCTTCGCACCATGCGATGTACTTTCCCCGGGCGCGATTCCAGAGTATGCGAGACACGTCCACCCCTTTGGAGTACTGATTGACCGTCTGAAATACGCCTACAACCCGGCCAGGGAAAGTCCGTTGGTAGTGCCGAACAATCTCAGCCGTCCCATCGGTCGACGCATCCTCATGCACGAGGATCTCAATGCCGAATCCCGCTTTCTGACGCAGGAAACTCTCCAGCGCTTCGGACAAGTATCGCTCGTGATTGTACGTGATACAACAGATGCTCACCAAAGGCGTTTCACTATTCATCGCATTTCCCTTCGGGCTCGGTCATTGCTGCCTGCCGAGCATCAGCAGATGCGCGGCCAGTCACATCAGCTACACCGCGAATTCCGTAGATCCAACTAGGCGTGCGATCGTCAAGAAGCCGATCGCTTTCCCGCCAGGCAAGGCCGAACACTCGGGTGTTGAGTCTCGCGAGCATCAGCCGGTGCCCGAACTGCCAATGCCCACTCGGTCGAGGTAGAAGTCACCGAGAAGCCGGGCAGCAGTCCGGATGTCGTAGCCAGCCTCTTCGATCAGGCGAATGTCCGAGCAACGGCTAACCTGATCGGCCAACTCAAGTGCTCTCGCAGCCCACACCTCCGGTCCCTCTGCGAGGTCAAGGAATTCGAGCAGGCCAGTCAGCCTCACCTCATCAGTGATGCTGGACGAGGCAAGGCAAGGAAGCCCGGCTGCCTGCGCCTCCACCAGCACGAGAGGAAGGCCCTCGTACAGAGAGGGGAGCATGAACAGATCCAGGGCCTGCATGAGGCCCGGGACGTCGTCGCGCAGCCCGAGGAACAGCACATGATCCTCCAATGCTGCGACCTTCACCTGACCCCGGACGGCGTCCAGCAATAGGCCGTCCCCCACCAAAAGGAGCACCGCAGAGGGCTCGATCTGAACCACCTGAGCGAATGTTTGGATCAGGAACCGATGGTTCTTGACGTCCACGAACCTGCCGACATGGCCGAGGACCAGCCGACCATCTATCGCCAGATCGCGGCGAACCCGCTGCCTCATCAGGAGCGAAAACCGGAACTTCTCGGCGTCAATCGCGTTCGGGAGGATGCGCACAGAGCGTCGCGCTTTGACTCCGTACAACCAGTCGCCCGCCGCAGTCGAGCAAGCCACAAGATCCGTCGCGGTCCAGCGCAGGACTGGCCGCAGTGCCCCGTGGATTCGAGCTTGGAGCGATCCGGGATGGGCCTCAAGGCCGGTCGCATGCGAGTGGACGACCCGAACGCGCTTGCCAGCCAGCCTTGCCGCCAGCAGGTAGGCGAAGCTGGTCGGGCTGGCGGTGTGGACGTGAACGACTTGGTGCGGTGTCTCCGGATTGATGTATCGCCTCGTCTCGCGGAGGTTCCGCCAGAGACTCGTCGACTTCGAGGTGATGACCTTGACCGTGCCGCCCAGCTCTTCAACCTCGGCGCGGGTCGAAGCTTCCGGTTCCCCATGCGTCAGGAAATCGAACTGCACCTTGGACCGGTCGATGTGCCGATAATAATTCATCAGCACGGTTCCGACGCCACCGGCGAGTGCCCCACAGACCTGGAGCACGCGAACTTCGGCCGCGCCCTGGGCGCTTCGTGACTCAATTTCCTCTTGGCCGGCCACGTTCATCGGCTCCGGTTTCGTCTAGCCCGCAGCACCAGGAAGGTGTGCAGGAGGCGAGCGGTCGCCTCAAGTCCGATACTCCGAACCAGACGCCCAATGGCGCCGCTGTTTCGGTAGCCTTCATAGGCCAAGAGGAACTGCGCTTCACGAACGCGTGGCCGCACCGCCCTTCGGTCCGCTAGGCCAAGCCCTGGGTAGAACGCCAAGGCGATCGTGTACTGGTAACAGCAGTAGCTCAGGTAGTCACGCTTGAAGTCTTCGGGTGCGTCCGATCGGAGCATGCGCTCCGCTGCCGCCAAGCCGGTGTCGACGATGTCTACAACGTTGGGAGCTCCGATCGTGTTGGTGATCGAGCCAGCGCGGTTCTTCCGATACATGTAGAACGCCAGCGGCAAGTAATCGTAGGTCGCCGGATGAGTGACGAGACGCAAGAACCACTCGACGTCCTCGGAGAAGACCAGGGGTTTGAAGTCGAGTTGGTTCTCGATGAGGAACTGCCGCCTCACGACCTTGGTGCAGGCGCTCGGTCGGACGTCCCCGATCTCAACCATGTAGCGAAGGACCTCAGTCTGGGAGGCGCCGGAGACCCGGGCCCGGTCCCAGAGCACGTCACCGAAGACCCGGTCGCCAGTCGCTTCGTAGTAGCGCAGAGCGTCAAAGAAGAGAACATCGAGGTCGGGACGCTCGTCGAACGCCTCGACACACCGTGCCAGGCTGTCCTTACCCTCCCAGAAGTCGTCGGAGTCGAGGAACACCACGAGACGGCCTCGTGCGCGGTGGAGTCCGGAGTTCCGAGCACCAGAGAGACCTTGATTTTGCTGGTGAATCACAGTGACACGTGGGTCGCGCGCGGCCAAGTCATCTGCGATCTGCGGGCACGCGTCCGGAGAACCGTCGTCCACCAGGATCACCTCCAGATCACGCATCGTTTGGACAAGTACGCTCTCCACGCACTGGATCAGGAAGCGTTCGACATTGTAGATGGGAATGACAACACTAACTGTGGGAGTCATGACGCAACCTTGGCTATTGTCCTCGACTCTGCCGGGGCCCCAGGTCATCGACGAAGCCGTTCAAGCTGGGCAAGGTAGAACTCCTCAAGTTCGCGGGCCTCCGACCTGACATCAAAGCCGGCTGCGGCGAGTCTCGCCTTGGCATCGAGTCGATCGTGCACGCCCAGCCTATTTCGTAGTATTTCGTCTGCCCAATACACCGAACCGGCCTCCAGTTTGATGGAATGAAGCGACCCGGCTTGAGCCATACTAGGAATAACTGAACTCACGAAGCAATGGAGTCCCGCGGCTTGGGCTTCAATCAGAACGACCGGAAGTCCTTCAAAAAGCGATGGAAGAACAAACACATCCATCGCCTGCATGAGCCGTTCGACGTCCTTGCGCACACCCAGGAACCGCACAGAGTCCTTGATGCCCAACTCCTCGACCTTAAGCCTGACAGCCGGCTCAAGTGGCCCGCTCCCGACAAGCAACAAGATCGCTCTCGGTTCCTGTTTCAGTACCTCTTGGAAAACCTCCAACAGGAACGGATGGTTCTTTGACGCTAGAAATCGCCCAACGTGGCCAACGACGAATTTTCCACTTAAGTCCAGTTCTCTCCGTGCGTCAGCGCGAACGGCGCTGTCAAACGAGTACTTGTCAATATCGATGGCGTTTCGGATCACTCGGTATGGCCCCCGGAACATCCATTTTCCGGCTTCGTCCGAACATGCGAAGCGATCTGTCGCTAGTTTCTCCACATAGAGCTTGTTCAACTCATGAATCGCTCGATACGGGGGTCGACGTACATTCGTGTTGTGGCTGTGCATGATTCTGCAAGGAATGCCGTGCTTCTTGGCCAGGAACAATGCGGTCACATACAGCAGTGCGTTCCCGTGCACATGAACGACGTCGATTTCGGGATGAGATCGAAAGAGCAGTCTGGTCTCCCTCCAATTGCGGATGAAATGTCGTGGATACCGGGCAGTCGTAAATATGCGTCCGCCCATACTCTTGATCTCATCGACGTAAATGTTCTCGTCGCTGCGGAGCAAGAAGTCGAATTGCACCCTTCGACGATCCATGCGCCTGTACATGTTGATGATGAAGGATTCGGCTCCGCCGCTCCCCATTCCCGTAATCACGTGGAGCACCCTCATCGGCCGGGCATCCCTTGTCGAGGGTGCGCCCACCTTGCGCTTGTTCCGTCGCCTTCCCCAGAACCTTGGGCGTCGCTTGTCCTCTACCATGATCATCTCCACCCCTTGGACGTCATCTGATCAGACTGGCCTCCTCCTGGGAGATTCACTCCCGGAGAAGAACCATGATTTGAGGAGTGATCGCGGTTGTCCGAACGAGCGAATTCCGGTTGCCGAATCCGCGTAGTGTCATGAATAGCCCTTCGGCCCGACCTATTCTCTTGCGAACCAGGCGCGCTCAGCTGTGAGATCCGAACCACTCGTGCTGCGGTGGCGGCGGCGTAGACCAAGATAATCTCTAGCGGGAACAGCTTCGCGCGGTGCCTCATGGCCGTCCCGTAGGTGCTGACTCCCAGCGAGAAGATGACGTAGCTGGCCACGATGGTGAGCAGCAGGGCCACCAGCAGCACGTCACGGCGGGGTTCCCCCGTGCGGCAGCGGCGGAAGCACGCCACCAGCAGGTACACCATGAACAGCCGGGGCAGTCCCTCGATCAGGACGGCGATGGCGGTTCCGGCGGTGGTCGCCTGCCACGGCAGCGGGCTCAGTGCGAACATGACGAACCGGTAAGGCAGTTGGATCAACGGTGCGTTGCCCAAGCCCGGGTTCAGGTAGTAGGTGGTGGCGCCCAATGCTTCTAAGCCCCCGTCTCCGCTTAAGTCAAGAACGGTGCTCGCATCGCTCAGGTCGCCGAACTTGGCCAGCAGCGGTGCCGCCATCGGGGAACTCAGGAACAGCACGGCCACCACGGCAAACACCGCTGTCCGCACAACCTGGATCCCTCCTCGGTCTCTGGCCCGGATGGCGAGGTAGGCGTACGCCATGGGCACTGCGATCACGCCGGAATGCATCAAAGTCGCGGCCAGCGACAGACCTAGCGCTACTGCAAGATGCTGGGGGCCACGGTCGTTCCAGAAGCGAAGGATGTAGTACAGCGAGGCCGCCAGCAGCATCTGGATCGGCATCTCCCGCAGGTACGTGACCGACAGGACGATCTCGTTCGGCCAGACCATGAAGAGAAGGGCAACGGCCTGCGCCGCCACCCGATCCTTCAGCAGGATCTCCGCGGCTCCGTAGATGTAGCGGAACGTTACCAGGGAGGTGACAAAGACGACGAAGTACATCTGCTCGGGGTCTGTCCCGAAGACCGAGTAGATGACAGCTGTCAGCCTTGTGAACAGGTCGTAGTCACTGGTGAAGATCTGCCCTATGTCACCCTGCGTTTCCGTTACGAGGAGGGAGCCGAACTGGTGGTAGAACTGCCAGTCAACGCCGCTCAGCGGGAGGTTCTTGAACTGGATCTGATAGACCAGCAGGGCGAGCTTCACCGCAACAAGCAGCGCAAAGACGTGCAGGTAGCGGCCTGGCGCCAGCACCTTGGTATTGGTCCACACCGCTAATCCAGTCAGGAAAGCCAGCAGGACGACGGCCGCGGGCGCCACCCCGAAGGACAGGCCCGCCGCGAAGACGAAGAGCGACGCCATGATCGGGTAGCCGACCACCGCAGCATCCGCCCGGCGTGGTAGATCCGTTGTGACCGCTGTCATTGAGCACCGCCCACCCTCGCGGCGGCGAGCCCGTAGACATTCGCCAAGGCCGCGGTAACGGCGTCCGAGGAGAAGCCCTGCACGCGGGCGCGGTTGTGCTGTCCCATCGACTGGAGGAGTTCTCGGTTCGCTGCCAACAAGTCGAAGGCGTTCGCGTACCCGGCCGCGTCGGCAGCCTCGACGATGACGCCGCCTTCACCCGGGTCGACGAGGTCGACGCTGCCGCGGATGCGCGAACAGACCACGGGCTCGCCGGCGGCCATCGCCTCCATGAGCGACAACGGCAGGCCTTCACGGAACGAGGGCAGGCAGAAGACGTCCGCCGCGCCCAGGACCAGCGGGATGTCGCGGCGGTAGCCCAGGAAATGCACCCGATCACCAATGCCGAGTTCGCGGGCCAGATCCTCCAACTGCTCGCGGCGGGGACCGTTGCCGCAGATCAGGTACTGCAGGCGCGGGGCCGCGGGGTGTGCCATCGCACGCAGCACCGTCGAGTGGTTCTTGTTGTCGTTCAACTCCCCCACCGACAACACCACGAAGTCGTCCTCTGGGAGACCGAACTCGCGACGAAGTCCAGCGCTGGCGTCCGGAGCTGTCCCGAAGCGCTCCAGGTGGACGCCCACGCCCGGGACGTACCGCACCGCACCGGCCGGGAACCGGGCGGCGCGGGCGTAGTCCTCCTTGTTGATGGTGACCAGCACGTCGGTGAGGCGGGCGAAGAGCCGTTCCAACGGGTAGTAGAGAGCCCAGTTGAGGGGCGAAGCGCCCTTGAAGAAGTGGAAGCCGTGGGCGGTGTAGACGACGCGCGTCCCCCTGCGCCTGAACGGGGCGGCCACCAGGCGGGTGAGGATGCCGGCCACCGGGGTGTTGCAGTGGATGAGGTCGTAGTCGCCTTCGCGCACGATGGCCCGCAGTTGCCTGAACGCCAGCGCGTTCTTGGGGGACAGCGGGTTGCGCTCGAACGGGACGTCGAACACGCGATCCGGCGACGTGAGGGTCAGCCCGTTCTTCTGGGCGAGGTTATCGCGGGCGGCCACGTGCACCTCGTAGCCGTGGGCCTTGAGCAGCCTGATGGCCGGCTCATGGAACTGGGCGATGTGGCTCTGCACCGTCGCCGTCAACAACGCTTTCGGCACGGCTCAGTGTCCCCCAGCCGAGCCGGCAACCGCGGCGGTGTCCACCGACGCCAGGTTCGCCACCACCAAGCGGAACAGGCGCTCCGGCGTCCGATCGGAGACGAACGAGTTGTGCGGGGTGATCAGCACCCGCTCGAAGCCCCACAGGGGGCTGGCGGGGTCCAGGGGTTCCGTCTCGAACACGTCGAGGGCGACGCCGGCGAACCGGCCCGACTCGAGGGCCCGCACGAGGGCGTCCTCGTCGATCACTCCGCCGCGGGAGACGTTGACGAGCACGGCGTCCGGCTTCATGACGGTGAGCGCGGCGGCGTCGATCAGGTGGCGGGTGTCCGGGGTGAGGGGCACGGTGAGCACCACGAAATCGGCCGCCGCGAGGGCGCGGCTGAGGGCGTCCACGCTGATCGCCTCGTCGGCCAGCGGCGAGTCGATCGGGGCGGCATCCACCGCGACGATGCGCACGTCGAAGGCCCGCAGCCGCTTCGCCACCTCGCGGCCCACGTCGCCGAACCCGACGATGCAGGCGGTGCGGCCGGCGAGCTCGGTCAGGTCGCGGGCCTTCTGCCAGCGTCGCTCGTCCTGGTTGCGCAGGAAGAAGCGGGCGCGCTTGGTGACCTGCAGCAGCTGCAGGACGACCCACTCCGCCAGGGGGACGCTGTAGACGCCCTTCGCGTTGAACAGCGCCACCCCTCGCGCGGCCAGCGCCTCGACCGGGGCGCGATCCAGGCCCGCGCTGGTCAGCTGCACGAACCGCAGGTTCGGGAACTCGGCCACGTCGTGGTGCAGGAACAGCGCGTTGCAGACCACCCCGTCGACCTCGCGGGCGCCCTCGGGGAGGGGGCCGCGCTCGTCCTGCAGGAACAGGACGTCGTGACCCAGCGCCCGAAACTCGGCCAGGCGCGTCTCGTCCCCGCCCAACGCGGAGGTCACCAACAACCTCATGGCTGGGCAACCGCCATCTCGGCCGGGCGGGGGGCCCGCCGGTCGCTGATCTGCTTGACGAGGCGTCCGACGGTGACGCGGTTGTGCTCGAAGAACGCGTCGTCTTCGTGGGCCAGGGTCGCCTCGTAGTCGCGGATGCGGGCGACCTCGTAGGCGAACAGGTTGGCCACGCGGCCCAAGTCGGGCTCGGTGTTCACGTTGCAGAAACTGCGCGACAGGATCGCCATCGTCGAGCCGAGCCGGTAGTGCTCGGCCACCACCTTCTCCGCGGGCAGGTCGCCCAGGCCGAGGCGGGCGATGCCGCCGAAGCCGTAGGGGATTCCGGCCTCGTGGACGCGGCGGCACACGCGCTCGACCGTGCCGTCGGCCAGCAGGTCGAACATGAACGGCAGCCCGTAGCCCAGGTGCAGGTCGTTGAGGCCCACGTGGACGTAGTCGATGCCGCCGACCGAGAGGATGGCGTCGAGGTTCTCGACCGCCTGCGGGGTCTCGACGAGCAGGCAGACCCTGGCGCGACCGGCGACCAGGGCGACGAAGTCCTCCACCTCACGGGGGTCGTGGAAGAACGGGAGCATCACGATGTCGGCGCCCGCGTCGATCACGTCGTCGATCTCGCGGCTCGAGCCGTCGTGGAGCGGGTTGACGCGCACCAGGACTTGCGAGCCGTCGACAACGGCGCGCACGGCTCGAACGTCGGCGGCGGTGTGCCCCGAGATCACGGTGTCGAGGTGGCCCTGGCGGGCGTGCTTGCCGATGATCTCGAGGTCGACGAAGACCCAGTCGACGCCGGCCTGCTGGGCGATCCGGGCGACCTGGGGGTCGTGAGTGAGGTACATCAGCGTCAGGGTCATGCCGACGCCTCGCTGACTGGGGCCGTTGTTGGGGTGGCGGCCGTCTGGGAGGTGTTCACGTTGTCGCTCATCGCCAGCACCTTCGCCACGGTGCGCAGCAGGATGCGGGCGTCGAAGGCCGGGGACAAGCCGTCGACGTACTCGACGTCGAACTCGATGCGGCGCGGCCAGTCGACGCTCTTGCGCCCGTTGACCTGCGCCCAGCCGGTCACTCCGGGCCGCACGTCGAACCGGCGACGCTGCTCGGGGGTGTACTCCTCCAGCGGCCACGGATGGTAGGTGAGCGTGGGCCGGGGGCCGATGATCGACATGTCCCCCTTGATGATGTTCACCAACTGCGGCAACTCGTCGATGCTGGTGCGGCGCAGGACGCGGCCGAGGCGGGTCACGCGGGCGTCGCGGGCGGCCTCGTAGACGCCGCCCGCCTCGGCACCCACCCGCATGGAGCGGAACTTGTACATGGTGAAGGACCGACCGCCCAGACCGAGCCGCGGCTGGCGGAAGAGCACCGGGCCGGGCGAGTCGAGCTTGATCGCCACCGCCGTGAGCGCGAGCACCGGCGAGAGAACCGCGAGCGCGGCCGTGCAGAGGGCCACGTCGGTGGCCCTCTTCACCCGGGGGTAGACGCCGGCCTCGGGGGTGGCCGGGCGAGTCTGCTGCGCCATCAGACCGTGGAGCCCTCGAGGTCGTTGAAGTCCTCCAGGGCCAGGTCGCTCCAGGAGCTGGCCTCGACGATCTCGTCCGGGGTGATCGGGGGCACCGCGACCTGGGTGATCAGCGGGTGCTCGCTGGGCTCGCCGGCCTCGGCGCCGCTCAACAGCACCTCGTGCAGCTTCTCCCCCGGGCGCAGGCCGGTGTACCGCAGCTCGATGTCGCGGCCCGACTGCTCGATCAGCCGGGTCGCCACGTCGACGATGCGCACCGGCTCGCCCATGTCGAGCACCAGCACGTCGCCCGGACGCCCGATCGCCCCCGCCTGCAGCACCAGCTGGCAGGCCTCGGGGATCGTCATGAAGAACCGGGTCACGTCGGGGTGGGTCACCGTCACCGGGCCGCCCCGCTCGATCTGCGCCCGGAACGAGTACAGCACCGACCCCCGCGAGCCCAGCACGTTGCCGAACCGCACCGACAGGTACGCCCGCTCGGTGCGCTCGGCGAAGTCGGCCGTCAGCCGCTCGGCCAGGCGCTTCGTCTGCCCCAGGACGGCCGTGGCGTCCGCCGCCTTGTCGGTGGAGATGTTCACGAAGTGGTCGACGTGCACCTCCTCGGCGCAGGTCAGCACGTTCAGCGTGCCCAGCACGTTCGTCTTCCAGCCCTCGTCGGGGTACTGCTCCAGCATCGGCAGGTGCTTCAGCGCCGCCGCGTGGAACACCACGTGCGGGCGGTGCCGGAGGAAGACCGCACGCAGGGCGTCCAGGTCACGGATGTCGCACAGCACCATGTCGTCGGTGTCGAGCAGCCCGTGGCCGTACATCGACAATTGCACGGCGTGCAGGCCCGACTCGTCGCGGTCGAGGCAGATCAGCTTCGCCGGGCCCAGCTTGCTCACCTGGCGAGCCAACTCGGAGCCGATCGACCCGCCGGCGCCGGTGATCAGCACGACCTTGCCGTTCAGGTAGCCGGCGACCTCGGACAGGTCGGTCTCGATCTGGCGGCGACCCAGCAGGTCGGCCACGTCGAACTCGCGCAACGACCCCAGCGCCACCCGGCCGCCGATCATCTCGCGCACCGGCGGCACCACGACCAGCTTCAGGCCGGCGGCCCGGCAGCGGTCGTTCAGGTCTTGGATCAGGTGGGCGGAGGCGCCCGAGATCGCCAGGATCACGACCTCGACGCCCTGCTTCTCGGCGACGTCGATCGCGTCGGCGCCGCGGCCCAGCACCCGGTAGCCCCGGATGCGCAGGAACTGCTTCGCCGGGTCGTCGTCGACGAACCCCACCACGCGGTACGGCGGCTGGTCGGCGGTGTCGACCAGCCGGGCCACCTGGGTGCCCGCGTCGCCCGCGCCGTAGATCAGCGCCGCCACCTGGCCCGACTTGTTCTGCTTGAGCTCGTTGCGGGCCACCGCGCGGAACGCCCAGCGGCCGGCCGCCATCACGCCGAACGCGATCGGCGGCACGAACACCGCCACGCCGCGCGGGAACTCCCGCTCCCCCACCACGAACGCGAACCCGGTGGCCAGCGCGACGGACCCGACCAGCATCGCCAGCGAGTTCACCTCACCGAACGAGCCCACGCGGCGGCGGCCCCGGTAGAACTGCACCAGGTAGCCCACCACGAGCTGGGCCGCGATCGCGACCAGCGTGTAGGTGAAGACCAGGTTCGACTGGTGGTCGGACAGGCTCAGGTCGTAGCGCAGCAGCAGCACGACGCCGAACGCCGTCGCCCACGCCAGAGCGTCCCAGGCCGCGACCGTGAACCGCCGCAGGCGTGTGCTTCTCAACATCTCTTGGTCTTCCCCCCAGCAAACTCTCAGCGTCTAGCGTATCGATCCCGTATTCATTCCGCCGCATCCGCCCGCGGAGTGGGACGGGGGCCTCTAGGGTCAGGCGGCTGTGCGGAGCCACTCGCCACGAAGCAGTGCTGCGTATGCGCAGCAGCCGGACGGGTGTAAATACGCCCTGACAAGCAGTGCTGCGTATCCGCAGCAGATCGCCGCCGCGCCCACCCCATGGCATCATGGACATCAGCCAGATCACTGCGGTGAATCTTGGAAGTGAACCCGGGATCTCCTGCCGGACGACAGGGCCCGGGTTTCGCGCTTAAAGAGGCTGGCGCTCAGGGGCCGACGGTGACGCCCAGAACTGCCGCTGCTCGCCGAAGAACCGGGCGCGCGCCCACCAGAGGGCCTCGATCGCCGCCGCGCCCACCGCGCCGATCAGCAGTCCCGTCTCCATGAACGCGACGTTGGACGAGTCGAGCACGAACAACTGCTGGGTGAACGGGAGCGTGAAGATCAGGGCGTACGCCGCCAGCGACAGGGCGATCAGGCCGACCTTCCACCACTGGTAGGGACGGGCCACCACCGCCAGCACCCACGTCGCGCTCACGATCAGCGCCGCCAGCGCCGCCGTGGACGCCTGCGTCGCGGCCGGACCGGGGGCGTCCGGGCGGAGCAGCAGGTACGTGGTGAACGTGACGGCCGCGATGACGACGCCGGCGGGCAGGCCGAGGCGGAGGACGCGCAGGACGAACCCCGGGCGGGCGCGCTCGTGGTTGGGGGCCAGGGAGAGCAGGAACGCCGGGATGCCGATCGTGAACCAGCCCGTGATCGTCACGTGGATGGGCAGGAACGGGAACGGCAACTGCCACAGCACCACCAGCAGGGCCAGGACCGCGGAGTAGACGGTCTTGGTCAGGAACAGGTTCGCGACCCGCTCGATGTTGCCGATGACGCGGCGGCCCTCGGCGACCACGTGCGGCAGGGTGGCGAACCGGTCGTCCAGCAGGACGATTTTCGCCACCGAGCGGGTCGCGGACGCGCCGGAGCCCATCGCGACGCCCAGGTCGGCGTCCTTGAGGGCGAGCACGTCGTTGACGCCGTCGCCGGTCATCGCGACCGTGCGTCCCTGGGCCTGCAGGGCGGCCACCATCGCGCGCTTCTGGTGCGGCGTGACGCGGCCGAACACGCTGTGGGAGCCGACGGTGGCCGGGAGCGTCTCGTCGGTGAGGGTGCGGGCGTCGACCGGGTCGCCGGCGACCACGCCCAGGGTGCGGGTGACCGCCCCCACCGCGGCCGCGTTGTCGCCCGAGATGACCTTGACCGCGACGTCCTGGGCGGCGAAGAAGGCGAGGGTGTCCGCGGCGTCGGGGCGGATCTTCTGCTCGAGGACGACGAGGGCCGCCGGGGTGGCCCGGCCGGGGGCGTCGGCGGCGTCCACGGGGGTGTCGGTGCTGCACAGCAGCAGCACGCGCAGGCCCGTGCGGCCCAGCTCCTCCGCCCGGTCGGCGATCGGGCCGGACGCCAGGACGTCCGGGGCGCCCAGGATCCAGTGGGCGCGGTCGGCGCCGGGCTCGAGGGGCGCGCAGTCTGACGTGGGGCGTCCGGGGTGGGCGGGGTCTTGGGGCGCGGGGCCGGACGTGGGGCGTCCGACGAAACTCACCCCCGACCACTTCTTGGCGGAGGTGAACGGGGCGCGGGCGGCCACCGCCCAGGCGGCCGGCGGGGCGGGCAGCGCGTCGCGGATCGCCAGGATCGACGCGTTCGGGCGGGCGTCGGCCGCGGCGAACTGGGCGAGGGCTTCGGTGACTTCGGCGGCGGTGAAGGGGGCGAGGGGCTCGATGCGGCCGCAGCGCATGCCGGTCTCGGTGAGGGTGCCGGTCTTGTCTGCGCAGACGACGTCGACGCGGGCGAGTCCTTCGATGGCGGGGAGCTCCTGGACGAGGCACTGGCGGCGGCCGAGCCGGATGACACCCAGGGCGAACGCCATCGACGTGAGCAGCACCAGGCCCTCGGGGACCATCGGCACGAGCGCGCCGGCCATCCGCAGGACGGCCTGGCGCCAATCGCCGCCCACCAGCGCCCACTGGGTGAGGATCACCCCCAGGCCCACCGGGATCAGGATGAACGTGATCAGCCGCAGGATCTTGTTGATGCCCTGCTGCAGCTCGGAGCGAACCAGGGTGAACCGGGACGCCTCGGCGGTGAGCTGGGCGGCGTAGGCGTCCGCGCCGACCTTGGTCGTGCGGTAGGCGCCGGAGCCGGCGACGACGAAGCTGCCCGACAGCACCTGGGCGCCCGGCGGTTTGGGCTCGGGGTCGTTCTCGCCGGTGAGGAGGGACTCGTCGACCTCGAGGTGATCGGCCTCGACCACCTCGCCGTCGACGACGATCTGGTCGCCGGGTCCGATCTCGACGAGGTCGTCGAGGACGAGTTCGTCGCGGTCGAGGGGGCGCGTGATTGTCGCGCGGCGGACCATGGGCTTCGCCTCACCCAGGACCGCGAGGCTGTCGAGGGTGCGCTTGGCGCGGAGCTCCTGGACGATGCCGATCGCCGAGTTGACGATGATGAGCAGGCCGAAGGCGGCGTTGATCCAGGAGCCGGTGGCCAGGACGATCACCAGGAGAACCGTCAGGATCGCGTTGATGCGCGTGAAAACGTTGGCCTTGATGATGGACGCCGTCGTGCGCCCGCTGCGCGGCGGGAGCGTGTTGGATTGGCCGCGCGCCCGGCGGTCGGCGACCTCGGCGTCCGTGAGACCGAGGTGGGCGGGGGCGGTCATGGGGACACTGTGACACATCCCTCAAGG
>WBZS01000839.1_pt1 | contig 30574 bp, 20 predicted proteins | sample 5204201 | NCBI WGS metagenome assembly WBZS01 (sample SAMN12344357, study PRJNA552823) | activated sludge metagenome | biome: Activated sludge suspended growth; feature: Nitrification reactor; material: Wastewater; isolation source: activated sludge from nitrification reactor of wastewater... | reverse complement strand
AAAACTCAGCGTCGTCGGCGTGGCCGACGGGTTGGACAGGCTGACGGTGTAGCCCAGCGTCTGTCCCTCGGTGACCGACTCGCCGGCCACGCCGGGGTGCATCGGGGTGATGCCGGTGACGGTGGGCTGCGGGTCGCTGTCGACGATGCTGCCTTGCGCGGTCTGGCCGCCGACGCTCAGCGGCAGCGTTTCCCTGGGTTCGTAGGTGTTGTCGTGCAGCGTCGGCACGTTGATGGTGAACGACGTCACCCCGGGCGGCACGGACAGCGTGCCGTCGGGGTTGCGCACCACGCCGTCGGAGAAGGTGGGCGTGCCGTAGTCGCCCGGCGTGGCGCTGCCGCCGCCGAGCTGGAAGGGCAGGCTGGTCGGCGTGGTCGACGGGTTGGTCAGCGTGACGCGGAAATGCAGCGTCTCGCCCTCGCGCACCGTGCCGGCGTCCTCCGGCGTGCCGCTTGCGCCGTCGCCGGGCACCGGCTCGATCAGCCTGACCGTCGGCGAGGCGTCGTTGTCGATGATGGTGGCGATGCCGATCGGGTCGTCGATGGTCGCGCCGTCGGCGCTGACCAGGTTGACGACAAAGGTTTCATTCGACTCAGCCAGCGTGTCGTCGACCACCGGCACCGACAGCGTGGCCGACAGCGCGCCGGCCGGGATGGTCAGCGTCCCGCGGCTGGCGGTGAAGTCTTCCGGCGTGGTTGCGCTGCCGGGGAACATGTCGTAGGTCACCGTCACCGGCGTTGCCGAGGCGTGGTTCAGGCGAATGGTGAAGGTGACCGAGCCGTTGCCCTCGTTCGCGCTGACGTCGTTGATCGACAGCAGCGGCGCCTCAATGGCTTGGCTGTGGCTGCGGATTTGAAGGCTGTTGCCGGTCGGCGAGTCGGCCTGCCGTTCGACGAAGTGGCTGCCGCCGAGTTCGGCTGTCGACACGCCTTCGTGCACCCGCTCGACGCGGTAACCCTCTTCCAGCGAACTGCCGCCGCTGCCGGCGGCCGGCACGACATCGCGGTCACCGGCCTCGATGCCGGCGATCACGCGGTCCATCTCGCTGGTCGGCGATTCATGCGTGGCCGCAGCCAGCACCGCTTTGGGCGCCGCGTCAACCGTCGGCGCCGTGTCGGCCGCAGCCGGCGCGGCCGCCGGTTGGTCGACGCTGAGCTGCACGATCGCGTCCTGCTCGGTCAGGATCACCGCGCCGCGGTGCACCACCTCGCCGAGCTGCAATGGGCGCATGTGGCCATTGGCATCGCGGATGAAAGCGCGCCCCCACATGGCGGAGACTTTGGACGTGGTGGTTTGAACGAGAACCGGCATGGCGAAATCTCTTTGCGGTTTTTGTCGGGGGACCGCCTGCGCTGCGGCTGGCGGCATGGGTCAGAGGGCGGGTTCGGGCGACGCGGGCCACGCCATCGCAGTCAGGCGCGCGGCGCCAGTCGTCAACGCTCGCGCAATGCGTACTGGCGCACCTTCAGCACCGGCTTGAGCAGGTACGACAGCACCGACTTGCTGCCGGTGAGCACGTCCACTTCAGCGGTCATGCCGGGGATGATGGGCATGCGTTCGCCCAGCTGCGCCTTGTGCGTCTGCACGCGCACCAGGTAGAAGGCATTGCCCTTGTCGTCGGCCACGGTGTCGGGGCTGATGTTCTCGACCACCGCGTCCAGCCCGCCGTAGATCGACGCGTCGTAGGCGGTGAACTTGACGTTGGCCTGCTGCCCGGGGTGGATGAAGGCAATGTCGCGCGGCTGCACCTTGGCCTCCAGCACCAGCTTGTCGTCCAGCGGCACGATTTCCACCAAATCCTTGCCCGGCTGCACCACGCCGCCAACGGTGTTGGCCAGCAGCCGCTGGACGCGGCCACGCACCGGGCTCTTGATCTGCGACTTGTCGACCTTGTCGTTCAGCGCCACCGCACCCTCATTCAGCGCATTGAGCTTGCCCAGCGTGTCGGCCAGCTCCTTGCGCGCCTCGTTGCGGAAGGTCAGCTCGGTTTCCTGCTGCTTGCGCTGCGCCTCGCCGATGGCCGCCTGCGCGCGAAGAATCTGCGCGTCGGCCTGGTCGGCGTCGCCGCGCGCGCGCGAGATGTCGCGCTCGATCTTCAGGATGTCCATCTCGGACACCGCGCCGCTGGCCAGCAGCGGCCGCGTGCGCTGCAGCTCCTGCATGCTCAGCTCCAGCGCGCGCTGCGCCGCCACCTTGCGGGCGCGCATCTCGCTGGACTCCTGCTGGCGCTGCGCCATCTGCTGCTGGTTGATAGACAGCATCGTCGACAACTCGGTGCGGCGGGTTTCGTACAGCCGCTGCTCTTCGAAGACGATGCGCTCCTCGTCGGCGCCCCTGGCCGGCGGCGGTTTGAACGCACTGCCCTGGGCCAGCGCCTGCAGCCGCGCCTGGCGCGCGCGCAGCGCAAAGCCCTGGGCGGCGTTTTCGCGCGCGCCCGAGGTGGCACGGGTTTCGTCGATCTTCAGCAGCACCTGGTCTTTTTCGACCACCTGGCCCTCGCGGACCAGGATCGCCGAGACCACGCCGCCGTCGAGCGACTGCACCAGTTGCAACTGGCGCGACGAAATCACCCGCGCGTCGCCCTTGGTCACCTCGTCGACATGCGCCAGCCCGGCCCACAGCAGCAGCGCGCCCACTGCCGCGGCGGTGGCGTGGACGATCAGCCGCGCGCGGCGCTGGCGCTGCTGCGACAGCAGGTGCTCGGCGGTCGCTTCCAGCGTTTGCAGCGCCGCCGCGGCGCGCGTGCCGTGGCGGTCGGTGGGCAACGGTGCGTTGGCGGGATTGGCCGACTCGCCGGCAGGCAAGGCCGGCGCCGCCGGGGCGGCGGCGGCAGCGATGGCCGGGCTTGCCGCGGCCGGCCATGCGGCGGGTGGCGCTGCGGTCGGTGCCACCTGGGTGGCGGGTGGCGGGCTGGCTGGCGTCGGCGGCGCCGGCGCGTGGGCCGGCAGCGCGTCGGGCGCGGGCAGGTGAGGCGCCAAGGTGACACGCTCAGCGCTGTGCCACGCCGCGGCCGGCGCTGCCGTGCCGGCGGCCTTGGCTGGTGGCGGCGCCAGCGGCAGCGGGGCGCCGCTGGCGGCCGGCGGCGAATTCGCCGCGGCGGCGATGTGCATGGCCTGTACGGCCAGCTCCCGCGGGCTGAGCGTGACGCCGCCGGGTGGTCCGCCTGAGGGCGCACCTACCGCTGCACTTGTGACTGCACCGGCAGATGCACTTGAAGGCGCAATTGAAGGCGCACTTGATAAGGCGCTTGATAGGGCGCTTGAAGCGCCGCCTGGAGCGGCGCCTTCCCGTGCGCTGCCCGGTGCGCTGGCCGGATGGGCCGAAGCCGGCACATGCGGCGGGGGCACGTCGACCAGAAGCAGCGGCGGTTCGGTGGCGGCGGCCTTGCGTGCGGCGGGCCTGGTCGGCGGCGTCTGGCTGAGTTGGTCGAGGTCGATGTCCGGCAGCACGCTGACCGGGCCCGACGAACCCGGCCGTGCGCGCGTGCGCGAGGTGCGTTCGCGGCTCATGCTGCCCTCGCAATCCGGCCGTGGGCCAGTGCTTCAAGAATGCGGTCGCGCGGGCCGTCGACGATCACCCGGTTGACCATCGCCAGCATCGAGGTGCGGTGCGTCACCAGCACCACCGTCTTGCCGGCGGCGAACTGGCCGATGCGCTGGGTGACCTGCGCCTCGGTCGAAAAGTCCATCGCGCTGGTCGGTTCGTCAAGCAACAGCAGCGGCGCGTTGTGCAGCACCGCGCGCGCCAGGCCAACGCATTGGCGCTGGCCGCCCGAGAGCAGCTCGCCGCGTTCGCCCACCGGCAGGTCAAAGCCCAGCGGGTGGCGGTTGACGAAATCGGTCAGGCCGGCGATGTCGGCCGCTTCACGTATCGCGGCGTCGTCGGCAAACGGCAGGCCAAAGGCGATGTTGTCGCGCAGCGTGCCGAAGAACAGCATCACGTCCTGCGACACATAGGCCTGGTTGCGCCGCACGTCGGCCGGGTCGAGCTGGCGCAGGTCGGTGTCGTCGACCAGCACCGCGCCCTCGGTCGGCTGGTACAGCCCCATCATCAGCCGCGCGATGGTGCTCTTGCCCGAGCCGACGCGGCCGATGAAGGCCACCCGCTCGCCGGCGCGGATGCGCAGGTTGACGCCGTCCAGCGCCTTGTCGTCGCGGCCGGGGTAGCAGAAGTTGACGTTGCGCAGCTCGATGTCCCCGTGCAGTTGCGGCCGCTGCAGGTAAGCCTGGCCGAGCGTGCGTTCCTGCGGCTTGGCCATCAACTGGTTCAGGTTGTCGAGCGCGGTGCGCACGCCCTGGTACTGCATCAACAGGCCGACCACCTGGGCCATAGGCTGCAGCGCGCGCGAGGCCAGCGTGGTGCAGGCGATCAGCGCGCCCATCGTCAGCACGCGCTCGTTGATCAGGTACACGCCGATCAGGATGATCAGCACCGACACCACCTGGCCCATGGTGGCGGTCGACGAGGTGGCCAGCGCCGACAGCTCGCGCATGCGCATGTTGGTGCTGCTCAGGAACGCGTTGGTCTGCTCCCAGCGCGACTGAATCAGCCCCTCGGCGCCCTGGGTCTTGATGGTCTCGATGCCGTTCAGGCTTTCCACCAGCGTGGCGTTGCGTGTCGCGCTGGCACGGTGGGTGGTGTTGGCCAGCTCGTGCAGGCGCTGCTGCAGCACGCCGCCCAGCGCCAGGATGACCACGCCGCCAACCAGCACCGGCAACGCCAGCCAGGGCGAGATCCACACCATCACGCACAGAAACAGCAGTGCAAACGGCAGGTCGACCAGCGTGGTGACCGTCGACGAGGCGATGAAGTCACGCACCTGCTCGAAGCCGCGCAGGTTTTGCGCAAACGAGCCCACCGACGCCGGCCGCTGTTCCAGCCGCATGCCGAGCACACGCTCCATCAGCGCGGCCGACAACTGCACGTCGATGCGCGCGCTGGCCTGGTCAACGAAGCGGCTGCGCAGCAGCCGCATCAGCAGGTCGGCGCCGAGCGCCACGGTGACGCCTATGGCCAGTGCCCACAGCGTTTCGACCGCGTGGTTGGGCACCACGCGGTCGTAGACGTTCATCGAAAACAGCGGAAAGGCGAGCGCAAACAGGTTGATCAGCAGCGCCGCCAGCAGCACGTCGCGGTAAATGCCGCGTTGCTCCAGCACCGTGCCCCAGAACCAATGCCGCGTCAGCGGGTGGCTGCTGCCGGCGGCGCCGGCGTTGGCGCGCTCACCGGCTTGGGCGGTACGCGCATCAAAGCGAAAGTGCGGCCGCACAAACAGCGCAATGCCGCTGTACTGCGCCTGCAAGGCCTCGCGGCTCAGGCTGATGCCGCCCTGGCCGGTCTCGGGCAGCAGCAGGCGCGCACCGCCGTCGTCGGCCCAGCCGGTCAACACGCAGGCGCGGTTGCCCTTGAGGATCAGCAACACCGGCAGCGTGGCCTCGGCGATGGTCTCCAGCGGCTGGCGCTGCAGCCGGGTGGCCATGCCGGCGCGCGCCGCGGCGCGCTCGGCCAGCTCCAGCCCGAGCTGGGCATTTGGCCCCAACGGCAGCCCGGCCGACAACGACGCGCGCGAGGCGGCAATGCCGTGCAGCCGGCACACCGCGACCAGGCAGTCCAGCAGCGGGTCGGGCGCGATCAGGTCTTCATGCAGACGCGGCAGCGCCGCTGCGGGCGCAGCGGCGGCCGGGGCACGCGGCGCGGAAGCGGGCGCCGCCGTCGCAGCGGATGCCGCCGTTGCGGCGGCTGTTGGCGTGGCGGGCAGCGCTGGCGCGGCAGGTGCCGCCGGCGCGGCGGGGTCGGCGAGGTCGATCATCGACGTGGGCCGCTGCGGCTTACAGGTTGGCTTCGCGGGTGATGCGCCACTGGCCGTCCTGGATCTTCCAGGTCAGCACCTTGTCGACATCCTTGCCATCGGCGACCTGGCGAAAGCGCGTCTCGACCTGGCCGTCGGGCAGCTCGGCCGCGCTGAAGCCGGCGAGCTTGACGTTGGCCGGACCGCGCTTGAGGAATTGCCGCGCCTGCTTGCCCTGCCAGTGCTGCGGCGTCGGCTCGTCGCCGGCGAAGTCGGGCACGTACAGGTCGGCGTAGGTGTCGAAGTCGCGCGACCGCTGGGCCTTGGCCCAGGTGTCGAGCCGGGCCTGGATGGCCGTGCTCAGCGCCGGCGGCAGCGTTGGTGAACGGCTGCTGCGGCCGGCGGCGGGCGGCGCCGCCGCGGCGATCTGCGCCGGCGTTGTGGCGGCGGCATCGGTGGTCGCCGTGGCGCCGGCCGGCAGCGCGGCGGCGCGCGCGCGCGCCGGTCGTGCCCGCGACACCGCGCTGGGCATAGGCGGCAATTCGGCGGCCTGCGCCGTGCCTTCGACCACCGGCGAGGCCTGCGCCACCCGGCTGGCCGCTGCCGCGGCAGGCTTGGCCAGTGCCGCCGCCGCGGCTTGCGCTGCGGCGCTGGCGCTGGCCGCCGCACCGGACGCGGCTTGCGCGTTGTCGGCCGGCGCCGGGCTGCCGCGCAGGGTGGCGGTGTCCAGCGGCTGTGCCATGCAGCGGCCGGCGGCGTCGTCGCCGGCGTTCCAGTCGCGCGCCTCGCCGGGGGCCGAGTCGCGGGCGATGCCGAGTTGCACATTGAGCTGGTTGGTCGCGGCCAGCACGCGGGCGTGGGCCACCGCGCGGTCGAACTCGGCATTGATCAGCGAACGCCGTGCGGTGTAGGTCTCGTTCTCGGCGTTGAGCACGTCGATCAGGCTGCGCTGGCCGATATCGAACTGCTGCAGATAGGCCTCGCGCGCGCGCTCGATGGCCTGGGTGTTGCGCTGCAGCAGGGTGATCTGGTTGCCCAGCTTGGCGGCGTCGTTGTAGGCGATCTGCAGCGTCTGGCGCACGTCGCGGCAGACGCTGTCGCGCTGGTCCATCGCCCGCTTGACCTCGTTGAACTGCTGGCGCACGCGCGCGCTGGTGGCGCCGCCGTTGTACAGGTTCCAGTTCATCACCACGCCGACGCCGGCTTCGCTGCGCCGATCCGCCACGCCGTTGTAGTTGTGGCCAACGCCGAGGTTGGCGCGCGCCTCGACGCGCGGCTGCAGCGCCGACTTCTGCACGGCTTCAGCCGCGCGCGCCGCGCGCACGCCCTCGATGCTGGCGTGCAGCGCCGGGTGGCGCGCCAGCGTGGCCTGCAGCGCGGTGCTGGCGCTGGCCGGCAGGCCGGGCAGCAGTTGCAGCGCGCCGGCTTCGGGCGGTGGGTCACCGACGATGCGCTGGTAGCGCGCCGACACGTCGTGCAGGTTGGCCTGCTCGGTCTCCAGGTTGGACTCGGCCAGCGCCAGCCGCGCGCGCACCTGGTCGAGGTCAACGCCGCGGCCGACACCGGCCTTGGCACGCGAGTCGATCTTGGTTGTCGCCTCGCGGTGGTGGGCGACGTTTTCCTCGGCCAGTTGCACCAGGCGGCGCTGGCGCTGCACGTCGTAGAGCCCGCGCGCGGCTTCGAGCGCGGTCTTTTCGCTGGCGTCGACAAACTCGAACCAGCGCGCCAGCCGCTCGTGGTTGGCGCGGCCGACCTCGTTGCGCGTGGCCAGGCCGTCCCACAGCATTTGCGTCAGCGTCAGGCCAATGCCCAGCCGTTTGAGGGTTTGCGCCGACGCGCCGGCGTCGTTCGTGCGGTTGATGCCACCGTCGGCGCTCAGGTCGAGCTTGGGCTTCAGGCCCGACTCGGCCACCGTCACCGCTTCGCCCTGCGACAAAAAGGCGTTCAAGCGGGCGCTGACCTCGGGGTTGACCTGCAATGCCTTGTCAACGCTGGCCTTGACCGCGGCAATCGACTGGGCGTGGCCGGTGGACGGGCCGGCCAGCGCGGCGGCGGCCAGTGCGGCAAACAAGGCAGTGCGGGAGAACGTCGTGCGCATGGTGTTCTTTCTCTGGTCGGATCGGGTCGGCGCCAGCGCTGCCCGCTGGCGCATGGGGCGCTGGCGCGAGGCGGCGGATTGAAGGCAGTGACACGACGCGGCACCAGGCCAGCGCAGGTATCAACCGCTCTGGTTGGGTTTCGGGTTGCCAACGTGGCGATTGAGTCGGCACCGCCACGCGGTATCGGCGGATGTGCAGTTCGGCACGCTCGGCCCGCCCGGCGACGCCAGGCGGCCGGCGCCATCGCCGCGGCGTTGGCGTGCGGTTGTTCGCAGCCAACGACCTAAAATCGCCGTCACTTTTGCCAATTCCCAGGAGATCTGCATGGAACGTCGTTCATTCGTCCGTGGCGCCGGTCTGGCCGGCGTGCTCGCAGCGGGCACCGCACCGGCCCTGGTGCATGCGCAAACGGCGCTGCGCTGGCGGCTGACGTCGAGTTTTCCGAAGTCACTCGACACCATTTACGGCACCGCCGAGACGTTTGCGCGCAAGGTCAAGGAGATGACCGGCGGCAAGTTCGAGATCAGCGTGCATGCCGCCGGCGAGCTGATGCCGGCGCCGCAACTGCTGGACGGCGTGCAAAACGGCACGGTCGAAATGGGCCACACCGCGCCGTACTACTTCTTTGGCAAGGACGAGACCTTTGCGCTCGGCTGCGCGGTGCCGTTCGGGCTGAACAGCCGCCAGACCACGGCCTGGAACTACCAGGGCAACGGCATCAAGCTGATGCGCGAGTTCTATGCCACCTACAACATCCACCACTTCCCGATGGGCAACACCGGGGCGCAAATGGGTGGCTGGTACCGCAAGGAAATCAAGTCGGTGGCCGACCTGAAGGGCCTGAAGTTCCGCGTTGGCGGCTTTGCCGGCAAGGTCTTCGAGCGCATGGGCTCGGTGTCGCAGAACATCCCCGGCGGCGAGATCTACCAGGCGCTGGAAAAAGGCACCATCGACGCCGCCGAGTGGATCGGCCCCTACGACGACCAGAAGCTGGGCTTCAACAAGGTGGCCAAGTTCTACCACTACCCCGGCTGGTGGGAGGGCGGCCCGCAGCTTGACCTGTACATCAACACCAAGGCCTGGGAGTCGCTGAACGCCGAGTACAAGGCCATCGTCGAATGCGCCGCGGCGATTGCGCACACCGACATGCTGGCGCGCTACGACGCCAGGAACCCGGCGGCGCTGAAGCAACTGGTGGCCTCGGGCACCAAGCTGGTGGCGTTCCCGAAGGCGGTGCTGGACGAATCGTTCAAGCAGGCCGAGGCGCTGTACAGCGACATCTCGGCGAAAAACCCGCGCTGGAAGAAGGTCTGGGACGACTATTCAGCGTTCCGCCGCGAGTCCAACCTGTGGTTCCGCTTCTGCGAGGCGCGTTTCGACAGCTTCATGCAAAGCGCCAAGCTCTGAGCTGTTGCACCACTTCCAACCGGGCCGCTGGCCTGGTTGGAAGCGTCAGTGCCGCGACTGGACGACCTGCTCCATGCGCCGGTCGGGCACCAACCACCACAGCGAGACGCCGGCGAAAACGGCAAACCCGGCCCATGGCGAGGCCAGCCAGGCCAGCACGATGCCCAGCACATAGGCCGCCAGCGAGCCTTTGCCTTTGAAGTCGCTGCCCAGCGCGCGGGTGAAGTGGCTGTCGCGGCCGTGGTGGATGGACAACTGCGTCTGCAGCACGTAGTAGGCCAGCGCGGCGAACAGCAGGTTGACGCCGTATAACGCGGTGGGCAGCCGCGAGAAGTGGTTTTCGCCCATCCAGCCGGTGGTAAACGGCAGAAGCGACAACCAGAACAGCAAAAACAGGTTGGCCCACAGCACGCCGGCGCTGACCGACTGCGTGGCCTGCAGCATGTGGTGGTGGTTGTTCCAGTAGATGCCGACGTACAAAAAGCTCAGCACGTAGCTGATGAACACCGGCCACAGCTTGGCCAGCGCGCCCAGGCTGTCGTCGTGCGGCACCTTCAGCTCCAGCACCATGATGGTGATGATGATGGCGATGACGCCGTCGCTGAAGGCTTCGAGGCGGTTCTTTTCCATGGTCGGGGTAGCCTGGCTTGTCGTGGCGCGCCGATTGTGGTCTTTGGGTTCAGCGCGTCAACGCCGCCCACGCGAGGTGCGGCGAGTGGCCACCCATGCGCACCAGGCGCACCCACAGCAGCGTCATGTGTTCCAGGTGCAGCGCCTGTGCCAGAGCGCCGACGTCCAGCGGCTGCCAGCCGAGCTGGTCGATCAGGCCGGCCACGGTCTGCTTGGCCGCCGCGTCGTCGCCGCAGAAAAACATCGCCGGCTTGACGTTGGCCGCCGGAAAGCGGTTGTCCTCAAAGTTCTCGAAGCCGTAGACCGTGAAGGCCTTGACCACGCGCGCCTGCGGCGCGAGCTGCTGCAAGGCCTGCGCGCCCGACTGGCGGCTGTCCAGCCCGTGCGTCAGGCCGGGGCCGACCGGATTGGTGCAGTCGACCAGCACCTTGCCGGCCAGCGCGCCGGCCAGCGGCGCGACGATGCCGGCGTTGGCCGCGTAAGGCGTGGCCAGAAACACCACCTCGGCCTGCTGCACCGCCTGCGCCATGGGCGCGGCAGCCAGGGCCGGGTTGCGTGCCTGCACCTGGCGCACCGAGTCGGCGGCGCTGTCGCGCACCGCCAGCGTGACGCGGTGGCCCAGGCGCTGCAAATGGTCGGCCAGCGGCGCGCCCACGTTGCCGTGGCCGATGAAGGCGATGTGCATGGCGTGTCCTTTCGACAATGGGGTTGCGTTCAACGGCCGAGCGCTTCAATCACCAGGCGCGCGGTGTCTTCGCCCGAGAAATTCTGCTGCCCGGTGACCAGGTTGCCGTCGCGCACCGCAAAGCCGCGCCACAGGCCGGCCTGCACGTAGTTGGCGCCCAGCGCCTTGAGCCTGTCTTCGATGCGCCAGGGCATGACGTGCCTGTCGCACGGCAACAGGCCCAGGCCCCACACCGCGTTGTCGGCAAAGTCTTCCTCGACGTTGGCAAAGCCGGTCACCGTGCGGCCGCTGACCAGCGGCCGGCCGTCGGTCAGCTTGGCATAGGCCAGCACGGCGGTGCCGTGGCACAGCGCGCAGGCCACCTTGCCGGCCTCGAAAAAGGCCGCGAACTTCTGGTGCAACGCGGTCGCCGACTCGAAGTTGAACATCGGCGCCTGGCCGCCGGCGACGACGATGGCGTCAAACGCTGCCACGTCAATCGCGCTGACCGGCAGCGTCTCGCGCACGCGCTGCATCAGCTCGGGCGTGTGGATGAAGCCCTGGCTGATCAGGTCGCTGCGGCTGTAGCCGCTGGCGTCGTTGGGGTCGCTCATCGCGTCGGCGACGCATTCGCCGCCGTTGGGGCTGAACACCTCGATCTGGTAACCGGCCTCGCTGAAGGCATGCCAGGGGTGGCTCAACTCGCTCCACCAAAAGCCCACCGGCCAGCCGGTGGTGGTTGAGGTGGTCGGGTTGGCGATCACCATCGCGATGCGCTTGGCGGCCTTGGCGTTGACGACGTTGGGGTCTTTCAGGCTCATGGGGTGGGCTCCGGTCAGGGGTGGTCGGTGTCGATGGCGGGCAGTGTGGTTGTTTTCGAATTGAACATAAACAGTGTGTGAAGCAATTTCATGTTCCGGATATTGCAACAATTGAGTGAGCCCCATCAACGCCCCATCACCCGATGCAACTCGACCAGCTCCGCGCCTTTGCCCAGGTGGCACAGCAAGCCAGCTTTACCCGCGCGGCCGATGCCCTGGGCGTGCAGAAAAGCCAGGTCAGCCGCCAGGTGGCCCAGCTTGAAGCCGCGCTTGGCCTGAAGCTGATGGAGCGCAGCACGCGCCACCTGTCGCTGACCGAAGCCGGCCGCGAACTGCTGGCGCGCGCACGCGCCATCCTTGATGCGGTCGACGACACGCTGCGCATGGCGCAGCAGGTGCACGGCGAGCCGCAAGGCGTGCTGCGGCTGACCTGCGGCGTCGAGTTCGGCATGCTGGCGGTCAGCGGCTGGATTGCCCGCTACCTCGAGCGCTACCCGAAGGCCAGCGTCGAGGCCGACTTCACCGCGCGCGTCGTCGACCTGGTGCATGACGGCTTTGATCTGGCGATCCGCGTCGGCCCGATCGAACCGTCGCGGCTGGTCGCCCGGCCGTTGGGCGAAGTGCAGTACGGCCTGTTCGCCAGCCCCGACTACCTGCGCGCGCACCCGCTGGACGCTGGCCCCGAAGCGCTGGCCCGGCGCCCGCTGCTGCTGTTTCTGGGTGGCGGCCGGCCGCGCCCGTGGACGCTCAACCACGCCAGCCTGCCGGCCTGCAGCCTGCGCCCGGGCGAGGGCGCAAGGCTGCGCGTCAACAACGTCTACGCGGTGCGCGACGCGGTGCTGGCCGGGCAGGGCATTGGCCAATTGCCACTGCTGCTGGCGCGCGACGCGCTGGCCGCCGGGCAATTGCGGCGCGTGTTGCCGGATTGGTCGCCGCAGCCCGCGCCTATCCATGCGGTCTACCCCAGCAACCGCTTTCTGGCACCCAAAGTGCGCGCCTTCATCGATCTGGCGCTGCAGATGCGCGCCTGACGGCCGAAGAAGCTCCGGCCACCGCGCGGCCCTCTATATTGCCGACCATGAGCAGCCCCGCCTCGCGTCCCCCCACGCTGCCGCCCAGCAGCATTGAGTCGGCGGTCGACCCGCGCGCCAGGCCGGTCGGCCGGCTGCATTGGCGCCAGGTGCTGGAGTGGCTGCGCGAGGATGGGCTGGTCAGCCAGGCCGCGGCCGACCAGGTGGTCAAGCGCTTTGGCGCCGGCGACTCCAGCCTGCCGGCGCTGCTGCGGCTGGGCGGTGCCGGCCTGAGCCAGCGCGGCCAGCCGCTGGACACCGAGGCGCTGACCGAATGGCTGGCGCGGCGCTGCCGGCTGCCGTACCTGCGCATTGACCCGCTGAAGGTCGACGTCGGCCGCGTCGCCGAGGTAATGAGCCGCCAGTACGCCGAGTCACGCCGGGTGCTGCCGGTCAACGTCACCACCGAGCTGGTGACGGTGGCCAGCAGCGAGCCGTTCGACACCGCGTGGATCGCCGAAATCGAATCGGCGGCGCGGCGCCGGGTGCGGCTGGTGCTGGCCAACCCGGAAGACATCGCGCGCTACACCACCGAATTTTTCACGCTGGCGCGCAATGTGCGCCATGCGCAGAAAACCGGCGAGGCGTCGGCGTCGGTCAACTTCGAGCAACTGGTCGAGCTGGGCCGCAGCAACCGCCAACTCGACGCCAACGACCAGGGCGTGGTGCAGGTGGTCGACTGGCTGTGGCAATACGCCTTCGACCAGCGCGCCAGCGACATCCACCTTGAGCCGCGGCGCGAGATGGGCGCGATCCGCTTTCGCATCGACGGCGTGCTGCACACCGTGCACCAGGTGCCGATGACGGTGATGAGCGCAATGACCGCGCGCATCAAGCTGCTCGGCCGCATGGACGTGATCGAGCGCCGGCGGCCGCAGGACGGTCGCATCAAGACGCGCCGCCCCGATGGCCCGGATGGTGCCGGCGCCGGCGGCGAGGTCGAAATGCGGCTGTCGACGCTGCCCACCGCCTTTGGCGAAAAGCTGGTGATGCGGGTGTTCGACCCCGACACCACGGTCAAGACCATCGAGCAACTGGGCTTTGACGTCCACGACGGCCCGCGCTGGCAGACGCTGACCGCGCAGGCGCACGGCATCGTGCTGGTCACCGGCCCGACCGGCAGCGGCAAGACGACCACGCTGTACGCCACGCTGAAGGCGCTGGCCACCGAGTCGGTCAACGTCTGCACGATCGAAGACCCGATCGAGATGATCGAGCCGGCCTTCAACCAGACCCAGGCCCAGGCCGCGCTCGACATGGGCTTTGCCGACGGCCTGCGCGCGCTGATGCGGCAAGACCCGGACATCATCATGGTCGGCGAGATCCGCGACCTGCCGACCGCCGAAATGGCGATCCAGGCCGCGCTGACCGGCCACCTGGTGTTCAGCACCCTGCACACCAACGACGCGGCGGCGGCCATCACCCGGCTGATCGACCTCGGCGTGCCGCCCTACCTGATTTCCGCCACCGTGATCGGCGTGCTGGCGCAACGCCTGGCGCGCACCCTGTGCAGTGCCTGCAAGCAGCGCGATGACTCGGTCAGCCGCGACACGCTGGACCAGCTCGCCCGCCCGTGGCGCACCAGCGGCGGGCTGCGCGTATACAAGCCGGTCGGCTGCCCCGCCTGCCGGCAAACCGGCTACCGCGGCCGCGTCGGGCTGTACGAACTGCTGCTGCTGGGCGAGGCCTCGCGCCTGGCCATCCACCCGGCGCACGACATCGCCGCACTGCGCCGCCAGGCGGTGGCCGACGGCATGCGCCCGCTGCGCCTGGCCGGCCTGATGAGGGTCGCCGAGGGCCTGACAACGGTCGACGAGGTGCTGCGCGCGACGCCGGCGTGGCAGGACGGCTAGCAAGGCTGGCTAGCTAGTCTAGCCTGGTGCGCGTGTCCACCAACCGAATGGATTACGGACATTGCGGTTCCCACCTGCTTGCACCTCGGCAAATGGATTCGAAAATGTCGCGATAGGTCTGGGTGTATTTTTCACCCTGGCGATAAAGATAGAAATTTCCGTCATCGTCGGCCTTCCACATCGGCACCTCCAGCAGTACTGCCTCGCCGTTGGCATGCTCGCCGGGCAAGATCCAGAAAACCGCCGGCAGCATCACCGAGGTGACATGTACGTTGAAACCCGAATCGCTGAGCGTGTTGTAAAACTCGATGGCGAGGATTCGGCGCTGCACAGCATCAACTGCTCCCCATTGCCTGGCCTTCCACTGCATTTGTGAGTCGAATCTGAATGCCTCAGAATTGGGGTCGAGGAAAACGAAGTTGACGTCCCATCGGTTAGTCGCAGTCACAGAAAACAAGTGCCGAGCCGCTCTACGCCAACCAATTCCGGTCCGGCTGCAGAGCGCAAACGGTCCGCCACGGATATTCGAGAGCAAGTTGTGCGTGCCTTTTGGCGGGAGCACCGGTGAGGGTAATGCAGCAGTGTTGCTGGAAAATGTGGCTTTCGCATAGAGGAGTGCGGCCACCTGCTTGGTCTTGCGCTCGATCTCTTTTGCAACAGTGGTCCATGCCAAATCACTAGACCGAACTTCATCGAGGGGAACCGGCTTACTGGTGCCCTCGCTCTGCGGCAGGTCATCGAATTTTATGTAAATATATTCTGCTATTTTATCAGTCGGATTGCAATAACGAACCAGCACGGGAATCACAAAGATATTTTCACCGGCAGAAACTCGACTAAACATACGATTCAATTCGATTTTATGTATGTATTCAGAGTCAAAAAAATCTGGTGACAATAGGAGAACAACAATATTCGCGGACTCAAGTTCTAGCAACAATTTAGATTGCCATGGCTTTCCGATTTCGATAACACCGTCATAGAAAACTATTGCTTTTCCATCGAGCTCAATCGGCCTGAGGTGTTTCTTCAAGGCAACCGCATGCACAGAATCTTTATGTGAATAAGCGATGAAAATCCTCGGTACCTCAATTGGTGGTTCCCCAGGTAATTGATCAGTCGAGTTTGTCATATTCACCTCATATGGTGAAAGGATTTCAACAACATCTTGTTCTTCATGCCCGGCGCATCAATGGATTGCACACTATCGGTCCGCCAGAGGCGCCCGGCCACTGAGGAATCCAAGCAGGACTGGCGCGTGAACATGCGGCGGGCGCCCAGCCCTCGGCCCCTGCGTAGGTGGTGTCGACCGCTGCCGGATCAGCGCAACCTCCCATGACTTGAGCCACTCGCGTCCGCGCGATGTGGCCACATCGCGGCCACTGCCGTCGGTCGCATAGCAGCGGTCGACATAGCTTGCCAATGGCATCCCCTGTTGGATGCTTGGCCTGCTGCGCCAAAGTTCGCGCAGAGCTGCGGCAAGACTGCTGCTGGCACCGTGCTTAACGTGCAGCGTGTCGAGGCGCGAGCGAATTTGCCCCAGCAGGGCCAAGAACGGCTCGCTTGCAATCAATTGGTTCTCGGGGTCGGATTCTTCGATCGGTGGCCATGACTCCACGTATGCCTTCATCGCCCGAAGTTCGGCGCTTGAGCATAGGATCAGATCGGCCAAGTCTGATACCACGACGGCAATTGACGCCGTACCGCCTAGCTGGATTGATTCCGCCTGATTTACACCGTCAAACGGTTGGATGCGCACTTGATGCAGGGCGAACTGATAGAACTCCCTCTCGCTCAGGCGACGATGCTGGAAGCCGTGCATCTCACCGCCCTGGGCAGACGCGGCCAGGCCGTCACCGAGCAAGGCATCGAGGTCGGTGAGCCGTACGGCGCACTCGGCGATTCGCGCAGGGTCTTGTTCCTGCTTGCTGCCAATCACCGCGCGTGGCAGGCCGGAAGTCAGTCTGGCGATCTCGCCAATGTTCTCCGTAAAGCGCCGAGTCACAAGATGTTCAAAGGCCGGCGCCGAGATGCGAAAGTAAAGCGGGTCTGCATTGAGTTTGAAGCGCCTTGCCAGCAAGGACATCAAAATGGGAATCACTTCGATCGGCCGGTCCTCAAGTGCAGGCACCTCGTACACGCGCAGGAAGCGGCGCAACAAATCGCGGCGAAGCACTCCGCTTTGCACCAATTTCTCAAGTTCATGCTTATGCGCCGCGCGGTTGGTTGCCGCAGTGACCCGACAGGCGAACCGGTAGGCGCGACCCGCGCCAACCGGCTGCACCGTGCCGTTCTGCAGCGCAAGCAATAGCTGGGTTTGCGCCACCAAATCCAATTCAAGAAGTTCATCGAGCAACAACACGCCTGTGCCGGCGAGCAGGAAGGCACCGGGCTTGGCACCGACCTCGGTCGCCATTCGATCGGCCATACCGAACAGGTGGCTGGCGAGCAGTTCACCGCGCTCCCCAGGCGTGTTGAAGACATGCATACCCGCGTGGCGAGGCGCGCGCCGCCCTTCGAGAAATGTCTCTAACTTTGCTTGAACCTCATGGAAGCCACGGTCGAGCAGTAAATTTGGGTCTCTGGCCCTCTGCCCTCTTTCAGCCAACCACTGGCCTTGCTCCTCCTCAAGGCTCACCCCGTTCCAAACGATGGCAATCAGCTCTGCCAGCCACTGCTTTCCGGAACCCGTGGGTCCGATGACCAGAATCGGCAAGAAAGTCTCGCGCCGGTACTGCGAGCCATCAAGTACGGAGCGCTCGGCCAACAACTGCTCGCACCAGTTTTGGCGATCGGTTTGAACATCTGCGATCACTTGCTCGACGAGCTTGCCCATCATCGCCCCAGGCAGCAGGTGCTGCGACTCGGTGATCCGATAGGCGGGCGCGTCTATCGTCACGTCGAGTACGCGCAACTCCTTCGAACCTGGCGCCCGCACGGGCTGCCAGGCCCAACGCAGCAATCGCCGCGCATTCGGAGCGCCCCAGTTTTCAACAATTTCTGTCGCGGCTGCGCGCCTGGCATCCCATGCCGACAGCAAGTCCTGAAAGTGATCATGTGCGCGCCGGTTCCATGAATACCCCAAGAAATCGTTAGGGTTCAGCAGCGCGATTTCCAGATGCTCCGCCGCCGTCACATGCGCAAAGGGGCGGTCGTCGTTCAAGTGCCGTTGCTGACACCAGAACCCGATATCGACGCAGAACCGGCCGCGCGTTTCCGCCAATGCGCAGGCCGCCTCGATGAAATCGGCTCGCCGCTGCTGGAGGAGCTGGACGGCGGCGTAAGTTCCCAGTGACGATAGACCCGTCGCCACAACCACAATGCGTCCATCGTCACTTCGACCAATAAAGATGAAGCCGTAATCATCGACTCCGCGCTGCCGGCGTGGCCGACTGTAGACGCGAGCGGTCTTACGATCGTAGATGCCGGCCTCCTCGCGGCCGGCATAGGCCGAATCCTCGACGTAGCGGAAGCGATTGGGGTAGCCAACACCGGCCAGCAGGTGCTGAAAGTCGGTACGCTCATGCGTCGCTGTAACGAAGTCATAGCCAAAGAAATAGTCGGGGCGCCCGACGATGCAGACCGGACCTTCAGAGGGAATGCGCTGCATTCTGCGCAAGAGCGCATGAGCCCTTTCCGAACGTGCATCCGAATTCAGCGGAGCACCCGCCGCAGCCACCGGCATGAACGGCAAGTTGGACGCCAGCATCGATAGCATCGCCGTCACCAGAATCGGCTGGCGTGTACGAAGCGCGTCCAGAATCTCGCTCGGTGTATGCGCCAGGTCCATCCAATCGCCGACCTCGCCGAGCACCGACAAAAGCAACTCCTCAAGCTGCACGCGTCGTTCACTCGGGAAATGATGCTCCCAACGCGGTGGCTCGCCCTGCAGCAGCGCCCGCCAAGTCTCGGCGTCTGCCAGCAGGACCGGCAGAACGTGCCGCAGATCGTCGACGGTATCGATCTTTGGCCGAATCGGGACAAACGAAGTTTCAGCCGGCAGCAAACGGGCCAGATGCAACAGCGCGGGCACGTCGTCGCCGCGGTGTGGTGGGTAGGCCTTGTACAAAACATGGCCCGCCGAACCCCGGCCAAACGCCGCGAGCAAGGGCGGCAAGTCGGCACGATCCGATTTTTCCGGCATGAATCTGGCTTCCCTCCAGACTGGAATTTATTGCACTGGCTCTTCCATGTCCAATCCCATCGCTGCCGCCATTGCGGCACAACTTAATCGGCCGGTTGTGCACAAGCCCGTCAAACGCACGGTGTGCCTGATCCATACGCCCTGCCTTGAGCTGCGGGACGATCGCCTGGAGGCGCCCCTTGGACTGTTGTATCTGGCGAGCAGCCTACAGGCGCGTGGCCACCATGTGTCTATCTGCGACCTGTCGTCGATTGACGAACACGACCTAGAAAGGCGAATCCCGGGCGACTTCGATGTCTACGGATTCAGCACCTATTCCGTCAACTATGGTTTGACGCGGGCGCTGATGCAGCAGGTCCGCTGGCGCAACCCGAAGGCACTGTTCGTCGCCGGAGGCCCACATGCGACGGCACTTCCCGACCGGGTGCATGCCGACGGATTTGACGTCGTCATCACCGGTGAGGCCGAAACAACCTTGTGCGAGGTGGTGGCCTCGCTTGGCGGGCGCAACCGGCTTACCGGGGTGCTGACGGGCGTTCCGGTGGACTCACTCGACGATCTGCAATTCCCCGCGCGTCATCTGGTTGATCATGATTCTTATTCACGCGAAGTCGATGGCTGCCCCTGCATGAGCCTGCTGACAAGTCGCGGCTGCCCATACAAGTGCTCTTTCTGCAACTCAAACATCATGGGCGCCGGCAAGCCCGTGCGTCAACGCTCTGCCGCAAACGTCGTCGCCGAAATCAGTGCGCTTCGGCAACAGTACGGCGTGCGCCATTTTCGAATCCAGGACGACATCTTCACACTCAACCGCAGGCGAATCGAGGAACTGACACCGGCGCTCGCGCGACAGGACATTGTCTACCGCTGCTTTGCGCGGATCAACACGTGTGCCGAGCATCCTGACGTACCGCGCATGCTGCGCGACAGCGGATGCGCGCACGTCAGCTTTGGCGTCGAGAGCGGAAGCCCAAAGATTCTGACCGTCGCAGCGATGCACAAGAGCCAGTCGCCAGATCAAATCAGGCGTGGCCTGCAGAACGCGCATGCCGCTGGCTTGAAGTCAAGAATCTTTCTAATTGTCGGCTTTCCGGGTGAAACCGATGCCACCGTTATGGAAACGCTTGATCTCGTGAAGAGCTGTCCGTGGGACGAATTCAGTGTCTACCCATTGATCGCCTACCCAGGAACGCCTCTGCATGACCACCCGGAGTCCTATGGAATTACCCACATCGATCGAAACTATGCCGACTACCTGCAGATCGGAAAGAACTTCAAGGCAGGTTTCACAATCCGAACATCAACTTTTGACGAACACCAGGTACGGATCTGGCGAGACTTCGTCATCGCCGAGTTGCTCGCTGATGGGCGGACTTGGGCTGGCGACTCGAAGCGCTTCAAGTGACTCAAGTGAAACAGCAAGGATGCAATGCCATGCCTGACGCCAGCGCACTTTTCTCATCGCCTCAGCATGAGGCATTTCCTTCATGCACCCAGGTGACATTGAATCACGGTTTGTGCGACAGCCACTGTGTGTCGTGCCCAGTCGGTCGTCTCAACCATGGTGACGCGAGTGATGATGTCAAACGCGAGTTCGCGAGAGGCACGCGTCGGCACATGCCATTCAACATTTTCGCGCGCGTCGCCGACGAAGTGGGGCGACATCCACACGCCTGGTTGCGGCTTCACGCGCGTGGGGAGCCGACGCTTCACCCCAGGTTCGCGGAACTTGTTGCCTATGCGAAAGCCGCTGAGGTACGCACCGTCCAGGCGTTCACCGATGCGATCACGCTGAACGAGCGTCGCGCGCTAGAGATCCTGGACGCAGGCCTCGACATCCTCGAGTGCTCGATCCATGGTCACACCCAAACGTACGAGGCGCTGATGCGCAACGGCAAGTTCGAACAAGTCAAGCGAAACGTCATTGCCTTTCGTCGACTTCGCGATCAACGCAACGCCACTACCAAGCTTGTCGTTTCGGCGGTTGACCAGCCGCTTTTTCTTCATGAGAAGCAAGCCCACCGAGCATTTTGGGCGGCATATGCCGATGAGGTGATCTATCGGCCCTATCACAGTTGGGGAAATCGGATTGGCGATGGCTGCGGCAGTCTGCCTGACTCACGCCATGCCTGCTCCCAACTCTGGACCCGCTGCACCGTGGGTACCAGCGGCAAGGTGCTGGCGTGCTTCAATAGTTGGTCTGAGCCTGACGACGAAGTCCTGGGTGATTTGAACGATCCAGATGCAACGATTGCAGGCATCTGGCAGTCGGCAAGATTTCGCCGGATTCGCCAGGACCATGCCCAGGGCAGGTACACGCTTGAATGTTGCCAGGGCTGCAGTGACTGGGGTGGCAGTTCCTGGGGGACCAATAGCTACGAGAACCTTATTCAAGTGAAGCTAGTTCAACGGAGCGCGACGTGACGAACTTCCCGATTCTGGCGATGACCCAGCCGCATCCACAAGCCGAACAACCGATTCCGTTTTTCTCGAAGCTGCCGCGCGACGTCAGCATCGAAGCCACAGCACGTTGCAACCTGCGCTGCCGCCACTGCTACAACCATTCTGCTCCTGAGGCCACGGCCGAAATGCCGCTGCAGCGCATCGAGGCCTTGCTCGACGAAGTTCTGCTATGGGACTGCCGTGCAATACGCATCACCGGTGGCGAGCCTACCGTACACCGGCAATTCCGCGAGTTGGTCTCTGCGTGCCAACGTCGCGGGATTCGCATCGGTCTGAACACCAATGGCATCTACGGCATGGCCATGCTCGACTACCTGCGCACGGCGCCGATAGATGCCTTCTTCGTCAGCCTGGAAGGGCTCGAACCTAACAACGATGCGATCCGCGGTCGGGGTACTTTCGCGCGAGCGGTAGCCAGTTGCCGCGCTTTGACTGCGGCCGGACAGAAGGTTGTCATCGGCTTTCACGTCGGCGAGGGCAATCAGGCGGACTTGCTGGGCCTCGTTCGGCTCGCCGCCGAGATCGGTGCCGATTTCAAAGTGGCGCCGCTGCGGCCGGTTGGGCGCGCAACGCAAGAGTTGCCACCGGAGCTGATCGAGCCGCGCGACTTCTACCAGGTGGTAAGGCTGCTCACTTCACTGCGCCGGGAGCACCCAAATATTAATCTCTACACGGACTTTGACCTCTTGGAGCCGTATTCATCGCCCGGATCCGCGGTCGCGCGCGAACGCGAATCGTGTGGCGCCGGCCGGACGATGATCAATATTCGGGCGGATGGCGCGATTCTGCCCTGCGGATTTTTCGACAACCTCGGCGACGAATTTGTCGCGGGCAATATCCACCAGGAATCGCCGACCGAGGTCTGGCAGCGCGCAGCCACCTTCAGCGAATTTCGAGCCCAGCAGAAGTCTGACGAATGCCAGCAATGCGGCTTCTACAAGGGGCGTTGCCGCGGCGGCTGCGTCGCCATCGCCTACGCGGCTACTGGTCGTCTTGAATCGCTAGACCCGACCTGCTTCGCGGATCAGATCACGCCGCACGACTATGGCGAACTTGAACGCGCAGTAACCCCGCTGGCGTTCTCGTCCTTTGTCGAGCCTCCCGCGGCGAACTTGCGTTGAAGGAAGTTCGATGAGCCAGTATGTCATTCGACAGGAGCGCGAGGGTGGGTTCTTCTTTATCCGCGACGAAGGTCGTGCAGTCGAGCTTGATGACGCCGGCTATCAACTGCTGGTCGATCTGCACCGCGTCAACGGTCGCCGTGATGACGGACTGCGCCGACGATTGGAGCATGAGGCGGCCGCGTGTGGCCAAGAACGCCTGCTTGGTATTCTTAGACAGCAAGGACTCAATCAGCCCGCTGGTTGGTCCGATGTGCGACACGTCCCGAGCGATGTACCGCTACACGAGCTTCCGGAGAGAGCCGCTGCTGCTCCCAAGCGGATTTATTTCGAGATCACACGCGGCTGCAACTTGTCGTGCCGACTGTGTTTCAACAATTCGCACAACCGCTTGCGCGGTGAGTTGACATTCGACGAGCTGGTTGACGTCAATCGCCAGGCACAGGCACTGGGTGTGTTTGAGATTCGCTATACAGGCGGCGAATGCACCACAGTGCCTGGCTTTGCGGCGCTGGTCAAGGACGCCCGGGCGCGTGGCTTGTACGTCTCGATCGGCACCAACGCTGTCTACAGCGATGAACAGCTTGAGTGGCTTCCCTATTGTGGCGTCGACTGGTTCATCATCTCACTCGATGGCGATCAGGCTGCGCACGATCAAATGAGAGGGCATGGCACATTCGATCGCGTCTTGCAATCCTTGGCGGTGCTCGCATCGAATCGCACGATTCGGATTCGTCTCAATATGACGGTAACTCGGTACAACGTCAGCAAGATTGAGGCAGTGGCTAAAGTGGCCGCCGATTTCGGGGTCGGCAGTCTGAACCTGATCCCGCTGCGGCCCTATGGTCGGGCGGCACGCAGCGCGCTTCCGCTATTGTTTGACGGCAGCGGCTACTACACATACGTGAAGGAGGTTCGACGGTTGCGGCTACTGTTTCCTGACGTCGAGTTCATCACGGCGATGGACATTGAGGATCTGGTGGCCAACACATCACGCGATCGGCTGGTTCAGAAGAAGGAAACCTGTGCTGCGGGCATGGAAGCCTGTGTAATCGGTCCACTCGGGCATGTTTTTGGCTGCTCATACAGTCCGGCGTCGTTTCCTGCGCAGGCATCCAGCGAGGAGAAATCGCTGTTCATCGCCGGCGACATCCGCACGGAGTTGCTGCGCTCGATTTGGCGCGACGATACACGCTGGGGCGTGTTCAGGGATCTCAAGACGAGCAAAAACGAGAAATGCATGCGCTGCGGACACTACAAGGTCCGCTGCACGGGTTCGTGCCAAATCATGTCCTACTACGAGAAGCAGCAGGCGCGCGAGGTGGCCGATGGCGTTGCCGAACTGAAGCACTTTCACGACCCCTATTGCCCGAAGGAGGCATTCGAAACGCAACGTGCCGCTTTGGTGCAAGTACCTTCGTGCGGCGGCTTGGGGATTAGCTGACATGTCGGATTTGGCCTACCGCGAGTTCAACCCGCTGAAGCCGCTGCATCACATCGACCGCTTGCGTGTGCTCGCGGCGGGTGGTGACATTGCGCCAGTGACGATTGAGATAGACCCGGTTGCCTACTGCAACCACTTGTGCGCGTGGTGTGTGGATCCTGTTCACCACCACACGACGATGAGCGAGCGCTTTTTCGGCGCACTGGTGGATGATCTCAAGACCGCTGAGGTGAGCGGATTCAAGGTCCAGGGGGTGGTGCTCAAGGGCGGTGGCGAGCCTACGCTGCACCCGGCATTCGGTCGCCTTCTTGAAGCCGCAGCAGCGCGCTTCGCTGTTGGTGTTGTCACCAATGGCTCTCGGCTGCAGCGCTGGGCGCAGGCGCTGGCGTCGCACGCCACGTATGTGCGAGTAAGCATTGACGGCCCCACGCCGGACAGCCACCGTCTTGTCCATGGCAGCCGGGACTTCAACGCAGTTCTGGCCGGTGTGCGTGCATTGCGCGCTAGTCGGCACGGCCGCTACCCGACGTTGGGTTTGAGCTTCGCGATCGACGTACGCACGATTGATCTGGCCGAACGTGCCATTGAACTCGGTGACGAGCTGGGCGTCGACTACGTACTGTTGCGGCCGCCGTTCTTTGAGGAGGTGGGGCGGGCGCCGACGATGTCGCCTTCGCAGGCGCGCGAGGTCCGTCAACTACTAGCTCAAGCGGCCTCAAATTACCAGGGCGAAATGCTCGTGCAGGTCGGCAATTGGATCGGTGATTCGGAGCATCGGCTCGGCGACCGAACACTCGTCAGTACCGGACGGCGCGACACGCAGGTGATCAATCAGCTTCCTGTCGAACATCGCACGGGACGTTGTCTGGCTTCACCCATTCTTGCGGTCGTGGCTGCCGATGGGATGGTGTTTGGCTGCTGCAATCTGCGTGCGCTACCGCAGTGGTCATTCGGGCGCCTGGACTATGGTGCCGGTATATGCTTCTCATCTGTCTGGAACGGTGCGCAGCGACGTGAGGTTCTTGCACGTATGCACCGCACCGCGTGCATTGGTCACTGCACACACCCACTGTCCCGCTACAACGACATTGTTGAGACTATTAAATTTGGTGTTGGGTATCACACCGAGTTTGTTTGAACGTAGAACTTCCTAAGTCTTGATCACTTCCGGGGAGTCAGCGACATGTGGAAGGATTCAGTAGGCTTTGGCGATGACCGTTTGTCCTTCCATCCATACCCTCGTGTCGTCGATCGCCGAATTGCCTCCGGACCTGCGTCAGATTGCCGAACGACTGTACATGGTCGAGCACGAGCATGCAGGCAGCAGCCAGATCACGCGGGTCTTCAATCGTTGGCTTCATGAGGGTACGTCATTCGACGCGCGTCGAGTACGACCTGTGCCCGGCAATGAAGCGATTGAGCGACTGCAAGAGCAATGCGAGTCTGATCCTGAGTGTGAATTCTGCAGGAGCAACATTGTTCGGCTTCTTGAGAGACGGCCTGAAGCACGCGTGCAGGATGGCTGTCTCTCATTGACACCCATTAGCCGCTTCGCGCGTCATCATCGCGTTTTCTTCTCGGCGGAGCACCATCCACTGCCGACGCGCTCAATGCGCGCGGTGATTGAGCAAATGTTTTCCTGTTCCGAGCGCTGGGCTCTTGAAGAACAGGACGACCGCCAATCGCCGCTGCGTTTCTACTTCGTGGCGTGGAACATTCTTTGCGGCAGCGCCATTCATGGCCACATCCAAGCTTCTTTGACTTCTGCGTTCGCGCAAGCTTCGGTCGAGCACTTGATGCGTACTCGGCTCGATTACGCCGCCCGTTACGCGAGCGACTTCTTCAACGACGTGGCTGCGGTCTCCGATGCGCTCGGTCTCGCCGTTCGAGGTGGTCAGGCCATTGCGATGCCGTCGCTGACACCGGTGAAGGAGTGCGAGGTTTGGTTACTGCAACCGGCGGTGTCGCCTGCCAATCTACCGGAGGATCTTCTGTCGTTGATGACTCGGACCATGCTGCGATTGGCCGATGACGGGCCGGCTTGCAAGGCTTTCAACGTCGCGGTTGCCTTTCCACCGCTGTTACCTACGGCAGGTTGGGAGGGCTTCCCGGTGTTCTGCCGGATTGTGGATAGGGGATGGCCGTTGCTGGGCGTCCCGGACTGGGGTGCAATGGAGATGTTCGGAACAAGGATCGTTGCGAATGACCCGTGGCACGTCGCAGGCCAGATCAAATGACTGAATTTGCCGAGACCCAAGGCAACGCTGAATAAGTCCCCGCGAGTGCGCGCGCCGCGGATCGGGATGCGCAACTGGCGCAAAGCGCAGCCATACCTGCAGGCTTGGCTGGCAGCTATGCGCGCCGCGCGCGCCTGGTCAGCTGCCCTGCACCACCCGCACACCCGCCGCGGCGAAGGCGGCGCGGGCGTCGGGCGGGGCGTCGTCGGTGGCCCAGGCGCTCAAGTCGCTGAGTCTTGCGAAGGTGGCAAACCCAGTGCGGCCCCATTTGCTGCCGTCGGCGATCAGCACGCTTTGGCGGGCGCGCCGCATGATGGCGGTTTTTTGCTGCGCTTCGACCAGGTTGCTGTTGGTCAGTCCCGCGCCCTGGCTGGCCGAGCCGGCATCGATGCTGGTGCAGCCGACGAAGAAGCTGTCGTACTGGTAGCGCACGATCGATTCCAGCGCGTCGGGCCCGGTGATGCTGTAGGTGCTGCCGTAGACCTCGCCGCCTATCACGTGCAGCGCGCATTCGCCGTTGAGCTCATACGCCACGTCGATGCCGTGGGTGACGACGCGCAGCGTGCGCGTCAGCGCTGAGCTTCGCCGCAGCGCCTGCGCCAGGTGCAAGGCGGTGGTGCCGGCGTCGAGGTAAATCGTCTGCCCGGGCTGGATCAGCGCCAGCGCGGCCTGCGCCAGGCGCGCCTTGCCGGCCTGGTTGAGCATTTGCCGGTCGCGGTAGTGCTGGTCCTGGCTGGCCAGCGTGGCGCCGCCGTGCAGCTTGCGCACCAGGCCACGCGCGGCCAGCGTGTCCAGGTCGCGCCGGGTGGTGGCGCCGCTGACGCCCAGCGCCTCGGTGATGGCGGTGGTACGCATCGACCCGTGCAGCGCCAGCAGGTCGAGCATGCGCTTCAAGCGCTCTTCAGCGAACGGCGCGGTCATGGCCAGCGATGTTAGCCGACGCCTGCGCGTGCTTGATCAACTTTGATCAAAACCGATCGATCGGCGTTCAGACGCACCGACTTCGATGAGAGATCTCCCCTAGTTCGTCGAAATTTAGCGCTTGCGCTTTGATTTCTGCGGTTCTATGATCCGATTCAACAGGAAATAGGCATTTTTGATCATTATTGATCAATTTTCGATCGACTGTTGATCAACGCCTCTCTCATTCACCGTGGCCGCCCCGTGCCAAGGGCCGGCCGGGAGACTACGCATGGCCTCTTCTTCCACCCCGTCCGCCGCGCTGGCGCTGCCTTTGCCGTTGATCAAGCTGGGCGCCATCGCCGCCAGCAAGGACGACGCCATCCGCCAGGTGGCCGCGCTGCTGGTGGCGCACGGCAACATCGGCGCCGCCTATGTCGACGGCATGCTGGTGCGCGAGACCCAGGCCAACACCTACCTGGGCAGCGGCATCGCCATTCCGCACGGCACGCCGGAAACCCGGCACCTGATCCACCAGACCGGCATTGCCGTGCTGCAGCTGCCGGCCGGCGTGCGCTGGGACAAGGACGGCGAGGCGGTGCGGCTGGTGGTGGGCATTGCCGCGGCCAGCGACGAACACATCGGCGTGCTGCGCCGGCTGACCCGCGTGCTGGCCGACGAGGCGCTGGTCGAAAAGCTCTCCACCACCACCGACGCCGCCGACCTGCAGCAGGCCTTGACCGGCGAGCGGCCGGCGCCCGCGCCGGTGGCGGCGCGCCCGGCGCTGGCCTTCAGCACCCGGCTGACGCTGCCCAACCCGCTGGGCATGCACGCCCGGCCGGCGACCATGCTGGCCGAGCTGGTGCGCAAGTCGGGCACGCGGGTGATGTTGAGCCGCGAGGGCGGCGAGTCGGCGGACGCGACGCGCATGATCGAGGTGCTGGGCCTGGGGCTGACCAAGGGCGCGGTGCTCACCGTCAGCGCCGACGACCAGGCCGCGCTGAAGGCGGTGGCCGACGCGATACGCGCCGGCCTGGGCGACGACCTGAGCGCCAGTGCCGCGGCCGCCCCGGCGCGGCGCGGGCCCGACTGGCTGCCCACGCAAGTGGGCGCCACGCTGGAAGGCGTGCCGGCGGCCGACGGCCTGGTGGTTGGCTTTACCCGCCAGCACGCGCCGCGCCCGCTGCCGGTGCATGATGAGCCGGGTGACCCGGTAGAGGGCGCATCGCGGCTTGATTCGGCGCTGAAGGCCGCCGCCGCCGAGCTGACCAACCTGGTCGCCGACATGCAGGCGCGTTTTGGCGCCGACAAGGCGGCGATCTTCCGCGCCCACCAGGAGTTGCTGGCCGACGAGGCCGCGGTGCAGGGCGCGATCTCGCGCGTGCTTGACGGCCACGGCGTGGCCTGGGCCTACCAGCAGGCCACCGACGAGCGCATCGCCAAGCTGCAAAAGCTGGACGACCCGACGCTGGCCGCGCGCGCGGTCGACTTGAGCGACGTGCAACGCCGCGTGCTGCGCCACCTGCTCGGCGTGCAGGAAGAATCGGTGCAGACGCAGGGCCCGGTGATCCTGCTCGCCGCCGACTTGACGCCCAGCGACACCGCGCGGCTGGGGCCGGATGCGCTGCTGGGCTTTGTCACCGCCCAGGGCGGGCCGACCAGCCACACCGCCATCATTGCGCGCGGGCTGGGCCTGCCGGCGGTGGTCGCCGCCGGCGCCGGGCTGCTTGACGTGCCCGACGGCACGCTGGCCATCCTGGACGGCCAGGCCGGCAACCTCTACCTGCACCCGTCGGAGGCCGACGTGCAGTCCGCGCGCGAGCGGCAGGCGGTGCTGGCCGCGCAGCGCGAAGCCGCGCGCGCCGCGCGCCACCAGCCCGGTGCCAGCCGCGACGGCCAGCGCATCGAGGTGGCGGCCAACATCAACCGCGCCGCCGACGCCGCGCAGGCGCTGGAAGCCGGCGCCGAGGGCGTCGGGCTGATGCGCACCGAGTTCCTGTTCCTTGAGCGCGAAAGCGTGCCCAGCGAGGAGGAGCAGGAGGCCGAATACCGCGCCATGGCCGGCGCGCTGGGCGAGCGGCCGCTGATCATCCGCACGCTGGACATCGGCGGCGACAAGGAGGTCGCCTACCTGGGCCTGGCGCACGAGGACAACTCCTTCCTCGGCCTGCGCGGCATCCGGCTGTGCTTTGAGCGGCCCGACCTGTTCCTGCCGCAGTTGCGCGCCATCGTGCGCACCGCGCGCGAGCACCGCAACGTCCACGTGATGTTTCCGATGATCGCCACGCTGGAGGACTTCCGCCGTGCCAGCGCCATCTTCGAGCAGGTGCGGCGCGAGCTGGACGCGCCGCCGATACCGCTCGGCGTGATGATCGAAGTGCCGTCGGCGGCGCTGATCGCCGACGCGCTGGCACGCGAGGCGGCGTTTTTCAGCGTCGGCACCAACGACCTGACGCAGTACACGCTGGCGATGGACCGGCTGCACCCGATCCTGGCGCGCCAGACCGACGCCATGCACCCGGCGGTGCTCAAGCTGATCAAGCTCAGCGTCGACGCCGCGCAGGCGCACGGCAAGTGGGTCGGCGTGTGCGGCGGCGCGGCCGGCGACGAGGTCGGCGCGCTGGTGCTGGCCGGCCTGGGCGTCAAGGAGTTGTCGGTCAGCACGCCGCAGGTGGCCACGGTCAAGGCGGCGCTGCGCGAGCGCACCGCCGAACAGTTGCGCGCGCTGGCGCAGGCCGCGCTGGCGCTGCCCAACGCCGAAGCGGTGCGCGCGCTGGCCAGGAGCTGACGCCATGGGCCGCGACTTCTCTCCCACCGTGCCGCGCAGCGCGCCGCGCGTTTGCACCTTGACGCTGAACCCGGCGCTGGACATGACCGTGCGCGCCGACGGCTGGCGCCCCAACGCGGTCAACCTGGGCCAGGAGCTGCACCTGGACGCCGGCGGCAAGGGCGTCAACGTGGCCTCGTTCCTGGCCGACTGGGGCCTGGGCGTGACCGCCACCGGCTTGCTTGGCGCCGACAACGCCGGCAGCTTTGAGGCGCTGTTCCGCCAAAAAGGCATACGCGACGCCTTTTTGCGCGTGCCGGGGTCGACCCGGGTCGGCGTCAAGATCATCGACCGCGCCAGCCAGCAGACCACCGACATCAACCTGCCCGGGTTGACCGCCTCGGCCGCGCTGTTGCAGGCGCTGGACGCCGAGCTGCACACGCTGCTGCCCGGGCACGAGGTGTTCGTGCTCGCCGGCAGCCTGCCGCCCGGCGTGCCGGCCGAGCACTACGCGCAACTGGTCGCCCGGCTGCGCCAGGCCGGCAAGTACGTGGCGCTGGACACCAGCGGCGCGCCGCTGCGCGCGGCGTTGAACGCCGCGCTGCTGCCGCAACTGGTCAAGCCCAACCACCACGAGCTGGCCGACGCGCTGGGCCGGCCGCTGGACAGCCAGGCCGACCTGCTGGCCGCCGCGCGCACGCTGCTGGAGCGCGGCGCCGAGCTGGTGGCGGTGTCGCAGGGCGAAGACGGCGCGCTGCTGGTCAGCCGCGGCCAGACGCTGCAGGCGCGGCCGCCGCGCGTGCCGGTGGTGTCGACCGTCGGCGCCGGCGACGCGATGGTCGCCGGCTTAGTCAGCGCCCACCTGGACCGCCTGCCGCTGGCCGACGCGGCGCGCCGCTCGACCAGTTTCAGCGTCGGCAACATCACCCGGCTCGGCGCCCACCTGCCCGCGCGCGTGCAGCTCGACGCCTATGCCGCGCAGGTGCAGCTCAACTTCATCGACGAGCGCGCCAGCCCCGGCTGACCAACCGGCCTGCCGCGCGCGCACCCCCCGGCGCGCGCGCCGGGCCAGCCCACGGCACCGCGCCCCGCCGGTGCCCCCGCGTACCCCACACCGCAACCTTTACCAGGAGCACCGTAATGGCAAGACTAGTGGCTGTGACCGC
>WBZS01000838.1_pt1 | contig 30590 bp, 30 predicted proteins | sample 5204201 | NCBI WGS metagenome assembly WBZS01 (sample SAMN12344357, study PRJNA552823) | activated sludge metagenome | biome: Activated sludge suspended growth; feature: Nitrification reactor; material: Wastewater; isolation source: activated sludge from nitrification reactor of wastewater... | reverse complement strand
CGATCGTGTACGTGAGCCTGGGCAGCTTCCTGTCCGTGCGCGGCGACCTGCTGGCCCGCATCGCGGAGGCGCTGCGCGGGCTCGACGTGCGGGTGGCGCTGGCCGCGGGGTCGACCCCGGCCGAGGCGCTGGGGCCGATCCCGGCGTCCTGGCTGGTCAGGGCGGTGTTGCCGCAGGTGACGCTGCTGCGGCACGCGGCGCTGATCGTCACGCACGGCGGCAACAACTCGGTGACCGAGGCGCTGACCGCGGGCGTCCCGCTGCTGCTGGTGCCGCTGTCGACCGACCAGTTCTCGGGGGCCGCGTCGCTGGAGGACGCCGGGTTCGGCGAAACCCTCGACCCCAACGCCGCCACCCCGGACGACCTGCGGGCGGCGGCCGTCCGGTTGCTCGCCCTCGAACCGGACGCCCGCGCGCGACTCGACGCGCTGGCGTCCGACCTCGTCCTGCGCCCGGGCGCCCAGCGGGCCCGCGCGGCGATGCTGGCCGCCGACTGAGCCTCGGACCGCGGCGCTGCGAGCCCCGCGCCGCTGATGGTTCGGGCGCTACGACTCTGAGTACTCCCGGTACTCAAAGTCGTAGCGTCCCGGCGATGGGGTGATGCGTCTTTGAGTACCCCCAGTAATCAAAGACGCACGCTCCGGAGACACTCCGGACGGGACCAGGGGTGGCTCCGGACCAACCAGGGGCGGGTCAGCCCTGCGAGAGCGTGACCTCCCAGGTGTCGGCCGCCGACGCACCCTCGATGATGAGGAAGTAGGTGCCGGCCTTGGACTTCGTGAGTCCGGCCTTGTCCTCCGTCTTGGCCTTGTTCACGTACACCGGGTTCATGATCTCGTCCCCGGTGGCCGCGTCGTACAGCACGGCCGAGGCCAGCATCATGCCCGTGGACCCCTTCGGATCCGGGGTGCCCTTGTACTGCACCTTCAGCTGCACGTACCCGGCGGGAACGGAGACCGCCCCGGTCACGAGGGTGCCGGCGCCGCCGGTGTACTTCTTCGGCAGGGCGTCCGCGGGCGTCAGCGGCACGGGGGCCCCCAGTTCGATCGTGTAGTCGCCGGTCGCGTCGATGACCAGGGGCACCGACGTCGACTTCGGCCGGAAGACGCCGACCTTCCCCGCGCCGACCGCCATGAGGGAGGGCAGTTCGCGCCCCTTCTCCGTGACGGTCACCGAGTTGAAGTCGCCGGTGCCGAGGGTGACCTTGACGATGTAGTAGGCCTGATCGAGCGTGAGCGCCTCCGTCTCGGCGGCACCCGAGCCCTTCAGGGTGATCGTGCCCCCCTGCTTGGTGACGGATACGCTTCCGGGCTTCGCCGTCGAGTCGGTCGACGAGGTCTGCGCCGGGGACGTCGCCGCGGGCGGCGTCGTGGTCGTGGTGGTGGTGCTGGTGGCGGCGGGTGAGCCGCAGGCGGCGGTCAAGGCGCCCACGGCGAGGGCGGCGGCGACGGCGGCAAGGTGCTTCGGCATGGGGGGTCCGATCTCGCTCGAGTGCAGGTTCATCCTTCCACCGGGACGCCGCCCGCGCAGGGTTCGGCGCCGCTGCGGCACCCCCTCGAGCGGGTAGGTTTCAGGGGTGACTCCCACCCTTGACCTGCGGGGCGGCACCCGCATCCCGCAATTGGGCTTCGGCACCTACAAGATCGCCCCGGACGCCGCCCAGGCCGCCGTCGAGACCGCCCTCGAGGTGGGCTACCGGCACGTCGACACCGCCGCCATGTACGGCAACGAGGCCGAGGTCGGGCGCGCGCTCGCAGCGTCCGGTCTGGCGCGGGACGACCTGTTCGTCACCTCCAAGCTCAACAACCCCTTCCACGAACCGGACGCCGCGCGTGCGGCCTTCGACCGGTCCCTGGACGACCTGGGCCTCGACGTGCTCGACCTGTACCTGATCCACTGGCCGCTGGCCCGCACCACCGACTACGCGGCGACGTGGGGCGTCCTGATCGAGATCCTGGCGTCCGGACGCGTCCGGGCGATCGGGGTGTCGAACTTCCAGCCCGCCCACCTGCGGCACGTCATCGAGGCGACCGGGGTGGTGCCGGCGCTGAACCAGGTCGAGGTGCACCCCTACCTCACCCAGGAGCCGCTGCGCGCCCTGCACGCCGACCTGGGCATCGTCACGGGGGCGTGGTCCCCGCTGGCGCGCGGGCGCGTCCTCGACGACCCGGTGGTGCGGGACGTGGCCCGCCGGGCCGGACGGACGGCGTCCCAGGTGGTGGTGCGCTGGCACCTGCAACGCGGAGACGTGGTGATCCCGAAGTCGACCCACCGCGATCGGATGGTCGAGAACGCCGCCGTGTTCGACTTCACCCTGGACGACGCGGCGATGGCCGCGATCGACGCCCTCAACCGCGACCAGCGCTGCGGCAGCGACCCCGACCGGGTGGAACTCGACGTCCGCTGAGCATCCCCCCAACACTTGCCAACACGGAAAGTGATGGCTAAAGTTTCCGACATGGAAACCAATCCCTCAGCCGAGTACTCGGCCCACGCTGCCCTGCAGGACGCCGCCGACGCGCGGGAGCGCTCCGCCGCCCGCACCGTGACCCCGTGGTGGTACCACCCCACCATCGGCCTCGCCCTGGTCCTCATCGTCGTCGGGGTCGCCGTCGCCCCGGAGGCCCAGATCGTGTTCTGGGCGCTCGCCTCCATCGCCCTGTCGCTGGCCGCCAGCTTCGCGTACCGCCGACTGACCGGGATCTGGGTGGGCCCGGCCCAGACCGGTCCTCGCTCCAGGCCGGTGTGGATCGCCTTCGCCGCGACCCTGCTCGCGGCCCTCGGCGCGGCCGGCGCGATCCGCGTCACGGAGGGACCGCCCTGGCTCACGGCGTTGCTGGCCGTCGTCGTCTTCCTCGCCACCGTGATCCTCGGGCGTCGGACCGACGCGGCCCTGCGGGCGGACATCCGCGCCGGCGACACCACCCTCCAGGTCCACTGACATGGCCCGCACCATCACGCCGCTCTTCGACGAGGTCGTCCACTCCCCCAACCGGCTGCGCATCTGCGCCCTGCTCTCCACCGTGGAGAGCATGGAATTCGCCGCGCTGCGCGACGACCTCGAGGTCGCGGACTCCGTGCTCTCCAAGCACCTGGCCACCCTCGCCGACGCCGGCTACGTCGTCCTCACCCGACCCACCGGACTCGGCGGACGTCCCCGCACCTGGGCCCGCCTCACCGTCGCCGGCCACCGAGCACTCCACGGCCACCTCGCCGCCCTCCAGCAACTGGCCAACCTCGCCGCCCCAGCACCCACCGACTGAAACTGAACGCGCGCTGCCCCTCCGCCAGGCGTGGTGTGGCCCCGGCGGTACGACTTTGAGTACCCCCAGTACTCAAAGTCGTACCGTCCGGCGCAAGGCCCGTACGCCTCCGAGTACCCCAGTACTCAGGCACAGGCCAAGGCCGCGATGGCGTACATGCCGCCCATCACTACCAGGCAACTGAGGCAGCCGATTGGCCCACCGACCGCACAAGCCGCGGCACACGCCGCAGTGACCCAGTCGCGCGCATAGGAGGGGAGCTGGCTCAAGACACACTGCCAGAAGTCCTCAACGGGATCATCTGACATGGGGGACGGCGTGGCCGATTGCGCCCCTGTGCGCACGAACTCGGACGAGACCAGAACTCCATCGTCAAATCGGATTACCGCACCCTCCGAGTCGGATGTCGAGACGAACAGCACCTGCGTCGAACTGACGAGGCGTCCCGAGGAGTAGGCGAATGAGAAGAACCCCGCACTATGAGGTTGGGTCGACGGCGCGGGAACACTGACGATGAGGTATTCGCCGACTTGGTACGCCACCGCCTTCGAGGGTCGCAGAGCGAAACCCTCCGGCAACAGATCCTCGAGTTGCGCGCTCCGGGACAAGGCGTCGCTGACCAGTGGCGCGACCGTCCCAAGCGGCACCTGGAGTTGGGCCATCCCCTCGACACTGGCCGAGGGAGGCAGCGCCTTAGGCCTTGTGCCACCCGCCTGGGCGCCTGTAGCCGCCGTCACGAAGCTGGCCGAAAGAGTAATGACCGCGAGCAGAGAAACCAGAAGACGTCGCATAAGGCACTTCCCGACTAGAAGGGGCAGGGTATCGCGCGCTTGTTAGCCACAGTTATCGCTCGCCCGACCTGCTGTCCAACAAACGTCGGGGATTGGTTAGCGCGGCCCAGAGCCGGCCTGGCAGCGGACTCTCGGGTCTTAATCGGTGCGACTCTCTCGGGTCTTAGTCGGTGCGACTCGGATCGTGTCTGTTATTGTCATACAGTGATAGGAGAGCCATGGAACCCTTCCCACTTGTAGCCGCTCTGCTCGTAGCGCTAGTGGCTGTTCCCGTGGTGACGCACATTGCTCCGCACCTCGCAGTTCGACTCACTCGTTCCACGGTTCGAGATCGAGTCGGTCGGCTGGGGCTCAGCCCCCTCCCCGCGTGTGACCTGACGGTGTTCGAGGAACGGCATCAGTTCGAGGGCCGCGTCTTCATCCGGACTGCTGGGTTGGTAGTTCCGAGCGGCGCCGCGTTCGCCGTCACTTCTGTCGCCATCAGACGCCCGGCCGATGCCGCGATAGCGGTGTTGGTGTCTGTTGTTGGGGTTGCGCTGGCGCGCGGGATCTCAGCCCACGTCGCCGCACGCCGGTTCCCGGGCTCCACGGTTGCATCCGAGCACATGCCCCGCAGGTGGGGTCACTACCTGACGACGGCGAGCCGCGTTGTAGCATCGGCAAACGCGGTCGTCTCAGCGGTCACCGTCGTTGTTGTCACCCAAAGTGCCACGCGTTTGCCGATCCCCAGTGTCGCCCTTGCTTGGATGACACTCACCACGGTCTTGGCGCTGACCGCTCTGGCATGGGCGTCGCTCTCCACACCGTCCTTTGCGACCACCCCGTCGGGGGTCATCTGGGCTGACGTCGAGCGCGCGCTCACATGCGAGGCGCTGGTCTGGTGGTCGATCTTCTCCAACGTCGCCTGCTTCTTGGCCCTGTCGATCCTCATGAGCACAGCCCCAGCGCCTGTACTCGTCCTCCTGCTCGCTGGTTCAGTCGCCCTCACGGGTCTTGTTGCCGCATTCGCCATCATCCGAGGGACCAGCGCTTCCGACCAAGCCATCGCGGACCGGCTTGCGAACGCCTGACGGCAGCCCGCCCGGCAGCAGACAGCTTTCCGAACGGCTGACGAAGTGCCCGCCGTCCGTGGTGCCCAGCGAGAATCCCTCCGGCCCGCCGGGCGCGACGTCGAGGACGAAGGCGGGACGCCCCAGCGCCTCGTTGAGCGTCCGCTCGATGTAGAAGGGGGCCCCGTCGACGTCGCCGAGCAGCACGTCGCCGTCCCCGGTCAGGTACTCGCCCTCGGCGAAGCACATCGGGACGCTGCCGGCGCAGCAGCCGCCCGACTGGACGAACATCACCTGGCCGCCCTCGCGGGCGCGCACGGCCTCGAGGGCCGCGCGCGCCGCGGGGGTCGCCTGGATGCGTGGCTGGTCGGTCACGCGCCCCTCCGATCGATCAGAAGAACCCGAGAGGCTGGTCGGAGTAGCTGACCAGCAGGTTCTTCACCTGGGTGTAGTGGTCGAGCATCATGCGGTGGTTCTCGCGGCCGACGCCGGAGATCTTGTAGCCGCCGAACGCCGCCCCGGCCGGGTAGGCGTGGTAGCAGTTGGTCCACACGCGTCCGGCCTTGATCGCCCGGCCCATCCGGTAGGCCCGGGTGCCGTTGCGCGTCCAGACGCCCGCGCCCAGCCCGTACAGGGTGTCGTTGGCCAACTCGAGGGCCTCGGCGTCGTCCTTGAACGTCGTGACGGCGAGGACCGGGCCGAAGATCTCCTCCTGGAAGATCCGCATCTTGTTGTGGCCCTGGTAGACCGTCGGGTTGAAGTAGTACCCGTCGGACAGGTCGCCGCCCAGGTCGGCCTTCTGGCCGCCGATCAGGCACTCCGCGCCCTCCTGGCCCGCGATGTCGCAGTAGGAGGCGATCTTGTCCATCTGGTTGGTCGACACCTGGGCGCCCATCATCGTCGAGGTGTCGAGCGACGAGCCCTGCTTGATGGCGCGGATCCGGTCGAGGCAGCGGGCCATGAACTCGTCGTAGATGTCCTCCTGCACCAGGGCCCGCGACGGGCAGGTGCACACCTCGCCCTGGTTGAACGCGTACAGCACCAGCCCCTCGATGGCCTTGTCGAGGAAGGCGTCGTCGGCGTCCATGATGTCGCTGAAGAACAGGTTGGGGCTCTTGCCGCCCAACTCCGTGGTGCTCGGGATGATGTTCTGCGCGGCGTACTGCATGATGAGGCGCCCGGTGACGGTCTCGCCGGTGAACGCGATCTTGGCGATGCGCTTGTTGGTCGCCAGGGCCTTGCCGATCTTGGCGCCCGGCCCGGTGACGACGTTGATGAGGCCCGGCGGCAGGACGTCGCCGATGATCTCCATCAGCTTCATGATCGACCACGGCGTGGGCGAGGCGGGCTTCAGGACGACGGCGTTGCCGGCCGCCAGCGCGGGCGCCAACTTCCACGCCGCCATCAGCAGCGGGAAGTTGAACGGGATGATCTGGCCCACCACGCCGAGCGGCTCGCGGAAGTGGTAGGCGACCATGTCCTTGTCGATCTCAGTCAGCGTCCCCTCCTCGGCGCGGGCGGCCCCCGCGAAGTAGCGGAAGTGGTCGACGAGCAGCGGGATGTCGGCGCCCAGGGTCTCGCGGACGGCCTTGCCGTTGTCGTAGCTCTCGGCGATCGCGATCTCCTCGAGGTTGGCCTCGACGGCGTCCGCGATCTTGTTCAGCACGATGGCGCGCTGGGCGAGGGACGCCTCACCCCAGGCCGGCGCGGCGGCGTGCGCGGCGTCCAGGGCCGCCTCGACGTCGGCCTCGGTGGACTGCGCGTACTTCGTGAACGGCTTCCCCGTCACCGGGGTCGGGTTGTCCGCGTACTCGCCGTCGGCCGGCGGCCTGAACTCGCCACCGATGAAGTTGCCGTACTCGGCAAGGACTTCGACCTTGGAGCCCTCGGTGCCAGGAGTCGGGTACAACATGATGTGATTCCCCCTTCGCTGTAGGCGTCTCCACCATCACAACACCGGAACCTCTTCTTTGGAAGGCCCCCCGTCTGCCGGTTCTATGCTGGGGCGCAGGGCCCGCGCGTCCAGGGGCGCCAGCCGTCGACCGGAGGAGCACCCATGAAGAAGGGCCGGATCATCGCGGCGGTCGTCGTCGTCGCCGTGGTCGCCGCCGTGGTCGCCGGCATCGCCTTCAGCCGGCGCGCCGCGGTGCCGACGGTGAAGACGGCGACGGTCGTGAGCCAGGATCTCTCCGTGACGATCATCGCCCCCGGCTCGCTGGAGGCGGGCAAGACCACCTCCGTCTACCCCCCCATCGCCGGCACCCTGGCCACCCTCAAGGTCACCGACGGCCAGGCCGTCAAGGCCGGGGACGCCCTCGCCACCCTCGACGACGCCGCCCTCAAGGCCGCCGTCGCCCAGGCGAAGGCCCAGGTCGGCCAGGCGGACGCCCAGGCCAAGGCCGCGGAGGCCCAGCTCGCCGCCGCCAGTGCCCAGCGCGACGCCGCCCGCGCGCTGCCCCGGGACACCGACGCCCAGGCCGCCGCCCGCAGCGCCGCGATCAGGGCCGCCGACGCCGCCGCCGAGGCGGCCACCGCCGCCCAGGACGCCGCCGGTGCGGCCCAATCCGCCGCCGCCGTCGTGCGGGCCACCGCCGAGGCGAACGCCGCCAAGGGCACCATCACGGCCCCCGTGGCCGGCACCGTCACCTTCCCCGTCCTGGCGATCACCAGCATGGACGGCACGGGCCCCCGGGCCGCGCCGGGGGCGTCCGTCTCGCCGGCCGTGCCTCTGTTCACCATCACCGACCTCACCCAGGTCGTCTTCGCGGCGCAGGTCGACGAGGCCGACATCGGGGGCGTCGCCCCCGGCCAGGACGCCCGCGTGACGCTCGACAGCTACCCCGGCACCGACTTCACCGGGAAGGTGTCCCAGGTGGCCACCTCGTCGGTCACCACCAAGACCGGCGGCGTCGCGTACGTCGTGAAGGTGCCCCTCACTGCGGGCGACGGACGCCTGCGGCTCGGCATGAGCGGCGACGCCGCCCTGGCGACCGCCACCGTCCCGCAGGCCCTGGTGGTGCCCGCCCAGGCGGTGCTGACCGACGGCGGCGCCAAGTACGTCTACACGATCGCCGACGCCCCGACCCGGGTCGTCAAGACCCCCGTCGTGCTGGGGGCGGCGACCGACACCCTGGCCCAGGTCACCTCGGGGCTGGCGGCGGGTGATCGCGTCGCCACCACCGGCCTGACCGCGCTCACGGACGGGGCGGCCGTCAATGTCTCGACCTAGGTCGGCACCCGCGGCGTCCGACCCGGCCTTGGACGCCCCCGCCACGGGCGGCCCCATCGTCCGCACGGTCGGCCTGCGCAAGACCTACGGGGCCGGCGAGGGCGCGGTGCACGCCCTCGACGGGGTCGATCTCACGGTCGCCCCCGGCGAGTTCGTGGCCGTCATGGGCCCCTCCGGCTGCGGCAAGTCGACGCTGCTCAACATGCTCGGCGGCCTCGACACCCCCACGGCCGGGCAGGTGTTCGTCGCGGGCGCCGACCTCACCACCCTGCCCGACGACCGGCTCACCGAGCTGCGCCGGCGCCGCATCGGGTTCGTGTTCCAGGCGTTCAACCTGATCCCCGTCCTGGACGCCGTCGAGAACGCCGCGCTGCCCCTGACGCTCGACGGGGCCGCGGACGCGGAGGCCCGCGCCATCGACTGGCTGACCCGGGTCGGCCTCGGTGACCGGCTGAAGAACCGGCCCGACGAGCTGTCGGGCGGCCAGCAGCAGCGCGTCGCCGTGGCTCGCGCCCTGTCGACCGACCCGGCCCTGGTGCTGGCCGACGAGCCCACCGGCAACCTCGACTCCAGGTCCGCCACCGAGATCGCCGAACTGCTGGCGCAGGTGGCGTCCGAGTGGCACCGCTCGGTCCTCATGGTCACCCACGACCCCCGCATCGCGTCGTTCGCCGAGCGGCTGGTGCTGATGCGCGACGGCCGCATCGTCGACGACCTGGCCCTCGACGGGTCCACCACCGCCCCCATCCGCGCCATGGAGAAGGCGGGGCTCCTCTGATGGCCACCCTCACCAGCACCCCGGCCGCCGGCCGCGCCGAGCCCCCACCGCCCCCGGCGGCGGAGCGGCCGCCGCGCCGCACGCCCCGGTTCCCGGAGGCGCGGCTGGCGTGGCGTTACCTGCGCGGCCGCGGCCTGCGGTCGCTGCTGACCACGCTCGCCGTCGCGCTCGGGGTCATGCTGGTGTTCGGCCTCAACGGCATCGTCCCGACGATCATGGAGACGTTCAACCGCTCCCTGCTCAGCTCCACCGGCAAGATCGACATCACCGTCACCCACCGGCTCGGCCAGCCGTTCTCGCCGGTGCTCCTCGACCGGGTCGGCCGCGTCGAGGGCATCGCCGCGGCCGCGCCGGAGGCGCACGGCAAGGCCCCGCTGCCGCTCCGCTCCGACGTGCCGCTCGCCGACCAGGTGGCGGTCGTCACCGTCGTCGGCCTGGACGCCGCCCTCGCGCCGCGCGTCCGCGACTTCCCGCTGGCGTCCGGTCGCCCCCTGCAGCTCTCGGACGCCGACGTGGCCGTCCTCTCCGCCGACCTGGCCGCCCGCCTCGGGCTCAGGGTGGGCTCCGAGCTGGCCCTGCCCTCGCAGGTCGGCTCGACGCGCTTCACCGTGGTCGGCCTGCTGACCACCGCCACCGCCCCGGGCGAGGAGACCGTCTACGTGCCGCTCGCCTCGGCCCAACGCCTCTTCGGCCTCGGCGACCGGGTCTCCACGATCTCGGCGGCGCTGACCGCGGACGCCGACCGCACGGAGGTCGAGGGCGCCGTCCGGGCCGCCGTCGGCTCGGAGTTCACCGTCGGCGGCCTGTCCACCAACAGCTCGCTGCTCGCCTCCCTGGAGATGAGCCGCTACGCCTTCACCCTGTTCGGGATCTTTGCCCTGGCCACGGCCGGCTTCATCATCCTCAACAGCTTCCGCACCGTGGTGGTGGAGCGGCGCCGCGACATCGGCGTGCTGCGGGCGATCGGCCTGAAGCGGCGCGGCATCGTGTCGATGTTCCTGGCCGAGTCGCTGCTCCAGGGCGTCCTCGGCACCCTGCTCGGCATGCTGCTCGGCTGGGGCATGGCGAGCGCCCTGTTCGCGGCCATGGCGCCCGTGGTCGAGCAGATGCTGCACCTTCGGATGGGCGCGGTGCGGTTCGAGCCGGCCACCTACGTCATGGCCGTCGTGTTGGGCATCGGCGTCACCGTGCTGGCGGCCATCCTGCCGGCCCGCTCGGCCGGCCAGGTCACCCCGATGGAGGCGCTGCGGCCCCAGTCCGAGGCCGTCTACCGCAAGGGCGCCGGCGTTCGCGCCGCCGCCGGCGTGGCCGTGCTGGCGGCGTCCGTCTTCTGTCTCTTCACCGGCAACGGCACCCTCGTGGCGGTCGGGTCGGTCGTCTTCCTGGTGGGCATCGCCCTGGTGACGCCGTCGATCGTGCACCCGCTCGCCCGCTGGTTCGGCCACGTGATCGAGCTGGCGTTCGCCCGCGAGGGCGCATTGGCCCGCTCCAACCTGCAGCGCAACCCGGCGCGGTCGGCGATCACGGTGTCGGCGGTGATGCTGGGGCTGGCGTCCATCGTCGCGATGGTGACCGTCGTGCAGTCGATCTTCGCGGGCTTCATGACCTACATCGACCGCTCGCTGTCGGCCGATTACCTGGTGATCCCGCAGTCGATCATCCTCGCCGAGGGCAACGTGGCCGCCGGGCCCACGCTGACCGCCGAGGTCAGGCGCACCGACGGCATCGGCCCCGTGTCGACCCTGAGGATCGCCCGCACCCAACTCGACGGCGCCGACGTCCAGGTCATCGGCATCGACCCCGCCACCTACCGGCTGGTCGCCGACCTCGAGTGGAACGCCGGCAGCTCGGACGCCTCCCTCGACCAGCTGACCTCGGGCCGCTGGCTCATCTCCAACGGGATCTTCGCCGGCCAGGCCGGGCTGGCACCCGGCACCGCCGTCACCCTCGACACCCCGAAGGGCCCTCGCGTCTACCACACCGCCGGCGTCGGCAACGACTACCTCAACGCCAAGATCGCCACGATCTACATCAGCCAGGACTCCCTCGCCCGCGACTTCGACGTCACCTCCGACCTGCTCGTGATGGCCAACCGGACGCCGACGGCCGACCCGGCCGCGGTGCGGGCCGCCCTCGACGCGGTGGTCGCCGACTACCCCGGGTTCAAGCTGTACTCCGCCGAGGAGTGGCGCACCGAGCAGCAGACCACCTTCGACTCGACGATCGTCATCTTCTACGCGCTGATCGCGGCCCTCGCCATCCCGTCGCTGCTGGCCCTGCTCAACACGCTCGCCATCTCGGTGCTGGCCCGCACCCGCGAGATCGGCATGCTGCGCGCCGTGGGCGCCACCCGGCGCCAGGTGCGCCGCATGGTCATGGCCGAGTCGCTGCTGCTGTCGGTGATCGGCACGGTGTTCGGCGTGGCCGCGGGGGTGTGGCTCGGCTACGCGCTCGTCGAGGCGATGCGCGCCATCGGGTGGGGGATGCCGTACACGTTCCCGTGGGCGGGCGTCGCGCTGACGCTCGTGGTCGGCATCGTCTTCGGCGTCCTCGCCGCGCTCATCCCGGCGCGGTCGGCGGCAAGGCTCGACGTCGTCGCCGCCCTGCGCCACGAATAGGGTTGGCGCGTGCCCTTCGCCTTCCCGCTCCGCGACCTGTACGCCGGCGACATCGCCGACCCCGTCGGTGACCTCTTCCTGGCCCTCAACACGCCCGGCCTCATCTCGTTCGCGGGGGGAATGCCGGACGCCGCCCTGTTCGACGCGGCCGCGCTGCGGGCGTCCTTCGACCACGTGCTGGCCCACGACGGACGCCGCGCCCTCCAGTACGGCACCTCCGAGGGCGACCCGGGGCTGCGCGCCATCGCGGCGACCCGCGTGTCCCGGCATGTCCCGACGACGGCCGACCAGATCCAGATCACGTCCGGCTCGCAGGAGGCCATCTACCTGACCGCGCTCGTGCTGCTGAACCCGGGCGACGTCATCCTCGTCGAGGAGCCCACCTACCTCGCCGCCGTCCAGGCGTTCGCCCTGGTCGGGGCCCGCATGGTCGGGGTCCCCACCGACGACGGCGGCATCATTCCGGACGCCCTCGCCGCGGCCATCGCCGAGCACCGGCCGCGGGCCGTCTACCTGGTGCCGAGCTACCAGAACCCCACCGGCCGCACCATGCCGCCCGAGCGCCGCCGTGCGGTGGCCGACGTCCTGCTGCGCACCGACGTGGCGCTCGTCGAGGACGACCCGTACGGCGAGTTGGGCTTCGACGGGCCCGCGCCCGCGCCGATCGCCGCCCTCGACGGCATGGCGGAACGCACCCTGCTGCTGAACTCGCTGTCCAAGGTGATGGCGCCCGGCGTCCGGCTCGGGTGGATCCGCGGGGAGGGTCGCGTGCTCAAGGCGCTCACCGTCGCGAAGGGCGCGGTCACGATGCAGTCGCCGGCGCTCAACCAGTTGGCCATCGCGCACTACCTCACCCACCACGACCTGGACGCCCACGTCGCGGCGGTCCGCGTCCGCTACGCCGAGCGCGGCGACGCGATGGCGGCCGGGCTACGGGCGATCCTGCCGGCCGGCGCCGACGCGACCCGTCCGTCCGGCGGCATGTTCTGCTGGGTGCGGCTGAACGACAGCAGCGACACCCGCCGGCTCCTGCCGACGGCCGTCCGGCACGGGGTGGCGTTCGCGCCCGGCTTCTCGTTCTACGCCAACGACCCCGACACCTCCGCGATGCGGCTATCGTTCGTGACCAACCCGCCCGAGGCGATCGCCGAGGGGCTCGGCCGCCTGGCGGCCGCCCTGGCAGACAAGGCATGACCGTGACCACCCCCACCTCGCCCACGCTCGCCCGCACCCTGGCGGCCATCGGCCCCGCGGACGCCGCCGCGCACGCCGCCGCCGAGGCCCACCAGCTTCAACTCACCAAGCCGCCGGGCTCCCTGGGGCAACTCGAGACGCTCGGCAACCGGCTCGCCGGCATGAGTGGCGCCTGCCCGCCCCCCGTGCCGGAGCCCGCGCTGGTGTGCGTGTTCGCCGGCGACCACGGCGTCTGGGCCCAGGGCGTCTCGCCGTGGCCGCAGGCCGTCACCGCCCAGATGGTCGCCAACGTGGCCGCGGGCGGGGCGTCCGTGAACGTGCTGGCCCGGCACGCCGGCGCCGACGTCCTGGTCTACGACCTCGGCGTCGCCGAGTCGCTGCCGGCGAGCGGCGTGCTGCGGAGCCACCGGGTCGCCGCCGGCACGGCCGACATGACGCTCGGCCCCGCCATGACCGTCGACCAGTGCACGCGAGCGATCGAGGTCGGCATCGCGGCGGCCGACGAGGCCGTCGCCGCCGGCTACCGCTGCCTGATCGCGGGCGAGGTGGGCATCGGCAACACGACGCCCGCCGCCGCGCTGGTCTCGGTGTTCACCGGACGCCCCGCCGCCGAGGTCACCGGGCCCGGGGCCGGCGCGGTCGGGCCGGGCCTGGCCCGGAAGATGGAGGCGGTGGCCCGCGCGATCGCGATCAACGCCGCAGCACCCGACGACCCCCTGCGCGCGCTGGCCGCGGTGGGCGGGTTCGAGCACGCGGCGATCGTGGGCTTCCTCCTCGGCGCGGCGCGCCACCGGGTGCCCGCGATCCTCGACGGGGTCATCGCCTGCTCGGCGGCCCTCGTCGCGGTCGCCCTCGCCCCCGCCGTCCGCGACTACCTGATCGCGGGCCATGACGGCGCCGAGCCCGGCATCCGCGCCGCGCTCGAGGTGCTGCGGCTCGACCACGTCATCGCCCTGGAGTTGCGCCTCGGGGAGGGCTCGGGCGCGCTCACCGCCCTGCCGGTGGTGCAGGCTGCCGCGAAGATCCTCCGCGAGATGGCGACCTTCGCCGACGCCGGGGTCTCCGGCCAGGAATGACGCGGCCATGAGGCGGTTGGTGATCGGCGGGGCGCGCTCCGGCAAATCGCATTACGCCGAGTCACTCCTGGCCGGGCGGCCCGTCGACTACGTGGCGACGTCGCAGCGGCGTCCGGACGACCCGGAGTGGACCGCCCGCATCGCCGCCCACGTCGCCCGGCGGCCGGCCGCCTGGCGCACCCTGGAGACCGCCGACGTCGCGGGCGTCTTGGCCATCGGCGCGGACGCCGCCGTGCTCGTCGACTGCCTGACGGTCTGGCTCGCCCGGATGATGGACGAGTGCGGCTGCTGGCCGGACGCCCCCGGCGAGGGCTGGGTCGAGCCGGACGCCCGACCGGGCCCCGAGGCGTCCGGCTTCGAGGCGCTGCGCCGCCGGATGGCCGTCCTCGCCGCGGCGGTCGCGGGGACGACCCGCGACGTCGTCCTGGTGACGAACGAAGTGGGACAGGGTGTCGTTCCGGCTTCGGCTGCGGGAAGGTTGTTCCGGGACGAGATGGGCGTCCTGAACATCACGGTGGCCGCCGCCTGCGACGAGGTCTGGCTGGTCACCGCGGGGATCCCCCAGAAGATCAAAGGTGAGACATGAGCGAACAGCAGCCCCAGCCCGAGTCCCGGCAGGACCCCACGCCGGGGCCCGCGCCCGAACCCCGGCCGGACCCGTCCCCCGAGCCCCGGCCGGACCCGTCCCCCGAGCCCCGGCCGGACCCCGTCGCCGTGGGCAGCGCGGGGCTGCACGCCGCGGTGAGCACGTTCACCCGGATCCCGGTGCCCCCCGTCGTCCTCGACCGCGCGACGGCCGGCCGGGCCATGGCCGCCCTGCCGTGGGTGGGCCTCCTGCTCGGGTTGGCCGCGGGGGCGGTCGCCGCCCTGGTGCTCGTGTTCGGCGGCGGGGCCCTGCTGGCCGCGGTCGCCGGGCTCGGGGTGCTCGCGCTCGTCTCGGGGGCCATGCACCTCGACGGACTGGCCGACACCGCCGACGGCCTCGGCTCGGGCAAGCCGGCCGCCCAGGCTCTCGACGTGCTGAGGAGGTCCGACATCGGTCCGATGGGGGTGACCGCGCTCGTGCTCGTGCTCGGCCTGGACGCCGCCGCGCTGGCGTCCCCGAACCTGACCGGGGCCGCCCTGCCGGCCGCCCTGCTCATCATGCCGGTGGTGGGACGGTTCGGCGCGGTGCTCGGCACCGGACGCTGGTGGCCCGCCGCCCGCCCCGACGGGTTCGGCGCGCTCGTCGCGGGCGTCACCTCCGACCTCGCCCTGCTCGCCAACGCCCTCGCCGTGCTGACCGTGGCGGCCCTCGCCGGCGGACTCGCCCAGGGCGCCCGCGGCGTCGCGGTCTTCATGCTGGGCGCCATGCTGGCGGCCGGGGCGTCCGCGCTGTGGCAGCGGCACCTGCACCGGCGCCTCGGCGGCGTCACGGGCGACACCCTCGGGTCGCTGGTCGAGGTCGCCCAGGTGGCGTTCGTCGTCGTGCTGGCCCTCGCGCTCTGAGCCCCGCCCGCCCAGACCCAGTCCCAGGCAGACCCGTCCCTGACAGAATCCCGATCATCGGAGCATCCATGACCCCCTCCCGGACCGTCCGCCTCCTCGTCGACCCGGCCAGCGAGGCGTCGTGGCGCGCCTCACGCTGGCTGGCGATCGTCGAGCTGGCCCGCCCGATCCAGGTCGAATTCGTACCGGCCCCGTCCGAGGAGGGCCGCGCGGTCGCCCGGGTCGCGCTGGCCGCCGGGGACCTGGTCGGCTCCGACGGACCGCGGGCCGTCTACGAGGCGTACGGACGCCGCCGGTTCGTCCTCGGCGAGGCGGACGCCGCGGCCGCCACCGAGGAGGCGCTCCGCGACCTGCAGCTGCCCCTGTTCCTCACCTTCGCCGCCGGCGACCCCCAGTGGGACGCCCGCCTGGCCGCGGCGTCCCCCGAGCCCCTGATCATCGACGGGGTGCCGCACGCCCTGCCGGAGTTCACCGAGGTCCCCACCGGCGGCGACGCCACGGCCCTCTTCGACGCGCTCGGCGGCTGAGCCCGGCGTCCCCGGCTGTTCCCCGCGGGGAGGCCTGTGGCACAGTGGCCGCATGACTGAGCCCGCGACACCCGACCAGCCCGTCCCCGACCCCAAGGAGGCGATGCGGCGGGCGCTGGAGGCCAAGAAGAAGGCCGACCACGCCCACCACGAGGGCGCGGCCGGGGCGAAGTCGCTCGGGGCCACCCACACCAAGGCGGCCGGGAAGCGGCAGTTCCGCCGCAAGGCCGGCGGCTGATCCCGCACGGGTGACCCTCTGACACGTTCCCAACACCCGGAGACGGGGCCGACCCTCCTCGTTGGCGACGCCCAACACCCGTTGACGGGGCCGACCTTCCTCGTTCTCGCCGACCTTCCTCGTTCTCGCCGAAGGCGCAACCTCGGTAAACCGGCAGCAGGTCGGCACACCGGACGCCCGTCGGCCCTGTCGCTCAACACGCAGCACGGCCACGCAATTGCCTTCTGGCAGGAGGTGCCGCGGAGCCGCAGCGCCGCCACCCGAATCCCCGCGGCAAGGAGTGCTGCGAATCCGCAGCAGCACAGCCAACCGAATCCCCCTGACAAGGAGTGCTGCGAATCCGCAGCAGCACAGCCACGCAAATGCCCCCTGACAAGGAGTGCTGCGGATCCGCAGCAATCTCGCACGCAGAAGGTGCATCACCCCTCGAAGTGCCCCGCCCAGGGAAGTGCCCCGCCCAGGGGTCAGCCCAGACCCGTCCCGGGCGACCACGCCCGCCCGCGCTCACGACGGCCCGCCGCGCCACCCTCGGATGAGCCGGATCCGCGCGTCCACCTGCTCCACCGAGCACTCCGCCAACGCCGGCCCGCCGCACTGCCGGCGCAGGTCGGCGTGGACGTGGCTGTGCGGCACTCCGACGGTGCGCGCGTGTTGTGCCACCAGCGCGTTGAGTTCCTTGCGGCGGGTGGCGAGCGTCCGGTGCAGGGCCACGACCTCCACCGGCTCCCGGGCGGCCCGGGCCTCCTTCTTGATCCGCTGGTCGTGCCGGGCCTGCTGGCGGCGCTGCCGCTCCCCCAGCAGGGCGGACACCTGGTCCGGCTCCAACAGCCCCGGGAGCCCCAGATAGTCCCGCTCGTCGTCGCTGTGCGGCTCCGCGACCAGGCCGAAGGCGGCCCCGTCGAACAGCACGTGGTCGAACGTGGCCCGGGACTCCAACGCCTCGAACTCGCCCAGCAGGCCATCGGACGCCGCCTCGCCCCGGTTGGCCTCCGCCAGCAACGCCTCCGACTCGTCCCACAGCCCGGCCTCGCCCGCGGCCTTCCGGGCGCCCAGGACGTGGTCCCGTTGCCGCTCCAGCGCCGACGCGTGCGCCAGGATGACGGGCACCGTCGGCAGGAACACCGTCGCCACCTCCCCGCGCCGCCGCGCCCGCACGAAGCGGCCCACGGCCTGCGCGAAGAACAGCGGCGTCGACGTCGCCGTCGCGTACACCCCGACCGCCAGCCGCGGAATGTCCACCCCCTCGGACACCATCCGCACCGCCACCAGCCAGCGCCCCTGCGAGGCGGCGAACGCCTCGATCCGAGCCGACGAGCCGGCGTCGTCCGACAGCACGACCGTCGGCTTCTCCCCCGTGATGGACGCCAGCGCGCGGGCGTACGCCCGGGCCGCCGTCTGGTGCGACGCGATGACGAGACCGCCGGCGTCCGGGACGTGGCGGCGCACCTCGGTCAGCCGGGTGTCCGCGGCGCGCAGCACCGCCGCGATCCACTCCCCCTTCGGATCGAGTGCGGTGCGCCAGGCGTGCGCCGTCAGGTCCTTCGTCAGGGGCTCGCCGAGGTCGGCGGCGATCTCGTCCCCGGCCTTGGTGCGCCACCGCATCGGGCCGCCGTAGTTCATGAACAGCACGGGCCGCACGACGTGGTCGCGCAGGGCGTCCGCGTAGCCGTAGACGTAGTCGGGCCGGGAGATGCGGGTGCCGCCGCCGCGCTCCTCGTAGGTGACGAACGGGATCGGGTGGTCGTCGCTGCGGAACGGGGTGCCGGTCAACGACAGGCGCCGCACCGCGTACCGGAAGCAGTCGCCGATCGCGTCGCCCCAACTGCGGGAGTCGCCGGCGTGATGGATCTCGTCGAAGATCACCAGCGTCGGCAGGTTCGTGGCCAGGGCCTCGTAATGGAACGGCCGCGCGGCCACCCCGGCGTACGTCACGACGACCCCCGAGTAGTCGCGGCTGCGGCCCCGCTTCGACCCGCCCAGCCCCGGGTCGAGTTGGATGCCGACGCGCGCCGCGGCGTCCGCCCACTGCACCTTCAGGTGCTCGGTCGGCGCCACGACGATCACCCGGCGGACGACGCGGCTCGACAGCAGGTCCCGCGCGATCCGCAGCGCGAACGTGGTCTTGCCGGCGCCCGGGGTGGCGACGCACAGGAAGTCCTGGGGGGAGCGGTCCCGGTAGAGGGTGACGGCCTCCACCTGCCAGGCGCGCAGCGCGGACGCCGTCCCCCACGGCGCCTTGCCGGGGAACGCGGGGGACAGTTGCTCGAACGCCGAGGTCATCGGCGGGGGGCGGGGTGGTCGGCAGGCATGGGAGCCCCGACCTTAGCCCACGAGGCGCTCCAGGGCCGCCAGCAACGGCACCTGACCCTTGACGACGCGCCGGCGGGCCTCGTCGATCAGCACCCATTCGGCCCGGTCGACCTCCGGGTAGGCCTTGACGATGCCGCTGCGCGGCGGCCACTCCACCTCGAAGTCGTTGCTGGAGACGAACGTCAGCGTCCGGGGCGCCTCGACCGCGAACCCCCGCACGTGCTTGCCCGAACTGAGTCGCACCTCCCCGAGGTCGAGAAGGTCCCCGGCCGGCACCTCGGCCCCCGTCTCCTCGACGAACTCGCGGCGGGCGGCGTCCTGCGGGCTCTCCTCGGCGGGGTCGAACACCCCCTTGGCCAGCGACCAGGACGCCGCGTCCTGCCGGGTCCAGAACGGCCCCCCCATGTGGACGATGAAGACCCAGAGCCCTTCGTCGTCCTTGGCATAAGGAAGAATCCCTGCAGCGTGGACGGCCATGGAGGGGATGGTCTCAGCCGCGCCGTAGCCGTGCAACCCGAGAAGAGTGCAAGATCGGGGCATGACCGATGCTCAAGCAGTGCGTTACTTCCAGGACCGGCTGGCCTACACCACGTCTCCCCGCGAGGTGATGGCGGCGACCGAGGCGGGCCAGCAGTTCGTCCTCGTCGACGTCCGCAGCGCCGACGCCTTCGAACGCGGCCGCGTCCCCGGCGCCCTCCACTTCACGCTGGCGCAGCTCTCCGACGCCGTCGGCCGGATCCCGGCCAACGCCGACGTCGTCGTGTACGACTGGGGCCCGGCCAGCACCGAATCGACCCGCGGTGCGCTGTCCCTCGCCGCCCAGGGCTTCAAGGTGCGGCAGATGATCGGCGGGTTCGAGTACTGGCAGCGCCTCGGCTTCGGCATCGAGACGCCGACCGGCGTCCGGCACCGCGCCCCCGACCCGATGACCACCGCGGCCCAGCAGCGCTCCGGGCTCTGACGGACGCCGCCCTCCGACCGGGACGCCCCCGCACGGGGGCGTCCCCGCCCGAGGGCGTCCCCCGCCCGAGGGCGTCCCCCGCCCGAGGTCGTCCCCCGCACGGGGGCGTCCCAAAAAACTGAGACACGGAGGGGGTCGTTACCGGGACCAATAATCTCGCGCCCATGAACCAAGAACTCCACCCTGACCTGCAGCCGATGTTCGAAATCGTCAAGCAGGTGAACCCTGGCCACCAGGAGTTCCAGCAGGCCGTCTACGAGGTCATGCTGAGCATTGCGCCCATCGCGGGCAGCCGGCCCGAGTACGCCCAGTGGTCGATCCTCAAGCGCATCTGTGAGCCCGAGCGGCAGATCATCTTCCGCGTGCCGTGGGTCACCGACGACGGCAAGGTCGAGATCAACCGCGGCTACCGGGTCGAGTTCAACTCGGCGCTCGGGCCGTACAAGGGCGGCCTGCGCTTCCACCCGAGCGTGAACCTGTCGATCATCAAGTTCCTCGGCTTCGAGCAGACGTTCAAGAACTCCCTCACGGGCATGCCCATCGGCGGCGGCAAGGGCGGCGCCAACTTCGACCCCAAGGGCAAGTCGGACGCCGAGATCATGCGGTTCTGCCAGTCGTTCATGACCGAGCTCTACCGGCACATCGGCGAGTACACGGACGTGCCCGCCGGCGACATCGGCGTGGGCGGCCGCGAGATCGGCTACCTCTTCGGCCAGTACAAGCGCATCACCAACCGCTGGGAGGCCGGGGTCATCACCGGCAAGGGCCTCACCTGGGGCGGCGCGCAGGTGCGCACCGAGGCGACCGGCTACGGCACGGTCTACTTCGCCCAGGAGATGCTGGCCGTCCGCGGCGACTCCTTCGACGGCAAGCGCGTCGTCGTGTCCGGCTCGGGCAACGTCGCCATCTACGCGGTCGAGAAGGCCCAGCAGCTCGGCGCCAAGGTGATCGCGGTCTCCGACTCCGACGGCTACATCGTCGACGAGGCCGGCATCGACCTCGAGCTGCTCAAGGACGTCAAGGAGCGCCGCCGCGAGCGCCTCACCGCCTACGTGGCGGCCCGCCCCGGCGCCCGGCACGTCGTCGACGGCTCAATCTGGGACGTCCCCTGCGACATCGCCCTGCCGTGCGCCACCCAGAACGAGATCCTGGGCCGGCACGCCAAGAAGCTGGTCGAGAACGGCGTCCAGTTGGTCGCCGAGGGCTCGAACATGCCGACCGACCCCGACGGCATCGCGATCTTCACGGAGGCCAAGATCCTGTACGCCCCGGGCAAGGCGTCGAACGCCGGCGGCGTGGCCACCTCGGCCCTGGAGATGCAGCAGAACGCCAGCCGCGACTCGTGGTCGTTCGAGTACACCGACAACCACCTGCGCGGCATCATGCGCGGCATCCACGACAACTGCATCGAGACCGCCGAGACCTACGGGCACCCCGGCGACTACGTCGCCGGCGCCAACCTGGCCGGCTACATCAAGATCGCCGACGCCATGGTCGCCCAGGGCGTCATCTGATCCGACCCCAGATGAAGGGCCCCCGTTTCGACGGGGGCCCTTTTTCCTGAGGGTGGTCCGGCGCGCGGGCTCCGGGATTCACACGAAACCCGCCTGGCGCGCGACTGGCCACTTCAAACGCTAAAGAAAGACTGCGCGCGGGACATCCGCCTTAAGTGCCGGCCGGCCGGTACGAAAGGATGAAAAAGGGGGGTGGCGCCGGCCCACCCCACACTGGACCCGCCGCCACCGCCGGGGGACAATGCGCCCATCCCTGAGAGAGGTGTCCCCATGGCGCTGCAGCCCAACCTCCTTCCCCTCGCGCCCCTGCTGGGCCGGTGGCGCGGCACCGGCCACGGCCACTACCCCACGATCGCCGACTTCACCTACGTCGACGAGTGGGAGTTCCTCGACGTCGGCAAGCCCTTCCTGTGGTTCGTCGAGCGCACCCGGCACCCCGAGACCGGCGCGCCGATGCACACCGAGACCGGCTACCTGAGGGTGCCGGCGCCCGGGGTGATCGAACTGGTGGCCGCCATCCCGACCGGGCAGGCCGAGGTGGGCGTGGGCACGCTGACCGCCGCCGACGGCGTCCTCGAGGTGTCGACCGCCGCCGAGGTGCGCAACACGCCCGCGGCGAAGCAGGTCGACGGCATCCGGCGGCGCTTCCGGGTGACCGGCGACCGACTCGACTACGCCCTCAGCATGGCCGCGGTGGGGCTCGACGACACCCCACACCTGGAGGCCGTCCTCGCCCGCGCCTGACCCCGGCACCCGACCCCGGCGGCGGCCCCCCGGGTTCACTTTTCACTTGCGAGTTCGCCACCCGGGCGTCCGGGTCATTAGCATGACCGTGTCCGTGCCGTCCGGGGAGGTTCAGAGTTGAGCGAGTCGCCGTCCGACCAGCCCGTCTTCTCGGCGGTGCTCAGCCGCGCCGTCCGGGAGCGCGGGCTGTCCCTCGACCGCATCCGGGCGCGACTCGAGGCCGCCGGCGTCCCGGTCAGCAACGCCACCCTCAGCTACTGGCAGTCGGGGCGATCCCTGCCCACCCGGGCCCGCTCGCTGCGCACCCTGGTCGAGTTGGAGACGATCCTGCAACTCGAGACCGGCACGCTCATCGAACTGATCCGCAACGCGGACGGCCGCACGCGGCACCAGTTGTTCGCCTGGCAGTCCGTCGTGCCGTCCGGTGAGATCGCCGAGCAGATCATCGCCGAGATGGGCATGGAGGTGTCCGGGCGGATCGCCCGCGTCACCGTCCACGACACCCTCACCATGGACGCCGATCGCTGCGAAACGATGTGGCTCAGCCGGCAGGTGCTGCGGGCCGAGCGCAGCGGCGTCCAGAGCTTCCCCGTGGTGGTGCAGGGCGAGGAGAGCGCCGAACCCGGCAGCCCCGAGATCGAGCCCGTGTTCGGCTGCGCCCTCGGCCGGGTCGTCGACGTGCCCGAGCGGCAGTTGACGGTCGCCGAGATGCTGCTGCCCCGGCCGCTGCAGCGCGGCGAGTTGGTGCTCACCGAGTACCTGGTCACCATGAAGCCGGCCCCGTCGGTGCTGATGACCCGCTCGTGCTTCGAGCCGGTGCGCGAGGTGGCGTTGGCGGTGCAGTTCCATCCGGCGGCCCTGCCCGTCGAGGTGCACTCGTTCACCCAGCAGTCGCTGAACGATCCGCAGGCGCCCGAGACCGACGTCCGGCCGCTGCCCGTGCACGACAACCAGGTGCAGACCGTCCGGCTGGACGCCACCCCCGGCGTGTACGGGCTGCGCTGGTCCTGGGACTGACCGCGACGGGGCATGATCGCCCCATGAGCACCTTCGCCGAGACCGTGGACGCCACGGGCGTCGACACCCTGCTGGCCCGCGGCAGCGCCAAGTGGACCACCTTCCCGGGCCGGATCGGCGCCTGGATCGCCGAGATGGACTTCGGGGTCGCCCCCCCGATCCAGGACGCCCTCGACCGCCTGCGCGCCGACGTCCTGTACGGCTACCCGAACCGGACGATGCTCGACGACCTGCGCGCGGCGGCGTCCGGCTTCTGCACCGAGCGGTACGGCTGGACACCCGACCCGGACGCCATCGCCGCCATCTCGGACGTGCTCCACGGGCTGGGCCTCGTGCTGGACTCGTTCGTCGACGCGGACGCCCCCGTCGTCCTGCTGACGCCGTGCTACATGCCGTTCCTGACGGTCCCGCCCGCGTTCGGACGCCGCATCGTCGAGGTGCCGATGGTCCGGGGTGAGGCGGGCTGGTCGGTCGACCTCGACGCCCTGGACGCCGCCCTGGCCGACGGCGGCCTGTTCGTCCTCGCCAACCCCTACAACCCGCTGGGCAAGGTGTTCGCCCGGGCCGAATTGGAGGCGATCGCCGAGGTCGTGGCGCGGCGCGGCGCCCGCGTGTTCAGCGACGAGATCCACGCCCCGCTGACGTTCGCCGGCCACCCGCACGTGCCGTACGCGGCCGTCTCGGCGGAGGCCGCGCGCCACTCGATCACGGCGCTGTCCGCGTCCAAGGCCTGGAACCTCGCCGGGCTGAAGTGCGCCCAGTTGGTGTTCACGAACCCCGACGACCTGGCCCTGTGGAAGCGGCGGGCGAGCCGCCGGGCGGCGGAGGCCGCCAACGCCGGGATCGTGGCCGGCACCGCCGCCTACACCCAGGGCGGGGCGTGGCTCGCCGACGCGCTGGCGTACCTCGACGTGAACCGGCGGCTCGTCGCCGACGAACTGGCCGCCCGGATCCCCGGCGCCCGGACCACCCTGCTGGAGGGCACCTACCTGCAGTTCGTGGACTTCCGCGAGACGGCCGTGCCCGGCAACCCGCGCCAGTTCTTCTTCGAGCACGCGGGCGTCGCCCTCACCGACGGGGCCCTGTGCGGCGCCGCCGGGCACGGCTTCGTCCGGCTCAACATCGCCACCCCGACGCCGATCCTGCGCGAGATCCTCGACCGCCTGGAGGCCGCCGCGCGGGCCGTCCGATGACGCCCGCGACGACGTCGCCCGGCCGCGGGGCGGTGCGGGCCACCGGCGGCATGGTGGCCACCAGCCAGCGGTACGCCGCCGAATCCGGACGCCGCGTGCTCGCCGCGGGCGGCTCGGCCGCCGACGCGGCCATCGCGATGGCCGCGTGCCTGACCGTCGTCGAACCGTGCAGCAACGGCCTCGGGTCGGACGCCTTCGCCGTCGTCCGCGACGGGGGCCGGCTGCACGGCCTCGCCGGGGCGGGCCGGGCGCCGGCGTCCCTCACCCTGGACGCCGTCCTGGGGCGCGGCCACGCGACCATGCCGCTGCGCGCCTGGGAGACGGTGACCGTGCCGGGCGCCGTCGCGGCGTGGGCCGCCCTGCACAAGCGGTTCGGGCGGCTGCCGTTCGAGCGGCTGCTGGCGGACGCCGTCGCGCACGCCCGCGACGGGTACGTCGTCACCCCCGTGGTGGCCGCCGCGTGGGCGTCCGCCGCCGACGCGCAGCGCAGCTTGTCGGGGCCCGAATTCGCCGAGTGGGCGCGGGTCTTCGCCCCCGGGGGCGGGGCCCCCGCCGCGGGGTCCGTCTGGGGCAGCGCGGCGCACGCGGCGACGCTCGAGGCCATCGCCGCCAGCCGCGGCGAGGCCTTCTACCGGGGCCCGCTCGCCGAGGCGACGGCCCGGTTCGCGGCCGCCACGGGCGGGTACCTCACCGTCGACGACCTGGCGGCCCACCGCGCGGAGTGGGTCGACCCCCTGCAGCTGCCGTTCGCCGGCCACACGGTGCACCAGTTGCCGCCGAGCGGGCAGGGGGTCGCGGTGTTGGCGGCGTTGGCCCTGCTGGCCGGGCTCGACCCGGTCGACGACGAGGTCGAGACCACCCACCGGGCCATCGAAGCCGTCAAGCTCGCCCTGACGGACGCCCACGCCCACGTCGCCGATCCCGCCTGCGTGCCGGTGCCCACCGCGGGCCTGCTCGATCCGGGGTACGCGGCGACCCGCCGGGCGCTGATCGGCGCGCGGGCGTCCGACCCCCGACCGGGACGCCCGCCGGGCTCGGACACCGTCTACCTGTGCGCCGCGGACGCCGACGGCCAGCAGGTGAGCTTCATCCAGTCGAACTTCCACGGGTTCGGCAGCCACATCGTCGTGCCGGGCACCGGCATCGCCCTGCAGAACCGCGGCCACGGCTTCAGCCTCGACCCCGCCCATCCCAACGTGCTGGCCCCGGGCAAGCGGCCGTTCCACACGATCATCCCCGGCTTCCTCGACTCGCCGGACGGGCTGCACGGGCCGTTCGGCGTCATGGGCGGGCACCTGCAGGCGCAGGGACACGTGCAGGTGCTGCTGGCGACCCTGGTGGACGGGGCCGATCCGCAGGCCGCGCTCGACCGGCCGCGCTGGTTCTGGAGCGCGGGCCGGCGGGTCGAGTGCGAGGATCCGGCGCTGGTCGCCCCGCTGCGCGCCCGCGGCCACGACGCCCGGCCGGCGGACGCGGCGTCCTTCTTCGGACGCGGTCAGATCATCTGGGCCACGCCGGACGGCGACCTCGTGGGGGGCACCGACCCCCGGTGCGACGGGGCGGTGCTGGGGCTGTGACCCGGGCATCTCGTCTACCCTGGACTGGGTGTGGCGACAGATGCGGGTGGACGCGGCGTACCTGACCCGGATCCGGGGCGCCCTGTTCGCGGCCCTGCTGCGCGCCAACCTGATCACCCTCGTGGCGTTCACCGCGCTCGCCGTCGTGCTGGGCGTCCTCGCGGCGGGCGGCGGCGACTGGTTCTACGCCGTCGTCGGCACCGTGATGGCGGCGCTGCTGCCGTTCCTGCTGTGGACGTCGGCGTCCCGCACCGCACGCCGCGTCCCGCCCGGCAGCTTCGTCGCCTACGCGGTCACCCCCGACGGCACCCTGCACCACTCCAGCGCCCACGGCACGATCACGGTCAACCCGGGTTCCGTCGCGCGCCTCGTCCGCACCCGGGACTGCTGGCTGGTCGGCCTGGCCACCGGCGTCCTGCTGGTCGTGCCGCGGGAACTGATCCCGGACGCCGACGCGGCCCTCCTCGCCCGGCACCTGAGGGGCGCGGCCCGCACGCTCAGCGCTTGAACGCGGCGAGCCGGGAGGTGTCGCCGGCGGCGATCTGCTTGAACATCTCGGCGGCCTTGGCCTTGTCCCACTGAACGGCCGAGCCGGCGTCCGTCTGCAGGGCGACGTCGGAGATCGGCACCGTCAGGGCGAGGCCGTCCCCGCGCGAGATCGACCAGAAGGCGAGCGCGGCGGGGGCGATCTCGAGCAGGCCGGTGCCGTTCCCGGCCGTCAGCGCCCCGGCCCCGGCCCGGTTCACCTGGAAGTAGGTGACGGGGTTCGCGATCACCCACGGGCTCAGCGCCTTCTTTGCGACGGCCGTGATCATCTCGCGCTGCCGCTCGACGCGGCCCAAGTCACCGCGGGGGTCGGCGTGGCGCACCCGCACGTACTTCAGGGCGGTCACCCCGTCCATCGCCTGGCAGCCCTTCTTGAGGGACAGGTGGGCGTACTCGTCCTCGATGTCGAACGTCGGGCACTGCACGATGCCGCCGACCGCATCGATGATGCTGACGAACCCGCCGAAACCGATCTCGAGGAAGCCGTCGACGCGCAGGCCCGTCGCCTGCTCGACGGTGGCGGTGAGCAGGGTCGGGCCGCCCAGCGCGAACGCCGCATTGATCTTGTTGCGGCCGTGGCCGGGGATCGCCACGTAGGAGTCACGCGGCAGCGAGATGAGCACCGGCTTCCCGGACGGAGGTTGGTAGAGCAGCATGATCGTGTCGGCCACGTTGCCGCCCTCGCTGCCGGTGCCGAGTTCGCCCCGCTGCTGGGCGGTGAGGCCCTCCCGCGAATCGGAGCCCGCCAGCAGCATCAACTGGCCGGGCTGCTGGGGCGGCCGGGTGCCGCTCGGGGCGAACGGGGCGTGGCCGAGGCCCGTCCAGGCGACGAGGGGCACCGCCACGAGGTAGACGACGACCGCGACCAGGGCCACCAGCACGCGGCGTCCCCAGCGGGGCCGACGGCGGGGGGCGGCCGCGTGCGCGGGCTGGGGTGCGGGCCGGGCGGGCTGGGGTGCGGGCCGGGCGGGCTGGGGTGCGGGCCGGGCGGGCTGGGGCGCGGGCCGGGCGGGCTGGGCGGGCTGCGGCGCGGGCGTCCCCCGGGGGGCCCGGGTTGGGCGCTCAGGCGCGGGCGGGGTCGGCTCGCCGTCGTACCGCCCGCGGCGGTACAGCCAGTCGAGATCGTCGTCCTGTCGGTCGGGCACCCACCAAAATTAGCCGGTGCGGCGCACGGACGAAGAGTCGGGGAAGCGGACGCCCTCGACGCGCCCCACCGGGCGGCCGTGGCCGAGGACGACCTCGTCCGCCAATTCGGAGAGCGACTCGGGGCTGCCGGCCTCGGCCAGCCGCAGGAATTCGGCGAGCAGGACGCCCCGCCCCCGGTTGGCCCCGTCGGCGATCTTGACGGCGATGCCGCGGCCGTTCGGCAGGCCGACGGCGAACACGCCCTCGGCGCCGTCCTTGCCGACCAGGCCCGGGACCGCGGTCATGAGGCGGGTCACGTCGCGGCCGGTGCCGCCCACGTAGCGCGGGAAGCGCCGCATCGCGTCGGCCACCAGGGCGGCCTCGCCGTCGGTCGCCGACGCCAGCCGGCCGAAGGCCCGCGCCAACCCCGCCAGGCTGACGCCGTGCTGCGGCGCGCCGCACCCGTCGACCACGACCGCCCCGACCGGCTCCCCGGCGAACTCGGCCACGGTCGCCGCCATCAGGCGCTGCAGGGGGTGATCGGCGGCGAGGTAGCCGGCCACGTCCCAGCCGGACGCCGCCGCCGCCGTCACCATGGCCGCGTGCTTGCCCGAGCAGTTCTGGGCGAGTGAGGAGGGGGGCCGGCCGGCGGCGATCCAGGCCACCCGGGCGTCCTCCCCGGAGGGGTAATCGGGGGTGTTCTGCAAGGCGGCCTCGGTCAGGCCCCCGGCTACGAGGAGGCGCCGGACGGCGTCCAGATGGAACGGTTCGCCGGAGTGCGAACTGGCCGCCACCGCCAGCAACTCGTCGCGCGCGGGCGTCCCGGCGCGGAGCGCGGCCACGGCCTGCAAGGGCTTGTTGGCCGAGCGCGGCAAGACCAGCGCGGCCGGGTCGCCGACCGCGAACACGACCGCACCGGAGGCGTCCGTCACCACGCCGAGACCGCGGTGGACCGACTCGACCACGCCGTTGCGCACCACGCGGGCGACGACGGGGGCTTGAGACAAGGGCATTGTTCGATCGTTCCATTTTGGGCGGGCGAGGGCTACGGCGGTTCCCCATCACTTTTCACTTCGGCGTTGGGCGTCCTGGTCGGGGGTGGCCGCCGAGTAGTGCAGGAGATCCGGGGTCGTCTACCCCCCCCCCCCCCGGATCTCCTGCACTCCCGCACTAGGGTGGCGGCGTGGACGCGAACCCCACCCCGCCGCCGCCGTACGTGGTCACGTGCTACCGGCACCCCGACCGGCCCACCGGGCTCGGCTGCCAGCGCTGCGGCCGACCCCTGTGCCCGGAGTGCGTGCGGCCCGCCGACGTCGGGTACCAGTGCCCCGAGTGCGCCGCGGACCGAACGCCGGCCCCCTCCCCGATCCGGACGCCGCAGCGCCGGTCGGCCTTCGCCCGGGCTCCGGTCACCACGACGCTGATCGCGATGAACGTGGCGGTGTGGGCGGCGATCCTGGTCACCGGCCAGACCCGCAGTTGGCTGGTCAACGTGCTGGCCCTGCAACCCGAGGGCGTCTGCACGGTGGGCGGCGTCGACTACATCCGGGTCACCCGCGCGGCCTGCGGGCAGGCGGGCGGCACCTACTTCCCGGGCGTGGCCGAGGGGTCGGCCTGGCAATTGCTCTCCAGCGCGTTCACCCACGTCAGCCTCGTGCACATCGCGTTCAACATGGTGGCCCTGTGGTTCCTGGGCCCCCAGTTGGAGCGCTACCTCGGGTGGCGCTCCTATCTCGCGCTCTACCTGCTCTCGGCCCTGGCGGGGTCGGTGGCGGTGTTCTGGCTGGCGGACCCCAACTCGTCGACCGTGGGCGCCTCGGGGGCCGTCTTCGGGCTCATGGGCGCGCTGCTCATCGTCGCCTGGCGCACCGGCAACAACGTCACCCAACTGCTCGGCTGGCTCGCGGCCAACGTGGCCATCACCTTCGCGGCGGGCGAGGGCATCTCGTGGCAGGGCCACCTGGGCGGGCTCGCGGGCGGGCTGCTGGTGGCTGCCATCCTGGTGCGCCGGGGCCCCGACGGACGCCCCGCCCGACCGACCGCGCTCCTGGCCGCGCTCACCGCCCTGCTCGTCGCGCTCACCCTGCTGCGGGCCTGGCTGCTGGGCTGACGCGGACTCGCACGCCGGGCCCAGTGAAAGTGAAATCCCTGGTCAGCGTTTATCCAACCGAGACGCCCGGGGTTCCTGGCCGTCGGCGTCCGGCAATAGGGTGAACGCGTGGGGCCTGGACGAGGGGGCGACCCCGCCCCTCAGGGCCCAGGAAGGAACACATCATGGGACTCTTCGACGCCATCAAGGACGCCTTCACGACCGACGACGGCGAGCGCCTCGAGGCCGCACAGAAGGAGTTGGCCCGTCTCGAGGGCCAACTGCAGGCCGCCAAGGACCGCAACGACATCAACGCCATCGCCGACCTCCAGGGCAAGATCGAGGCCGCCCAGGGCCAGATCCGCGACTACCAGGCGAAGTTGGGCCAGGCGCCCGCCGAGCCCGCCCCGGCCGAGGCCGCCCCGGTCGAGGCCGAGGTCGCCCCGGAGCCCGTCCCAACCGCGGCCGAGGAGGTCCCGGTCGCGGTCGAGCCCGAGCCGGCCCCGGTGGTCGCCGAGGCGCCCGCGGCGCCCGCGGCGCCCGCGGCGCCCGCCGAGCGCACCTACACGGTGAAGCCCGGCGACACCCTCTCCAAGATCGGCCGCGAGTTCGGCGTGACCTACCAGGCCATCGCCAAGCTCAACAACATCGAGAACCCCGACCTGATCTACCCCGGCCAGGTCTTCCGCATCCCCAACGCCTGACCCTGAGCAGACCCACCGAGGCCCCCGCCCCCCCGGGCGGGGGCCTCGCGGCGTCCCGCGACAGGACCGACCTTGCTCGTTCCCGCCTACCTTGCTCGTTCTCGCCGACGGCGCAACCTCGGCAAACCGGAGCCCGGTCGGCAAACCGGAGCACGGTCGGCAAACCAGGCCCGCCGCCGCCCCATCCCCCATGGCCCTCCGCCTCCCCCAGGCCCTCCGCCACCCCAGCCCAACTCGACGACACGACCGACTCCGCTTGCTGAGAACTTCTGGCAACAAGGTGAGAGTTCCTCAGGGTCTCCGCTAGATTTTTAGTTGAGGGAACCAATACTCAACCGTCAGGAGATCTCATCATGAGCCACCACAAGTTCGCCGCCGCCGCCGTCACCGCGGCCGTGCTGGTCGGCGGGGCTGCGGGCTCCATCCTCACGACCCCCAGCGTGTCCACCGCGGCCGTGTCGCTGCCCAACAGCGCCCTGCGGACCCAGTCCTACAGCACCGACCTCTCGACCGCCCGCACCCCGGTCGCCGCCGTCGACACCCAACTCACCCTCACCGC
>WBZS01000612.1_pt2 | contig 30597 bp, 16 predicted proteins | sample 5204201 | NCBI WGS metagenome assembly WBZS01 (sample SAMN12344357, study PRJNA552823) | activated sludge metagenome | biome: Activated sludge suspended growth; feature: Nitrification reactor; material: Wastewater; isolation source: activated sludge from nitrification reactor of wastewater... | reverse complement strand
CGCCTTGGTCGGAGATGGAGCAGAACGGGAACCGTTGCAGGCGTTGGCGAAAAACCTTCGAATCGAAGACCGAGTTCATTTTTTGGGTTATCGGGAAGATCCCCGCCAAATCTACGAAGCGATGGACGTATTCGTTTTAAGTAGCTTTCGCGAGGGGTTGCCCAACGTTCTTCTCGAAGCGTTGGCGTTGGAAGTGCCAGTCGTTGCGACACGAATCGCCGGGGTTCCGAAACTGATTCAGGACGGCGTGAACGGATTTCTCGTCGAGCCAGGGTCCATCGAATCGTTGAAATCCGCCGTAAATCGAATCTTCACCTCCAACGATTGCCGACACCGGTTTACAGAACTAGGCAGACAGTTGATTGTTAACGAATACAGTTTTTCGAGACGGACAGACCGAGTTCAAGCCATCTATGACCGTCTTTTAAAGAAAGCACCTTAAATTCGCAGATTCGGCAGACTTTGGAACATCATGTGCTTATAAGCGAAAGACTTAACGTCGTGCGCTTTTGAGTGACCCATGAAGGCTTCCCCCACCGCGCTATTAAATAGTAGTGACGCTCCCAGCATCACGATTGCCGATTCGGCTAATTTGGTGGCCGAAATGGCCGACTTCGAGGATTTTTTTCATTCATTCCCACAAATCCCGTTGAGTCGGCACCCGGCGTGGCAACTCGTGCTGAAGCGAAGTATGGGTCACCAGCCTTATTGTGTAACTGCGAGATCAGCAGGAAAGATCGTCGGTGTCCTTCCATTGGCCCTGGTAAGTAGTTGGCTGTTCGGACGATTTCTTATTAGCCTTCCTTATGTGAACTATGGCGGAGTGCTAACTCACGATGCGTCCGTGGCAGGACCAATGATCGATGCGGCCACAAAATTGGCAGACCGCGTCAATGCTCGATACCTTGAACTTCGCCACGAAACCGAATTACCTCATGCCGCCTTTACGCATATGTCGACCACAAAAGTGCATATGCGGCGACATCTCCCCGCGGCACCGGAAAAACTATTCAGTGACCTCCACGGAAAAGTTCGCAATCAGATTCGGAAAGGCGAGAAATCGAACCTAGATGTGATCTGGGGGGGCCTTGAGTGTCTTTCGGAATTTCACGCGGTTTTCAGCGAAAACATGCGTGATCTGGGAACCCCGAATTTTGGAATTGGCCTTTTTCGTCAAATCCTCGAACAGTTTCCCGATTCTGCGGAAATATGCGTAGTTCGTAAGGAAAGTAAAGCAATTGCGTCGGCGTTATTACTGCATGGAACTGGTATCACCGAGGTACCAAGCGCCAGTTCATTGCGGGCATTCAATAGCACGAATGCGAATATGTTGATGTACTGGAACTTGCTGAAGCGTGCCGTGGAACGTGGCCAAGAAGTGTTCGATTTTGGCAGATCCACCCGTGATGGACCAACGCATGCGTTCAAAAAACAGTGGGGTGCCGTCGAGCAAAAAGCAGAATGGCAGTATTACGTCCGCATCGGATCGTTTGGCGAAATGCGAGTGGACAACCCTCGTTACGGCCGAATGATTCGCCTTTGGCAAAAGTTGCCGTTGTTTATGTCGCGTTTCTTGGGTCCGAAAATCGCACGCGGCATTCCCTAAACGAAAACGCAACTCGAAGCCAAGCCCCAAATCTGTCAACGGGCATGTACACCGGTGTACGGTCGTTGTAAACGGTATCTGGCCTGATATTGGCGCAACGCGGGAATGGGGTTGGCGGAACTAAATTCTTGCAGTTGTTGCGTCGAAAGAGTCGGCAGATAGGCAAAAAAAGCAGCGGAGTTTGATTTAAGGATAATGCAGGAAAAAACGGGGCGGCACACGGCCACGGCAGTGGGCACCGCTAGTGGAATCGGTGCCGCCCTCGTTTTCTAACTTCGAAATTACCAAAAAAAATCGCGACAGGCACCGAAATTTTTGCTTTGGAATGATTCTTGCTTTTAAGGGCTTAAACAAACTTAATTTGGTTTGGAAACCTCGGAGAAAGTAGTCCAACGATTGCAAAAAGGCATGGAACGCCTCGAGTGGAGCTGACCTTCCCCTACTCGGTTACTGGATGACCGCTAGTCGGCCCGTTGATGATTTTTGAGCGTGGCGTGGCTTTTCAACCTACCTACCACCGCCTAGTCATTTACGACCAACGCATTTAACCTTATTACCTAAGAACGCATCAGCCTCTTCGCCGTTCGTTCCGTGGTCTCGCCTAGATTGCGACCACTTGCGGAGAGCGTATGGGAAAAGCCTCGAAAGGATGTGCACCGTGGCAGCCCTTCTTGCTCCGTTCCAGCCCCTCGAAGTTTCTCACAGCAAAAAGAGCGTGTCGGCGCCGTTTCCCGTAGTGCTAAGCTTTGACGTTGAGGAACATCATCGAATCGAAGCCGCTTCGGGATTGGAAATTTCCCAGGAAATGAAGAACCATTACACGGACCGCGTCGAACCTTCGACACGTTGGATTCTGGAAGCATTGGGTGAGCATCAGGCTAAGGCGACCTTTTTTATCGTGGGAGAATATGCCGAAAAGCACCCAGACCTCGTCAAGGAAATCCATAGCGCTGGGCATGAAATCGCCAGCCACGGCTGGGACCACCGCCGCGTACTCGCGATGACGCAATCGGAGTTCAAGCGTGACCTTCGTCAAAGCAAAGACGTCCTCGAACAGCTTATCGGCGAACCTGTTTTCGGTTATCGCGCTCCCACGTTTAGCATCATGAAACAGACCGCCTGGGCGATCGACATTCTTGCCGAGGCGGGTTTTACCTATGATTCGTCAATTTACCCCGTACACCACGACCGTTACGGCGTGGCATCAGCTCCACGATCGCCCTTTATCGCGAAGGGCTTCCAGCACCAAATTCTCGAACTTCCGCCGGCGACGCTACGGCTTTTTGCGAACAATGCGCCCATGGGCGGCGGCGGCTATTTCCGCCTCTTCCCGCTCTTCATGACGCAATGGGCGATCGCACAAATGAAAAGCTACTGCGACCCCGCTGTCCCAATGCTCTATTTTCATCCCTGGGAATTTGACGCGGAACAAGAAAAACTTCCGCTTCGTATGTTGAATCGAATTCGGACTTACATTGGAATCAAACGCAATCGGGAACGATTGTGTACCCTGATCGAAAAACATCAGTTTAGCCGGGCTATCGACATCGTACGCGCCCTGGACGAGCAACAATTCATTTTGCCGGTGTTCGATCTGGCACCACAGAATGATTATTTTATTCCTCTTCCCTCCATGGCCATTGCTGGCGATTGATGAAGTCGAAGTAAATAGCCGTTGATCAGATTATTCCGTGTTGATCGATCTCGGTCTTGGCACTCGAAACTGAAAACGACTGGTAAGGCAAAGATCCTTCAGGATCGTTTTTCTTCTCGGCAACCTTGTTTCGGGCCCTGTATAATGAAATGGTTCCCTGTTTAGTTTCTCGCGAGCATATTCAATACGGTATCCCAGATCGGCAAACGCCTAAAACATTCGGTCGTTAATTTTGGATTTACCTCGAAATATCGGAAAAAAATCAAAAATTAGCATCCTCAATTGTTTTCAAACCCGATCCAGGCTTGCCGATCTACCATGTATTCAGTAACGTGAGTCGTGTAAACTAATTCATCCAAAATGTCCAAGCACGTCCTGAAAACAACATGAAATCCTCTCGCTACACGATAAGTATTTTTCGCACGCTAATAGTTCTTGTCATTTTTTCCGCTTTTGGTGGCGGACTTTATCTTCTGCAAAAGTTTCAGGTTAAACGTAGTGCGGTACTTTTTTTGAAACAGGGTGAGCAGGCAAAAGCGGAAGGTAAACTCGAAAAGGCGATCGAAAACTACTACCGCTACATCCATCTCACGCCGAACGATCACGATGCACGTGCCGAATGGGCCCTGTTACGAGCAGACAACAAAGTCGCTAAAACGCCCCGACAACGAGATAACGCCTTTTTTCTTCTTGAAGCCGCGCTACGTACGGCGCCGTCCGACAATCGCCTGCGATGGCGGACGGTCGAAATCGCCATGGACCGGATGTTACAGCGATACGACGATGCCGCCTTTCACATCGATCATCTGATCGAGGTCGAAGGTAAGTCAGCAAAACTTTTGGCGTACAAAGCTGAATGCCATCGAGCAAAGGGAGAACATCTAAAAGCAAGATTGGCGTTTGAAGCGGCGTTTGAATTACCACCGAAGCAACGCGAACACGTTATCGCCTATGCCCGACTTCTTCGTGAATACCCATCTGACGTTCGGACGAACGAAGACGGGATCAATGAGGTCAACGCATACGCAGACAAGGTGATGGAGAACCTGGTCGTCGACTTCGCCGAAGATTTCGAAGCTCACATCGCCTACGTGAACTACATACGTCAATACCTGGCGCGCGTGAACGACGAGACCGCAAGAAAAGCTATAAGCAGTCACCTCGCAAAGGCACGTGCCCTAGCTCCCGAAAATGAAGAAGTGCTTATCGTTTACGCCGATTTTCTCCGCGAAGAGAACCAGACGGATCTTGCTCGCAAAGAGCTCGAAAAAGCCGTTGCACTTCACCCCAAAAGTTCGCGAATTTATACCGCTTTAGCGTCACTTTATGTCGGCAATAATCAACCTTCCAAAGGCATTGAAACGCTGGAATCTGGTTTGAAAGAAATACCAGACGATCCCGACATGTTGTGGTCGCTCGCACATCTTTGGATTCGCCAAAACTCCGTGGAAAAGGCGGAACGATCGATTGAGCAACTTCAAAAAGTAGGGCTCTCGAACGCTTTCGTGGAGTATTTAAGAGCTCGAATGGATATGTTTCGCGAAGAATGGGCACGCTCTCTAAAGCGTATGAAACGAATCTATCCTGAGCTCGATTCTAAATCCCGTTCCAATGAAAATTGGTTCGCGATGAACGTGGCGCGAGAATGTAACTTGATGATGGCCAGTTGTTTGGAGCGCCTCGCAGACTTTGAAGGCGCTCTGACCGTTTATCAGCGCATGAAATCAAGATCCCCTGCCTCCATCACGGCACGCCTGGGAGTTGCCAAAACAGAGGCACTTCTGGGGCGCACGGATTCTGCGGTGCGCGAGTACAACGAACTAATTCAAACCGCGCAGACGCCTCCGTCCGTCTGGGCTGATTATGCTCGCTTACTCATCACTCGAAATCTTAAAGACAAAACACCAAACTGGTCTTCCGTCGAAACAGTGCTCTCCAATTGCGAAAAGCGGTTCCCTGATTTCAATGAGGTCGTGCTGGTCCGTGCCGAAGCGTTCGCCGCGCAACGCCGAATAGATGATGCGCGCAAGGTTCTCGTCGGTGGAGAAAAATCTTTAGACAATCTTTCCATGCAGAATCTTATTTATTTGGCTCAGCTGGACCAATCCTTAGGCAACACGGACCAGGCGCTTGCTTTTCTGGTCGCGGCCGAAAAGAAATTTGGAGATCAAATTGAGGTCCGCTTGGCGCGCTGTCGGTATTGGCGCCGTCAAGGAGGCCTCGACGCGAAAACGAACCTCGAACAGCTTGTAGCAGACACGGGAAAAATTTCCGACGACGACCGTGTCAGACTTTACCGAGAGGTTGCTAGCGCATTCGACGGGCTTGGCGATCTCGACCGTAGCGAACGTTTGTTGAAACAAATTGCAGAAACCAAAAAGAACGACATCAGCGTTCAGATGGGCCTATTCTCGATTAGTTTTCGCAAGGGTGACCAGGCAGAACTCGATAAAATCGTTGAAACCATAAAGCAAATCGAAAACGGTCCGGCGACAAATGACGTAACCAGTGGTGACCAAGACGGCGGGGTGATTTGGCGTTACGCAAGCGTGTTGACCGCTCTCAAGGAATCCGAAAAGGTAGAAAATCCAGACCGCCTAAAAGCCGCCAGCGTAAACTTGGAAAAGGTCCTCAGCTCTCGCCCTTCCTGGGCGCAAGCTCACGCGGCAATGGGAGATTTATTTTCCAAATTTGGGCAACCTGATCAGGCTATCGTTAAATATCGCGAGGCGATTGTCCTCGGTGAAGAATCTCCTCAGGTGATCCGACGGCTTGCTTATCTGCTATCGGTTCAGGATCGTTTCGACGAAGCTGACGAGTTACTGAAGAAACTTCGCGACCGAAAGCAGGATTTGGGCTTTCTCAATCGTGCTGCTGCTGAAATTGAAATGCGGCGAAACAATCCAACGTTAGCGTTGGAGTTCGCAGAAACAGCGGTATCTCCCGATTCGAAGTCTTTTTCCGATCAACTTTGGCTCGCACAAGTGTATCGAGCGACGAAAAAAGACGCGGACGCTGAAAGATCTCTGAAAAAAGCCATTGAATTGGCGCCAAGCGAGCCATCTGTCCATGTGGCCTGGGTCCGATTTTTATTTGGGACGAAACAGCTTGAACGCGCTAGTTCTGCCATTGACGACGCCAAGTCCAAGGTTAAGAAAGATCGTTTACCTTTAACCTTGGGCCAGTGTTATGCGATTTGCGGAAAACATGAAGAAGCGAAAGCGAATTTCAAAAAAGCCGCTGAACAGGCGCCACAAGATTCCAAGGTTTTATTAGCTGCTGCCCGCTATCACCTCGTCACGAATGATTTACCGGAAGCCAAGAATTTCCTTGATCAAATCGTCACACTCCAAACTGCAGATTCAGACCAGGCGCGGCGTACATTGGCCATTCTTCTATGGGCATCGTCCAATCTCGAAGACAAACAAAGCGCTCTCAAAATGCTTGGAGTCGCCGATTACAAAAGTGACGTCGCTTCTGTTGACAGCAAAACCCCGGTCGAAGATCTCCGCGCCAAGGCGATGGTGCTTTCGCAGTACGAACATATCGGCAAGAGACGCCTAGCATGCCGCTATCTCGAAGATCTTTTGGCAAGAAAACAAATTCAACGCAACGAACGTTTTTTGCTTGCACAACTTTACGATTTCGTCGGTGAACGAACGAAGGCAAGAGAGCAGTTCTCGTTCGTCATCGACGCTTCAAACGCTCTTTTGCGCGAGAAGTCGGCAAATCAGGAGGCGGTGAAAAAAGAACTTGCGACCGAACTTGCGACTTTTGTCGCGTTTCTGGTCCGTACAGATTCAATAGAGCAGGCTGAATCCTGGCTGTCTCGGCTGAAAGAACTCGACTCAGACACGATACGGGTCCATGCATTGAACTCTCAGATTCTGCATAAGTCAGGCCGAACTGCGGATGCAAAAAAAGACCTTCTTCAATTTGCCGAAAAAAACCAGTCACACGCACTCCGCGTCGCCATGCTGCTGCAAGCAATTGAGCAATTCGACGACGCCGAAAAAGTGCTGCGGGATTTAACGAAAGATCCACGGAATGAACCTGCCGCGCGAGCTCTTGCCGAACTTCTCGCCAAACGAGACCGCCTGGATGACGGCATCCGCTTGTTGGAACCATTTTTGTCGTATTCATCGGAATCCGCATGCGTCGACACGGTCGCACGATGTCTTCTCTACGGCAAGCCTTCAAGCAAACAGATCCAACAGGTGGCTGCTTTGGTTCAAAAAAGTGTCGACCGGAATCCGAAGAATTGGCTAATCCTTGACAACCTGGCGACTGTCAAACGCCTTCAATCAAGCTATGACGAGATGATCGGGATTTATCAAAAAATCGTCGAAATCAACCCGAACGAAGCCCTCTCCTACAACAACCTGGCTTGGCTTCAAACCATGCATTTACGGAACCCAGAACTCGGCTTGAAATCGATACAGAAAGCTATTGAGCTTCGAGGGCCTTTAGGTGAGTTTTTGGACACACGTGCAGTAATCTACCTTAAGCTCAAAGATTTAAGCCAAGCAAAGAAGGATATCGATGAGGCCCTAGCCGAAGCACCAACGGCGTACCGATACTATCACTTAGCCGTGCTTCACCGAACGGAAAACAATAATTCAGCTTTCCAGCAAGCGATTGCCAAAGCAAAAAAGCTTGGGATCTCTGAAACGGACGTTGACCCGCTGGAACGGCAGGAATTTTTACAGATCATGCGAGACAACCAATAAGCATTTTTTATACATTGCCGCAACATGTGCGTCACAAGGCCGTTCGACCCGACGGTTCGCAGGTCGGGCATTCGCAGGAGTTTTGCGGCAACGTTGGGTTGCCGAAAGCCTCATTGCTGCCTTTTCATCTATCGTCGCGCGTTTGGCGGACCGTTGGCATTGGGACCACAACTATCGCCAGCCTCACGGCACCTGAGCGATCAGACTCTGGCATAGTTCGCGGTGGGTGTGGCAATTGGCGCGAAGCGTAACCGAGCGATACGTGCCACACTCCTGGGACGGAAGAACCCTTAGCCCCGACACTCACAGAATGCCTGGTACAAAAAACGGGCTTCGGAAACTTGATCGGGGGTGCACGTCGAGAATGCGGTTCGTAGTGAAAAGGCCAACTCCTTCATTTTGCCGTTTCGTCGGCGATGCGTTGGAAATATTCAGCGACTCGGCGGCGGTAGATTTGAGGGACGACGGCTTCCACGCCCGAGGCGTGGTTGCGGCTGTTCGGTCCAGCGTCGGTCGGTGGAGTGGATAGATCGCTGTTTTTGCCTGCCTGGCCTGCGGACTTGGCACTCAGGCGGTCCGCCGCCTTACTGTTGCCAATCGGAAGATCGGGGGCGAACGACGCGGAACCGTAGAAGCTGGCTTGGTCGGCGCGTTGGCTGGAATCGCCTTCTGCTCCCTCGGATTCGCCCGGCCCTTTCGATTGACCTCCTTTTTCGCCAGGGTTCAGACCACGGTCGCCGAGCATTTTCTGCATCGTGCTTTTCATGGCTTTGCCGATACCTGGAGCGAAGCGAAGTTTGGCCTGGCCGCTCGGGGAGCCGAATCCCTGTCCCTCCATCGGCTCATTCTTTTTGAGAAGTTTTTCCAGCTTCTCCAGGGCTTCGCGTGCGTGGGCATGCCCCTTGGCAAGATCGAATTCGCCAAGGTGGGTTTCCGCTTTCGACATGGACTGTGGAATCTGCAATTTCTCGGCTGCTTCCAAAAAACTACGAACATCTTCAAGAAGTTCTTTCAGGGATTCGTCGGCTGGGTCAATCTTGGCCACGTCATTTTCAAGTTCTTCGAGGATCTTCTCCAACAACTTGCGGATCGATTCTTGCGTCTTTTGGCCGTCACGGAGCTTGTTGCGAGGAACGGCTTCCGCCTTCTCCTTGGTTAGCTTTTCGAGACTTTCAACCAAAGCTTTTTGCCGGCGATAGACAATCATTAGACGAATCTCGTTCTCCAAAATTGGCATCGCGGCCGCCAGGCTCTCGATCGGCGCGATGGCATTGCGTTCCAGTTCCTCGCTTTCCCGCTGCGCCTCGCCGAGCATGGCTTGTAGGTGCTCTGCCATTTCCTGTGGTGAAAGCCGAGACTTGGCGAGCTTCTGGGTTTCCTCGCTCAACCGTTGCAATTGGCGAGCTGCCGAGGAAAGATGCTTTTTGAGAGCCTCGTCCAGGTCGTACATGCCCTCCATCTTGGCAAGTTTTTCCAACGCAGCCGCTTCGGCGCGGAAGCGGTCGCTCGCATCTTGCAGGTCTTTCGCCAATTCATCCCTTGCCTTGTTGTCGTTGGCGTCTTTATTCTTTTTTTGCAGCCGTTCGATCTCACCTTGCGCCTGTTCGAGCCTGCGCTTGGCTTGTTGGTATTTGCTCAGCAGCATTTCAATCGAACGCTGCACACGGACCATCCGGTCGAATTCTTCCTGTGAAATGATCTTGATCGAATGCGGCGGAGATTCCGCGAAACCCGGTCCGGTGGGATTGGCATCCTCGGCTCGGGCGAAAATGCGAACTTCGTCACCCTTTACCAGACCCAATGAAGCGAGTGATAGCTGGCTGGTTTTGGTCACGCGCGGCGCCGGCGGTGCAATCGGCGTATGCGGCGCTGCCAACGGTCTCGAATCGTTGAGGTTGCGCCGCCAAAACAGCTTCGCCACGCCAAGATCATCTTCAGCCGAGAGAACAATCGGAATGACGGCGCTGGGCGTGGCATACGACACGGGACCCGGCTGGAGCACCCGTAGAATCGGTGGTTCATCGATAAAGACCTGAAGAGGGAAGATCGTCTCCTCGATCGATTTTCGATCGTCTTCATCGGTTACCGACAGTTGCCATTTCCCCGTTTCGCGAGCGACGAACGAACCGGAAACCTCGGTCGGATCGGCCTTCGATACCGATTTCAACTCCACCTTTTCGCGCGTTACGGGATTAACCAACAGGCCGTTCTTGAGAGGTCGATTGCTCTTGGCGAAGAGTTGTATCTGGGATCCCACCAGGGCACTTACGGCGCCTTGGGGCATGGGACCGTCGTAAGGCGGGCGATTCGCATACGCCGGCCATTCCAAACGGACCCGCGTTTGCTCGATCTTCGGCGTCATCACCACTTCGCACGCGAACCGCCTGGAGCGTCCGCCCGGCGCGCGCACCCAATAGATACTCTGCGACGTCACGCTTGTCAGCACGGCTCGCCAAAGCCCCGTGCCCTCGGGAAACATACGCATCTTCTCAGGGGTTTCCGCACCCTCATTGAGCACGAACAATTCCACCTTGTCGGCAATGCCACCTTCGAGCTTCACATGAACTTCCAGCGGTGCGCCGAAAAACACAGTCGTATCACCGGGTTCGACATGAAAGATCCAATGCGAATACGGAGGATGGTCGCCAAACGGGTCGGTGAAACGCTTCCAGGTGGAGTCCGCGAAGTTCGGCATCGTCAAGGCGATGGTCAAGGCCATGGCGCCCAGCACCAAACACACAAACCATGCACGCATCGCCGGTTTCACGGGAGCGATCTGGTACGGTAGAATCAACTTTACCTGTTCCGATGCAGACTGAATGGCGAGCGCGGCCAATCCCTGGCTTAAACCCGCGTCAGGAAGGGTGTTGATCGCCAAATCGACTCCGGCACGGACATGCCCGCGCCCCGCCAACAGTTGGTCGACACCCTGGGCGATCTGCAGCGGCTTGGAGCGTTTGAAACCCGTCGCGACGCTCGACCCGATCCGAACGATCGCAGCCCCGCCGGCGAAGAACCAGGCGCTAATGCGCCAAATGGGAGACAGTTCCCACATCAGATCGAGCCAAACGACGACCGCCAGAACGAACACCGCCGCGACCAGGGCCCATGCCGTTCCCGCGGCAAGATGGACGCGAAACAACCGACCCGCCAATCGCTGTATTCGGTCCATTAAGTTCATGGCCAGTCTTCCTCGAAAATCCGATACGGTCGCGTGACTAAATCAACTGGTGGCGGCGGCGGAAAAACCACGTGGACGCCCAGACCGCCAAGATACCACCCAATACCCACCAGCGGTCCCAGATGGAGATTCGTTTGACTTGCACGGGATGTTGGCGATCGTACTGTTGCTCGATTTTGGCGAAGGCATCCGCAGCATCGTCGCTTTCGATCACGCCGCCGCCACTTTCGCGTGCGATCGAAGCCATCAGACCTGGGCGAGCCGCCAAATCGAGGGATTCGCTGGCTGTTTGTCTGACATCGAATGTCGTCGTCACTTTCGTGGCACCCAGCGATTCCACCGAATAGCGTCCTTGCGAAAGCTTGCCGAAGGTGAGCCGGTAACTCCCTGGCTCACCAGGAACGGGTAACGCAGGCAACTTGCGAACGGTTTGTCTTTCGTCGCGCAGCTCGAACTCGGGAAGATCTTTTTTGACGCTCGAATCGCGGGTCACGAGCGTGAGCATTACCGGTTCCGCCGGGGAGAAGATGAACTTGTCGCTGCGTAGGGCCATATCCTGGCCTGGAAGGAGCTGGGTGTTGGAAATTAGCCAACGCAGTAAGTTACGCCATAACATCTCGTAGGCGTCCGTGGAACGTTGGTGCGGAGGCAAAAATGCCCACCGCCACATGCCACTGCCTTCAATCGTGACGACCCGGCCAAGGCCATACGGCTGGAACGTGACGGCCGAGTTCTCTCCTTCTTTTCCCAAATCCGTCGCGGTAGCCAGGACCACGGTCAATGGCCTCGGTGAAGAAGGGCGGGAAATGCTCGCCAAGGGCGGAAGCGCGTCACTTTCAGGAGGGGCGAGCCAACCAAGGTCCTTGCCTCGATCAGTCAAGTTCCATTGGATCCGCCGTTCTTTAGTCGGCGTCCATTTAAGCGGCAAGATGGCCGCCAATCGTTGGTTGATCTGAACGGCCGGCTGCCCGCGCGCACAAACGAGCGACCCGCCATCGTGCGAAAGCCAATCGCGCAGATCGGTGAGAGTTGCGTCATCGAGGAATACTTCGGCATCGCGCCCAAGAACGATGACCTGATACGATTTCAATCCCTTCGATGCGGCGAGCGCCTTACTGAAATCTGAAAACACCTCCCAGCCGGCGGCCTTGTCGCCTTTGGCGAGATCCTTTGATTTCACCGGGCTGATCGGGCCAAGTTCGGGCCGATCCTGCACGGCCGCACGCCGATAAAGCCTGCCCTCTCCGACCCGAACGACGCTGTCGAGTTCGATCGACGCGTCTGAGCTTAGCGTTCGTACGAGGAACTTCGAATCCCAGTAGGGCCTGCCTTCGAGGAGAAGGACGCGGACCGGTTGATCCACAACCTGGACCAATAGGCTTGCCGAATTGTTGAGCAGGCTGACCTCGCCTTCCACCGGGTCGCATTCGACTTCATAACGGTAGGTGCCCGGTTTTTGTGGCGGAACCTCGAAGCGCGCGTCCGACGTCGCCGCCGAGGCAAGTTTGACCGACTTCTCTTCGAGGACTGCGGGGCCGCGTTTGAGCCGAACCTTGGCGGTCTGCCCAGCCAGGCCACGTTGCCGTAATGTGGCAGAGATGGTCAACGGACGATCCGCGAAGACGAAATCGGTGGGCGAACGGAACTCGACCGCCACGTCGTGCGAGTCTTGTTGTCCACCCAGCGTCTTGACCCAGATCGGCAACGCGAGTGCTTTGGCGTCCCTCGCCGCCTGGATGACCGTTGCCGGGTCGCTAGCATTGTGGATGCCGTCGCTCAGAACGACGGCCATCTGTCCCGCATCGCGAAAATCGCTGGCGGTTTGCTGCAATGCCCTGGTCAGGTCGGTCGTGGTTCCTCCGAGCGTGGCTTGTTCCAGTTCCGTGGTTTCCACGGTGCGTAACTGACCATCGAAAAGGTTCAGTCGAACATCGAAACGTTTTTTGGCAGCCTCGACGATCGATTTCGCAAGCGATGTCGCATTCTGAAATCGCGTGCGCCGATCGCCGGCGTCTGGCGTTTCCATGCTGGCGGACGCGTCGATAAGAATACTCAGCAATGGTTTGCCGGGCGGACCAGGCAAGGGTTCGAGCCGCGTGGGATTCAGTAGGACTAAAAAAGTCAGAAACAAGCCTAGACCCATGCAAGCGATGATTCGGCGCCATGTGGACTTTCCAATGATCGCCGGGCGTCGGAGTGCGTACCCGACCAACGCGCCAACGGCACAAGCCGCAAGTGCCAGGGTTGCGGGCAGACTCAGCAGCGGCTCAAAGGTCAACATGGGAGAAAATTCTCAGGTGTCTTTGGTAGCGTTCTGAAGGTCCGTGCGTCGAAAACGAAAGCGGTCCAAATTTGGGACGCTGACGCGTCATGTTCTGAACGCCCGTAGGACCAAGCATTCGCACGTCATGCAAATCACACAGGCAGCCAAGAGCCAAACCCAGGCCTGATCCTGCGCGTCTTCGTCGTTTTCCTGTACCTGAACACGGACCTGCCGTGCGCCGCCTCGCTCTTTAAGTTCGTCAAGAGCCAAAGGGCGAAGGTCGGACTCCTCGGGACTGATGACGGCGGCAGCGGCATGAACGACCACGTCGCCTCGCCGTACCGCATAAAGCCCAGGCTTGGCGCCCTCGAGAATGTTCCAGGTGATGCCGGTAGCGCCTTCGACAAGGTCGGGCAGATTCGCCGAATCGCCGCCAGGGCTTTGTAACTTGAGGCCGTTGGCAGGAGCCGCGTCACCGCCGAGCACGAAGCTGGCCGGCTCACCAAGGATAAACGATTCACCGGTTTTTTGCCCGCCAGCGAGCTTTCGGACGATTTCGCCCAGCAAGGGCACAAAGATTGGCTGCAAGGCGAGATTCGACGCCTCGAGGTCAGCGTTCAGGATCGCCATTTGCCCCGCGCCACAGTTGGAGAGCACCAAGAACGCCGAGCGGTCACTAAGTGAAGCGACCACATCGTCGGCGGGCCCGGTTTCGACACGTCGCGATTCGAGTCCGCCGTGAATGCGCACCAGGTCCGTCAACGACTCAACTTGGTCCCCGAACACGTTGAATGCGAACGCGTCCTTGCGGATGTCGGTGAGAAACAGGTTTCGCCGGCGTTGGCCGAGCTTGGCGGGCGCCATTGCCACCGGCGGCTGCCAGGAAGTCCCCAACGCTTCGGTGAAGCGACCGAGGTTGGCCGCATCCTCGGCTTCGCTGACAACGTACAGCAAACCTCGCCCTCGGCGGACCAATTCGCTCAACATTCGGACCTGTTCGACCGTGAGCTTGCCTGGATGATCCAGCAGGAAAACCGAAGCTCGCTGTAATGCGTCGACATCCCAAGCGGCTGGTTCCATCCGTGCCACGCGCGGCTTGGCGGTTTTTCGCCCGGGAGAAAGTGCGCTTTGCAAATAGTAACTCGAGGAGGGTTTGGTATCGGCTGATTGCCGAGTCAGCAACACGGTTGGGCGTTCCTCGCGAGCGTGCAAAACGAACGCTCGTTCGTTGTCCGCGGCCATGGCGTCACGCGTGTCGATCAGCTTGGCCGTGCCGTGACGCCAGCCATGCCCGGGAAGCGTCAGATCCGTGGTCAGTAACGTGGTCGACCCGGGTGGACAAACCCCTTCGAGGCGACAACGAGCGTTCTCCAGGCTGACGTCGACGGTCACTTTCCGATTGGAAGCGGTGAAGTTACCGACGTCAACCTCGAGGCGAATGTCTTGCGCGTCCTCCGATAAATTGGCGGCAGCCACGCGAAGAATCCCAACATTCTCGGACGACGTGAAGCCTGCCAAAAAATGGTGGTGAATTTTTGTTTTTTTGGGCAAAGAGTCGAACTCGACGTCAACCCAGTTTGTTCGTTGATAATCACTAAGGATCACGATTTCCGTTTCGGCATCCGCGTCGGTTTCCTTTGCAAAGATCTCGGCGGCTCGGCGTATCGCCGCGGCGAAGTTGGCTTTCTCGGGCAAAGCCTCTACGTTGGCCAACTCCGAACGAAGCGAAGCGGCGCTCAAAGAAAGGCGGTCGAAAAACGGCCGAGGCCGGGCGCCGACGAGAATCACGTTCGAACGGAGGCCAGGTTCGTCAACCAGGTAGTTCGCCGCAGCGGCCTTGGCTTTCTGCAAAACGTCGATGCCCTGCGATTGAGCGGCCATGCTTTGGCTGACATCGAGCAGGACAATGCGCGCTCGCGGAGCCGAGGTCGTCGACTCTTCCTGCGGTTGGACGCCGAACATCGGCCGACTAATCGCCCAGGCGAGAAGGAGCACCGCAACGGCGCGAAGCCCCAGGATCAACCAATCCCGCAGTCGACTGATCGCACGCCGATGGCGCAGGGCAGCTTCGATGAAACGGATTGCCGAAAAGCCAAGCGTCTTGGGTTTGGGGCGAGTCAGCCAGTGGATGGCGAACGGCAGCCCCGCGACAGCGACTCCCGCGTACACCGCCCAGGGATGCAGGAAAAAGAAATTCATCAACTCCCCCGTTCAACCAGAAAATTCCCGAGCGTTTGCAGGTACGGGATCGCGGTCGAGACTCGAAGGTAATCGCAGCCCGTCGCCAGGGCGAGGTTTCGTGTCGCTGCCATGTGGGCCTCGAATCGCTGCTGATACTCGGCGCGAATCTCTTCGGGCGATGCGTCGATCGTGCCGTCGTTCTCCAGGCCAACGAAGCGAAACGCTCCTCCTTGCGGCAGCTGTTCTTCGTCCGGATGAACAACGTGCAGAACGAGGATTTCCCACCCACGTTGGCGAAACAAGCTCAGGGCCTTGAAAGCCATTTCGGGAGCATCGGCCAAGAAGTCACTCATGACGATCAACACCCCGCGGCGGATCGACCGTGTAAACAACGTTTGCAGGCAGTCGTGGAGGTTTGTCGCGGGGCGTACGCTGACGCGTTCGATTTCCACCAAAATGCTCGCGACGTGGCTCGGAATACTTCCCGGCGCGGAAAAGTGATCGATCCGATCTGACACCACGGCGAGCCCCACTTGATCTTGTTGCTTGCCGACAAGGTAGGCGAGCGCGGATGCAAAATAGCGGGAGTAATCGAGTTTGCTCAACGGTTCGCCGAACGCCATGGAACCTGAGGCATCCAGGACGATGGTGCAGCTCAGGTTGTTTTCGTCCTGATAGATGCGGGTGAATGCCTTTCCCGAACGTGCGAGGACTTTCCAGTCGAGTCGGCGGAGGTCTTCGCCGCCGGAGTACTCGCGGAAGTCGGCGAATTCACCCGAGCCCCCGAGCCGGCGCGACGTGTAACGCCCCGAATAGCTGCCTTCGAGGCGGCGGCGCGGCGCGAAACGCAAATGCTCCAGGGCGCTGAGTCTGCCCAGCTCTAGAAACTTGCTCTGTGGCTTCATGTGGGAACTTTCTCGAGGAGGAATTGGACGATCTTTCCCGAGTCGATGTTGTCGCCCACCGCGCGGTGGTTCGGCAAAATGCGATGTCGAAGGATCGGGAACGCGACAGCCTTGATGTCCTCCGTGGTGGGACTCGCGCGTCCTTCGAGAAGTGCTTGCGCTTTGGCAGCGAGAACCAGGCTCTGCGAACCGCGCGGGCCAGCTCCCCAAGCAACGTAATTTTTGATGAACGCGTCGACCCGTGCATCGTCCGGTCGGCTCATGCCGCACAGACGCACCGCGTAGCCGGCGACGTGCCTCGACACGGGAACGGCATAAACCAATTCGCGCAACTGCACGAACATCGCAGGATCGAAACGGGCTTCGGGCATCTTGAGCCGACCTTTGGTCGTGCGCAGGACGATTTCTTCTTCTTCCTCCGGCTTGGGATAGCCCATGTGAATTTCCATCATGAAACGGTCAAGCTGGGCTTCAGGCAACGGATAGGTCCCTTCCTGTTCGATTGGGTTTTGCGTGGCGATCACCAGGAACGGGTCGGCGAGCGGATAAGTTTTCCCACCTACGGTGACGTGGCGTTCCGCCATGGCTTCCAGAAGCGCGGACTGCGTCTTGGGTGCCGCCCGGTTGATTTCGTCGGCGAGAACGAGGTTCGCGAAGACGGGGCCAGGCCGAAACACCATCGTGGGGCGTTCCGATTGCGCATCGCGACCCAGCAATTCATACCCGGTGATATCCGCAGGCATCAGATCGTGGGTGAATTGAATCCGCGCGAACTTCCAGCGAAACGCGCTGGCGAGGGCTTTCACCATCAAGGTTTTGGCCAGCCCGGGAACACCGACCAACAACGAGTGCGATCCGGTAAGGCAGCCGATCAATAGCTGGTCGATCGTCGTTTGTTGGCCGACGACCACTTCGTGCAAGCCCTCGCGAATCTCGCGGACACGGCCCGAAAATTCCTTGAGCTTTTCTTCCGCAAGTGCGGTTTCAGGCGGCGATTTCGTCGTGCTCATGCGGCTCCTCACTTCTTGATCAGTCGATGGGTCGTTTCAATGTGGACGCGAAACACAACCTGAGCAGGGCGCGAATTCCATACTTCGTGATCTTTGACCATGGCGGCGTGGCGCTCTGCCTGGGCGTAACCGGCATAGCCGTAGCCGCGCACGATGTTGGAGGCGTCGCCGTTATCTTCTTTGCTTTGAATCGACGAAAGAGGCCCTAACTCGAAACGATTGGCGCTGGCGAGAAACTTGGCTTTTTCCTGAGCTGCGGTGAAAGCATCCGCGACGGCTTTTTTGCGTTCGGTTTCGGAGATTGCGCTGATGAAGAGAAACTTTGGATCGCCCGGCTTGGATTCTTGTTGCACGCCTCGTTGCCGTACGAACATATTGATTTCTTCTTCAACCTCCTGTTCCTCGGGGGACTTGGCCGTGCTTTCGACATGGCCCAATTCGGCCTTCGCCACGTCCGCCTGGATCGCCTCCGCCTTCAGGAGCAGGTCTTCGATGGAGTCGACTTTCAAGGGAAACTCGAACCGGACGGTCCTAACCAATTCGTAAAGGGCTGCGATCTTCGGACCTTTTTCCGCGCCGCCACGAATCTTCTTGCGAAACATCGCTTCGATTTGTTTGCTGTTTTCGGTTTCTTCGGCCTTGGCAACCTCGCCAAACTCGATGGCTTCCGCCTTCATTTTTTGCAGGGTTGCCAGGACTTCCGCTTTGCGTGTTTTCGCATTTTCGAGTGCCTGTTTGAGGTCCTTGCCACGGGTGGTCAGTTCAATTTGCACGCGCAGGATACTGGGGAACTTGCGAACCTCAGCCGTGCCACTGGTGCTGACCAAACCACCGGTTGGTTCTTCTGCCTTGGCCCAAGAGCCGGCAGAAATCCAAACTGTCAGACATGTCAGGAAATACGTACTGCTTCGCCAGGATCGAGATTCAAGGATATCCATGGTTTTTCCCAAAGGTCGACGGTTTTCAATCAAGGTAGACACCCTTCAGCATGAAGCGCTTCGTACCAAGCCAAATCGAAGGCCAACGCTAGTTGTTCGACAGTTTGTCTCCCGCCTCGGTACGAATACGCTTGCGCAACGCCAATGCTCGTGGGCCGTCCATGGCTCGGATCGTCCAATAAAAAGGCTGCGGGTAATTTTGCAGGTGATAGGTTTCGCGATCCTCCCAGATGTCTTCCAGAATCGAGACAAGGTCGTCGCGATTCAACAAGGCGATGGCCGAGTAAACCAGATCCACATTGGTGTGCTTTTCTGAAGCGGGCGCTGAGTTCCAACGTGAAAAAAGTGGTATCCAGGCCGATTGGTCTTTGAGCGCCACCAAGAGAAACGCGGCGAACGTGCTTACTTCCGCCGATTTGGACTTCAAAAATGGACGTATTTTGTCCGCCGAGAGACCAGGAGGAAGCACCGGGATTTTAGCGTACTCATGGCTTCCGTAATAACTGTGGGTACGCTTAATGTTCAAGCCTACCCTGGTGAAATCACTCAGGTAATTCGAGGCACGATGTTCGTCCAGCGCAAAGAGAGCGGCATGGCGGAAATTCGCTTCCGCATGATCGAGCAAGGCCAGCGCTCGAACTTGGCGTTGCTTCTTGGCCAAGGCCATCAATTCAATGTGCAACGCAACCGTCCGCGCGTGGATACTGAAGGCGGTATCGGCAGCCATTTTTTGAGCGGTCGGCAGGGCTTCCGGCCGGCCTTGTTTTGCCGAGAGCATCATTGCAAGAAGCTGTACCGTTTCGGACCCCTTGCCGAGCTTTCCCGTCGGATCCTTACGATTGTCGTTCTGCCGAGGAACGGTAAAGCTCGAGAACCATGGATCCTGCATTGGCGAGTAAAGGCTATTGATTGCGTCGAATAACTCGAAGAGCAACGTGTGGTTCATCTCCCGCTCATCGGCCAACTTCCAGAGGCGTTCTTCGAAGCTGTCATCATTGAGCGAGGTGATCGAATGGAGGACGCCCCCGAGCGCTTGCGAATCGGTCGCAAGCGCCAAGATTTGCTCGAACCGTGCCAAACGGTTCGGTTTCGCGACCCATTTGAGGTGGTTGGCCGCATAGGGCAAAATAGAACCATCGCGGCGAGCGTAGTCCAAGAGAACTGGAAATCCCTCTTTTTCATACCCCAAAAGAACCCAGATTTGAGCTGCCGTGATGCTTTCTTTTACTTCTTTGGATCGAAGGCTTTCTTGAACCTTTGGCTCGAGTTCTTTGATCCATCCAGGCTTCGCTTGGTCGCCAGAATCCGCGGGCGCCGACCATTCGCCGCTGCGGCTGATGATTTGGTGAACCTGGCGTAACGTCTCCGTGCGGACAAGGACGCTCGAATCTTTGAGGCCCGAAAAAACGAAACCCCGAATATCGTCGAAGGTGAATTTCGGCCGGTCAGAGTAGTTATGGTAGGGGAGGTTGCCAATCGCCTTGATCGCGGCGACACGAAAATCCTCCCGATCTCTTTCGAAGTAATTTCGCAGAGCGTCCAGGGAAATTTGTTTGTCTTGATGAGACGTCATGTGGACAACCTGGCTGATGATTTCGTCAATTAGGTCGGGATGTCTACCTGCGACGTCATTGAGGGTGGGAAGATCATTCGCGCCCGCGGTCGCCTTCAGCATTTTTGCCACGACGAACGGCTCCGATTCCCGGAACAGCAGATTGGCCCCCCTACCGCGAAGCGTTCCAATTAGATTTCCGTTCTTTAGACCAAGAACGCCGATTGTCTCCGCCGCTTCGGCACGTACCTGCCAAGCCGAGTGATCGAGCATGTCAAAAAGAGGAAGGGCCGCGTCCGGAACGTTCATCGCATGTAAAACGCGAATCGCATAGACGAGAAGGTCTACGTCTTTTTCTCGGCGAAGGTAGTTGTCGATATCGTTGGGCGTCAATCCATTGGGGTTGTCGATCAGTTGTTTGAGTACGGCTGCTCGAACATTGGCATCCGGGTCGTCCAAAAGTTTGACGAGCGCGCTGGTCGCGCGTTTGCCCGTGGCCCGATGCAGGATGCGTAAGCTCAACTCGCGAATGAAGGGATCGGTATCGGAGAAAAGCTCCAATAAAAGCGATTCTTCACGCCGAGTCGCGAACGAATCGAGTTCCTTGAGTGCCTGATGGCGGACTTCTTGATGGTTTGACGCAAGACGTTCCAGACCATCCCATTTCAGCGCGAGGGAATCATCGGCGGCGAGACGATAACGCAGCGCCAAGAGCCGTTGTTTGGCCTGGTCCGTATCAGCTCGCGCCTGTCGAACCTGGACCTCTGGAAGCACGGCTGCGCCAAAGCGAGCCAGGCGCTCCCGAACTTGTTCCGCGGCAAGACTGTCCCCGTTGAGCATGCGATCGATTTCGGCACCGATCTCGGTCCGCTGGTCGGCTTCGAGTTTGGTGGGAACTTTGATCTCGCCCTTTTCCGCCCATTTTCTAAGTTTTTCCCACGCTTTGGCAGGAACGTTTTCCACGTTCCAAGGATCGCTGAGTTCATCTAACGGAGCACCCCAAGCCTGCAGGACGTCGAACGCGGCCAACCTGATTTGCAGGACTTCGCTGGAAAAAGCCTCGACGACTTCAGGTGCGGCTTCCGGTGTCGAAATAAACCGCCTTACCGCATCCTCACGAACCTTGACATCGCGCGACGCAAGCTCCCGAAACCACCGGTCTTCCAGCGTGATTTTCGGCGCCGGCGCTTCCGTCGAAGGTGTGTCGGTTGGCTGCTCGACTTTTTTTTTGGGGCTTTGAATCTTCCTGGGAGTGTCGTTTACCACCATTTGCATTGGATGCTGGGGCTGAATGGGTGGGCGGTCAGGAAAGACCATGGGCCAATACAGTCTAACGACGAAAACCATCAGAATGAGGAAAACGATGCTCGCCCATGTATTTCGGCTTTTCAGGTATTTCATCCGATCTGGGCTCCTCGTTGGAAGGTCCAGCGATCTCGATACGGTTTTCGCCCGTTCAAGCGGTGCATGCCCGCGAGCGTCAGCTTTCGAGTTTCCACCTGGGCAGTGGCCAAAGATCCCTCAGAAATCAATGTCCGTGGCGGATCTTGGCCCAATACTCCGCATAACGAAAATGCGGACTGTTTTCCGGATCGTGACAACGTACGCACTGGTCTCGTGCGGCAAATGCGGGGCGGACCTTTGGATTTTGCAGATGCTCGGTGGCAGGACCGTGACAACTTTCGCAACCGACGTTCACCGCTGACAACGACTTCGTTCGCGATTCGAATCCCCCTGGCAAGCCAAAACCGGTGGTGTGGCATTGCTGGCATGACGCGTCGACATGAAAGCCCTTGTCTTCGATGGTTTTCCAGGCGTGGGCATGACCCGACTGCTTCCAAACATCACAGTCCTCGTTGTGACATTTGGCGCAAGCTTGGCTGCCAGCGATCCGGTACGAGGCCGGAACTTGGCTTGGCAGGTGTGGCGCCAAACCGGATTCTGACGCAGGCAGGTCGCGACGTTCCAGCTCTTTCAAATAGTCCGCCAAGATCGTTTTCTGTCCGTCGTCTTCGGGCCGATCCGCCGTCATCTCCACGATTCGGCCTTCCCAATCCTTGCGATTTGCACCAGGAGGAATCGAGAGTTCGACAAGGAACTTTCCCTTGTTCGTGGCGGCTCCGAACCACAAACCGTTGACGAACACCGGGGATAGGCTTTGGCCGGTCGGTCCCCCCACGACGACTTGGGCAGCCGGTAGCGCTCTGGCAAGTGCCTTGAGTTCAGGTTCTGGACAGTAAGCCAAGACGATCCAATGATCCACCTTGCCGGATGTCTCATGGATTGCTCGGGTGATCGCGGCGACGGGTTCCTCGGCTCGCAACGTTTTGGGGGTGAGAGCTACGGACAAAACCCCCGTAATCCCGAATCGGCGACCGCCCCGTTCGACAACGCGAGCAGTAGCCGCGATCGCTTTGCCGTCGAGATCGGTGAGGTTGGCGGATACCCAGGGAATATTCTTGTCGCCCGCCAGCCGATGGATTTCGGCCGTGCCGATCGCAGCTTCGGATGCTCCCACGTTATGGGCGGCATAATTCAGAATGGTTTCGCCGGCGAGAATCGCTTCCAAACGAATGCGATGGTAGGCAGAATCTCCTCCCGCCGCGCCACCCGCATCCAGCAGAAGGACGTCGCCTTTCGATCGAAGCTCCGAAACATACGAGCCGCGCCGCAGCATGCCGCCGGATTGATTGGCCGTGCACCCGCAAGGAACGATCCAGCCAGCCGTATCGGCGCTGATCGTCAGCGTGACGAGACGTTGTGGCGGATTGGAAGAACAGCCGAGAAATAGAAGAACCGCCAGTAGGCCAAGACCTACATGCCCCGCGAGCGATGAGCATGTCCACGGTTTGAGCATGGCGACCTTCGATGGCAAAAGAGGTTACAAACTGATAACCCTTTTTTCGGCGTCATTTAGTTGGACAGTGCCAGTTTCCGACCCTGTAAGGGTCTAACTCCATAGCCCAGGGTTGCGAGTATTCGAGCGCATCCTGAGTTAGACCGACAACCATCAGATTGAACCCTGTAAGGGTTCCACCGTGGTATAAGATCCTGTGTCTGCTGTAGAACGCTTTCAGCGTTCCATCGGATTCCGCCGTCATCAACCCAGGGTGCGCTCGGGTACTCGCGACCCTGGGCTATGGAATTGAAGACTTTCAGCGTTCCCGTTGGTACCTCGACCGTCAGCGGCTCAAGGAAACTGGCGCTGTCCACTTAGAATTTTCCATCGACCGGACCGCTACCGGTACCGGTACACCCTGAATTTCGCGAAACTTGAACTTAGGGAAGCAACACAAAGCTCCATCTCACCAGGCCTGTTCATTTTTCCTTGAGCCTCGACGGGTTTGAAGTCCGCGGAATTCGAAAGGCGTTAATAAAGCAAGGCATAAGCCAGAATATTTACATTCAACTCGGCTGCATTGCTGATTTGATTTCCTCCGCAGCAACAGCACCCCTGGGTGTGGGCAGTGTCATTCAGCCCGTCCTGCGAAAACAGAACACCGAGCCGACCCTGGAAGTAAATCCCCTCAAGGGGTTTTGGCTGACCATGCGACACTTGAATTTGCGAAATATCAAACACGGTGTGAAACACCGCGTGTTCCATCGGGATGGTTTGCAGCTTTTGTTCCGGGAAAAGCAGCGTCATCTCGCGACGAAAAGACCTTCCCCAATCAACCGACGAACAACCCGCCGACGCTAAAAGAAAACCACCTCGGCTCAGAAACTTACGCAGGTTTTCTCGCTCGTTCTCGCGGAGTGTGAACGCCCCTTCGCCCGTCATCACGACAAACGGAAATTGAAAGAGATCGGGGGATTCGAGTTTGACCGTGTGAAAACGTCGGCTCGTTGCAATCGACGATTCCTTCTCAGCACGGACGAGAAAATGATCCGAAAAGCATTGGCTACTGCGAACGCCTGAATAAATAAGATTCCCGACCTGGACCACGCTTTCCGCTTCACCGCCCAACCCGACCCCCTTTTTCGAACTCGCGGGTTCCTGAGCATGAAACGGCGACAGAGACACCACGGCCAACAGCACCAGCGCTAATACATTCCGCCGATATCCGCCCATGGTAGGCTTCTCCAAAAGTTGTGGTATGGCCTTCCTACCTCACGATTTTAAACTGAGCGTTTCGCGTACGTCAAATAGATTTAAGGAATCACTAAAAACAAATATCAACACGCATGGATGCCACGAATAGCCGCGTCTATCTGCAAACAGATCTTTTGCTTGCGTTGTTTCGTGGTGGCGCGGCCCGCCGTGCACGCAATGGCGTTGGGTATCACCTTGAACGACCGCACCAAATTCATGAATGCGAGGAATGGCTACGTCGAGGCTCGTTTTTAAAGGGGCTCGCGCAAGATATGGTTTGGATTTGATTCGATCGAAATCGTGCGAAAGTTGAAACGATCTCTTGGCCTTCCGAATTTTTTGGCCGGAAATGGTACGAGCGAAGCCAGGGATTAGCCGTGTCTTCGGGAAGATTCAATGGCAACCTTCCCTGATTGAATTTCCGCTTTTTCCTCGGCGATGTTGACGACCCACCCAGATCACTTTGTTACTTGTGAGCTTCCCGGGAAGATTGCATCGGCTAGATGTGGCCAGGCCCGCTGTGCCGCCGCATCGCTCGCAGGTGCCAGGTTCGCGATCTCTTCTTCCCGGGCGACACCGATCGGTTCGGTTGCCGATTTCCCTATTAACGAGTCGTGACGACGAAGGCAGCCCAGTAATACGGGTGACACCGAGCAACGGTCCGATCCTGGATAGCTTGGCGTTGCGCGATGGCGAGGGAACTTGCCGCATCGGAGCTACCTGCAAAATCTTCCCAGAATCGACTCGAGAGAGCGACCGTCTCCGCATCAGGAATTTTCCATAACGTCGCGGCAACTGCCTTTGCTCCGGCAAGCTGAAACGCTTGGCGAAGGCCAGCGACACTTTCCCCTGCACGCATGTCTTGGTTAGCCGTCTCACAGGCGCTAAGGACGACTAACTCGGTACCTTCCAGATCCATGCCTACGATTTCAAGTCCTGTCCAGATACCGTCGTTTGGATCGTCGCCAGCAGGGCGCCGATTTGCACCAGCAAACACTAGACCACATCTCAGGAGTGGATTTTCGAAGTGTGCCGCCAACGAAATCCGTTCCGACGCTCGGACGAACCAACGATGGTACTGTCCCGCTATCATGTCGACCTCCTTCGACTCAACCTCGCCCGTCGCGAATGTCACACGGACCGTCCTTCGCACCGTCGAGCCTGGCGCCATACCGGTTACTCGTATGCGTCCGTCGTCGAGCGTTTCACCGAGCGATTCGATCTTCGCGCCTTGAGGAGCGAAAATGTCGAGATACGACTCGGATTCGGTGATCTTTCTCGGCGCTGACCGCACAGGCGTTTCGTCTGGTGCGGGCAGGAAGAACCCGTGCGTGGGAATGACAAGCGTTTTTGGCCGAGATATTTTTTTCATGGCTGCTTCCGTCGCATTTTCGCCGACGAAAACAAGTGCGGATTGCCCAGCTTGTCTTTCGACATTGGTGCGAATGGATTCGATTTCACGAAGTGTGCCGGGTAGGGGCGTCCATGCGACGCCAGCTAGCTTTCGCGATCGGAGGGGCACACCGCGTTGATGGGCGCTTTCGAGGTAGGCATTGCCACGGACACCATCTGCCTGGGCCAGGGTAATCCCGAAATCAGGGTTGCCGAAAAGCACCGGAGGACCGACGGCTTGCAGTTTCGCCCCGGTTCCATTGTCCCGGACCAAATGTCTGCCGGTGATGACCGTTCGAACGTTGAAATCCTCAATGACGTATTTTTCCTTGGAAGTTCGTAGCGCCGCCCAGGGCGCCAACCACAAGCCTTCCGAAGGCCCCACGACCAACGATCGTACGCCTGTCAGGTGCTTTTCGAGCGGATGGAACACGTCTGCGCTAAGGTCCAGGAGAAGTGCATCGCATTCCTCCACGACAGCCCGGACTCCTCGGTTCGCGATGCTGAGTCCGACGGTGGTTTCCATCTGAAGGCGAACTCGTCCAATTTTTGCGTCGATCGGCTCACAGGGGCCCAGGTCCACGAATTCGACCAAATTGGGCCGAATCACCCAGGCGAAATAGCGTTCAGGCGTCTCTTTGTCCGTGCGGAAATCGCGGTCCTTGCAAGCCACGAATTCGAGCAAAGCTTCGTCCGCCCGCAACGATTTCCGCACTTCGTCCAGTGAAACCCAACGGGGCTGCAATCGATCTCGGCCGACCAGTGCCGCCAACCTTTTGGATAATTGGCTTTCCTTCTCCACCAACGAAGCGACTTCGGTGGCGTCTGCTCCCAAGAACGTACCCGCAAACGTACGCCTGGACAGGCGCCCTCGAATCGTGTTCAGCTCGTTCATGAGCTGTTGCGCTTGCGGTCCCGCTTCACCCCGTGCTAAACGCACTCGCTCCGTCAACATCTCAATGGCGAGTCCCTTCGAGTTGAGCGTCCACTCCGCCGTCGCATCCACCACACGGCGATTCCTGGGCTGTCTTTGCACCAAAGGCAATGCATACGCCCACGTCGATTCTTTCTTGAGATACAACATCTGCTCCACTTCCGACATGAACGGCAGGAGCGTGTGAATCGCGTCGTTCCGAGTTTCGACGAACCTCTTCCCCTCCGAAACGGCTTCTTCCCATTTTTCCTCGCACACGGCGAGGGCCACGAAATGCTTCGCAGCCATGTTACGTCAGAGCTTACACAGTCGGAAGGAATCCGACGTCTCCGTAAAATGGGCGACGCGTTGAATCTCGGTGCGGGCGTCCTGAAGGCGACCGACTTTGATGTAAAAGGACGCGAGTTCGAGCCGGTAATTCAACAGGGAATTTTCGCCTCGGACGGGTTCAAGAAGCTGGACGGCCTCTTGCATGGATTGCAAAGCCGACTCATAGTCGCCGTTTTTGTCGAACCATTGCGCGAGTTCGGACAGTTTCGCGATCCACACATCTTCATCGCTGGCGACGAGCCATTGGCGGGCTTCTTGAATTTGCCGACGCGCAAGGTCCGGTTGCCCGCGTTCAAAGGACCGCAACGCATCCTTGAACTTCCATTGTGCCTGTAAATGCAGACTCTGACCTTGCTTTGCTCGAAAGATCGTCACGTGGCGTTCAAAGTATTCGTCAGCTAAGTCGACTTGCCCCACGAAACGACAATAGTTCGAAAGGTACCGAAAACAATAGGCAGCCTCGGAGGAATCCGCACCAAGGTGTTTTTCCGCCACCGCAAGTGCCTCTCGAAATCGTTCTTCCGATTCTCGATAACGACCTAAACACTGGCTTGAGTCTCCAAGTCGATAGAGCGCACGGCACAAAGGCGTGGCCGTGTTCGCCGTACCATCGAACGCGGCGCGAGCGATTTCTAATTGACGCTCGTACCAACGATTTGCGCCCGCGCAGTCCGACGCAGCGTGGTGAGCCTCGGCGACCGAGGTCGCCAACCCAGTCAACGAATATGGTTTCGCGGTTCCGCTCAATACGGCCAACTCAAAGGCCTTCGTGCGTGCTTGAATTCGTTTCTGAGTTTCACGTGTCAGACGGTAGACTTCCGCCAAGCCGCCATACAATCGGGACGCTTCCTGGAGCGATGAAGCATTTGGATGTGCCCCTGCCCGTTTCACCCCCGGTGGAAGTGGTTTAGCCTCCTGAATTTCTGGGCGATCCAAGACAATCTTTTCGATTTCTTTGGCGATGTCCTTCGCCTTATCGTGGTGCCGGTCCAAAGCCCACGTTTCAGCAACGGCCAAACGAGTCAATAGGGTGTCAACGTGGGTTTGACCCAGCGATTGTTCACGGATTGCTAATGCACGCTCTCGACACACGCGGGCTTCTTTATAATTCCGTAGGCGGATCTGACATAATGCAATATTCAGATCACCCCAGACGGTTCTCTGGTGACCCACGCCAAACCGTGCAATTAAGGCGGATTTTTGTTTTCCATATTCCACGATCGCGCGTTCGTAGTCGTTTAGGTAACGGTAGGTCTCGCCAATCTGCAAAGGTACTTCGGTACGACATTCATCATCCAGTGAATGTCGTTCGAAAATCCCACGAGCCTTTTGAAAGTACTCCATGGCTCGTGTCAGGTCGCCATTTTCACGGTGCATGCGGCCAAGAAAGATGGTGGCCCAAAATCGCCGGTGAGCACTCCACTGCCAATGATTTGCGGACTGAGCCGTTCGCTCCAGATAGGGCTTTGCGTCCGCAGGACGGTCTGTGAAAAAGAGAGAGCGGCCCAACATATGGGCCAAATATTCGGCATGGTTCGAGTTCATGCCCTGCGTCTGGTCCAAAAGAGGCAACCATTGCCGAGCCAGGCGAATGACCGTGGCATGATCGTTGTCACGACTTGCTTCGCCGATTTCTTCGACGATAGCACTTGCGTCGACGCCGCCCGCATAGGCACCCATCACGGCGGAGAGGTGGACTAGAACGAGCGATGACCCCAATGCTAACGTCATCCTCCAGCGAGTCATTTGCTACTCCTGTCAGGGGTGTTTTCGGAAAGGTTTTTTTTCAGCCCGTGATTTAAATCACGGGCGTGCGAAGTGTTTTGTTCACGGCGTCGCCAGACTTTTGGGTGCAAGGGTGATTACCACGGTGTCGCGGATTTCGCCGGTGTAGATACTGACATCGGTGTACCGGCTATTGCCGGCGTCGCCCGCGGTGGTGCCCAGTACGCCGGCGCGATTGCCACCTTTCGCCAAGAAGCGGATTTCGTCTGCGGGTGGAGCTTGATTCTTGGTCCAAGCACGATGAAACAGTGCCACGATGGTTCCCGTCTCGGTACGGGTTGGCAACTGGCGAGCCGCGGGGGATGTGTCGTCGGCGCCAAAGCGGAATTTGTAATGCTTCTCGTTCGATTCGTACCAGCCCTGGATCCGGCCACCGCCTTTGTGAAGGCCGACTTTGTTAAGGCCTGGTGTCTTCCTCAGCGCGAACATGGTCAAACCGTCGATTCGCAGGTCCGCTGCCGCCATGTATTCGGGATGCCGACTGTTGAGCTGCACCTCATAATCAGTTCCTTCGTCTAGGTAAACCACCGCTCGGCCGTTCACCAGAGTGGGTTTAACCGGTTGACCCTTCACCCAAATTTCCACGCCAAAATCCGACTTCGAATTCGACCGAACCTCGTTCCCCTCCAGATGGCACGGCGACTTTTTGCCGCTCGCGACACGATTCAGATACCCTTGGAGCCGTTCTTGGTTGGTGAGCGCCGGGCTGTCCGGCCCGGTCACCGGTGCCGCGAACGCCAGCGTAACGATAGGATCTTCTTCTGGCCGATTGACAGCGACCTTCAGGCTCTGGCGATAGACCGGTTCTCCTTTGCCATCGACCAATTCAAACTCGAATTGGAACGCCAAATCCGCCACGGTGTTACCCGCCAATCGAAACGTCGCACGAAGACGAGCATCCGCGGCAACGGACACTTTGATTGGCCCCCGGGGCGTGGATTGACTTTGCAGAGCGTTGCGAAGTATCTGGTGCATCCCTGCATGCATTCCGTCCGGACCGTGCACCGATTGAAGGACCACTTCGCCGACGCCCATCTTCGCCAACACCTTCGCGACTTCTTTGGCGACATCGGCAAACGGAACTTCGAACGGACTGGAAAGCAGGCCACCGATGGTTCGAAGGACCACGCGATCCGTCAACTTCGTCACTCGGCGATCGAGAGTTTCGCCGGTTTCCGGATCGGTCACCATGAGTATGATGTCCAGCGCGGTAGGCTCGCCCGCTTTGTTCAGCGTCAACCGAGTGTAATCAACGACAAGCTTGGTATTTTTCGTCGCGTCCACTCGAATTCCCTCGGCGGCAAGCAATTGCGTCACGATCCGGCGCACGTCCTGTGGTTTCGCCTCAGGCAACGCTGGTGTCGGGCCTTTCGGTTCCACCAAGTTGACTTCGAGGTGCTTGTTCTCTTTGAGCCAAGGCACAAGATCTTTGACGGCGTCCGCCAACGGCTTGCGTAGTGGCTCCGCGGTTTCACCAAAGGGTGTTAACACCGCCAAGCCGACCCACGCCAAAATCCAGCGACCCACACTTTGCATTTGTTTCACGTTCATCGTCGTCACTTCCGCGAGTTTTTCGATATTGACCAGGAGGAAACGCCCCCCTTCAAAACCACAAACGCGTTTTTTTACCCGCTGAGCGATCTTTTCGAAAATTTTGGCGTTTTTTCGCGCCAGATCGCGTTCGGTCGCCCGTTTGGTCGTGCGCACTTCATGGGGACAAATTTTGGTGGATTCAACGACGGCAGCCGAACCCTTCTAATGGTGGTTCGGCCGACGTCAAAGACGCTGAACTTACGAACGGTCGTGGTGACTGTTTTCGTATTTATGCGGATCGAGGGGAAAAACCGGCGGAGAAATTCTCGCGATCGACAACAAAAACTTCAGGATTGGAATGGAGGTTTGACAACGAAACCCGACATTCGGTAAACAAGGCAGGCTGGGCAGATGAAGCAAGACGAAATACTCGGCTGCGGCCTATGGATTTGACCGTTCGATTCAAATCAGGGAGCCGCAACCGTGATGATAACGGGTTGGCCGAGCTTG
>WBZS01000833.1_pt1 | contig 30656 bp, 22 predicted proteins | sample 5204201 | NCBI WGS metagenome assembly WBZS01 (sample SAMN12344357, study PRJNA552823) | activated sludge metagenome | biome: Activated sludge suspended growth; feature: Nitrification reactor; material: Wastewater; isolation source: activated sludge from nitrification reactor of wastewater... | reverse complement strand
GCTAAGGAGGATTTCTGGCACCTCCATGCCTCGAAATTCACGCGGGCGAGTGTACTGCGGGTATTCCAGGACGCCGGGCTCGCTGTGGGATTCTTCCTCGACGCTTCGTTCGTCTCCAAGCACGCCGGGGATATATCGGATCACGGTATCGACGACGACCATCGCAGGCACTTCACCGCCGTTGCAGATGAAATCCCCAACCGAGATTTCCATGGGGCGAAGCCCGAGGCGAATACGTTCGTCGAACCCTTCGTATCGGCCACACAGCAACAACAGCCGGCGATAAGCCGCTAATTCTTGGACAACCTGCTGCGTCAACCTTCGGCCTCCCGGCGTGAGCATCAGGAGTTGCCCCGGAGGCGCCGTCTCGGCTTGCACGGCTTCGACGCAGTCGAACACCGGTTCAGGCATGATCACCATGCCGGGGCCGCCGCCAAAGGGGCGATCGTCGACGCTTTTGTGTTTTCCTTTCGCCCAATCGCGGAGGTTCCACGTGTGGATTTCGACGAGGCCTTTTTGAATCGCAAGCTTGAGCAAGCTTTGCGTCATGTAGCCTTGGAAAATCTCGGGGAACAAGGTCAACACGTCGAAACGCATGGGGAACCTTGGGCCCTCGGTTCGAACGAGCCACCGACTTCGCTTTGGCACAAGGATCACCATGCACCAAAGGAAACCGCGATCGGCCGCTTTCGAGCCGGGTTAGGCTTGGGGCGTCGCCGCCGCTGCTTGGGCGTCTTCGAATTTTTTCATGTATTTATTCAGGAAAACCTGCACGTTTTCGGACGGTTTGGCTCCCACCGACATCCAGTATTTGATTCGGTCGGGGATCAGCTTGACGCGGTTTTCCTTGGCGTCCACGGAAGGATCGTAGGTGCCCAGTTGTTCCAAGACTCGGCCATCGCGTGGCTGCTTGTGATCGATCGCGACAATCCGAAAATAGGGGCGGTGCTTCCGGCCCATCATCTGCATGCGAATTCGTACGGCCACGGCTACCTCACAAAAAAATCGATTCCACTTTGCTCGATGTCACCATCGAATCTTCGGTTGGGAGTTCCTTCGATGGATTCCTGGTTTTTACCTGGATTACTTTTTCTTTTTATCTTGCTTACGTTTCTTCTTACGTTCCTCGGCACGTTCCTTCGCGGTTTTCCGATGTCCCGTGCCCACTTTGGTTTTGGGCAACATGGCACCGGGATTGAACATCCCTTGCTTGCCCATCCCCATGACCATTTTCAGGCGGTCGAAGATAGACATATTAGCCATTTGCCGCATGATCGTCCGCACGTGATCGAACTGATTCAAGAATTGTTTGATCTCATGAGGCTGGGTGCCGCTGCCCATGGCGATGCGGCGGCGACGGCTCAAATCGATGATGTCCGGATCGGTGCGTTCCGCCTTGGTCATCGAATCGATCATACCCTGGATGCGGGTGACCGCTGCTTCGGGGTCTTCTCCTTCGGGAATGATTTCACTCATCCCGGGCATCATGCCCATCATTTCCTTGATGCCGCCCATTTTCGCCATGGTGGCGAATTGCTTGCGGAAATCGTCGAGCGTGAAGTTACCCTTGGCGAGTTTCGCTTGCTGCTTCTGAATTTCTTCCTGGGAAAGCTCCGACTGAACGCGAGCAACTTTCTCCAGGATCCCCATGATGTCGCCCTGGCCCAGGATACGCTGGGCCATGCGTTCGGGGACGAACGGTTCGAGAGCTTGAAGTTTTTCTCCCATCCCCACGAACTTGATGGGGACTTTCGTGACTTCTTTGATCGACAGTGCCGCCCCGCCACGGGCGTCGCCGTCGAGCTTGGTGAGAATGATGCCGTTGAGATCGAGCGCGTCGTTGAACGCCTTGGCGCTGTTGACGGCATCTTGGCCGGTCATGGCGTCGCAGACGAAGAAGACATCATCAGGCCGAACCGTGCGATCGATCTGCCGAAGCTCGTCCATCGGCATTTCAGCAATGTGCAAACGTCCAGCGGTGTCAAGCACGACGACGTCATGGCCTTCACGCTTGGCGAACGCGACGGCGTTTCGGCAGACATCCACGGGGTTGGGGCCTTTCCCCTCCGCGGACTTCGCGCCTTCGTCGTAGACGGCGATCCCCAGCTGTTGGCCTAATGCCTTGAGCTGATCGACGGCGGCGGGACGTTGCAAGTCGGCGGCGACCAGCAATGGCTTCTTCTGGTGCTGGTCCCGCAACATCAACGCGAACTTGCCCGCGGACGTCGTTTTTCCAGAACCCTGCAAACCGCACAACATCAAGACAGTTGGACGATCTTTCGCGAAATGAAACCGCGTATCGACCGGGCCCATCAATTCGATGAGGCCCTGATACATGATGTTGACGATTTGTTCGCTCGGATCGAGCGATTTGAGCACTTCCTGGCCAACCGCCTGCGATTTCACCCGTTCGATAAACGCGTTGGCGACGTCGAAATTGACGTCCGCTTCGAGGAGCGCCGTGCGAACCTGCCGAAGGCCGTCCTGGACGTTCTCCTCGGTGATTCGGCCACGGCCACGCAGCTTTTTCAGGGCTTCGGAAAGCCCCTTTTGGATGGAATCAAACATAACGCCCAACCGTGATAGAGACCCTTTCGTAGCCAAAAGGGTGAACCGTAGATTATAGTGAATGGACCGCGAATGGCCAATGTCTCGTAGGGCAAGAAAAAACGGTACGCATTCGCTTGAGCAAGATGGATGAAAATGGAGGAAAGTCGTCGTTCCGGCGGACGATTCAAGATTTTGCTTCAAAAGAACTTGCGAGGCGAGCGAATGCCTTTGTAGGATCGACGGTGTCGGATCCCACCCCAATATTTGTTGCGATATCGAATTGGATGAGATGCGAAGATGGCGCGTTCTCGGCCACGGAAAGCCTTGCCTAGTGTGATTCTTGTAGCCCAGGTTTTGGGCGTTATAGCGCTGGGTGTATCTCTTTATCTAACGATCGAGGCGAGGGGGCAAAGCCTCGTCGCGACGTCTATCGAGATTGGTCTGCGGTTGCCTTCGCGATTGCAGGTGTCGATGGCGCTCGTTTGGCTTTCGGTGATTTGTTACGCGTTCAACATCGTCGGAGGGCTTTACTGGACCTTTCGAAAAGATCGTCGCGGTTCCGACGCCATGATGATTGCTTCCTTTTTCTTCATGGTCGTGTCGTTTTTCTTGCTGAATGTGGGGGTTTACAACGCCGTCGGTTTAAGGCATTTCGACGTCAATCGGGCGCCTACGATGGCGGACTGGGGGCTGTACGTTTTCCACCATGTCGTTCGCACAGGCGACGTGGCCGACCTTTTGGAAGAGTTCGGGATTAACGTTCAACCGATCGAGCCCGGAAGCGTGATGACCCGCCTCTTGCTGGTTACTTTTTACGCCGCCGCGGGCTTCAACTTGGTCGCCGGCTTGGCCAAACTTTTGCCAGCGAGAAACCTACTCCAGCGTCCTTTTCAAAAACTCCGTTGGGTGTTCCTTGCACTGGGAATGATCGTGGTCGCGTACCGAGCGTGGGATCAGCAATGGTCCGTTGCCAACTGCATTCTTTGGCCTCTCGACAACATCCTTCGTGTCCTCGATTTCATGGACATCATGACGGTATTCCGCTTGAAACTGCACGGAATCGACCACCAGCTGGCGGATAAATTCGTCGCGATGGTGTATCGCGTTTGTGTCGGGATTTGGGTGGTGGACCTTGTGGTCGCGGCCGCGAAATATGCCTATTTTCGCGCAGTCGCGGATGAAACGGGTTACCTCGACGAAATACAATTCGGCGAACATCCGGAGGTCGCGTTTCGGGCATTGATCGCTGACGGCGATTTTTCTCGCAACGACATGGGAAAAATGATCAAACTCGTCACCACACGCTTTTTAGATTTGGAGGTCGATACCCACCAAGGAAAATCGCTGAATTGGCAAGATTTTTCCCAGGAAAAGCGGACCGAGATTCATCGGCGACGCCAACCGTTCCTGGATCTGATTCGCCATTTTGGCGCGAAGAGTACCGCCAAACCACTCGCCTTCTTCAACACCGTGGTCCTCAATCTCCTAATCATTCGGACCAAGATTCGGCAAACGAGAGATTTCCGCGATCCTCACTGGACCGATCTCTCCAAGTCGGTCAATGCGCTCGTCCAGGAATGGAAACCGAGGCTCATCGATGCGTGCGTTTCCGCGTTGGCGGATCTTGAAAGAAAAGAACGCCTTCTATCGAGCCTGGAACCCGCGCAAACCATCGAAATTGACAGCTCAACAACTACGCTTACTTCCCGTGAACGTCTGCACCTTATTTTCGATCTGCTCGGCGAATACGGTATGGATCGGGAAGGCACGGCGCGGAAGATCCTGCGAACCCTAACGAGTCAGGAGACCCGAAAAGCTAAGAGTTTTTAATCGCGAAGGCATGTACCGGTCGGACACTGCCAAAACAACACCCTTTGGAAAAGGAATGTGGAAAATGATCGTGGGACGACGGGCAATTCATGTGCTCGTGGCTGCCGGGCTTTTTTGCCTGGTTTCTGCCTGTTCTTCACAAAATCGTGGAAAAATCGAAGGAACGAAATGGACCAATCTGGCTGCGGATGTCCACAACAACCCGGTCCCACGCGACCTCATTCAGATCGAGTTTTTTCCAGACGGTAAACTTCGGTACGTGATCGACCAAAAGGAGCACGGTGGGTCTTACAGTTTTGGCACGCGCCATTACGTGTTTTTTCGATTGGATCCGCCCGTGGAGATGATTTCTGGATATTGGGAAGAGGTCCTGTTGGCCGACCGGCGCCTTACGCTCAAGGACGCATCGGGAACCGCGTTGGTATTCGAACGCCTGGAATAACGGACGTAGCAAGTGTTGCTGGCATTCTCGCCTGTATTTCAGTTCACTACGCGGTCGTGGAGACGTTGGGCCGCACACCGACTCCGACTCGCATTTTCACGAACAGGTCTTGGCCGTAGAATGCCTTTTCGATCTTCGTGGACGGTCTTCCAAAAGATGGGGACCCCGACGACGAAATACGAGGAGCCATCGGGTGGCGATGGAAACGGTACAAAAAAAAGGCCGGCGCATCGTGGTGCTGGGGTCGACCGGATCGATCGGGACCAGTTGCCTGGATGTCGTGTCGCACCTGAGCGATCGGCTTCAAGCGGTCGGTCTGAGCGCGCATCGGCAAACGGACCTTTTGTGCGAACAGGTGAAAGCCCACCGGCCCAAATTCGTCACCGTCACCGATACTGAAGCCGCCAAAGCCCTCTGCCAGGGTGATCTTCCCACCGAGACGCGCGTGCTGACTGGGCAAGATGGGATCGCCACGATGGTGACCGATCCGGAGGTCGATATCGTCGTGACCGCGATCGTCGGTTCGGCCGGGCTCGAGGGAACTTGGTGGGCGCTCGAAGCGGGAAAAACCATCGCCTTGGCGAACAAAGAGACGTTGGTGATGGCGGGGCCATTGGTCATGGAACTCGCCAAGCAAAAAAACGCCGACGTTCTTCCCGTCGACAGCGAACACAACGCGATTTTTCAAGCCATGAAAACGGGCCGATCGTGTGAGGTTCGGCGGGTCGTTTTGACGGCGAGTGGCGGTCCGTTTCGGGGCAAAACCCGGGCGGAATTGGCCAACGTGACGGTGGAACAGGCGCTCAAGCATCCGACCTGGCAGATGGGACCGAAGATCACGATCGATTCCGCCACGCTGATGAACAAAGCCCTGGAGGTGATCGAAGCTCGCTGGTTGTTCGACCTTCAACCAGAGCAGATCCAGGTGATTCTGCATCCCGAATCGATCATTCATTCGTTCGTGGAATTTTGCGACGGATCGGTGATTGCGCAGCTCTCGCCGCCCGACATGCGCTTGCCGATTCAGTATGCTTTGACGTATCCCGAGCGTGTCTCCGGTCCCACGAAAAGATTGCGCTGGGAAGAGTTGACGACGTTAAAATTTGAACAGCCGGACCATGAGACGTTTCCGGCCTTGAACCTAGGTTTTGAAGTGGCACGGCGTGGAGGCACCAGCGGAGCGGTGCTGAATGCCGCCAATGAAGCCGCCGTCGGCGAATTCCTTCGCGGCGAGTTGGCGTTTCTCGACATTCCGCGCGTGTGCCGGGATGTGTTGGACCATCATCCATTCAGCGCTCGGCCCAGTTTGAGCGAGTTGAGTTCGTTGGATCGCTGGGCGCGGCAGGAGGTAGTTCGTTGGAAGAACGCAAGATTTCGGAGTCCTTGAACGCGGGCAATCCCCCCTCCGTCCCCCCCACCTCCACGGCTCATTCCACCACCGACGATGGCTCGCCGCGAAGCTTCGGCAGGTGGTTGGCTGGCAATGCCGTCACCATCGTCATCCTGGCCGCCATGGTCGTGCTCGTGCTCAGGAATTTCGACTGGGAAGGCCGACTCGCCTTATTGATCGCCGCGATCGGCGTCTCGTTCCTCATCTTCATCCACGAACTGGGCCACTTCCTCGTCGCGAAATGGTGCGACGTGAATGTTTCCGTGTTCAGCATCGGTTTTGGCCCTACCATTCCCGGATGCAGCTTCCAGTGGGGAGAAACCACATATCGCGTCGGTCTTATCCCGCTAGGTGGGTATGTCCAAATGTTGGGCCAGGTCGATGGTGACGAATCCAGCGATGGCTCCGACGACGATCCACGCAGTTACCGCAACAAAACCGTTCCCCAACGGATGGCGATCATCTCTGCCGGCGTGATCATGAACGCGATCATGGCCGTCATCTGCTTCGTCGCGGTTTATCAGGGGCCGGGCCGCGATCGTCCCGCGGCGATCGTGGACACCGTCGATCCTTCCGGTCCCGCCTTCAAAGCCGGAATCCCCACCGGAGCCATCATCGACCGGATCGGTTTCGTCGACAAACCCAATTTCGAAGACGTGAAGATGAGCGTGATGGCCTCGACGAGCGGGGAATCGCTTGACTTCCATTACCATGTACCTAACGGGAGTGTGGTAAAAACCACGCTCATTCCCCGCAAGACCGCGACCGATAAATACCCGATGCTGGGCCTCGCCAACGCCAGGCGAACGCAGTTCGTGGGCAAATACGAAAAAGAATCCACGTTTCCCAACATCGGACCCTTCCTACCGACGACGCCCGCGGCGGAAGCCGGCTTCAAATTCGGCGACCGCATCGTTGCCATGTCGTCGGTCGACGATCCGTCCAAGGTGACCGACCTGCCCGTTGATCCGCGAGCCTCGGAACTCAGTCAAAAAGACTACTTCGAATTTGAACGACGTCTCCTCGACCTTGCCGAGAAAGACATCGTCCTGCGTGTCGAGCGAAGCTCCCGTCCAGCAGGTGATGGTAGCGGTGAAAAGGTCGAGACGTTGGACGTCAAGGTTCCTGCGATCGGCGCTCTCACGCTCGGCGCCCAGATGCAAATGGGCGAAGTGACCGCGCTTCGCGAGGGATCCGACGCTGGATCGAAATTGGTCATCGCCGACGCCAACACGAAAACCCAGGGTGATCTCATCCTTGGCGTGATCGTGAAGGATCCCAAGACGGGACACGACATCAAGCTCGAGGGAAAAACGCTCGATCCAGAGCTTCTCCCGCTTCAGCTTCGGCGCTGGGCAAAGGAATGGCGGAAGGAAAAACCCAACGATCCGCCGACGGTCACGCTCATGGTCCGTCGCGATCGCGCCAAACCCGGCCAGCAATTCGAGACCATTCCCATCGAGATGCGTTGGGATTCAGCTTGGGAATATTCCGCGATTCGGCCAATCAACGCAGGCGCCCCCATGCCGATTCCCGAGCTTGGTTTGGCCTACCAGATTTCGACGGTGGTGGCGGGAATCCGTCCGGGATATGAAAAGGTTTCTCCGCTTCAGCCCAACGACGTCATCAAAAATCTTTGGATGACGTATGAGAAAGACCAGCTCTTCCGGCCGGCGTGGAAAGATCGTGCGATTCCGGAAAATCGCTGGGCGGATATTGCTTACATGCATTTCCACACCACCGTCGCTGTCAAGACCGTGCACGTGAAAGTGAAACGTGGCGATGCGGAAGTCGAACTCGAAATGCCCGCGAAACGCGATCCGAATTATGGGCTCGCCGACCGCGGTTGGCTGCTCGCGTCGGATGTTCGCAAGCAAAAGGCGGAAAATACGTTCCAGGCCATCGAATTTGGTTTCCGCGACACCCACAACAACATGATGCAGATTTTTCAGAGTTTGCGTGGTGTCGCGTCCGGCAGAATTTCCGCGGAGAATTTCGGCGGCCCCATCATGATCGGGATGGTCGCTTACCGTTTCGCGTTTTTGGGTTTCTGGGAGTTTTTGTTTCTCCTGGGCATGATCAGCATCAACTTGGCCGTGGTCAACTTCCTGCCGATCCCGATCCTGGACGGCGGGCACATGGTCTTTTTGATTTACGAAGCGATCGTGCGAAAGCCGGCCTCGGAAACGATCCGCGTCATCGCCACCTACGCCGGCCTTTTCCTGATTCTCGGCATGATCGTCTTCGTCACCTGGCAAGACGTCGTGCGCATTTTCTTTTAGAGCGTTTAACGAACGGATCGCATACGGACAAGTAACTAGCCGTAGGGTGGGTGAAACGTACTCGTGGAACCCACCGTCGCTTCGGATAGGATGCCGCGCGTCGTTTCTGCCCAAATTCTCCGTCAGAACCAGGATTCGGGTCCGTGGTGCGCGTTCGAGGTCGAGGCGACGGTGGGTTGCGCTTCGCTCCACCCACCCTACGGCAAGTTTCCTAGTTATTTTGCTGTATGGAATGCAATCGCTAACCGCTCTAGGCGTGTTGGCGGACGATCGACGGCGCGCGGGACGGCGTATGTCCCCTCGATAAAACCTACGCGCAAAAGTAGTTCCTTCGTTGCATGGGCATGCGGAATTGGGGAGCTTACGCCGCCCCGCTCGCCCATGCGTGGTTAGATCCCGTAAAACCGTGACGCGTTGTCGTGGAAGAGCTTGCGTTGGTGTTCCGCGGGACGGTTACGCACGATGGCTTGCAGCGCTTCCACCCATTGCCGATACGTCGCTCCCAACGTGCACACGGGCCAATCGCCCGCAAACATCACGCGATCCGGGCCAAACGTGTCGATGGTGTGGTTGATGACCGGCGCCAAATCTTCCGCTCGCCATTTTCCCGGCTGGCATTGGGCGATGATGCCCGAAACTTTGCACATCACATTTTTGGAGCGTGCCACGCGTTCCATGTCGCGTTGCCATTGCGTGCGGTCGCGTGTGAAAACGGGCCCATTTCCACAGTGGTCCAGGATGAACTTCAGGTTTGGAAGCGATTCCGTCAGTTTGACCGCGTCGCCCAAATCGGTCGGTCGCATGCACAAGTCGTAGCTTAGGCCCATTTCATCGAGGACGCGTAGGCCTCGCACGAAGTTTTCCCGCAAACAAAACCCTGCGGGCGTTTCAGGGACATGGAGCACTTGGCGAATGCCTTTAATGGCACGGTTATCACGGAACCGACGCATGCAGTCGCGAAATCCCTCCGACGCAGGCCGACCGGAAATCACCGCCGCCTTCATCGGGGTGGTGTTATCGCGGCAAATTTCTGTGACATAGTCGGCCTCGGCGTTTTGCTGCTTCACGTCGACATCGACTTCCATGTACACCGCCTTGACGACGTTCAATCCCTGCGTGGCTGTCAAAAAATCTTTCATCACGTAACTGCGATTGAGCGGAGAATCCTTCGTCACCCAGGGGAGGCGAAATCGGTTGAGATCCCAAAGGTGAAGGTGCGTGTCGATGATGGGCGGCGGTTGCACCGGTCCCGCTTCACTGGTGGAAGCGACCGTCGTCACCGCGATGCCGGCCGACGCTGCCAAAAAGTCTCGACGTTGCATGGAGAGGCCCTCGAATGGATTTCTCGCGTGAATTTCGATTTCCCGTTCTCCAAGGATTCACGCGGGTGATGGTACAAATTCCTGGAATGACGCGATTTTATCGCCCCTTCACCAGGAATTCGCTATCTTTCTCAGAAAACCTCACGAGGGTTCGGCATGAAGGCGTTGCTCACCGGTGGATACGGGTGTATCGGTAGTTGGATCACGAAGAACCTTCTCGAACGTGGCGACCAAGTCGTCATCTATGATCTCCGCGAAGATCCGAAACGCATGCGGTTGATCATGCCCGAAGAACAGATCCGCCAAGTCCATTTCATCCAGGGAGACGTTACCGATTTGCCTCGGCTTCGCGCGACGCTTGAAGCCGAGGGGATCACGCACGTCTTGCATCTCGCTGGCCTGCAGGTCCCCACGTGCCGAGCCGATCCCATCCTCGGCGCGAAGGTCAACGTGATTGGCACGCTCGCGGTTTTCGAAGCGGTCAAAGCACTCGGAAAACAGATTCAACGGCTGGTTTACACAAGCTCGGCTGCGGTGTTCGCGCCGCCAGAAAAATATCCACAAGGCGCCTTGCCCGATGATGTTTTGCTCACGCCATCGACGCACTATGGCGTTTTCAAATGCTGCAACGAAGGCAATGCACGGATCTACTTCGAGGAAAATGGTATCTCGAGCGTCGGGCTTAGGCCGTGGACCGTGTACGGCGTCGGACGCGATTTCGGCATGACCAGCGAGCCCACCAAGGCGATCAAATCGCTCGCTCTCGGTCGAAACTACCACATCACCTACGGCGGTTGGCAAGATCTTCAATATGTGGACGATGTCGCCAAGACCACGATCCATTGCTTGGAACGTCCCTACCAGGGAGCCAAGTCTTACAACCTACGAGGACATGTCGTCGACTTGGCCGCGTTTCATAAAGCGTTGTGCGTGGTTGATCCGACGGCGGCTCAAAAAATCACGTATGGCGAACGGCAAATCGCGATCGCATTTGACCTTGACGATGCCGCCCTGCGGAAGGATCTGGGCCCGATGCCCCGCACCTCGCTGGAGGATGGCATTCGCGAAACCCTGCAAATTTTCCGTGCGCTGCAAGCCAAGGGACAACTCGACACCGCGGATCTCGATGCAAAATAGGCATGCCAAAACGTCGGTGCTTAATTCTTCGGTATTCGAACGCGACGCGGAGGTAGATGGGTTTCCAGCCAGGCATCGTTTCCGGAAATGCTGAACGTGACGGTGCCGGATTGCCAGGTGGTGAATACTTTCGCGTTGGGTGCGAAAACATTGTCGAGTGCTGACGGTGATTTTGGCGCGGCTTGCGAACTCACGACGATTGCGGGATCCGTCCACCGCGCCAGCGTGGGAACGTTGGATTTCACACTTCCATGATGGGGAGCCAAAAGAAGGTCGGCCTTCCGCGCCGGCTGTTTCAAAAGGGTGGTTAAACCTTCACCCTCGAGATCGCCCGTCAGCAAAACATGAAGGTTGGCCACGGTGATACGTAATACCATGCTGCGAGCGTTCTCGTTTCCCGGTGGACCAACCGCGGGTGGATGAAGCACTTCCAGGCGAACGTTCCCCTCGCTCCACGCATCGCCAGCTTGCACGACGCATGTCGGAATTTTTCGCTTTTCCACGGCCTGTAAGGTTTCTTCCACCCCAGGGGATCCACGCTGCGCGAACGTTGGCGTCCAGTTGATCTTCGCCACCGGGAATCGTTCCAACAGGGCGACGATGCCATTGAAATGATCCAGATCCGCGTGCGAGATGAAAAGCTCGTCGATCCGTTGAATCCCTCGATGCCAAAGGTAGGGTGCGACCGATCGCCTTACTAATTCCGGGCCGGCGAGCGAGCCCGCGTCGTACAGCATTACTTTGCCATTAGGCAGTTCCAGGACCGTGCAATTGCCGTGGCCCACGGCCAAGAACGCGCAACGAAATTCGCCTCCCAACCGAGGAATCAGGAGGGTGAGCAAAGCCAACATGAGGCATGCAACGGGCAGTCCCACCCGGATGCGGAGAGACCGGAGATTCGGGATGAACAAAGGAACGGCAACCAGCAGATAAAAAAGGATCAACCAAAGCCAATGTAAATCGGGAACATAGGAACTGTGAAAAGGCAGTGTCAGTGCGAACGACACCAGCATATCACAGCCCGCCAACGAAAACGTTGTCAACCCGCCGAACAGAAAGCCGAATGGCGGAAACCAGGCGCCCACGAAGAGCGTCAGAAATCCGAAGACGAGGGCGAGCGAACTGAACAGAACGATCGGCGGTCCAACGAGGAGTGCGACAAGCGACACGGTATGGAAATGCCACGCGACTAAAGGAGTGACCCAAAGCCAAACCCACGCGTTGAGCCCATAGGCATCACGCGCTTTTTCCATCGCCCAGCGAAGCAGACGTTGCCACCACGGGTCCGTTTGCCGTTCTAATCGATCCAGCGGATCAATTTCTGGCTCCCATCGGATTCGCCAAAACAGCGAAGCGACGGCAAGAAAGGTAAGTTGACAGCCGGGTGTCACGATTTCTTGGGGCGAAACGAAGGCGACTCCCAACCAAGCGAGCGCCAACAGGTTGGTTGGATCGGTTGGTCGCCTCAGCCAAACCGCGCTCGCACTCGCGAGCACCATCCAAACCGCGCGCATCACCGCGGCACGCCCACCGGTAATTATTCCATACGTGAGCAAGAAAACCGCGATTCCCGCCACGGAAGTGCGACGATCCACGCCCACGAGAGAGCTGGCAAATCCCAGCAACATGGCCAAGACGACAAGGTGCTGACCGGAGATGGCCAAGACATGCACAACCCCTGTCCGCTGATACCGCTGCCAACCCTCGGTTCCAAGGCCCGCGCCATCTCCTAAAAGGAGCGCGACGGCGACGCCCAAATGGTGTTCGCCGACAAAGCGTTGAAGCGTCGCTCGGCCCCATTGGCGAATTCCTTCCAGAACCCCATTCCAACCTGGCCAGGCGAACATTTCCTGAATGTCGATTCCTTCCGACGTTGGCACTTGCACCAACGCGGAAATTCCCTGGTCTCGTAGTGCAAGCGTGAAATCGCGTTCTCCAGGATTCGCGGGCTTTTCCGGCAAACGGAGTCTTCCCACGATTTCGACGACATTGCCGATGTTGAGCGTGTCCAGTTCGCCTTGAACGGATACGCGAACCTGGCCTGTCGCCGACTTCCATTCACTCGAGCTTGATCGATGGATCTTCAGCACGCGGAGATCGAAAACCGTTCGTGCAGGCCGATCGAACGAGCGCAAGGACTGGAGTTCATCCGCGGGAATGATTCTTAGGTTTTGGACCACGATGCCACGCAGGCGAACAGGGAGGGGTTCGTGGCCCGCGAAATGGCGAATGTCGTCGACGGGAACGGTTCGGACGCGCAGGGCGTGGTAGGAACCGCCGAATCCCGCGAGGGGAATCAAAAGCCAAACCCAGCGTGGGAATCTTGGGGATGCAGTCGCCAGGAACCAGGCGATCAAACCGACCAGCCCAACGCCGACCCCCATCCATGCGTTGGGCTCGAGATGTCGGTCCACGAGGATGCCGATGGAAAACGCAACCGCAATTGGCGCCAACGGTGCGTGCCAAATTTCAGGGAAGGGGCCCAGGTAAGGCGGCGAGCGTTGAATCTGCGCCTGGTTCGCGGACATGGTCTTCTCGGTCCTCGAATCGCGACCCTCGCCTTGACCCCGTTGAGCGTGATGAAGAGGGGATCACTTTTTCGGCCAACGCAGGTGCCGATGCAGGAAGTCGAACGTGCCTTGGCCGTGGATCACGTGCCCGCCGACGAAAAACTCGATTTCGGTGCGATCGGCGATGCCGAGCTGGGCATATAATCGCCGAACCTTGGCGTATTCGAAGGCGACATATTCATCGAGGCCGACACCATCGGAATGGCCCCGCTCCACCATGAAAGGCCTGGGCGCGATCAGTGCCGCCATCTCGGAGTAGTTGAACGTGGTTCCCAGGTTGAATTCGTACATCTCGTATTCGCCGGTGAACATGTAACTGCCGACCCAATCGAGGTTGATGTTCTTCCAGATCCATTCGTTGAAATCGCCCGAACAGATCGACAGGCAGTACCGCGTAACCACGGCCGGGATCCGCATCGCCACCTTGCCACCGTACGAAAGGCCATAAAACGCGATTCGGCTCGCATCCACGTAGGGGAGCGTTTCGAGCCAATCGAGGATGCGTTCGTGCTGGGCGATGATGAAGCTGTAGATGGTCAGTCCTAGACCATTCGCTTTACGCACGAATTGCCGGAAGTGGTTTTGGAAGATGTACGGGTTTTGCGGCGCGAAGACGATGAAGCCTCGGTTGGCGAGTTGGGCGCCAAAGGAGTTGTAGTAGGGCGTTTTTTTCGTGGGATCGACGATGTCGCTGGGCCGACCTTCCAGGCCATGTTGGCACACGACGACCGGTCGCTTCTCGCCAGCCTTGATGTCGTTGGGAACGAGCAGGATGCCGTAGCAGATGACTTCTTCGTAAAGGTCCAGCACGACTTCGTAGCCCTTCCATTTGTCGGTGGTGTGGACGAGCCGAGTGCGTGGGTTCATGGGCATGGTCGGTTTCGGCAGAGCGCCCTCGACCTCTTCATGGAAGAGCTTTCGGTACTTTTCTTGCGACTTCACGTAGTTGTCGAGCGAGTCGAACTTGAGATGGGCGTTCATCAGTTTTTGACGTTCCGCCGCCGCGGGGGCCTGCAACAGTTGCGTGTGTTGGACGAGCTGCTCGAATTGTCGGCGATTGCGGTCGGCAGCGTCCTCGAGTTTCGATGGCGTCAGGGCTGCCAATTCGAATTTCGCTTTCGGGACGTCAAGATCGCTCGCGAAGATGGCGAGCGGTGTTTCGCGGCCCGGCGGCGCGAACCGCGAATTGGCAGGCTTATCTCCCGCTGGCCCGGGAACGAAGACGCCTTTCCCGCGATACGCTGTTTTCTCCTCGCGATCGTCGAGCGTCCGTGTGAGTTCGAGCACGGTGGTTTGATAATCGGGAGCTTGGTAGCTGCCTGGGCCCGCACCACCACGCCCCGGGCGCACGGCCGGCGCGGGCGGGGTTTGGAAGGGCGTGGGTTCCACGATCAGCTTTCTCGGCCGAATCAGTCGCAATAATTCGCCGTCGCCAAACTCTTTGAGAAGTCCCTGCACGTTCCGATAGATCGGCTCGTCGTGCAGCTTCTCGCGCGGTCCTGCGTAGCCGGAAACGTAGGTGACCTGAATCCGGGTGTCGACCGCGCCGGCGTACATCGCGAGCAGCCCCCCCTCGCCGAAGCCGATGACGCCGACGGGACCATGGTCTTTGTTCTTCGCGAAGCCATCGACAGCCGCCATCACCTTTTGCAGTTCGTAGCCGATGATGTGGCGGCCCATTTCGAACGCCATGCGGTAGACGAATTCACGGTGCGTCTGATTCGTGAATCGCTTCAGGCGGTCACTTCCGGAATGGACATCGCTGCGATCGACGAGGGTGGGGACGACCACTCGGCATCCGGCCTCGGCCAATCGCCTGGCGAAAGCGCCCTCCGTGTTTTTCAGCAGCCCCACGATGTATTCGGGGCCACCGTCCGCGTCGGCATCGGGGATCGCCACGACTTGGGCCTTGGGCTTTTCCTTCGGTTCGAGCAAATACCCTTCGCCCATCACGTTGCCGAACACGGGCCAACGCACCGTGTAGATGCGAATCTTCTCCGTCTCCGCGACCAGGGCAGGGCGGTCCGTGGAACTTACATATTCCATCGCCGGGGGAAGACGTTCTTCGACGATGCCCAAAATCTTCCGCAGCCGTTGCCGATTCGGCTCGACCGATTTTTCGAAGGCCTCATTCGACGAGAAATCCATCTTCCAGTACTGTTGCCGATCCTTCACCGACTCGGCGATTCGGCGATCGAGATACTTATGGATGCCATCGACCATCTGCTTGGCGAGGTCGTCTTTCGTGGTCAACGGTTTCGTATTTGGCAACGGCTCGGCAAACGTCACGGCGGGTTGGGCGAACGCAAGCAGCACGCAAACCAAACTGGCGAGTCGAACCATGGGAGATCCATCCATCTTCGCGGGTGAAACGATCGGAGAACGTGGCTGAAACTATACGCGAGAAATTTAGACGATGCTAGAGGCCCGTTTCGAAAGGACGAACCGTTTGCTTTCAGCGCCGATTTGGTTTTCGGTTTTCCGTGTTCCGTTGTCCAACGTTGGTTTCCTCCTCTCTGCTTTCCCCCTATCCTTCCTTGTTTCTCATGTTTTCGGCATCGGAAAAGGCGATTCAAGCTTCCTTAACTCCTGTGCCGATGCAGAAGACGGTGGCTTCTTCACCTAACGTTGCAAATATTGGACGGGGCGGTATAGTCCAGGCGTGGGAACCACCGTCGGCATGGATGCCCGAACGATGACCTTGCTGCTTACTACGTCCGAATTCGACCGTTTGGCCTACGCGCGCGAAATCGTGCATGGCGAGGCGACGGCACTTCACGCGGTGGCGGATCGCCTCGACGATTCATTCCTCCAAGCCATCGATCTTCTCCATCGTTGTCCGGGCCGAATCTGTATCACGGGAACCGGCAAGTCCGCGGACGTTGGCCAAAAAATCGCGGGCACTCTCAACTCGACCGGCAGCCGAGCGTATCTGCTCGACGCCACGCGTGCCGTGCATGGCGACCTCGGCATGGTCCACCACCACGACATCATCTTGGCACTCTCCCATAGCGGCGAAAGCGAGGAAGTCGTCCGTTTGCTTCCGTCGTTCCGCCAGTTGGCGTTCGCGGTGATCGCTCTCACCAGCAACGGCAAAAGCTCGCTCGCCAAAGGGGCCGACATCGCGTTGGTCTTGGGACCACTCGAGGAAGTATGCCCTCTCGGTCTGGCACCAAGCACCAGCACCACCGCCATGATCGCCGTGGGCGATGCCCTGGCGTTTACGTTGTCGCGGATCCGAGAATTCACGCACGAAGACTTCGCGCGTTTTCATCCCGCGGGAAGTTTGGGAAGAAAATTGACACGCGTCGAAACGGTGATGAGGCGAGGTGCCGAGCTGCGAATCGCCAAGCACGACGAGAACGTTCGCGATGTTTTCGCGCACTCTCGCCTACGCGGCCGGCGTACCGGAGCCGTGATGCTGGTGAATGCCTCCGGCGAACTCGTCGGCCTTTTCACCGATAGTGATTTGGCACGTCTGTTCGAGACGCGGAAAGACGACGCCCTCGATCGTCCCATCGCCGAGGTGATGACGCCAAGCCCTCTCACCGTCACCGTGGGCACGCGCTTGGCGGATGCGGTGGAGATTTTTCGAGCACGCAAAATCAGCGAACTCCCCGTCGTCGATCACGAGAAAAAGCCCGTCGGCTTGCTCGATATCACCGATGTGATTGGCTTGGTCTCTCGGGAGGAAGCCGAGCACGTGCTTCGGCTCGCGGGATGATTTCTGCCCCAATGAGGTGTATTACGGAACTTGGTGTGTTGCACGAACGATTGAAGAAGATCGAAATGTTGGTGCTCGACGTGGACGGTGTTTTGACCGATGGCCGCATCACCTACACGGATGCCGGCGCGGAAATCAAAGCGTTCCATGTCCGCGATGGATCGGCTCTGAAATTTTGGCATCGGGCCGGGAAAAAGTCAGGCATCGTCACGGGCCGTTCCTCCGCCATCGTTGATCGGCGGGCGAAAGAATTGGGGATCTCGAAAGTCGTGCAAGGCGTGGACGAGAAGCTACCCGCGTTTCAGGCCATGATCGCGGAACTTGGGCTCGATGCTTCTCTGGTCTGTTATGTGGGCGATGACCTGCCTGACGTCCCCGTATTGCGAGCGTGTGGGCTCGGCGTGACCGTCGCGGACGGATGTGCGGAGGCGAAACAGTTCGCGGCGTACGTGACGCAGGCATCCGGCGGCGGTGGGGCGGTTCGCGAAGTGATCGAGTGGATTCTCCGGGCCCAGGGTGCTTGGCCGTTCATGGAAATGGGTCACGGGCGAGGAACCTCTTTCTGAGAGCGCACCGTCAAGCCAGGGCGTGGTAGCGCGTGGAAGACCGCTTCCACGAAGATTGAATATTTTGTTTGCAGGAGCTAAGGGCTCCGGGCGCTGGCGCGACCCGGCTTGCCGCCGCGAGACGAAAAACCAGGCAGGGATGCACCCGTGTGGAATGCCAAGCGAGTCTTGATCTTGATGGTGGGAGCGCTGATCTTTCTCAGCGCTTACATCGTCTACGCCCAGTTCTTGGGTGGGATCGATGGCTTGCAGCCGTTACCGCCGGAGTATCTACCCAACCCCAATGCCGACGCGTTCGCCGGTCCGCCCCAGGACGAGAAGGGCAAGATCCTCCAACTTGCGTTCGGTTCAAATTGCCCGGAGATGAAATATCCGATCCAGCTCTGGATGCGTGACAAGGGCATCGTCATCGCGGCCGGGGACTGCCGATTCGAAGAAGATGGCCGCGTCCGCCTCACGCCGTTTAGCGGCGTGCACCTTCCTCGTTCGAAAACACCTCGAACCCAGCAGGACCTTTACACGATCCAATGTGAAGATGCGTTTCTCACGCTCGATCGACCCGTGAAGGCGTTTGGTGAATTGCAGGACCGCAAGATCGTCGCGCTTGAACTGCGAGGCAAGCCGGACATTTTGTTGACCAGCAACCGTGGCACGCAGGAAAAGATCGACGATCTCGAAGTTCGTATCAAGACCGGTCCCGTGATTTACGAGGAAGCCAAACATCTCCTGCAAAGCGATGAAGTCGTGCAGATTGTGGATTTTCAGCAACAACCGCACCCGACCAAGGTGACGGCCAAGGGAATCGAAATCCATTTCAACAAGAACGTGTCGCTCAATAAGGCGGCGCCGGCGAATCCACCCGTCGCGTCCGTTCCCAACGCTGCCGAACCCAAGAAGTCGGATGCGGCGAATCACGTCGAGTTATTGGTGCTGCGGTCGAACGTGGACATGCACCTTTACGTGGATGTCGGCGAGAGCTTCTTGGGAAATCCAACCGAAGGACCGGACGCGAAAAAAGACGCAAAAGCCAACAAACGGACCGGCGAAAAATCGCATGTGTTGATCAAAACGCAAGGGTCCCTGTATTACGATATTCCCAAGGATTTGGCGTGGTTCGAAAGTCCGCCGAATCAGGATCATTCGAACACGCCCGACCACGTTCTCGTTTCACGCGAGAATCGCATCAACGGCACGAAGAAGTTCGATCAATTGCTTTGTGACCATCTAAAGATTCAGTTTCGTAAGAAGATCGGCCCCGCGAGTAAAGATGCCGACGCATCGGGCACGGGCAACAAGGAGATCGAATCCGCCGTCGCGACGGCACGTGGAGGTCGAGATGTCGTGTTGGCCATGGATTCGGAAAACCTCGAGGCGTTTGGCACCGAGCTTCACTACATCGCACCCACGAAAACGGAGGGCCCTAAAACGCGTATCGTGGGCGCGCCGATGCATGCGGTGAAGGATGGGCATCAAATCGAATGCCCCAATCTTCTCCTGGTAGGAGCGGACAAGTTCGGCAAAGGCCAAACCGCGTTCGCGACGGGTGCGGGTCGGATCGACTTGCTCAAGAAAGAAAACCTCCAGCATCCTCGACCGTACCACGTCACGTGGAAGAAGACGCTGACGGTGCGCAAGGAAACGGAAAAAGGCAAACAGTTCGACGTGCTGACGCTGCTAGGCGATGCCTCGTTCCTCAACGACGAGCAAGGCGAGGAACTCAACGGCCAACAGATCGACGTTTGGCTGGAAGAAAGTCCCAAGGAAAAGAAACAAAATCAGGCTCGGCAAAAACTGCACCGAGCAGAAGCCAACGACAAAGCCTCCGCTCGTACGCCGGAATTCGTCATTCGCGAGACGCAACGGCTCGGCATCTATTTCCAGCCGGGTGTGCCGCAAAAATCGGTGCTGCCTCCACCTGCGAAGGTCGAGGCTCTTGAGGCGCCCGCTCCGATCACCCTGGTGCAAGGTACCGAAGGCCCCAGGCCGATCGTTCAGATGGCACGGCGTGTCGAGACCGCCGATCCGACCCCGCCCATGAATCCGACGCCGAAACTTCCCGTGCAGCCGATGTCTGGCGATCGGACCGTCCCACCGTCCGCACTGGGCAACGATGGAAAAGCCTTCCTCGAACCGAGCCAACCGGGAGCACCCGTCAAGAACGCTGAAAAGAAAAAGCCCCGCAAGCCGATCGAGTTGCAGGCACAAAGCGTGGATATCTACGTTCTCGCGCACGGCAGCAAGAATGAATTGAAAGAGCTTTTCGCTTCGGGCAAGGTCAAAGTCCATCAGGACCCAGAAAACAAGGACGCCAAGGGCGTCGATATCATCAGTGAAAGTTTAAACCTCCAGCATTTCGTGGAAGGGGATCTTCTGCTCGTGTATGGCCAAAAACACAACTTGGCCCGTCTGGATATACAAGACCTGGTTCTCATCGGCCCCAAGGTGATCATCGACCAGCGGAAGAACTCCGTCGATGTCGAGGGTGAGGGTGCGATGGAAATGCCCACGAGCAAAAATCTCCAAGGCGAATCCCTTAAAAAGCCGGCCCGCCTTCAGGTGTTTTGGCAGAAGAACATGACGTTCGATGGCCAATTCGCGGATTACTTCGGCGGCGTGCAGGCCATCCAGGATTCCGCATGGCTCAAGTGCGACACGATGCAGGTCAAGCTCGACCAACCGATCGTCTTTAAAGAAAGCTCCAAGCAGAAAAACACCGCCAAGGTGGAAAAGCTCGTGTGCGACCGGCGCTTGACCGTTTTGGAAGTCAAACGCAACGAAAAGACGAAGGAATACGAAAGTGCGAGCCGAGTCTTGGGCACCAGCTTGGCCATGGACGGACAAGACGGCCCCATCATGGTGAGTGGCCCCGGCGAATTTCGCCATCACGCGCCAGGCAACAGCGACGTGCTCGGTGGCCCGAAAAAAGACGATCCCAAAAGCCCCAAGGCATCCGCGGAAGGCCCCAAGAAACTCGCGCTCACGGTCGTGACGTTCGAAGGCTGGATGCGTTCCACCACGAAGAACAACAATCGCACCACCGTCTTCCGCGACAACATCGAAGTTCTCCACGGTACGCGCCCCTCGCTCGATTCCAAAATCGACAAAAACGCCCTGGGCGAAGACGACTTCTACCTACGCTCGGAAGAACTTCATGGCTTCATGCAGAAAGTTGACACGAAAAACCAGCAATCCCTCATCGCGAAACGAAATGTCTCGTTTCAAGCTCAAACGTTGCAGGGCAAGACGATTTATGGCTACGCCGACACCGTCAAATTTGACGAGTCAAGCGATTTGATCATTCTTGAAGCGGACGACGGAAACACCGTTCGCATTTTCGAGGTGGCGCCGAACCAACCTCGCCCGGCTCCTCAACTCGCCAAACGCTTCATTTGGAACCGCAAGACACGTGGACTCACCGTCGACGGACCGAAAAACTTCGGAAACTGACAATCGTTCCTTCCCATCGCAAGGATACCACCGAAAGCCAAACGCCAATCAAACGACGAGCCGCCAGCTCACGGCGAGCCGCCAGCTCACGGCGAGCGGCCGGTGTAAACCGGCCGTGTTCAAAACCATGCTTCGACGTCGCGATCTCGCCTTCTCCGTTCGTTGGTTCTTGCATGATCGCGGGTATGACCGGCCGGTTTACACCGGCCGCTCGCCTGGAGGGTGCGAATCACTCATGCATATCCCAGCACCCGCAAATGACTCGGCGTGAGTACGAACGGTTTCGGCGGCACTTTCTGGAGCGAAAAGGAAGCGAGAAGTTCCAGGGCGGTGATCGGAGTCGGTTCCGCACAAAAGCCGCAGGACCAGGCGAGTAAACCCAGGAGCGCAGGGGCGGCAACGCCAGCGTCACGCAAGGCGGAAAGACGGGTGTCGCCATGGCGTTTCGCAAGGCGCCGACCATCGACGCCCACCACCAAGGGAACGTGCGCGAAACTTGGCGCGGGCAATTTCAGAAGCTCGTACAGCAGCAATTGGCGCGGCGTGGAAGGAATCAGATCGTCGCCACGTAAAACCTCGGTGATTCCTTGGGCCGCATCGTCCACGACGACCGCCAACTGATACGCGGGCGTTCCCGAAGATTTCCATATCACGAAGTCGCCGCCCAACTCTCGAAGCGAACGGTCCAATGGTCCCGCGAAACCATCGGTCCAAGCGAAACGTCGATCGCCGGTACGCAAACGCCAGGCGAACGGTTGATCGCGGAGGTGGACCGCGTCGGCGACGGAGCGATGGGCGCAGGTGCCGGGATAAATGGGGCCTTCGTGTTCCAAATGCGGAGCGCTGGCCGCACGTTCGACATCGCTGCGCGAGCAGGTGCAGGGGTAGACAAGTTCGCTCGCCTGGAGTTTGCGAAACGCCTCTTCGTAAAGTGACCGCCGATGCGTCTGGATCTCGACCGCGCCATCCCAATCGAGCCCCAACCATTCAAGATCGCGGTAAATGCCGTCCACCGCTCCAGGTTTCACGCGTGGCGAATCGATGTCTTCGATGCGTAAGCGAATCGTTCCGCCACGCGACCGAACCGAGAGCCAAGCCAAGAGGTAGGTGCGGGCGTTGCCAACGTGTTGTGCACCCGTGGGGGAAGGTGCGAGGCGACCCGTGATGGCTAGCGTTTCGAGAGACATGAGAAAGACGCACCGCCAAGAAAACGCGGAAAGATGGAGCATTCGAGGTGTCAGACCCACCTTTCCGCGTGCGTGATCCGATCTCAGCCAAACCAGGGTGGCATTTCGCCGGCGGGGGGCAGCTTCACGACGCTCAGGCTGCTGATGGCGGGATGGTTTCGCACTTCCGCCAACGCTTCATCCGAGGGGAACGAATCGAGATTCAGCACGCCGATGGCTTCGCCGCCGGGGAGCTGCCGACCGACCATCATTTGGGCGATGTTCACCTTGTGCTTGCCAAAGATCGTACCGATGAAGCCAATCAAACCGGGAACGTCTTGGTGCGTGAACAACAGCAAGATGCCGTCGAGGAACGCATCCAGTCGATACGGGCCAAGCTGCACCAGACGGAGGAATTGATTGCCGAAAAGCGTACCAGCCGCGGTGTAGGTCTTCTTGTCGGTGACGACCTCGGCCTGGATCAGCGTGCCGAAGTCGCCTTTCGCGGAGCTGCTTTGCTCGACGATTTCGATGCCCCATTCCCGGGCGAGGATCGGCGCGTTGACGATGTTCACGTTTTGGTCGAGCCGTTTTTCGAGCAAGCCAGCGGTGAACGCCGCGGTGATAAGGCGAGTGCTGCGGTTGGCCACTTCGCCTCGATAACAAAGTTCAACGCGCTGGATCGCTCCCTGGCACATTTGAGCGTGGAGCAAGCCAAGTCGGCGTGCGAGGTCCACGTACAGGCGAACTTCCTGCAACTCGGCGCGATCCACGGGAGCCATGTTGACGGCGAAACCGACGGCACCCCGCGTGAGGTAATCGATGATGAGCTGAGCCGCCTCGAGTGCAACGGATTCCTGGGCTTCCGCGGTGGAAGCGCCGAGGTGGGGCGTGAGCACGACATTGGGAAGCTTCAGGACAGGGTGGTCCGCGGGAGGTGGTTCCTGCACGAAGACGTCCAGAGCTGCTCCAGCAAGGTGGCCTGACTTGAGGGCTTGCACGAGCGCGTCCTCGCTGATGATGCCACCCCGGGCACAGTTGATGACGCGCGTCCCCTTTTTGAGCATGGCCAATTCATTCGCGCCGATCAGCCCCGTGGTTTCGGGCGTGAGCGGCGTGTGCACGGTGAGAAAATCAATCCGTGGCAGCAAGGACTGCAAATTTTCCGCGGCATCGAGCCCGAGCGCCTTGGCGCGGTCCGGAGGTAGAAACGGATCGAACCCGATCACTTTCATGTCGAGTCCCATGGCTCGGCGTGCGACTTCGCGACCGATCCGCCCCAAACCAACGATGCCGAGGGTTTTGCCCGCGAGCTGCGTGCCGACGTATTTGCTGCGGTCCCATTTCCCCGCACGCATGGTGGCGTCGGCAGCGGCGGTGTGACGCGCCAGAGCCATCATGAGGGTGATGGTTTGCTCGGCGGTGCTGACGGTGTTTCCACCCGGCGTGTTCATGACGACGATGCCTTTGCGTGTCGCCGCCGCCACATCGATATTGTCGACGCCCACGCCGGCTCGCACGATGCACCGCAATTTTCCGGGGTTTTCAAGCTTGTCGGCTGTCACTTGCGTACCGCTACGAACGATCATCGCGTCGGCGGCGCGCATGGCGGCGAGAAGTTCCTCGCCTTGAAGCTTCGATCGATTGTCGATCTCCAGGCCGGCCTTCTTCAACATCTCCAGGCCGCCCGCATCCAAATTGTCGCTAATAAAAACTCGTGCCATTCCACACCATTTCAAGGAAAGTTCAGGGCATTTGTAAGGCTATTGTAGATTCTCCAAGCAATTATCAAATGGTCCCACCCTCGCGAGCCGGCCCGCGTGAGCGGCCGGACCGAGATAGAAAAAATCTCAAATGATAATTTCCAAGTTCCAAACAATCTCAAAGGATCCATTTCAGAATGCAAAGGCGAGCAATACGAGATGATCCTTCGGAAACCCCGCTTGCCGTTTCGCGCTCGCAGAATCCCGAGAAATCGCGAGCACCCACGCACGTCGGCAAGGTGTCGAGCGAGCGCGAAACGGCAAGCGGAGCGATTGATCGTTTTTCTGGAACTGTTTGCTCCAAGAGAAGAAGCGACGAATGATATTGGAAATTGAGGGTTGAATATTGCTTGGAATTTGGTGCTTGCGGGTTCATTGGAATTTTCGAAGCCAGAAACATACGCACCCTTGCGAACCGATTACGGTGCGTTCTCCACAAGGGTTTTTTGAAACGCGGTGAGGCTCGAGCCAAGTTCGACGGGATGGCCCATGCCGCGAAGCACGCGTTCGGTGCCGGCGAGGGCGGCTAGCAGGTCGAACGCGTCGATACTTCCCATGTGTGCGATACGGAAGATCGTGCCCTTGAAATGCTCTTGGCCGTTCGCCAACTTGATGCCATGCTCTTTCTCCAAACGCCCAAGCATCGCGGTGCCATCGATCGAATCAGGCAAGCGCATCACCGTGAGTGCGCTGTTGGGCCGCTTGGGAAACACGGTCATTCCCAGCGCCTGAAAACCCGCGCGCGTGGCAGCGGCATGGCGCGTTTGCCGCGCCCAGACGTTTTCCATCCCTTCCGCGGTGAAACGCGCGAGTGCAAGCCGAAGGCCACGGATGAGCGTGTGGGCCGGCGTGTAAGGCGTGTCCAGCGTTTCCAGGCTCTTGAGCGCTTTCTTCAGATCGAAGTAGAAGGTGGCGGGCGAAGCATTGCGGGAAATGGCCGTGCGAGCTTTTTCACTCACGGACACGAACGCCAAGCCCGGCGGCATCATCAACGCCTTTTGCGAACCCGTACAAACCAGATCGAGCTTCCACGCATCGGTGCGACACTCCATCGCACCCAGACCACTCACGCCATCGACGATCAAAACGGCTGGCGTGCGGGCGACGATGTCACCAAACGCCTTCATGTCATGGCCGACTCCCGTGCTCGTCTCGCTGAGCGTCGTGCAGACGGCGGACGCGTCGGGATGGTCTTGGAGCGCCTTTTCGAGTTGCTCCGGCGCCACCGCCTCGCCCCACGGCACCGTGATGCAAATCGCGTTCATGCCAAAAACTTGGCACAGGTGCCTCCATCGTTCCCCAAAACGGCCAGCGATCAGGCAGATCACTTTCCCACCTGGGGAAACCGCATTCACCAACGCGGCTTCCATCGATCCCGTTCCCGAGGAAGTCAGCGTCAGCACGGGTTGCGACGTCGCGAAGACGGTTTTCAAACCGACGTTCACTTCCTTGAAAATCTCGCGGAATTCGGGCGAGCGATGGTAGTACATCGGCTTGGCCAATTCCAAAAGGATTTCCTCGGGCACCGGCGTGGGTCCAGGAGTCAGCAGGCGGAGCTTCATCATTTCCTCGCGTCGAACGCTTTCATGAGAGATGCGTTATTGTAAGGATGCTCGCAGGGGGCGGAGGGTTCGAAACGCAAATTCCGAGAATCCGGGCCGGCCAAAGGAAAAAATGTCCTTTTTTCGCATGTTCCTTCGGCCGAAAACCGTGATAATGAACGTGCCTGCCTAGCTGGCCAATTTCGTTCCCAACGCAATTCCATGAGGAGATATTTCCATGATCGCGCGAGGGCTGGGTCTCAGTGCCCTGACACTGTTCGCATTGACGGTTTCCGCCCCCACGTGGGCTCAAGAAAAAAAAGAATTGGCGACCAAGGGATGGGGAAGCTTGGAAGGAAAGATCGTTCTGGTGGGCAAAGTCCCCGCGTTGGCTGACTTGACGGACAAAATGAAAGCACACGCCGACGCCGCATGCTGTCTGGCGGGCAAAGCAGGTGAAAAAGTCGAGCAGACCTGGGTGATCGACGCCAAGACGAAAGGCGTGGGCAACGTTTTCATCTACTTGAAGGCGGATGCGGGCACTTACTTCCCGATTCATCCCAAGGAAAAGACGCGTACGAAGCCGGCCGAGATCGATCAGCCAAATTGCGCGTTCGTTCCCCACGTGGTCGCCCATTTCCCCTCGTTCTACGATGGCGCGAAAATGGTTTCCACCGGCGAAAAATTCATCGTCAAGAACAGCGCGACCGTGACGCACAATGCACGCCGGATCGGTGATCCCCTCAAAAACCCTGGCTTCAACATCAACCTGCCCGCAGGCAAGAGCTTGGCGGTCGACCTGAAACCCCAACGCTTGCCCCTCATGCTGCAATGCGACATCCATCCCTGGATGAACGGCAAAATCATGGTCTTCGATCACCCCTACTTCGCCGTCACCAAGGCGGACGGAACGTTCTCGATTCCACACGTTCCCGCCGGTGCGGAGGTCTCGATCATGGCCTGGCATGAAGGTGTGGGCTACGTGCTCGGCAAAGACGGCAAAAAGGTGACTTTCAAAGAAGGCAAAAACAAGTACGACGCCGAGATCAAGGCGCCGGAATAGAAATCGTCTCGATCACGACCGGCGGATATCTAAAAATGATCAAGACGTTCGCCGTAAGGTGGGTGGAGCATCGCGAAACCCCATGAGCATCAAGTTAAGGTTCCGCGGATTAACCAATGCGTCAACGGAGAACTGAGAACGGAGAATGAAGAACGGAGATGGGTAGCCTAGATTCCTCACATTCTTCATTTTTCATTCTCCGTTCTCGGTTGACTCATTGAAAACCAGCGAGATGGCTTAACTTGATGCCTGTGGGTGGAGCATCGCGAAACCCACCATAGCCGAGACTCTGACCTCGATTCCTTCGCGACAACGATGGTGGCATTTTGACCGAAGCGGCGGTGGGTTACGCTCCGCTTCACCCTACGGTTGATTCTGTAATCATCTGCCGCCGGCAAAACGAAAATGAAGCGTGGTTGAAGTGAGCCTTCTCGATCTGGGAAGGCTTTTCTTTTTTTGCTTTCATCTTTGACGCAGGTCGCTTACCATGGGAGTTCTCCTTCTTTCCGTAAAGGAACTCCCATGCGAAACTTCCTGGCGATCGGCGTGGCAAATTTGATCTTCTTCACCTTCGCCGATGGCCAAGAGAAGAAAGATTCGCCCGAACCAACTTGGGGGAAATTACGCGGGCAAATCACCTTGGCACCGGGAAAAATCCCCGCGAACAACGATGGCACGTGGATCGTGGACCGGAAGACGAAGGGCGTCGCGAACGTGTTCGTGTATTTGAAGGAAGATCCCAAGGACCCTTTTCCCATTCCCGCCGACGCCAAGAAAAGCAACCGAACGGTTCGAATTAAAATCTTACCTACCGGGTACGTGCCACGAGCGGCTGCGATCTTTCCTTCGTTTAAGGAAGGCGACAAAATCGTGGAAACGGGGGAGAAACTCAAGTTCTTGAATTCGACTGATATGAACGAAGTCGTTCGAGTAATCGGGGACCCCTTAAAAAACCCGCTCAATGTCGTTGGCGTTCAATCTGGGTTTGAGGCTGAGGCCAAATTTATGCCGCAAAGGTTGCCTATAATGCTCCAATCCGCAATTAACCCGCAGTTTTCGCACAGGGCAAAATTGATGGTCTTTTCGCACCCGTACTTTGCGGTCACTCATGCGGATGGGTCGTTCGAAATCCCGGTCGTTCCCGCGGGCCGCGAAGTCACGTTGATGGCCTGGCACGAAGGCGTGGGCTACGTGCTTACCAAAAATGGTCGACAACTAACCTTGAAGAAAGGTGCGAATCGCGAGGACGCGGAGATCAAAGCGCCGGAGTGATCGTCTTTTCAGAAAGACCGCATCCTCATTGAGGCAAGCGGCAAAAGTCAACTCACCGGAAACCTCGCTTGCCGTTTCGCGCTCGCTCAAATTCTTGCCGAGGTGCGTGGTTCGCTGCGATTTGAAGGGATGCTACGAGCGCGAAACGGCAACAGAGGTACATGGTAGTCGTCCTTCTGCCGGTCGCCTTACCAAGTAAGCGAGCGTTCAGGTCTTGCTTGTTCTTCCGTTCGCCGGCATTCGAATCACCCTTTCACTTCCCTTGCGGGTGTTTGCCCCAGGATCATATAATCCTCAGCGCGAAGATGAGAATCCCATTTTTTCGCGTGCGGGGTGACGTCTCATGCGGATGAAGTGCCCGAAATGTGGCGAGATCGTCTCGGTGGCGGACGAGCAAGCTGGGGAAGTGGTGACGTGCCCTCAGTGTCAGGCGAAGATGCGAGCACCGTCTCCTCGAACGAATGAGGCGACGCCCAAGGCGTCCGTCCCGCCGCCTTTACGCTTCTCGGCGGACGACGAAGATCCCGCAACGGCGCAAATCACGGCGAAGCCCCCGAAACGACCTGTCGCACCTCAAGTCGATGAACTCGAAATCGTGGAGGACGAAGACGGCGACGCTTCAGAATTGGTTGAGATACCGCAATTCAAAACCCGACCGTACAAGGCAGTCGATGGGTTTTCCTTGGCGGGAGTCGCCGTCATGATTGGCGTGATGGCGCCGATCGCGATTTTGTTGGGCTTTCTCGCCAGTGCCATCGGCACGGTCTTTTACCTTATCCTGGTCTTTCCCATCGGCATTGGTTTCGGCGTCGGTTTCGCGGGAGCGTTTGGCGGGAAGTTGGGCAAAGTTCATAGCCCCATCATGAGTTTCTTGGCAGGACTTTTGGGTGGGATTTTGGCCGTACTGGTCATGCATTACTTCGACAATCTCTGGAGACTTTGGGCCGAGCAGCGGATGAGGCCGGGCGTGCCGCCTCTCGGTTTCGTCACCCTGCTGCACGTGCGTGCCACGGAGGGAATTGTCCTGTTCGCGCGGCCCGGCCAAAACGACGGCCTGACCATCTCGGGGATCGGAGCGTACATCTATTGGTTCATCGAGTTGGCGGTCATCACCGGGATTTCCGCCGCCGTCATGTTCGCCGCGGGTGCGGAACCGTTTTGCACCGAATGCAACAACTGGAAAAAGAAACGCCGAGTGGGCATTTTCCGCATTCCCATGCGGGGCAAAGCAAGTCAGGCGGAAGCCGACGCCAAGGCGGCGTTTTCCGAAGGGAACCTCACCTTCTTCACGGACTTGCCGGGCAAAGGCGAAAATTTCCTTCCGCTCACCGTCGATATCCTCGAATGCGAGGAGTGCGGCAAATCGGTTCCGGTCGAAGTGCGGCTCGTGAAGATCTCGATCGATGGCAACGGCAACCCTCGGGAAGCCAACGTCGCAACGGTCACCTACCCGCACAAAGCGATTCCCGTGGTCGAGGACCTGGTCCACGCCGCCGAGGAAGCGGAGATCCGCCGAAAGAAACGTTGAACGCGGGTCTTTCAGCGAGCGACGCGCCACGTATCGATCGAAAACAACACCAATGCAAGCCAAATCAGGGGAAACGCGACCTCGCCACCTGGAGGCAGCGTTTCGCCGAATAGGAGCACGGCGATCAGGAATTGGATGGTCGGCGAAAAGTATTGCATGAAGCCGAGCGTCGAAAGTGGCAGCTTGCGGGCGGCTTGGGCGAAACAAATCAAAGGCACCGCGGTCACGGGTCCGGCGAGGATCAACGCGATCAACAGCCAATTCGTCGTGAACCAGGGAGTGAGCGTTCCTTCATTCGCCTGCTGAAGGAAGTACGCCGAGGCGACCGGAACCAGGATCACCGTTTCGATCATCAGGCCCATCAAACCGTCGATCGGTGTTTTCTTGCGAAGCAGGCCGTACAGGCTAAACGATGTCGCCAACGTGAGCGCGAGCCAAGGCATTTGGCCCGACTGCACGGCGAGCACGGCAACGCCCAGCACCGCGAGGATGAGGGCACGCACCTGCATGGGCCGTAAGGTTTCGCGAAAAAACGCCATGCCCAAAGCAACGCTCATGAGCGGCGTGATGAAATACCCAAGGCTAGCCTGAACGATGCGATGCGTTTCCACGCTCAGGATGTAGACATACCAATTGACGCCGATCAGCAGGGCGGAAAAGACCAAGGTGAAGAGTAGTTTCTGGTCCCGCACCGCGGACACGAAGTCGCGCCAGCGGCGAACGAGCGTGAGCACGCCGGCCAAAACCAACGCGGACCAGAGAACACGGTGCGCCAAGATTTCCAAAGACGGGACGACGCCACGAAAAAGACGGAAATACAGAGGAACGAGCCCCCACCAGCCATAGGCGACGAGGCCGTAAATCAAACCGGCGCGATCCATCACGAAAAGCTCCTGGGGAAAAGCAAAGAATCCAAACCTAACGCGGCCTGGCCGCGAAGAACCAAATTCCAAGGAGCCAAGATCCAAACAAAATCCAATTCAAAAAAAACAAAGGAAAATCGTTCGAGTTTTTTAGCTTTTTGGTTGTTGGAATTTGTTTGGAACTTGGCTTCTTGATCTTT
>WBZS01000832.1_pt1 | contig 30693 bp, 21 predicted proteins | sample 5204201 | NCBI WGS metagenome assembly WBZS01 (sample SAMN12344357, study PRJNA552823) | activated sludge metagenome | biome: Activated sludge suspended growth; feature: Nitrification reactor; material: Wastewater; isolation source: activated sludge from nitrification reactor of wastewater... | reverse complement strand
CGTTGCGGTCCGAGGCCGACGGGACCCGCAACTCCCCGCCGAGCGTGATCGCGGACGCGGTCGCCACCGCTGTCACCGCCCGCCGGCCGCGGACCCGCTACGCCGTCGGCTTCGGCGCCAAGCCCCTGATCGCCGCCAAGACCGTCCTGCCCGACGGCACCTATGACACGCTCATCAGCCGGGCTGTCGGCCTGCCGACCGGACGCCCCCGAACCGCCAGCTGATGCCCGCGGTGATCCAGCCGCGGGGGCGGTGGTGGATCCGCCCCCTGCAATACGCGAAGTGTCACCAGCCGATTCCGGTGCGGGGCCGGTGAGGCCCGCTGTGGTGGTGACCGTCCCGATGGGTGGCATCGACTTCACCCGTCGGGTCGACGGTGAAAGGTTCGGGCTCGGTGACTCGTTCGATCCGGCTCGCGAGGTCGGCGGCGGGTGCGTCCGCGTTGAGGGGTCCGTCTTCGAGGGCGACGCTGATGGCGTCTGGCACCTCCACGCGGCGGGCATGGGCATCGTGCAGCGCGGCGGCAAGCGTGCGCCAGTGGGGATCGGTCACCAGGCGGGGGTCGATTCGCCTGGCGAGTGTCTCCCAGCGGTGGGCGTTGGCGGCTGCCGTGAGCCGGTCCCGGACCTGTGCGGTGAGGCTGAGTTGCTGGTCAGCGAGGCGGGTGGGGTCGATGTTCCAGGCCCGGATGAACGCCGCGACGCTGGAGCGGATGACGTCGGCGTCGACACCGATCCTCTCCGCCAGGGTGTGGACGGCCGGTTCCCAGGCGTCGACGGGTTGGGCGGCGATGACGGGCGCTGCGGCGAGGGCGGCTTCCACGGGGGGCAGGTTGGCAAGGCGCTCGTCGATGAGGACATTGGCCAGTGGTCGAGCCTGGTCGAGGGCATCGACCAGGTTCTTGGCGCTGCCGGTGGCCACGAGTTCGGCGGGATCGGAGCCGTCAGGTAGGGCGGCGTAGCGCGGCTGGAGGAGCTGCGGGGTGAGGATCCAGTAGTCCCGCTGTGCGGCCACCTGGCCGGCCAGGTCGGCGTCCGTGGCGATGATCGGGTCGACGCCGTAGCCGCGGAGTTGGGTGGCTTGTTCGCTGGTCAGGTTGGTGCCGAGCGGCGCGGCGCCGACGTAGTGGCCCTCGCTGGCGAGGGTGACGGCGATGGCGTCGGCGGGTCCTTCGACGACGACGGGGATGCCGCCGGTATCCAGATGGCGCGCCCCGGCGACGAACAGCTGCGCCCTCTTGTGGAACAGCACGGTCTCGGCGGTGTTCAGGTACTTCGGTCCAGCGTGGTCGAGGTCGGTGGCGTCGGGGTGGCGGCGTCCGACGAACCCGAGCACCTGCTGGTCGTGGACGATCGGGAAGACGGCGCGGTCGCGGAACCGGTCGATGAGGCGTCCGGTGGAGGCGGTGACCGCCAGCCCGGCCGCCAGCAGCTCGTCGTCGGTGACGCCGTGGCGGTGGAGGTGGGTGACGAGGCTGGTCCAGCCGGCGGGGGCGTAGCCGGGGCGGACGTCGGGGTCGTCGGCGATGTCGGCGCCGAAGCGCCCGGCCAGGTAGGGCTGTGCCCACGAGCCGCGGTAGCGGTCCTGGTAGTACGCCAGCGCGAGCTCGTTGACGGCCGCGAGGCGTTCGGGGGTGTGGGGGCTGGCGCGCCAGGCGTCGGCGCGGTCGAGTTGGGCGCTGACGTCCGCGGCGGAGATCTCTGGCGGCGTCATCACCCGGCGTTCGAAGGCCTCGAACGTGAAGGCCAGGTTCGGTTCGACCTCGTCGATCTGGTTGTCCTCCGTTGTCGCGCCTGCTGCGTGATCAAGGTCGGCGTGCGCCGTCCAGGGGTCGGGAGGCAGGTCGTCGATATCGGGGAGGGGGTCGATCAGGACGCTGGTTCGCCACACGAGGGCCTGGCAGTCGTCGATGTCGACCGCACTGTCGGGCGTGCTGATCAGGTCGGTGAGCTGCCAGCCGCGGGCGAGTGCTTGCTCGACGGTGACGACGAGCGCGGGCCACCAGGGCGAGGCCTGCAGGCCGGCTGCCCGTTCGTGGCCGACGTTCTGCTCGAGAGCCGCCAGCCAACTGGTGGTGACGGTGTTGTGCTGGTCGGCGAGTTGCGTGGCGACGGCGGGGGTGAGGTGCCGGCAGATCCGCCACCACAGGGCTGACGCCGCGTGGTCGTCGGGGAGCTGGCCCTCGCTCGTCGCAGCCTGAAGGAGCCGGTGGGCGTCCAGGCCGACGCCGGAGATCTGCGCGAGCCGATGCGCCAGCACGGGGAGGTAGGGGTCCCGGTCGGCGGCGGGCGCGAGTTCGTGGAGCAGCGGCGTCCATTCGGCGACAGCGGGCGCGAGGTGGTCGATGATGCGCCGGTCGAGGCGGGCCTGCCAGCGGGCCTCAGCGGCGGCGTACTGCCGTTCGCCGGTGGGTCGCGTGTCGGTGGGGGGAGTGCGGTGCGCGGCCCGCCACACGGTGAGGTCGGCGACGGTAGCGGCGTCGGGACGGAAGCTGCCCGCCGGCGCCCACGCCGGGAGCTGGGTGGACCCCAACGACTGGTCGTGCACCTGATCGGCCAGTTCGCCCACGAGTGCGTGACGCCGCTGCAGGTAGTCGCCCCAGTCGTTATGCCGGGCGAGGGCGACGGGCAGACCCGGCAGCCAGGGCAGGGGTCCGGGCTGAGTGTCGCGTCCGGTCGCGGGTTCGAGGCGCCAGTCGAGGACCGCGGCCGGGTCGGCGGCGCTGCCCAGTTCGCGGGCCTGCACGGCCTCGGTGAGCGCCCGGACCGGGTCGGTTCCGGACGCCGCGATCAACAGCAGGTGGGCACGGAGCGTGGGCCACGCCGGGGCGTCAGTGAGCCCGGCAACGAGGTCGTCGGCGGCCCGTTCGAGGCGCTGGACGCTGTCGGCGCCTGCGGTCTGTTCGGCGGCGTAGCCGAGGGCGTCGCTGTAGCGGGCGACGGCGTCCGCGAGTCGGTGGGCCGGGTCGGCGAGGGTGTGGGCGGTCGTGGTGGCGGAGGTGTTGTCCTCGTCGCGGGCGAGGATGCGTTCGAGGAGGTCGGTGGCGGTGGGCGGGATGATCGCCTCGGGCCGGATGAGGGAGTGGCTGTCGCCGTCGCCGACGACTTCGAGGTGGACGTGGTTGGCGTACCGGCCGCGGGTGAGCATCGTGTACAGCTGCTGCCGGGTTTCGGCGCCGGTGGCGATGCCGTGCAGGACGTCGGCTGTGACGCCCTGGGCGCCGTGGATGGTGCAGGCGTAGCCGAGCTCGACCGACTCGGTCACGTAACCGGCGGGCAGGATCACGGTATGCCGGTTGGCCTGCTGGATCGCGCGGAGGTCCCCGTTGGTGGCGATGCCGGTGATGGTCCAGCGGTCGCCGTTACGGACCCAGTCAGTGCCCGAGGTGCGTAGTCGACGGTCGTTCAGACGGGTGATGATCACGTCGCCGACCGCGGCGTCGCTGCCGTCGGCGAGGGCCACGGTCCGCGTGGGTCGGACGCCGTCGTGGAGGTGGGCCTGGGCTCGGTTGTTGAGTTCGGCGACCATGGCGCGGGTGGGGGCGACCATGAGGGCGTCCGCCCCGGTGTGGCGGGCGGTGAGCCAGGAGTCGAAGACCTGGTCGGCGCAGGTGCCGAGGTCGCCGACGTGGACGCGGTGGTTGTCGAGGTAGAAGCCGAGCGCTTCGGGGTCGCCGGCGCGCAGCGCGAGGCTGGCGGCGCCTTCGGCGGGGTCGGCGAAGCGGACGAGTTCGTTGAGTTGGACGGCGCCGTGGGTGGCCTGGATGTCGCGGAGGACGCCGCCGGCGCCGATCGCGGCGAGTTGCTGGTCGTCGCCGATGAGGCGCACCGAGCCGCCGCGGTCGAGGACGAACTCGACGACCTGGTCCAGCGAGAGGGTGTCGGCCATGCCGGCCTCGTCGATGATGACCAGGCTGGTCGGCCCGATGTGCTCGGCCCACGCGGGGAGCGGTCGCCGGTGGTTGAGGGCGTGGGTGAGGATGGCCATCGTGTCGGCGTGGGTGTCGATCTGCGCGCCCAGCTGGGCGGCCGCTGCGGCCGACGGCGCGAGGCCGACGACGGTGCCGCCGCCGTTGCGCCACGCGGTCGCGAGGGCGCGCATGGCGGTGGTCTTGCCGGAGCCGGCGGGGGCGATCGCGAGCTGGAGGCGGGCGCCGGAGGTGGCCATCTCGCGGACGAGGGCGACCTGGCCGGGGTTGAGCGGGGTGCGGTTCGCGGCCGCCTCGATGAGGGCGACCTCGACGGCCGGGGTGGGTACCTGGTGGCCGCCGCGGCGTCCGGCTGCGTCGACGAGGCGGTGTTCGGCGGCGACGATCCGGCGGGAGGTGTGCCAGGTGGAGCGGGCGACGGTGTAGACGCTGTCGCCGTCGGTGCGGCGCAGCGCTGCGGGTTCAGCGATGCCGTCGGCGGGGGCCTGCAGCGCGACGGAGTGGCGGGTGAGCGCGGCGTGGGTGAGCCGGGCGACGACGTCGTCGACACGCCTGCGGGGCACGTTCGCGGCCCGGACCACGCGTAGTGCTTCGGCGCGGACGTGCCAGTCCTGCCACGTGGAGCGCGAGCCTTCCATGGTCGCGACGATCTGCGCCGAATGGGTGCGCACCCAGCCGCGGGTGACGAAGACCGGACGCCGCAGCTGCCGGGCGGTGAGGGTCGCGGTCAGCATCGAGCGGACGCCGTCGGCCCCGGCGAGGACAGCTTCGGCTTCGGCGCGCCAGGTGGCGCGTTGTTCGGCGAGAGTGCGGGGTTCGTGCTTGGCCTGCCGCGTCTCGAGGTTGGCCTGCTGCGCCAGCGCGCGGGCCTCGACCATGGTCGGGGGCCGGTGGTGCTCGCACTGGAACGCGGCCGTCAGTTCGCTCTGGCGGTGCTCGATGGACGCCCGCCGCTGCGACCAGCGGGCGTTCAGTGCGGGGTCGACGCCGACAAGTTCGCGGACCGGTCGCTTGCCCGGGTCGGTGGAGGGCCGTTCGGCGAACCGGACCGGGAGGGCTTCGGACAGGCGGCGTTCCAGGGCTGTGTTGTAGACCTCGGAGGCGGCGACGATGGCCTTGAACAGGAGGCGTCCGTCGATGGAGAGCCAGCGTCCGTCGAGGGTCCGCACCTTGTTCGCCACGGGGACGTGGGTGTGCAAATCGGGGTCGCCGGCGCGGCTGTCGCGGTGGGTGAACCGGGCGGCGACCAGCCCGGTCACGTCAACCTGCCGGACGCCGTTGTGGCCGGTCCGCGTGTAGAGGGCATGGGTCTCGATGAACCGCAGCGCGTCACCGATCGCGGCGAGGTGGGCGCGTTCGATGGTGGCCGCAGTGCTCGGGTCGGCGAGCGCCCAGAGGGTTGAGACGCTCTTAACCGGGGAGAAGGTGAGGTCGTAGCCGGCGACGGCGGTGGTCTGTGGGCGGGAGACCGTGGCGATCAGCCCGGCGAGTTCGCGGGCGTCGACGGGGTCGCGTCCGTAGGTGGCCCGGAACGCCTCGCGTCCGACCTGGGTGCGGATCGCGGCGCGGACCTGCGCGGGGACCGGCGCATCGTGCGGGGCGCCGACCTGGGCGTTGTAGGCGGCGAACCGTTTGGCGACCTCGATCCGGAAGGCAGGCATGTCGTGGGCGTAGACCTTGAACGGCTGGCCCAACCGGATCGCGTCGCGGGCCTGGGCGGGGGTGGCGTCCGGCGGGAGGGCTTCGCCGCGCTGGCGGGCGAGGGGGTGGTGGCCCGATCCGAACAGGAACCGCATCTGCTCGGCGGTGACCACGTCACCGGCGTCCAGGCCGTCGATGCCGGCCATCCCGGAGCCGACCCACACGCCGGGGGTCTCGCCCTTCTGCGTGTAGTAGGACGCGAGCCCGGTGTGGCCCTTCTCGGTGGAGTCCATCGCAGCAACCTGCCGGGTCAGGTACTCGTACCCGTCCCCGGCGGTCAGCTTGTGCAGACTCATCACACCCGACCTAACGGGACCCCCGAGGGTCCGGTGGACAGGGGGCTGGGACGCCTCAGCGCGGCCTTGTAGTCCACCCGCCGTCAATCGTGAGTTGACTAGGGGGGACAGGGATCGAACCGGTGATGCAACAGGTGTGGAGGTCTCGTGGTTGAGGGGTTACGAGGGGGAGTCGGACGGGCTGGTTGCCGCCGTCGGCGAACGACTGTGGGGACGTGATCGGACGCGGTGGAGGTGCTCGGTCGGAGACGGCTCGGCGGCGGTGCTGAGGGGCCGGTTCGGAGGGGGTCGACGGGGTCGTGCGTGCTTGCGAGGGTCGGGTACCTCGAGTGGGTCCTGGGTGGCGGCTCCTCGCTGGGGTCGCTCGGTGTCCACGAGGCGCGGCGGCGTCCCGTTAGGAGGGTGAGCGAGAAGGAGTCGGCCGACGGCGCGGGAGGGGCGACAAGCGATGGCGATGAACGAGATCCGGCAGCAGGCACGCAAGAGCGCCGTTGAAAGGGTCGCCCGGATGCGGCAGCAGCGGGCGGACCTGGTTAAGAAGCAGGAGGAGTTGTCGGCCACGGTGATGACTGCGCTGGCCGAACGCGACGCAGTGATCGCGGACGCCGAACGGCGGGCGGGCGCGGCCCTCAAGGAGCTGGCGTCCTGTGGCCTGAGCCTGGCGCAGGCAGAGCCTCATGGTGCGACCTCGTCGACAAGGAAGCCGCACGCCTGGTGAAGCTCGCCGCCCAGCCGACCACTCCTGAGGGCGGGCCGACGGCGAGGGAAACCGTCAGTGGTGACCGGTAGCTTCCGGAGCAACGGGAGGCCGAGGAGGGCCATCATGACGACGTCAACGGACTACCCGTTCCGAAGCGGCCAACTCCGCCGAGCGGGCGTGCTCATGAGATTGCCGCGGGTGGTGATCGCCGCGGTGGTGTGGCTGCTGGTCATCGAAGCTCTGTCCGGCCCAGCGGCATGGGGCGCCCTGGCGATCGTCGTCGTCGGCACAGTCGCCGCGGTCGTCGCCGAACCGGTGATCGTCCGCCTGGTGTGGTGGGCGCGCCGCGCCTCGACCCCACTCACGGTGCCCGGCGACCCGCACGTCGCCGTCCTGGTCACCGGTCGACGGGCCGCCGGTATCGGGCAGGCCGGCCGCCGCCACCTCGTCGTCCCGGCGACCTGGATCGGACGGCGTGACCTACCCGCGCTGCTCACCCGAGCGCGGCAACGTCAACTGGTGTCGGCGGGACGGTTCGACGTCGCCTACCAGTGGTTCACCTGGCCGTGGCAGCTGCTCGCTGTCCTGGTGGCAGGTTTCGCCCACGGCATGACCCGGCTGCCTCTAATCGGGTTCGCCTGGCAGCTGCGCATGGCGGTCGCCGGCATCGCCCTTTGGCAGACCGTCGTCGCCGGGCAGCACGCGGCCACCGTGGGCATCGTCGTGGTGATCGGTCTGACGTACCTGCTGCCGTGGACGCGTGCCCGCCATGAGCGCCTGGTGTCGCAGGCGCTCGCGGATCTCGAACGGCGGTCGGCCACGCCCGCCGCGGCGGCGACGCGGCGTCCGGTCGCGGGACCCGTCCGTCCCACCGCGACCCACGTCGGACGCCGATCCTGCACCTTTGCGCGGCGGCGTGGCCTTGAGCCCTGTGGACAGTGGCGCTCGCCCGCACGCTTGGTCACTTGTACGGGCGAAGGGAGTCGTGGGCGCGCCCACGATCCGAGGACAAGTGGAAGGAAGGGATCACGATCATGACCGAAGTGCAGATTCCCATCGAGTCGATCGCCAAGGTCGATCTGCTGCTGGGGCAGGCGACCATGCTGACCGCTGATAGCTGGGACGACGTTGCCGCGATGATCCACGAGGCGATGGGGATCGCGTTGTTGATGGCGGCGGCTCATCCGTCGAGCCGGCCAGTGGATGTCCCGGGACTGACCCGACTGACGGCGCTCGAGTGCGTCCGGAGCGCTTTGCGCGAGGTTCATACCTGGGACCTGGCACTCGCCGCAGATCTGCCGGACGTGGCCCGGCTGCGGGTGCTTTTGGCCGACGTCCGCAGGGAGTTGGACAGCACTGTCGGACGGCGAGGGTAACGGGCTCATGTGGGAGGCCGTCCGGCGCGAACTCGCCCGGCTCGAGTGGGACGTCGAGCCGCCCCTCACCCTCGACCTGATGGCGGATTGGACTCAGACCGTATCCAGCTTGGTGACGATCCGCCGAGCGCTCGGCCCGATCTCCACAGCCGACCCCCTCGCGCTGCTGGCCACCGCAACGACCGGCGCAGCGCGAACTGCTGAGGTGAAACCGATCCTGGCGCCGTCGCTGGGCGCTGTGGGCGCGGCGCTCGCCGACGTCGGCCAGGACGTGGCGGCGCGCCCCGACTTCGACCGGCAGCGCGACGCGGCGACGCTCAACCACGTCGCCTACGAACTCGTGCACTGGGTGCGCGTCCGGACGCCGGACGACCGCGCGAAAGCGTGGCTGCTCGCCGGCGAGACCGCACTCGACGGCGCGATCCACGCGCCGACCAGCCGATCGGCCGGCGGCGCCGGACTGGCGGCGTGGCAGGACGCGCTCGCAGCCGTGCAGCCCGTCCAGGACGCCCCGATCGTGCGCCGCAGCGTGGCGCTCGGCCACTTGGCGATCCTGCGCAACGCTCACGTCCTGGTGGACGAAGTCGCGAAGGCTGGGGCGCTGCCCGGGCCGTACGCGGACGCCCTCCTCGGCAACATCCGCGACCTCGCGCGAGCACACCAGACCACGCTGAGCCAGATCGACGGCAGACGCTTCGGCGCCACCCGCGTCGACCAAGCCGTGATGCTCCAGGTCGGCACCGCAGTGCGGCAACTGACCGGACGCCCCGATCCCGCCGAGCGCTCCCACGAGCGTCTCGGCGCGCTGCTGAGCTCGGGTCTCGGTCAGGTGGTTCTGGTAGCCAACATCACGGGCGAGCCCTCGGCCCAGCCCCCTGCTGCGAGAATCAGCCGACTGTCGCTGGAGTACCTGACCAACCCCCGGATGCTCCGCGAGGTCGACCTGCCGGAAGCTCCAACGTCGCCCGCACCGGTGGAGCCCAAAGCCGCAGCCGCGCGGGAACCCCGAGCGGCTGCACGGATCGCACCCATGGACTCGACGGTTAGCCTCGGGACCGTCCTGGACGGCCCCTCCATCCTGGCGCTCTGCCAGGCCCGTGACCTTGGCGCCGCCGCTGCGACCGGCGATCCGTTGAACCCGCCCGAGATCCTCCGGGGGATCGACCCATCGCGTTGGCCGGTGCTGGTCGCCGAGGGGCGGCAGGCCGTGGCCGACATGGTCGCCTCGGTCATCCCGATGGTGTACTCCCAGACCAGACGAACACCGAACGCTGCGGACACCCGCGGTCAGATGTTCGTCGAACTCATGGGCGCTGCCTACCGTTTCGACCCTAAGCGAACCAGCCCCGAAGGCTGGGCCAGCTACGCCTGGATGACGATAAAACATGCCCGCTGGCGCGGCGTCGACGACGCTGGCGTGGTTCGCAAGCGCATCACAGCCCCCCGACCCAGCACGGTGGCCCTCGAAGGCCGGGACCCGGCCAGCCGCGCGCCCGACCCGGGCGAGGTCGTCGAGGACCGGCACGCTGTCGCTGCCATCACGCAGGCTCTAGGGCAGCTGCCGACGTCACTGCGGGAGCCTCTGATGGCGTCGATGCAAGGTCACCCGCTCCGGGAGATCGCTGAGCAACTCGGGTACTCCCAGAGCACCGCCCACCGACGCATCAAGGAAGCGCGTGAGCACATCAGGAACGACGTCGCGTCGCACGCGGACGACCGCCCCTGGGTGCCCTTCGACAACAGGACCGATCCAGTCCTGGAAGGTGCACAGCGTACGTTCGAGCAGGGGCTCGCGCCCCCTCTCGACCAGGAACGTGGCCGCGTACGCCTACCTTGGGCCACGCGCGTTCCGTGACAGTGTCGTGATCCTCAGGGTTGTCGGCGACAAGGGCCCGCGGGCCCTCCTCTAGACACTTCGGCGAACGGACTAGGGCGCTATCCTGACTGCGCTCTCGACCCGAAGCTCCCGGGGCTGGCGAGGCGTTACTTGCCTCACTATTTCCGCAAGCGCCGGAGAGTCCACGCGGTCAGCGATCGCCCGATTACATAGTTCAGTTGAGGAGCCCGGCGTGAAAGCAAGCAGTTTCGACGAATGGTCCCCGCTTCGCGAGGTTGTCGTGGGGACCGCCGCCGGATACGACGCCCACGACATGGAGCTATCGTTCCGCCTCTTCTTCAACGACGTCGCGAACTCCTCATTCTACTACCCATCACTCGAGGCTCGGCACCCTCTAGACGCCGCCGACTCGCGGCGTCCGCTGAACCTGCGCTATGTCGAGGAACTCGCAGAGGATCTCGAGGGGTTTGCCCAAACGCTCGCGGCGGCCGGCATTGTGGTACACCGCCCCGGCCCCCTTGGCACACGTAGTACTTTCGCCACACCCGACTGGGAAGCAACGATGATCCCAGCACTGAACGTGAGGGACCAGACGATCGTCCTGGGGGATGAGATCCTCGAGACTTCATGCCAGGTCCGCGCACGCTCCTTTGAGAGCGATCTATTGAAGCCGATCTTCGCCCACTACTTCCGCGAGGGATCCCGGTGGACGTCGATGCCGCGGCCCCGCCTGCTGGACCGTTCCTTCGACACATCGTACGTTTCGGGAAGGGCGACACCCGCGATCCAGCAGGTCAGCGAGAGCGACGGCTCAGTCGCCGACTTCGAGATCATGATCGACGGCGCGCAGTGCATTCGGCTTGGGCGTGATCTAGTGGTCAACGTGTCGACGGCGAACCATCTGCTCGGGGCGCGATGGCTTGAAGCGCACCTTGAGGGGCGCTTCCGGGTGCGAGTGATGGAACGTTTCGCGGACAACCACATCGACAGTCTGGTGCTGCCGCTCCGGCCCGGACTCCTCCTGCTGCGGAATGAGGGGGTGGCCGAGCGCCTACCCGCGCCTCTGCAGCGTTGGGATCGGATCTACGCGCCCACGCCGCGGTCACACAACTTCCCGTCGTACGACGACGATGACCTTATCGTGAGTAGCCCCTACATCGACATGAACGTGCTGTCGCTCGATGAGAACACCGTCGTAGTAAACTCGCTATTCCCGGAACTCATCGCCGCGCTAGAGGGTCGCGGGTTGACGGCGGTTCCGGTGCGTCACCGCCACCGTAGGTTGTTTGGCGGGGGCTTTCACTGCTTCACGCTGGACTTGGTTCGCGACGGCGGCGACGAGCATTACTTCGAAGAGCGAGAGTGGGCGGACGCGTGACACCCGGACAGCCTATGAACGCGGCCAACCCCGAGGATGCCGCCAGCCCGGAGTCGAGGCGGCTCGAACGGCCGGCGTTCGATCTCCTCGGCCGGCTAGCGTTCGCTGCGGCGGCCTTCCAAACGCTACGTGCCGCGTGTGAGACGGGCCTCCTCGAGAGGCTTGTCGAGGCGCCTGATGGACTGGACCGCGAGGGAATCGGGGAGCGAATCGGCCTGCGCGGCCGGTGGCTTGACACGCTCCTGACCGCCGCCGCTGCGACCGAGTTGGTACGCCGCGATCTGGCGGGTCGCTACCGCGTCGCGGAAGAGATTGCTCCTGCGGTTCGGAGCGTCGAGTGGCCCCTGTTTACCGCAACCGTGGCGTTCGAGCACAACTTCAGCTACCGCGGGATCTCACTCTTCACCGAGTCGCTCGTTCGCGAGACTAACGCCGGGATCGAGCAATTCCCGGGGAGCGCCGGCGAGTCACTCTATGTCCGGTACTCATCCCATCCACGGCTTCGGCAGGTGTTCTACACCTACATGCGCGCGTGGTCTCGGATCGGGGGCCCGGTGCTCTGGGACGCGCTCGCTGAAATTGCGCCCACACGGATGCTCGATGTCGGAGGTGGGGACGGCGTCCACGCAATTGCGGCGACCAGCCGACTTCCAAACCTCGAGGTCACCGTGCTTGACCTGCCCGAGAATGTCGAAGTGTCTCGGGCACGCATAGCGGAACATGGGTTGGAAGATCGCATCTGTGTGATCGGTTGCGACATCTTCGCCGAGCCGTTTCCGCAAGGTCATGATCTTGTACTGTTCGCTCACCAACTTGTCATTTGGTCGGAGGAGGAGAACCTGGCGCTCCTGCGGCGCACTAACATTGCCCTGCCCTTGGGCGGGACGATCGTAATATTCAGTTCGATGACCGAGGACACCGAAGACGGGCCCTTTATTGCGGCTATGGCTAGTCTGTATCACGCGTCCATTCCTGTTGAGGGCGGGCGCATTTATCCGTGGAAAAGCTACGAAGGGTGGCTCACCGCGACGGGGTTCGGCGAGTTCCAGCGCATCCGCTCCGACACTTGGACTCCGCACGGGGTGATCGTCGCGCGGAAGGTGGCCGAGGTGCCTACTGATGCCGCAGAGTAGCTAACCCGGCTGAAGGGGCCGGAGTGTGAAGGCCGGGGCGGGTCTGGCGATGAGACTGAAGGCTGGGACGAGCCGTGCCGCGTTGTCCAGCGGCTCAATTCGGTGCGCTTTAACCACTTCGCCAAGTACTCGGGTCATCGCGTCGAGACAGTAGCTTCGAGCCACGCACGAGCGGAGCCCGCGCCCGAACGGCATCCATGCACGCTTCCACTCGCTCTCGCCGAAGCGCTCAGGGCGGAACGCATCAGGATCGGACCAGTAGTCCGGGTGTCGGTGCACGCGGGGCACGTGGACGATCACGCGCGTTCCAGCCGGCACCCGCACGGTAGAGAGTTGGTTGTCACGGGCAGCTCGACGCTGGATCCAGTAGGTCGACGGGCATAAGCGCAGGACCTCGCGCATCGTGTAGGTGACGTAGGCCGCGTCGTCCGAGCCGGTTGCCAGAGCGAGGCGGAGGCGACTCTGAACCGCGGGGTGGCGCGCGAGAAGGTCGAGTCCCCACACCATCGGGACTGCGAGGGTTCCGGCGCTCAGGAGTTGCGATGCAACTTCATCACGTACCTGCTCCTGGCTGAGGCCCGAAACGTGCCGGGCAAGCGGTGAGTCATGGACGTCGGCCGCAGAGAGCACCCAACCTTGGATGATCGACTCGAGCGCGGCTACATCCCGCCGGGTTCGAGCGGCCAGCAAAGGATGCGGCCCAGGGAGCTTCCCACTCCAGAACGTTTCGGCCAGACGGTGCAGACCTTCTGCGACGTCGTCGGCTTCAACGCCGTCGGGCCGCTGTCCCAGAAGCGCGGCGGCGAGATCGATCACGATCTCGCGCTCAAGCGTCGCGCGAATCTGGCTCACGGTCGCATCCTCGAGCGTGAACGACGTGTCGGATAGGGGAGAGCGCGAGCGGAACACGCGCGCCATCCCAGTGCGACGCCGACGCCATTCGTTGTCCATCTCGTTCCACGTTGACAGCCCGCCGCCAAGAAAAGGGACCGAGCTCCGTCGAAAGCCGGTCGCGTCACCCTTGTCTGGGTACGCGTCCGGACGCTCTTCGAGCACCCGAGCCGCATCCGCCGGATGCCCAACAACGAGCACCTGTTCGGGCCCCAGATCAAGCCCGAAGGTGTCGCCCAACGCATCGGCGGCGTCGAGCAGGAGGTCTTTGCGCGCAGTCTGAAGGTGGAGGAGCGAGCCGACGAATGGGAGGCGTGGCGCGTAGGACACACCCTCGATTCGGGACCTCATTCCGAGACCTGCATCAGAGAAGCCTTAGGGAGTGCCCGCCGTCGACGCGCAAAATCTGACCCGTCATTGACCGGGCTCCGGCGCCGAGCAGGAAGGCGATCACATCAGCCAGCGCGGCCGGGTCGACGAGATCCTTGAGCGGAATGCGCTGCGTGAACTCGGGTGCGGAGAGGATCGGGTCTTGGGCCGTGCGATGACTGCGGACGACCCCGGGTGACACCGCGTTGACGCGCACCGGCGCAAGCTCGGATGCCAGGGCACGGGTGAGCGCGTCTACTGCGCCCTTCGAGGCGGTGTAGGCCACGGACCCGAGGCCGGCGAACTCGGAGCCAATCGAGGAAAGCAGCACGACGGACTCAAGTGCACCAAAGCCCGCAAGTGACCGCGCAAGTTCATACGCAGCCGTGACGTTGACTGAGAGAACCTCCCCGAAGCGCGCTGGTTCGAGGTCCGCCAACGGAGTGTGGTCAACGAGCGCGGCCGCGTGAACGAATCCCTCAACCGGGATCTTGTGCGCGCCCAGTTCGACCACAAGGCGCGCGACGTCGTCTGGATGGGTCAGGTCGGCCTGGATAGTCTCCAAACAGCCTGGAGAACCCTCGTCCTGAAGAGCGGCAGCAGCTGACTCAGAGTGGGCGTAGGAGGCTATCACCCGGTAGCCTCGGCGCAGGAGGTCACGGACCACCGCTACTCCCACAACTCCCGTCGCTCCGGTCACCAGAATGCAGGGCTCGTCCGACATAGTGTGACCTCCCTCTATCTCTGTCAGGATGAAATGGACACCCCCACTGCTGATCGCCACCTCATCGACGAGGTTGAGGTGTCCGACCACGCAGGGCTTTCTGGCGCCAGAATCTCTCGCGCTCGGCTACGCGACGGTACCGCAGTCGTGGTCAAGAGGTCTTCAACCGATGAAGATCTGTTCCAGCGTCTACTTGGCCACCCTGTGAGTCTGGAGCACGCTCTCTGGCAGGATGGCACACTCCGGCGGCTTCCGACCGGCGTTCGCTCTGCGATTGTCGGCACGTGGCTGGAAGATGGCCGGGCGACGATTGTCATGGTCGATCTCGGTGACAATGTCCTGGGAGGCGAGCACATCTTTCGCCCCGACGAGGCACTCGCGATGCTAGAGCGGGTGGACCGCCTCCATTGCTCCGGATTGCGGCCCTCCAACCACACCCCGCTCGACCTCTTGGTGTCGCTCTTCGACCGCCGGGGACTTCGAGCGCACGGGGCGACCGATCTTGCAGTTGACGTCGAACGTGGGTGGACCGTATTTCGCGACACCGCGCCTTCAGCCCTAGCCCAGGCTGTGATTGAGATGGTTGATCGTCCCGGCAACTTGCTTGACGCCTTGAAGGCGCGACCAGCGACCTTCTGCCACGGTGACATAGCGGCTGTAAACATGGCTTGGGACAATGACGATCTCGTGTTGGTCGACTGGGGGCAAGCGTTCATGGGGCCACCTGCGCTCGAGATTGCGCGCTTCCTTCCGTCGGGGTTAGTCCGATCGCAACTCGATCCGGACTGGTTCTTGGCTGAATATCGGGCCATCACGGGGAATCGCTTCGATGACGAGGCACTCTCCCTTTCGCTACTGGCCACGTTGGTCTGGTACGGCTGGCGCAAGGCGCTTGATGCGATTGAGACGGCTGATCCGGAACAGCGAGCACGCGAGGCTGCAGCACTCTCCTGGTGGTGGGATGAGGCTTCTCGAGGGCTAAGACTCCTGCAATAGGAAGCGGGAGGGTTGGCGTCCAGGCCGCACTCTGGCAGCGCGCCACGACGGTCAGGCGACTACTCTACGACTGGCCACCCGTGAAGCCGTCCGGACCTGCTCACGACCTCATAAACCACGCCAGACTCCGAAGTGCCTCGCTTCTTGTTGTTTTCAACAGTCGCTTGCGGATCGTTGAATGCGCTCCAGATTTCTGCCAGCACCTGGATTTGGCTGAGTTCGGGGTTGGTGAACGTGTGGGAATGGTTCTCGGCTGACTTGGAGTGCTCGTTCCCCTGAGAGTCTTTGACGTGAAGATCGGCGCGAACGTTCCCGCTGCGGACATCGACCACGACCTCGCGAGCGTCGACCGGGTAAGCATCGGGGTTCTGAACGTGCATCGTGAAGTGGTCGGCTGGGACATGATGCATGCCCCTGATGGTCTGGACGCCTGTCTTCCTTTGAATGAGTTGTCCCTCGAACTGAAGGTCCAGGTCGAAATGCGACACGAGTTCGAGCGTCTCGGCCACAGCCAAGGCGGCGAGGGCAGCGGCGCCATGAGAGCCAGTGGGGCCAGCGGGGACCTTTGGCTCCGTGACGTTGGCGGGGGGTTTGATGCAGGCCACGCGTGGGCACCTTCCGAACGGCTTCAACTAGACCTATAGGCTAGCGCTACCACTCGGTTAAGGGGGATCGTGTGCAGCGCGACTGGCTACTGCTTGCGGCGTCCGCGCCGGCAAAGCTCTGGGCGGTCTGGGACCGTACTGACCTGCTTCCTGAACGCTTGTACCGGCCCTCCCTGAAGCCTCATCCAATGTCTTTCGCGGCCGCCGTCCACACGCTACATACGTCCGTCATCGAGGTCCCGGACGGCCTCCTGCCGATCACCTACGTAGATGACAGGTCCCTCGCGTGCCTCACGGTCGGAGATGAACAGGCGTTCGGCTGGGCGGCGGGCTCGGTCATCCGATGGCACCTCGACGACATCCCGGTACGGCATCAAGCGCGGGTCCTCGACACCGGCCTAGACAGCTACATCGACTCCCTCGTGTCCGAGACTGGGGCGGCCTGGCAGAAGGGCCTCGACGGCATGGCGAAGCTCTCCACCGCATACCAAGCCGAGTTCGTCATCCCTGAGATCACGCCGAAGGCACACCACCGCCGACCGTTCCAACTCGCGTGTCAGAACGTAATCATCGGGCTCGCGGCCTTCCAATATGACGCTCGGATCGACGGGACTAGCGTCGCCCACTGGCTCACCTGCGACGTCCCGCACGTCGCAACGTCGGAGGGCTCGCGTGCTCTCGCCGCACTGCTCCTCTGCGACGCGTTTCAGTCCGGGGGGACGATGGAAATCGACTTCTCCCACCATCCCGAGCAGGCAGTCCCAGCATCCCTCCGCCGATTCGGCCGGACGGTCGGTGTCGCGCTCGGCACGGAGACGCAGGCCGGCGCGAGCATTTCGCCCGCGGAGGCGCGCGAGTTGTTCTGGCAAGTGACGCCGATGCCCGAAGCGCTGCGCCGCCGCGCTGGCGTCCTGGTCGACAACGGCTTCATTTCGGTCGAGCGGCTGTGCTACTCCCTGCTCGCACCGATCTGGACCCCCCAAGCGCTCGACTTCCTCGTCGCGGTCGCGGCGCCGTGGCGGCTGCGTGCAATTCTCGAGGGCGGAACCGACCCACGCAACGAGGGGGCATCCTTCGAGCGTGCGCTCATGCGTTCAGCCCTACTGCTGGAGACCTACCTGCGCAGGCTCGACGCGAAGGACTCCGCGGCGGAGGGGGACGGCTACGCGCAGCGGGTCTTCGAGGACACAACGCACGGGATCCGCTGGAGTGTGCTCGAGGAGGCTGCCGCGGTGATCGTTGAGGGCTTTCCCCCGGGCCCGGTGCCTTGGGCGCGCGACCTCGAGTCCGACGGTCGCATCGCTCTCCTGCCTCGAGCGCATGTCTCGCCGCTCGACCTGCACGCAGTGGCCGAACTCCAGGCCCAGCACGGCATCCCGACACGTGTCCTCGTGGCTCACGACGCCTTCGTCGGACCCGAGCCAAAGGTGATTCTGCGAGCGCCGTCTCGCCTCGCGGAGCTCGACGCCCGCATCGAACGTAATCTTGTCGCCTCGAGACTCGGACGATCGTGAGCCGCGAGTTGGTAGTCGGGCATGTGCAGCTCGGCATTGCAGACTGGGAGCGTGCCGCGGCCCTTGTCGCGCATCGTGAGCGCGCGGCTCGGGCGATTGAGACAGCGCCAATCGGCGACCGCACCGCCTTGGTGAAGTATGCGCAACTCACGGGAGAACTCGAAGGGCTCGCCTACGCCGCCTGGTCCGCCGGGGCGCCTGTTAGCGACGAACCGACCGAGCGCTCGATCCGCCTTGAGTGGCCGTTCGCGACCGGTTCGACCCCTCAGTCAGAACGGGCAGAGACGTCCACTGGGCCACGAGCGATGTGGCGAGCGTCGGATCCCCGGGCGAGTCGTACTGCAGCCACCTACGAGCGCTTCGTCGAGCAGCTTGAGCGGTGGAGCGCACTCGACCCGAGTCCCGAGACACCGCCGCTATGTCCTAGTGGCGTCCAGAACCGTGCGCTCACTGAAGCCCTCCGGCGCTTCGCCGGGGCCACGCCCGAACGCTTGCCGCGGAGCGCCCCGGTCGTGTACGTAGACGGCTCGAGAGCGCGACCGTTTCCTCTCCACGCCATCGACCTAACTGACGCCGAACTGACTGCGGGACGCGAACTGCGATTCACTCTGCTCTCGGTGCGACACTTCTCGATGGATGCAGTTGTCGACGGGGCTTGGCTGCGTAACCGCGAGATCAGCTTGCCTCGTGCTCGCGCCGAAACGGACGAGCTCGTGTATCTCACATCGCGCGACCAACTCGCGCGTCTGGCGACCGAGCCGCTCACTCTCCACCTCTACCAGACGGGGCTCGAGATGGCCGTGTTCGGCTTCTACCGTGCGCTCATCGATCAGATGCGGGACTCTCCCGTTCCACTGTCGCTGGTGCCGCACTACTTCGCTGGCGTCGTCGAAGGAGAAGACCGCTTCGAGAGGGGGACGCGGTGGACGAGTCGCTCGCTTTGAGCATTTCGACGCTCGCAACATGGGGCGCGCTCTGTAAGGACTGTCGCAACCGCAAGCTCGCCGAAGGGTCGCAGCCCAAGCGAGCAGGCGACGAGCGGCGGCAGGAAGAGTTCGAGTACTCGCACGAGCACGCGATGCGGCTTGTCGAGCGGGGCCAGTCGCGAACGGACCGCTGCCCGGAGTGCCGCCGGCGGCACCGCAAGGAGATCAGCGCCTTCCCTGTCGCCTACATCGATATTGACGCCATCGGCGAAGCTGCCGATCCCGACGACGATCCCGAGAGAGGACCGACCGGCCCGCTTGGCGGTCTGGGTCCGTTGCCCAAGGTACACACCAAGCGCATCGAGCAGGTCGACTTACGCCGCTTCGAACTGGGCCTCACCGACCCCGATATACTCCGGCTCCTCGAGCTCATGGCGGCCAACCAGGTCGTGATCCTCGAAGCCGGGACAGGGACTGGCAAGTCAACCCTCGCTCCATTTCGGCTCATGAACCCGCCCGAGGGCGCGGTGTTCCGCCCGACCGACTCGGGGCCCATTGTTATAACAGAGCCGCGCGTAAGGGCGACCCGTGACGTCGCGGCGTTCGTCGGGGAGGCGATGTGCTTCGGCCACGACCCGGACACGTGCCACCAGCACATCGGTCCGGGCTACCCCGTCGGGTTTCAATGCGAGGGCGAGAAGGTCTGGGACGAGGCCTGCAGTCTCATCTACGCAACCGACGGCACTGTTATCAACTGGCTGGTCAACGGCGATCTGGCGCGTTTCTCGGTCATCATCATCGATGAGGCGCACGAGCGCAGCGGCAACATCGACTTCATACTAACCATGCTCGCCGCGCAACTTCCAAGGTACCCACACCTCCGCGTTGTCATCGCTTCGGCGACGATAGACCAAGCCTATTTCAACGCCTTCTTCTCGGAAGTGCCGACGGTGCGGGTTGCGTCGTTCCGGGTCGACGCCCCCAAGACAATCGGATACGGCGTGCCGCTATTCGCGGATCTCGAGATCGACGAGACCATGCTCGCGAGGGGTATGCAGGTCGGCGAGGGCGAGGGTGCCTTCAGCCTCCCGGGCTGGCCGGACGCCCCCAACCCGGAGGCGGGCGGGAGGAGCCTCCGGGAAATCACCCGAGACAAACTGGCAGGACTGCGTCGCTCCGCGCCGAACTGGCCAAAGCAGGTCGAGAAGGTCGCCGCGGATCTCACTCTCGACATCCTGCGGCAGACGGACGAAGGCGGGATCCTGATCTTCCTCCCAACACAGAACTCGATCCAAACGGCACGTAAGGAGATCACCGAGCGGCTCGAGAACGAGGACTGGGCCGACACTGTCGACGTCTACTGGCTGATGCGTGCCACGCCGAAGGAGGAGCAGAAGGCGGCGGTGGGCGCTGTATTGTCGGGCCGCCGCAAGGTTGTCGTCGCGAGCACGATTGCTGAGACCTCGCTCACGATCGCGGATGTCAGGTACGTCATCGACTCGGGGCTGGTTCAGCAGGGTCGCTGGGATCCGGAACTCGCGGTGTCGTACGGTGCCTGTGTCCCCCAAAGCCAGTCCGGCGTTCGCCAGCGCTGGGGTCGTGTCGGCCGGAAGACTCACGGTTGGGTCTTCCCGCTGTACTCGTTCACCCAATTCCTGGCAATGCCACGCGAGACCCCCCCCGGGGCGACTCAGATGAACCTGGAAAGTTCAATGCTCAAGCTGTTCGCGGCGGGCGAGGATCCTCGCGAAGTCGCCTATCCGGTCGACTTTGTGTCCGATGCCGTGGCAAGAGACGCCCAAGGGCAGGATGTAGCGGCGGGCTTCACCCGCGAACGCGCACGCGCGATCGCAGCGCTGCATGCGGGCGGCGCGCTGAACGCCCTTGGGGACGGGCTGAGCCGGATAGGCACCGAACTTGCACGATCCAGGCTTCCTGCGGACCAGGCCCTCGCGCTTATGTTCGCGGACCGCCTCGCTTGTGCACCCGAGGTTGCTACTGCGCTTGTCGCGCTCCCGATGCGCTTGGCGGGCGAAGACTCGATCTTCGCCTCGAATCGTACTTGGCCGGGAGAGTGGGCCGTCCACGCTCGCCGGTGCCATGAGGCACTGGCCAAAGGCTGCATAGACGACCTCGAGCTAGTCGTGAGGGTCTTCGCCGAATGGCGGTCTCAGCCGGATCCCGAGCGGTGGGCGCGGCAGTGGTGGATCAACCTGTCGGCGCTCGAGAGAGTCCGCAAGGAAGCCTCGAAGCTCATCGAGTCGCTCGCGCCCGGGATGAGTCACGAGGCCGATCGATCGCTCGACCTTCGGCTTGTGGAACGCTCTCGCGCCGCCCTTTCCCGCGCCCTGCCCGGCTTCCGCTACACCCGGCGAGAATCGGCGCACCAGCCACAAGTATGGGACCCCGTGATGGTCGGACAATCTGCGGTTTCAGTCCCCGAACTACACCTCGTTCCTCCTGCGTCCGACATCATCGCGCTCGGGCGGACGCGTCCCTCGATGCGAAACTGGGTGAGCGACGTCGGCGAGGCGTTCGGCCTGGTCGCGGTTCGGCCTTGGGCGCTTGACGGCGACCCGGACGAACTCGAACTCGTCGTCCGTGCCACCACGGCGGCGACCGAACTGGCTCTCGACGAGTTCCGCCCCGTCCGCGAGGACCTTCCGGTCGGTGCGCTCCTCCGCATGGACGACTGGTCCCCCGCCTCGACGGCATCGGTGCAGAAGGTTTCCGACGGCCTGCAGATGCCGCTCGGCGTGGTGGCGGTGGAGTCTGTCGCCGAAGGATCCGAGACCGGTGCCGCGATCGTGTACACAACCTCGTCAGACCCCGCCGCGGGGGGTTCTGCTTCCCTCGATGATCCCGTTCCGGTCGACGAGGGACCGGCAGCGATGGCAGCCGCCGACGAGGACATCGAAGGCGATACCGGCGACGACCCGCTCGACGGCGAATCTGGTCCGCCCGTCGAGGTCCCCGAGGAGGAGCTACGGCTGATGCCGGTGCCAATCCGAGAACTAGAAAACCCGAACTTCGAGTCGTTCGACCACGTCGAGAGCGGGATCGCTCACACGAATGAGTCACGCCCCGTCGTTTCCTTCGCAGTCGAGGCCGGCCTCCCTGGGCCAAACGCGTCGGCGCTAGCCCGCGTTGTCGGCTACGAGCGCACTGACCACGGCGTCGTGGTGCGGGTCATCGCTGTTCCCGAGCACGACCGCGAGCTCAAGCCGGGGGAGGTTCTGCGCGTGGCAGTCGCGATGCCAGTGCGCAGCCACTTCGCGATCGGAACCCTCCTGCGTCGGCTGAACTCCGACGGCCACGTCGAGGGTGACGAGGTCGCATACTTCGACCCCCTTCTCGACCCGCTTGTGGCTCCGGACGCCGAGGCGCTCCCCGTTGGCAGTGAGTTCGAGTCCATCGCAGTGCCGGGTCGACGACCCGGCGAGCGCACCAAGCCGAGCGTCCTTGCCGCAGTGTTCAACGAGACAGTTGGCGGACGCGGCCAGCGCTCTATCGTCAATGTGGAGGCTACGCTCACCGGTCGCATTCACCGTGATTGGCGGGACGTTGAGTCGGTGCTCGCGCGCATCATGTTGCGCAGTGGGGTGCGCCCCAGCATCCTTGTCCCGCGAAAGATGATCGATGCGGCTGGCATCATGCTCGTCGCAGGCGCCCGCGTCAGCCTCGGGCTGGGGTCGAACCTGTTCGCGCGGAAGACAGGTGCGTGGCGTGAGGATGACATCCGCGACCTAGTCGATAGGTTCCCGCAGCTCTTCACGGCGACAGCCAACGGCACCAAGCTTCGGCTCGAGCAGCGGACCCCTCTGAGCGACGAGCAGCGCGAGCAACTGCTCGAATTCGGGGGTGGAGACCCCGAGATTGAGGCGAACGCGTGGCTCCTCTGGGAGACCAGCCGGCGTCTCCGCGTCGTGAGCGTTCAAGCCATAACGGAGGCAGACGTTCCAGACGCAGCGCGACACAAGCTCTCGGAACAGGCCCTTAGCCGTTTTCGTCGGCAGTTCCAAGTTGGCATCGTGACGAGTAGCGGCGGGGCGAAGCTCCAGGTCAGCGGGTCCCCGGAGGCGGTCGAGGAAGCGTTGACCGCCATCAACGAGCAACTCTCCTGGGGCAGGATCGGGTTCGAACTCCCGCGGAGCAGCGACCGGCCTCCTCCTGGCGCCGAGGTCGTCGCGACCATCCTCGCCGTCGATCCGTCCTTGGACGAGGAGCGTGTGTTGAGTTGGGTGAAGCGCTGGAAGGTCTGGCTCCCCGACTGGTACGGCGATTCCGACACGATCGAAGCGGCCCTACGGGAGCGCTACGACGCCGTCACGCGCATCCTGAGCTTCCCGGAAGACCGTTGGTTCTATGCGTTTCAGAAGAAGGAGCGTTGGGAGCAGATATGTGATGGCCTGGAAGTGACCCGGCAGGTAGTAACGGCCGGCGCCGAGTGGGCCATCCGGGCGGCAGACGCTGCGGCGCTCGACATGGTGGTCGCTCGTTTCCGCGCCGCGGCCCCGCGCGTGCCGTTCACCGCCGAGGGCGACCAACGCAGCGGCGTCAAGAGGATCGAGCAGAATCACATCAACGCGGTCCACGTGAACTACTTCACTCCAGTCCGGCCTGCCGCGACCGACGGCAGTCCACCGCTGCCTCCGTCGCCAGCCTCCAACTCAGCGGAGCCATCGACATCCGCCGCATCAGAAGGACTGCGCCCCGATCCGGCGGACACCCGGGAAACTCGGTCGGCGCCGACTCCCCCACCGCCACCCCCACAAGCCATCAACTCTCCAAACGGGCTACCGTTGGACTGCCCTCGTGACGCGCCCGTCCCGGGCAGTTCGACCGAGGGGGCCCCATCCGGGTTCGAGCCGCCGGATCATGAGGACCGCGAGGCCTTCCCGCCCGAGAACACAGGCCGCGTGCTGCCGTGGCTCCGGCGTGCGTTCGGACGCAACTCCCAGGGAGAACCACCGCCACAGAGGTCCGCTGTGGCGTCAGATTCTGATGAGTCAACGAACTCTGCCCAACGGACTCTGCCCTGGCGCCGGCGCTCCGCTAGGTAAGATGAGCCGATCGAGAGGTGTTTCCGCATGAGTTACGAGAGCGTCATTAGTCGTGCCCAACCAGGTTGCCTAATTGTAATGCTGGACCAGTCTGGTTCGATGAGCTTCCCTTGGGGAAGCGCGGGACAGTCCAAAGCCGAGGTTCTGGCGGACATCGTGAACGAACTCGTAGCCAGTGCGGTGGTTCGATCTACTTCCGGTGACAATGTCCGCGACTACTTCGAAGTAGGGGTGGTTGGCTACGGAAACGCCAGGATCATAGATGTCTTGCTTGGCCTGAACGCCCCCGATTCAATCACGAGGTTGAGTTTGCACCCAATCAGTCGGGTGGCGCTCATGCCCAAGCGCATCGAAGATCGAGTCCAGATAGTTGAAGATAGATTTGGGAATACCCACGAGGCGCCATACAAGATGCCGATCTGGGTCGAACCCCAGTCTAGCGGGGACACGCCCATGTGTGCGGCGCTCAACGCTGTCGTGGCGACGGTGGCGAATTGGACGGCAAGGCATCAAAACTCCTATCCCCCCCTTGTCTTCAATGTGACAGACGCCGCATCTACCGACGGGGATCCCACTCCGCTCGTCAAATCCCTAACGGGTCTCTCCACGCGGGACGGCTCGCCGCTCCTATTCAACATCCACGTTTCCGAGTCGGCCCGGGGAACTGTAGTCTTTCCCCAAAACACAGACGGCATCAGCGGCGATGCCTACGCCCTACTTCTCTATCAGTTGTCGAGCATCCTGCCTCCCGCCATGGTTCGCGCGGCTCAAGAGGCGGGAATGGAGGCAGGTCCACTTAGTCGGGGATTCGCGCACAACGCAGATCCAGCTAGTTTGGTGGAGGTACTTGATATTGGTACCGCTCCACTCCTCGGCGATCAAAACAAGATCCGCCGACCTTGATCGTCCGAGTTCTCACAGAACCCAAGGACGGCTGGCCTGACGCAGAGTGCCAGGATGCTTACGCCATCGGCCGCACTCGGCATCGATTCTGCATCGCCGACGGTATGACAGATAGCGCGTTCTCTCGCGAGTGGGCGCACTTGCTCACCGCGGCCATGGTCGCTCTTCCGTCGTGGAATCGCCCGGAGATCCTTGCGATGGTCGCCGACGCATCATGCCAATGGAGGAACGCCCTGCCCGCCAATCTCCCTTGGTTCTTGAGCAGGAAAGTGTCCAGGCGCGGATCCTTCGCAACACTTGCGGCCATAGATCTTACTCCACAAGCGAGAACCTGGCGAAGCTCAGGGATCACGCGAAGGCATTACCGAGCGTTCGTGATCGGAGATAGCTGCATCTTCCATGTGCGAAATGACAGACTCGTGAGCGTTCTCCCCCCGCTGAGTCCCAGCGAGTTTCTCCATAGACCAGCGGCCTTGGGAACCGATTCTCAAGTAGCTAACGAGAGTGCGATCGCTCAACGGACTCTCGTTCACGGATCTTGGCGCCGTGGGGACCGGTTCTTGCTGATGACCGATGCGCTTGCCGCGTATACCCTAACAACGCTCGAGCAGGGAGCGATTGGGATGAGCGCGGCACTTCCCTTCCGGCGAGATGCGCGGGCGTTTTCCCAGTGGGTTTCTTCTGCCAGGCTGCGCGGGACACTCAAGGACGACGATACGACGCTCGTAGAGATTCGTACTCGAGGCTGACAATCATGGCTACCCTAAGCGAGTACCAAGCCGCTTTTCAGGCGCATCATCTGTGTATCGCGGACGAAGAGGCTGCCAGCGGTAAGGTATCGGTCGATTGGCTGGGGCAACCGAAGCCATACCCTGGCAACTACGCCATCACCTACAGAGTCGAGGGGACGTCGCGCCACCTCGCCGTCCGATGTTTTCATCGAGAACCGGACGACATCGAGCGTCGATACAGTTACATCGTGCCCGTAGTCCGAGCACTGAAACTGGACGGCGTCCAGTGGTGTCAGTTTCGCCGCAAAGGCGTTTATGCTGGTGGCACCTGGAATCCAGCCGTGTTGATGCCGTGGGTCCCAGGCGTGCCGATTAATGACGCCCTCAAGCAGGACTTGTCCACGGCGCGCGTGCGGGGGATCAGAAGCGGATTCCGTGCTTTGGTTGCTGATCTTGAGGCCGCGGGCATCTCCCATGGCGATCTTCAACACGGGAACCTATTGGTCGACGAACTCAACGTGGTTCGAATCGTTGACTATGACGCCATGCACGTGCCTGGTATGCCGGTCTATCCGTCAATCGCGGGGCATCCGAACTTTAGGCATCCCACCAAGCCCGCCGTGGTCGGCGATCGCGCAGATCGCTTCTCAGCTATGTTGATTGACTTGGCACTGCATGCTCTCGAAGTCATGCCCGGCCTTTGGGCTCAGTTTGACACTGGCGAGAATCTTCTATTCGTCCGCCAAGATCTTCTGGACCCGGGCTCTTCGGCGCTGATTAGGGCGCTCTATTCCGATCGTCGTCTTCATGCACCGACGGAGCAACTGCTTCGAGTCCTGGCGAATGATAGTATTGGGCTACCCTCCCTCCATTCATCGCCCGAGTCAACCGGGGTTTCGGATTTCGAAGCGCACTACACAGCTCTCGATCCCGCTCTGATTTCGAATGTGGGCGACGAGGTGACAGTTATTGGTCGCCCGTCGCGTTCCTATTTGGGAAAGAACCGTCGAGGGTTACGCTATGCACTGGTCACCTTCGGATCCCGCCGGACTGCTGGATTCACCCTGAAGTCGTGGGAGTCTCAAATCGGTAGACTGCCGCTCGATCTTCGGCTCATTGAGCGCGTCGCCGCCTCTTCTGGCCTGTGGATTGCCGCGACAGGGCGTCTGTCGGCGGGGTACAACTCGAATGGCAAAAGGGTCCCGGAGTTGAGAGTGGAGCGGTCTAGTCAGGTTCGAGTAATCGAGTCGCGGGAGGCGGCCCAATTCGTGGCGGGCGCACGGGATTCACGTGACCGGTGGGAAAGGGAAGTACCCCAGAGGCATCCCGTCTCGAGGGCAGAGACCTTCTCGCCGTTTGGCAAGATGGAGGGTGACCGCCGTTCACGCTACCGAGATGCCCTGAACCGTCTCTACTCCCAAGTTCAATAGATAGATGGGCCAGCCAGCTGGATGCCGACCCGACCGTAGGGGAGCTTGACATCGGCCGGTCGGAGGTGAAGTCACGGCGCAGCAGGTCAGGGAACTTCGAAGCCGTCCGATCCGATCCTGCCGGGTCAACCCGTTGCGACGTCTGATCCGTCTTGCGACAAGGCCCTGGCGGCGCATCGAGTTGGCGACGGTCTTCTCGGTCACCGTCCATCCCCGTGTTGGCATTCCGCGCAAGCTACGTATTGCACAGGGCGAGGGCCCGTGGTCGACAGCGCTGCACTTCATGCGGGAAGTGCTGTCGACCACGGGTCATTCCCCAACCGCACGGTGCGATTGGGATCGTCGGGGACCTCCCGCGGCGGTCACAATCTGATGTTGACATGCACGTTGGCCATCGTGCCATGCCAACATTGCCCGCAGGCTCAGTTACTTCGTGCTCCCAGGCTTGGGAGCATGGTCAGGACCTCGGACACCGAGGGCCGTATCGCGGTGCTAGCTAGCGTGGCCATTCTAGCGCCAGATCGCTCCAGGCTATGGCGTGTCTCGGAAGCTTTGGAGCCATCTGATTCAGGCGTTCAGGACGGCGGCTGCCCGGTCAAGGACGGCCAGCCTGTCGTAGCGGATGGCAATGGCGAATCCGAGCCGTTGTTTGCCATCGTTGAGCGACCGTTCGACCTGGTTGCGGTTCCTGTAGGCGTCGGCGTCGGGGGCGGGTGATCGGACTCCGGCGCTCGGCGTTTCCGGTTCGCGATTGGTGCGGGTTCGGGGGTGGTGGCGGTGATCCGCGCGCGGAGCAGCGTTCGGTGCCCTGCGGGAGGAATAGGCCTTGTCCTGCGGAGCCGATCTGGGGTGGTGCGGGGCCGACCCGGGCCGACCCGCGTGACGGCAGATGGTCCAACAGGACCGGCAGCATCGGTGAACCACCGGACTGGTCAGCCGAGACGGCTACGACCATCGGTCCTCGATGAGGTGGTGGATCTTGCTGGTCAACCCGCCCCGGGAACGCCCGATGCCGTGATCGTCAGGCTCGGCGCCCAAATTTCCTGTGGTTCGGTGGTGCCCCCTGTGTCCCGGGGCGGCTTGCTGCCGTGCTGGTGGGCGCGGTTGATCCGGGAGTCCCCGTTGACCGACCTGTCGACCAGTCACGCAGTGTCGGCGAGGGCCACGGCCGGCTGGTCGCAATCACGGTGGAGGATCTCGGCCGCGCTGAGTCAGGGGCTGTGTCCACCGGAGGGGTCGGCGTCTCGTTATGCGGGGTGGCAGGTCGCGAGCTTGTCAAAGGAGAGCGACATGAACCACGACGCAGATCGCCTCGTCACTCGAGCCCAGTTGTGGCTCCAGTGGGCCGACGAGCACGGCGTCCGCTACGACGACTCCGGCAAGTCGTTCGACGACGTGGCCCGCGACTATTACCAGACCAGCGATGCGTACCGCGAGCTCCTGACCCCCGCACTGCGAAGTGACGGATCCAGCGCGACGCGTCAGGCTGCGGCGAACACCGCCTACGCACGGGCGCTGCTCATCGAGGCCGCCATCGAAGGACGGGGCGGTGACCTCGACCTCTACGTCGACCCCGTCCAGGTACGCGATCCGAACGGACGGATCGTGCCGCCACAGCAGAGGCCCCAGGTGATGGGGGAGTGGGAGGACGTGTCGCCGGTCCCGATCGCGGCCCCCGAGGAACCTGCGCAGCAGCACGACGCACGGACCACTGACAGGGGGTACCGGCCGTGACCGAACCCGTGCTCCCACTCCCCGACGTCCCGCTCATCATCGAAGACCTCCTCGTCCGAGCCAAGCAGTTGGCCGACGCCGGCGCACACCGCGAAGCGATCCAGGAGATCCTCGACCAGGTCGCCGCTCTCCGGGACAGTCGCGGCTGATGGCCGGCTACCGCAGGCCCGTCAGCGAGGCCGACCGGGCTGCCGCCGCCGAGGCCCGGCAGGCCACGCTGGGCAAGCTCCACGCCCAGCTGAGCGACGGCGTCCTCGCCCTCAACGACCCACAGGCCTGGCAGGCCTGGCTGCAGTTCGCTAGTCGGTTCCACAAATACTCGTTCGGGAATTCTCTGCTGACCATGGCCCAGGACCCACACGCCACCCACGTCGCCGGCTACCAGGCGTTCAAGGCCATGGGACGCCAGGTGCGGCGCGGGGAGACCGGCATCAAGGTCCTCGCCCCCATCACCCGCCGCGAACCCCGCCTCGACGCAGACGGACGCCCCCAGTGCGACGACCACGGACGCCCCCTCTACCGAACGCACGTGGTCGCGACCAAACCCGTGACCGTGTTCGACGTCCGACAAACGGTTGGTCCCCCCCTGCCCGACCCCGGGATCGGCCAGCCCGCGCTGCTCACCGGACAAGCGCCACCGGGACTGTGGGACCGACTGCAAGGGTTCGTCGAGGACCACGGCTTCGAGGTGCGCCGCGGCGCCTGCCACAACGGCGCCAACGGGTACACCGACTTCACCCAGCGACTGGTCATGGTCCGCGACGACGTCGATGACGCCCAGAGCGTCAAAACGCTGGTTCACGAGGGAGCGCACTCAATCCTGCATGCGGACCGGAGCGGCCTCGACTGCCGCGGCATCCTCGAAGTGGAAGCCGAATCGGTCGCGTACATGGTGACCAGCGCCCACGGGCTCGACTCCAGCCAGTACACCTTCAACTACGTCGCCAGTTGGGCCCTCAACGCGGTGACCGAGCAGCGTGACCTCGCCGACATCCTCCGCAGCACAGGCCAGCGTGTCATTGGCGCCGCAGACCTCATTCTGCAGACCACCCAGCCGGCTCCGACCATCACCGATACCGCGCTCGATGCTCTGGAAGCTGACATCCGAGTTCAGACGGACCCCAGGCGCTGGGAGACAGCCTCCGTCGTCGAGGCCATCACCCCGGAACCGCCGACCGTGCCTTCAGCGGCGCTGGTCCGCTCACCCGGCCGCTGACCATGACGACCGCGATGGATGAGATCTCCTCACCTGGCCGATGCGACAGCGTTGCGTCGTCGACGCGGCGCTTGCCGCACGACCTCAAGCGGAACGGTGCCCGCGCCTCCCTCTTGCTGCGAGCGGTCGGTGTCGGACCTGGCAGGCCTCACCGCGCACAGGAAGGAGCCGAACCTGTTCCTGCACGCGTCCCTCTCCGCTGGATCGCCAGTGATCCCGGTGCGGGCTCCGCCTATGCTGAAGGGCAGCGATGGACGCGAGATCCGCGCGGATCTCGGGTGCGGAGCGATTCCCCACGTATTCCCCACGACAAGGTGACGCAATGGCTACGGCCCATCAAAAGACCTTGTCAGGGGGCCATTCGATCTCGATAGCAGAGAGCTTCAACTCCTCTCTCGCGCACCGACGACAGGCCTCTGATCAGGGATTTCATCCCGGATCGGGGGCCTTTGTCATGCGGGTGCCCGGCGCGCGTCGGCGCACCCCCGTTGGTTGAGCTTGTCGAAACCTCTGTCGGCGCATGAAGTGAGTGGGTCCGGCGTCCCTCGGTCACCACGTGCGGCAGCTACCGTTGTCGCGCGATCGAGCTCGCCGCCAGCGGGACGGCTGTGACTCATCCGAAGATCGTGAAGGTGAGGGGCTGACGATGCTGGGCTACTTCATCGGCGTCCTGGCGCAGACGGTCGTGCTGCCGATCGTGTCCGGGAGCGTCGAACTCGCAACGGTCGGCGGCAATCCGATCGAGGTGTTCGGACGGTGGTGGGCGTTCTGGGGAATCGGAACGCGGCTCCTGGTGGCGGGCGTGGTGCAACTGGTGCGCCCGGAGACCACCGCCGAGATCCTCGGGTCGGCGAAGGCCACCCCGGCCGAGCTGCAGGTCGCCCGGGAGCTCTCGACGGCGAATGTCGGCATGGGGCTGGCCGGGCTGTTCGCCCTGAACCCGGTCTGGGCCGCCCCGGCGGCGACCGCGGGTGGCGTGTTCCTGCTCGTCGCCGGGCTGACTCACCTCGGCAAGAGGGACAAGAACCCTCAGGAGGTCCTGGCGACCTGGACGGACCTTCTGGTCGGCCTCGTCGTCGTTGGATTCGTCTGCTATTCGCTGCTCGGCCCGCACTGACCTCGCCGGACAAGGGTGTTGGTCGATGACGCCCCCGATCGGCGCTCAGCCCAGGGTGTGGCCGACCAGGCGTCCGATCCAGTAGGTGACGCCCATGGCCAGCAGGCCGCCGACGACGTTGCGGG